>ERZ894240.169-NODE-169-length-82251-cov-101.675994_pt1 | contig 82251 bp, 66 predicted proteins | sample MGYA00380298_ERZ894240 | MGnify/ENA primary metagenome ERZ894240 (study PRJEB32331, sample SAMN06328419) | human gut metagenome | biome: human gut microbiome; feature: stool | host: Homo sapiens | collected 2014-06-27 ... | reverse complement strand
GTGCTACTTGCATATTATAATCCGTTTGCATTCTTACAAGCAAATCTGCATTGATGCCTAAAGCTGCCTCCAGAAGTAAAGCGAATTCTGTAGTTATCGGACGCTTTGCATTAAGCACCTCATTTAAGGCTGAATAAGACAAACTAAACTTTCTTGCAAAGTCCTTCTGTTTTATACCTCTACATTCTAATTCTTCCTTAACCAATTCACCCGGATGATAAGGACGGAATGACTGTAAATTGTTAGCTGTTATACTCATAGTTCTTACTTATAATGATTTGTAATATCTACCAAAGAACAAATTTCCACGAGAGTTTGGTTACTAACATTTGTAACTTCCCGAAATTCAAGTCTATATTGATCATTAATACGTAAAGAAGAAAGTCCTTTCTTATCGCCTTTCAACTTTTCATAATTTAGAGATCTATATTGATACAGGTCTTCTATTCTATAGGCATTTAACAAAGCTTTGACACACCTTAAATAGCCATTAATTATTTGAGGCTGGAAACAATGTTTTTTATCATTAGTCTTTCCTTTTTCATAAAGTTCCGCCAAATACTCTTTCTCAAATTCTACATTCATACGTATGTTCTTTGTTGACACAAAGGTAATATATAATAAATAAATTCGCAATTTTAGCGAATTATTTTTCATTAGGAACAGTTTTATATAGGCAAAAAATACTAGTAATGCAAATCTGTAGCTGAGATTTATTATCATTCTGTTATGGGCAAACCAATAATCCTGTATGATAGGCGCCCCATATACAGATGATCAATATTTACAAAACAAGATATTTGTGAGATCAGTCGTATGCTTAGGGTATCTCAGTATGATACTTAGGGTACCTCAGTATCATACTGAGATACCCTAAGTCGTATACTGAGATACCATTATTATAATATATCTGATAATCAGCTGCTTACAAAAAGAGTTTTCGTTGTTGATAAATTCAAACAAATGAACTGTTTAAAATGATGAATTATTTCCTTTCGATGCCTTATTGCCGTACCAAAAAAGCCTCCGGATGTCATACACTTATACATCCGGAGGCTCTGTATTATCGCGTAACTTGCACGCTTAGAAAAATCTTATTTCTTCGTAATGCGGAACCAGTCTACATCTGCCCAACCACCGTCATTGGTAGTAATTGCAGGGCGGGTACAGAAAGTACCTACCTTGACACCGATCCATTTTCCTTCTTTTGCCTGGAATGACTTGCCAAGAGGCTGGTATTTCTTTCCATCAAGACTATAGCTGAAGTCACACATAACCAGCAGATCATGTCCGCCTTCACTCTTTGAAATCTTCTTGTTGGCATCGCTGCTGAATTTTACTTTCAGATAGATGGTGTTGTCTGTCAGGTCTACCGTACCGTTTACTTGTTCCGGTGTGCCTTTGTCTGCCTTCAGACAGGATACTTGCGAGAGAACCAGCCCTTTGTCCGTATTCTCCAGGATCAGTCCGGCATAGTCCATACCCATCACTACCAATCCGGTACGTTCGCCTTTGTATTTATCTACCGGCTTGAAAGTCAGTTTCATGGTAGCAGTGAAGTTGGGTGCCGGAGCCTTCTGCAACAGCAGATTGGCAACATCGAACAGATTCTTGTATTCTTTCACTACCGGGTAAGAATACAGGCGTACAATGCTTTGGTCTCCTGCGTAGTATGCCCACTTCTCGTTGATATTGGCATGCCACTGCCATTGCGGAGACAAAGTATAACCGTCGAACTCGTCACTTTCCTGCGGAGTGCAGATGGGATATGTCTTACCTACGTTTGGCTTTTTGTAAGTCATTACAGGTTCACCACAACCGTCACCGTCTTTGTCGATACCGATTACGGGCCAGTCATTCACCCATTTCATGGGTTGCAGATGTACCAGTCGGCCATAAGCGCCTACATCCTGGAAGTGGAAGAACCAGTCTTCTCCGGTCGGGGTATCTACCCATGCACCTTGGTGAGGGCCATTCACGGGGCTATTACCTTGTGCAAGCACGGTTTTCCATTCGTACGGTCCGTATACATTCTTCGAACGGAGCACTACCTGCCAACCTGTAGGTACACCACCTGCCGGATGGAAGATGTAGTAATATCCGTTACGTTTGTAGAATTTTGGTCCTTCACAGGTCTGGTGCACCTCATGTCCGTCAAATACGATACGTGACGGAGTGATGGCCTTGGTGGCCTCAGCGTTCAGTTCGCAAATGGTGATTACGCTCTTCAGTTCGGCGCGGCTACCTGCGTAGGCATGTACCATATACACTTTGCCGTCCTCGTCCCAAAGCGGACAAGTGTCGATGATGCCTTTACCCGGTTTCACCAATACAGGCTCAGTCCACGGTCCTTTCGGGTCTTTGGCTTTTACCATGAAAGCGCCTTGGTCGGGATCTCCCCAGAAGATGTAAAACTCACCGTTGTGATGGCGGATGGCAGGTGCCCATACGCGGTTACCATGTTCAGGACGTTCGGGAGTTTCTATTGGGGGCAGAGCGTAAGGTACGGCAGCGCCAATGATAGTCCAGTTCACCAAATCTTTGGAGTGGAGTATCTGCAATCCGGGCAAACAGTTGAAACTGGAAGATGTCATGTAGTAATCGTCTCCTACACGGCAGGCATCCGGGTCGGAATAGTCTGCATAGAGTACCGGGTTCTTGTACTTACCGTTTCCCTGGTCGGCTACCCATACCTCGGAAACATAATTTTTCTGCTGTGCTGCCAGCGGAAGGGCGAGCAACAGGCATAGACTCATCAAGGTCTTTCTTGCTTTCATGATACGTTTTTAGTTATTAGTGATTAGTTATTTTCACCACTGCCGGATGTTCCAGTTCTTCTTTCCATTCGCGGATATAGGCGAACCATGCTTCGGGAGTTTTATAACCGAAGGTTTCTTTCATGGAAGTGAATGTGATATTGTGGGTGAAATATTTGCTGCCTTTGGCACCGATGGTGTACAGGTAATTAGCCTTGTCTTTCACTTCGGCCTTTACGTACTTTTGCGGAATGTATGTGCCCAGTCCTACGGTTTCTTTAGCGTACTTCACGGTGTCGTTTACGGGCCAGTCTGTTCCCCAGCAACCTATCAGGCCTTTATGGTCGGAGTAAGATACAGAGCCTTTGATGTCTATTACACCGGTACAGAAGATTTCGTCTTTCAATGGTTCTTCAAAGAAGGTTTCCACAAACACATCGCGGTGTCCGCCGTAGAGGGTGTAGCGGTTCGTCATGCGTAGTTCCGAACCTTGATATTGCCAGTCTGTCACTTCTATTTCGGCAATGGTGCGTACCGGACCGTAGGCAATGATGCGCTCGGTAAGCGTGGATACAGGTTCGATATGAGTGGATTTCTTGCCGTCCCAGCCTTTCAGCGCGCCTAAACCGCAGCTGCCGCCTACCAACAGGACATCGTCACCGAAGCCACGTGCCAGTTGCTCGTCGGTGGGATAGAATTGTGATTCTTTGATTTCAAAGCCTTTATTGAATTTGCCGTAGATGTCGACTGTTTGCTTCTTGTCAAAGTACAGGCGATAAGCCACCAGTTCAGATTCGAAAGCCGGACCGTGGTGATGCATCTGATTGTAGATGTTACTGGTTCCCGGAATGGTTACCGAATGTACGGGGACATGCTTGCCTCGCTTGTCGCTTACCAGCATCTCGGCATATACACGGGCAGGATAAGTTTTGTCGCTTTTGGCGGAAGACAGAGTGACGGTCACTGTTTTCTTGCTCTTGGCAGGCAGGTCGATGACAAATGCAAGTTCATCCGGACGGAGGTCGCCATTCAGGTCATCCAGTTGCGAAGGTATTTCTTCGCTTCCGTTCATGACTACTGCCGAACGTACCCGGAACTGTGGATTGATTTCACTGAGTTTGATTACTACCGGTTCGTCCGCTTTTGCCTTGTTCCAGGTGTTACTTACTTCCACCTTGAAACTCTTTTGGGTTTCTTGTGCTTCTGCTGTGACAGAAAGACCGCACAATAATAGCAATACTGTAAAGATATTCTTCTTCATGGTTTTAAATATATAACTAATTTGCTACAAAAGTAGTGCAAACCTACCGTAATTCCTTTTCCATTTTGATATAAATACTGTCGCCTTTGTGAGTTATTCCTTCCAACCGGCTTCCTCAAAAGAGGTGACTTCCACCTGTTGGGGATCGAGGCAGGCATACTTGATGCGCTGTCTCCTCCATGTATAAACAATGTGTATTTTTCCGTCTTTACCCTGAATGACTGAGGGGTATGAATATTGATTGATCGGCGAATCCTCCAATACCACAGCCGCTTTCCAATGCATACCGTCGTCACTGATTGCTACGTTGATGGGGGTACGTTCTTTCCGTTTTCCTTTGATGTAGCGATAGTGGTTGTATACCAGCAAGTGCCGTCCGTCTTTCAGTGTAATTCCATCAATGCCGGAATTGTTGTTAGGCAAGTCAATGAACGTTACCGGACTCCAGGTTTCTCCGTTGTCTTCACTCCAGGTGGTAGCAACAGAGCCGTTGTTCTGAGTACGGCATAAGGCTTGCAACTTTCCGTCTTTATGTGTCAGGATGGTGGGCTGTATCACTTGTATGGTTTTATGCTTCTGATTACTGAACTTCACCTGATCTGTTTCCACAATCTCGGAAGCAGTTATAGGACCAATTTTTCGCCAGGTCTTTCCTTCATCATCGCTGATTTCGAAATGAATCCGCCAACCGTTCTCATCTTCCGTGCTGCTGGGGCAGATCATCCGCTTGCCGATCCATACGGGCTTGTTTTTGATGGGACCAAGGAAGCCTTCGGGAAGTGCCCGGGATTTGCTCCATGTTTTTCCACCGTCTTTCGAAGTAACGACATGACCACTCCATCCGGCTACGTTCACACCTATCTTATAATAAAGCTGTAGTTCTCCTTTCGGTGTTTCGGTCAGTACGGGATTCCAGCAGGCGTATTTGGTTCCGTCCAATACACCGTCCGCTACCATTTGTGGTTCCGTCCAGCCTGTTTTTGTCTTGCGGCTAACCCAAATGCAACAATCGGGATTCTTCTCTTTGGTTCCCCCGAACCAGGCTGCCACTATTCCGCGACGTCCTTCTACGATAGTAGCCGCATGGCTCTCCGGGAAGGGAGGTTTCCGACAGATAAAGTCATCTTCCAGCAGGCCTTTTCTTCCTTTTCCGTATGATATGTTCTTTTTGATCTGGAAGTTATAGTTCCCCGAACCTATCTTACAAACTGTGTATCCGTCTTTCTGGCGGAGTATTTGTAAACCTTCGGATTGCTTCAATGGCTTTCCGTTTTCGGTGAGGGCGGAGGTATCTGCATTGGGCAGCCATATAGTAGCCGTACTATTGGCAGGTACACTGATCTCCCAGGAATACCCGGTAGCTGTTTGTGACCAGTCACTCGTTACTTTGCCATAAGGTGTAATGTGAGAAGCACGAATAAATCCTACTTCTTCCAGTTCGAAAGCAGGTTTCATCCGGATTTCCTTGAAACCGGGAGCGGCATTCCGGATACCTGCCAGATGTTGATAGCAATAGGGGAGGAAATCGCCCAGTAACATGACGTGGTTGCCGCTGTTCATGGCCGGATCAGCTGTGTTCCCGTTCCATAACTCCCAGATGGTGGTAGCTCCGTTGGCCGCCATGTATCCCCATCCGGGATATTTGGTATGGGTAGCCAGAACGTATGCTACATCTGTGCGTCCCATTCTTACAAGCTCGCGCATCAGCCATTGTACGCCAATAACTCCGCATTGAATGGTGGCATTGTAATAGTCTATCGTTTTATGAATGATTTGTCGGGCGACGGTTTCTTTTTCCGTATCCGGTACCATGTCGAATGCCAGTGGGAGAAGGTTGGCTGTTACGGTATTATTGCTGTAATATTGTTTTTCCTGATTCCAGAAGGTCTTGTTGAAACCTTCTTTTACGTGTTCTGCCAGTTTCCGATATTCCTGAATATCCTCAGCCAACTGCTGGTGGTGCAGCTGTCCGGCAATATCCGGAGTGTGGGGCATATCTAACTGAAGCTGTGCAAACTTTATCATATATTGCAGCAGCTTGTAGTAATAGGCGGTTGCTATCAGTTTACCATCGGTAATGCGGGCCGGGTCTTTCGAATGTATTAATTCGGGAGATTCGGGCGGAAGACACCAATCGCCGTAACGGTCGCGGGTGATGATATGCGATTGGTTCATGAACTCTGTGCGGATGTGCTCCATCCATTGCTTCATGGCTGGATAATGCTTGCAGATGGCTTCCGGGTTTCCATATTGTTCATACAGCATATTACTGATGAAAATGAAGGTTGACGGCCAGGTCACGTTGTCTGTATAGTAGTAATAATAGGCCGGCACTACATCGGGTATGCATCCGTCTTCCCGTTGCGCATCGCGGATATCGTCCATCCACTTGGCATAAAGCGGACCGTTTTCCATCAAGAAACTTTCACCCAGTGCACCGTTGGTATGGTCGCCCAGCCAAGGCTGGCGTTCATCACGCTGGGGGCAATCGAGCGGTATTCCCTTATAATTACCACGGATTCCCCAGAAGGCATTCTTCACTAATTGGTTCAGGATAGGGTTGTCACATTCGAATGTTCCGGTGAGAGGCATGTCGTCGTTTACAACTTCGCCTGTAAAGTTGGCAAGGGTAGGAGTACCCGGAAATTCGCTGACTTCTACATAGCGGAAGCCATGATATACAAAGCGGGGAGCCCACTCTTCAATGCCTTCTCCTTTCAGGATATAAAGGTCGGTTACTTTTGCGGACCGTAAGTTGGCGGTGTATAGTTCTCCATCCGGTTGTAGGGTTTCTGCAAAGCGCAGGCGCACTGAGTCGCCCGCATTTCCTTTTACCCGGATGCGCAGCCAGCCTACCATGTTCTGCCCCATGTCGAGGATATATCCATTGGCCGATTTACGGATGGTGCGGGGATTAACCTTCTCCACTACCTTGATACCCGGTATGGTTTGTCCGCGCAGATATCCCGAAGGTATGGAAACGCGTTCCGCCTGCAACCAGGTACTGTCGTCATAGCCGGTTTCCGACCAACTTCCTAATTCTTTTCGGGCATCGTATTCCTCACCGTCAAACTCATTGTTACTGCGGATGGGACCGTCGGCTGTCAGTTTCCAGTTCGTGTCTGTGGCAATCGTTTCCCGGCTGCCGTCCGTATATTCTACGATCAGGTTCATCCGGACTTTTGGATAGCCGAAGTTATGGATTTTATAAGTGCGATAGTTCTGGCGCATGAAGTGGTATCGTCCGTTTCCGAGCGTAATACCTATGGCATTATCCGCCTGTGAGCGAAGCAGACTTGTTACATCATAGCTGTTGTAAAGTACGGTTTTCCGGTAGTCGGTAGGAGCGGGAGCCAGTACAAGGTCACCGACCCGTTTGCCGTTGATGAGGCATTCGTAAACTCCCAGTCCGCTGATGTGCAGGGTTGCCTCTTTTATTGCTTTGCTGAGGTTGAATTCTTTGCGTACATACCGGGCGGACAGGCGTGAAAACATGGTTTCACTATCCCAGGGCATAGGTCTGTCCGTACCAATCCAACGTCCTTTCCAACGAGTTTCTCCCATCAGTCCCATTCCCCAGAAAGCAGGCTCGCTCCAGGCGCTCTCACCTGTACCGGTTGTTACCTGTACTTTCCAATAATAACGCTTGTTGGGTTGTAAAGAGGGACCTTGGTAGCTTATCCAAATGGACGCATCAGAGCGTACCTCGCCTGAATCCCACACGTCTGCCCGATTCTTGCTTAGAAGTTCCGGGGAGGACGCAACGAGCAGGCGGTAAGTTGTCTGCATCACATTGCGTTGCCCGCTTTGGAGCCGCCAGCTGAAACGCGGTTGAGGGGTATCCAGACCTAAAGGATTAGTCAGTTGTTCCGTGCGAAGGTCTGTTATGGAAAGAGTATCGCTCTGTGCTGTTTGGATAAACAGACAACACAGAGCGATCAGTATGATTACTTTTTTCTTCATACACCAGCGGTATTATATACCTTATAAATCGATGTTCAAAGCTTTGGTTGCCGAATTATTATAAGTCTTCCCGTTTACTTTCAGGTCTTTGGCCTGCTTCACCTGCAATGCTGTGCCTTTGGTATCTATCTTCACGTTCTCTATAGAAACATTCTCAGCCTGGCTGATAACAATACCTTGCTTGGCGTCCGTAACAACTACATCCTTTACGTGTACATTACGGATAGGCATTTCAGGCAGTCCATTGAAGAACATAGCACGTCCTACACTTCTGCAAGTAACATTTGTGATATGGATATCACGGAAAGCGGGAGTTTTTTCCGTTACAGGAGGAACGGATGATTTCATTCTGCCTTCCAGGTCATCTTCCGTTTCTTCACCGGCACCTTTACCGCCATAGAACAAGTCGAACAACAAGGCTTCGTGCGGGATATCAATCATATTGATGTTATGAATATAGATACCTTCTACTACACCGCCACGTCCGCGGGTACTCTTGAAGCGTAAACCTACATCCGTACCCAGGAAAGTACAGTCGGTTACATAGACGTTCTTTACGCCACCCGACATTTCGCTACCTACTACGAAACCACCGTGACCGTGCAATACGGTGTTATTTTTTACAATCACATTCTGACATGGTTCGCCGCGTCTGCGACCGTCTTCATCTTTTCCCGATTTGATACAGATAGCATCGTCACCGGCATCAAAGATATTGTTGACAATCAACGCGTTCTTGCAAGATTCCAAGTCCAGTGCATCACCATTCTGGGAGTACCAGGGGTTAAAAACCTTCACATTGTGAATTGTGATATGCTCGCATGACAACGGGTGCAGACACCAGCTGGGAGAGTTCTTGAAAGTTACACCTTCCAATAATACTTTTTTACTCTTAACGATATTCAGCAATACGGGACGCAGCCACGGGCGGATTTCATTCCATTCCTCATCCGTATTAATGCCTTCCGGGTTATTGAAATCTTTAGTAGCCATAGCGCCTTTCAGTGCACCGGCAGTGGGATACCAGATGCTACCGGATGCATCGACTACACCTCCTGAACTTACCAGGCTACTCCATTGGCCCGCAGTCAGTTTGCCTTTTTTTACCGGACGCCAGCTATCACCTGAGCCATCGAATACACCATGTCCCGTAATCGCTATATTCTCAGCATTCCATGCTGAAATAGGAGATTGGCAACGGCGGGTATCCAAACCCTCAAAAGATGTTTTAATAATAGGATAAGCCTCGAAATCATCTGTGAACAACACCAGGGCGTTCATTTCAGTATATAGATTGACGTTGCTCAGTAACTCGATAGGGCCGGTCAGCCACAAGCCTTCGGGAATAACAACTTTACCGCCACCTTTGGCATTTACTGCCTTTATAGCGTCGTTGATAGCTTTGGTATTCAGTACGATGCCATCTCCTTTAGCGCCAAAATCTACAATATTGACTGTATAATCCGGAAAAGCGGGTTGTTCCACTTTCGGCATATTGAAGGGTAAATTCTCATAGATACTTTCATCTATATAATTTCCGTTTTGGGCATTTACCGTACTTTGTGCAGGTAACAACGGAAGGGCCAGTGCAACAAGCACCCATAGTTTTTTGATAAATGTGTTCATCCGTGATACTATATTTAGTTATAAGTTATTAGTTATCAGTTATTCGTTGTTAACTAACAGGCTTCTTCAACTTCTCATTTTCTTTCCTTTTTTATTATCCTCCCGCAAGCGGCTCTCCCGAGTGGCCTGCGAAAGAAATAATAAATGATTCATGTTAACCTAATTCTAACCTTAAATAAATATTATGAAAAAACCTCTTAATTACCGGTTGCAAATGTATCGGGCTTTAGCTAAAACCATGTGCACAATTTGTTGGTTTAGGTGGATTTTTTGTGGTTTTGTCCTTTTCTTTGCACACTTTCGGGCTTTTTATGCAGAAAGTTCATATCTTTAAATAAGATAGGCGGCATTTCAGCATAGCAAAAATGAGCAAGCTTATTTTGCTATGCGTTCAATTTGCACTATCTTTGCAGCCTCAAAATAGTAAACGTGGTGATAAGATGCAAGTTGATGAGGAGGCGAACAATAAGAGCAATTTCCTTGTTGATTTGTTTATTAGATACCCGTCAACTTTAATATTATAGGTATGAGTTACAATTTGTTGAAAGGAAAAAGAGGCATTATTTTCGGTGCTCTGAATGAGCAGTCCATTGCCTGGAAAGTAGCTGAAAAAGCAGTAGAAGAAGGTGCAACGATCACCTTATCAAACACTCCGGTAGCAGTTCGTATGGGCGAAGTTTCCGCACTGGCAGATAAATTGAAATGTGAAGTTATCCCCGCTGACGCAACCAGCGTAGAAGATTTGGAAAATGTATTCAAACGCTCCATGGAAGTTTTGGGCGGACCGATTGATTTTGTGCTTCACTCCATTGGTATGTCTCCGAATGTTCGCAAGAAACGTACATATGATGATTTGGATTATGATATGCTGGGTAAGACGCTTGATATTTCCGCAGTGTCTTTCCATAAGATGATACAGGCTGCCAAAAAGCTGAATGCAATTGCCGATTACGGTTCAATCCTTGCATTGAGTTATGTGGCTGCGCAACGTACATTCTATGGATACAATGATATGGCAGATGCAAAAGCTTTGCTGGAATCCATTGCACGCAGTTTCGGTTATATCTATGGCCGCGAACATAATGTACGTGTCAATACCATTTCACAGTCTCCGACTATGACTACTGCCGGTTCCGGTGTGAAGGGTATGGATAAGCTGTTCGACTTTGCCAACCGCATGTCTCCGCTGGGCAATGCTTCAGCCGACGAATGTGCTGATTATTGCATCGTAATGTTCTCCGACCTGACCCGTAAGGTAACCATGCAGAACTTATTCCATGACGGTGGTTTCTCCAGCGTGGGTATGAGCTTGCGTGCCATGGCTACTTATGAAAAAGGACTGGATGAATATATGGATGAGAATGGAAACATTATATATGGTTAAATGAAGAATTAGGAATGAAGAATGAAGAATCAGGCTGCGCTGTTGCGTTGCATGGAAATTCTTCATTCCTAATTCTTCATCTTTAATTATCGCAAAACATTGGAAACAGCTCTTTATCTTTTGCCCGTCACTTTGGGTGATACACCGATTGAAACGGTGTTGCCTTCTTATAATAAGGAGATCATACTTGGGATTAGTCACTTCATAGTAGAGGATGTGCGTTCTGCACGCCGCTTTCTGAAGAAGGTGGACCGGGAAATAGATATTGATACACTGACTTTTTACCCGCTGAACAAGCATACATCACCTGAAGATATTTCAGGATATCTGAAACCGTTGATGGCGGGATTGTCTATGGGAGTGATTTCCGAAGCCGGCTGTCCGGCAGTCGCTGACCCGGGAGCGGATGTAGTGGCGATTGCTCAACGGAAGAATCTGAAAGTAGTGCCCTTGGTGGGACCTTCTTCAATCATTCTTTCTGTCATGGGGTCAGGCTTCAACGGGCAAAGTTTTGCTTTCCACGGTTACCTTCCTATTGAGCCGGGCGAGCGTGCCAAAAAAATAAGGACTCTGGAGCAGCGGGTTTATGCCGAACACCAGACTCAACTATTCATTGAAACACCTTACCGCAATAATAAAATGGTGGAAGACATCTTGCAAAATTGTCGTCCGCAAACCAAACTCTGTATTGCTGCGAACATTACGTGTGAGGGAGAATATATCAAAACCAAGACAGTGAAGGAGTGGCAGGGAAAAGTGCCCGATCTTTCTAAAATTCCTTGTATTTTTCTCTTGTACAAATAACATCCTTCAGGTGCTCATATTCGTTTTCAAAGCAGCAGCTGAAGAAGTTCTTGCCTAAATTATGCTCTATTTGTTGGAAAGTCCAAAGCTTTCCGTCTTTTACCTGCTTGTCCCGTAGAAGATTGTCGTCTTCTACCTCAAGAATGAAAAGATAGATCAGCCGGTTCGTCACTTTATTCTCAAAGTGATACATGATATTGAATTGTAAATCTTGTATCGGTGCTTGTGGAAAAGCTTGTCTCACAAGCCGGACGATGCCTTGTTCCAGGGTTTCTCCATATAAGAGATAACATTCCATGGGTATATCAGTCTTCCCTCGGTCGAGAATACAACGTTGGGGGCGTGGACGAAGATACAACATACCGTTATGAGATACAGCGATACGGACTACCGGATTGATATATTCATTTTTCTTGTTGATAGCATCCACTGCCAGGCTTCTGCCAATCACATCCCCTTTGGTATTAACAATGGGCACGAAAGCTGTGTGCTCCATCACTTGATTGAAATAGAGGATTCCGAACTGATTGAATAATATACTCAGAATAAATACAGCTGGCGGACAATACCGGAATAAAACATCCCTGGAAGTTTCACTTAAGGGACCAGGTAACAGAATTGTGATGAAGACTCCCAGGAAATGAAGAAAAGCGATGATGACAACTACCCGTGTTGTTACAATGGCAGACTCTGCCCCTTGCGCAAAAAGTTGTTTGCAACATTTCTGTGACTGGGAAATCTGGTGAGCGAGAAATCTTTTCCTGTTCAGGAAGATAATAACTACGGGTATGAGAGTACTGATCTCCAATGTCAGTGGAAACATTTCACGGGAACTGCAATCACCGAAGATTAAAGTGGTCAGACTCAAAAGCAAGAGCATTCCGGTAGTGCAATAAAGTAGGAAATTGGGGATTCTTGCTCCTTTTCCCCATAAGGTATATAAACTATAAAGAGCCCCTACACCTGCACCAATGTAGATGGAAATGTCTTGGGTTATAAATTCGCACAATATAATAGATACGATAACCGGGATAAATCCCAAAGACATATTAAACTTAGATGATAGAACTCCTTTTTTTGACATTGCAAACTTTATTTTGTCGTTATCTCATAGATAACAAATAAGTAGAGCAATTGGTTTTTACTTCGTTTCTTTTTTGTAAAACTGTACCTGTTTTTCGGCATGAAAAGAAGAACGCACCAAAGGTGCACTTTCTACCTGATCAAATCCTTTTGCCAGACCGGTTTCTTTGTAAGAAGCGAATTGTGCGGGAGTAACGTATTCTGCCACAGGGTAATGTTTATGTGAAGGTTGCAAGTACTGCCCGATGGTCAGGATTTGACATCCTGCACGGCGCAAGTCATCCATCAGTTCTTCCACTTCTTCCGGAGTTTCGCCTAATCCTACCATGATTCCTGATTTTGCTGTGACTCCGCTGTCGGCTATCTGGCGTATTACTTCCAGGCTTGTTTCGTAGCGGGCTGCACTACGTACCAGTGGAGTGATGCGTTTCACCGTTTCCATATTGTGGGAGATAATTTCCGGTTGTGCTTCAATGACCTGGGATACCAATTCTTTTCTTCCTTGAAAGTCGGGGATCAGCACCTCGATGGTAGTTTCCGGATTGAGGCGTTTGATTTCGCGTATGGTGCATGCCCAATGTGCAGCGCCGAGGTCCGGTAGATCATCCCGGTCTACGGAAGTGATGACAGCATGGGACAGTTTCATCAAGGCTATGGATTCCGCCACATGGGTAGGCTCTTCCATATCTAATGGAAGCGGTTTACCTGTCTGTGTATTACAGAATTTGCAGCAACGGGTACAGATGTCACCGCCTATCATGAAGGTGGCAGTCCCTTTACCCCAACATTCTCCCATATTAGGGCAACGTCCGCTACTGCAAATGGTATGCAGGCAGTGGGATTCAACTATACGTTTGGTTTCGGTATACCGTTCATTGGCTCCAATACTTATTTTGAGCCATTCGGGTTTGCGTACTCTGTCTTTCATGATAGAAATAAAGAAATCTGATCTATGTAATCTGTGGTGAACTTTATGATCTTAAAGATTTTTTTCAAAGAAATTCGTCAGCTTCGTATACAGATGATAACGGGTGTTTCCGCCATAGATACTGTGGTTACGGTTTGTATAGAGTTGCATATCGAATTGCTTGTTCAACTGCACCAGGTGCTCTGCGTATTCTGCACAGTTCTGGAAATGAACATTGTCATCCGCCATTCCATGTACCAGCAATAAATTGCCATGCAATTTGTCTGCCCGGGTGAAAGCGGAAGAGCCTTTATATCCTTCAGCATTCTCTTTGGGAGTGCGCATGAAGCGTTCGCCATAAATCGTGTCGTAGTAATTCCAGTCAGTGACGGCTGCTACTGCAACTCCGGCCTTGAATACGGGCGTTCCCTCACTCATACTCATGATGGTCATGTATCCGCCATAACTCCAGCCCCAGATGCCGATACGGTTTTTGTCTACATACGGCTGGCTACCCATATATTGGGCTGTTGCCACCTGATCTTTCGCCTCTTTCACGCCAAGATTCAGATAAGTGCATTTTTCGAAGTCTGCACCACGTCCGCCGGTTCCACGTCCGTCTACACAGACTACGATAAAACCACGACTGGCCATATAGGTTTCCCAACTGATGCTCCATGTGTCCAGTACCTGTTGTGAACCGGGGCCGCTGTATTGATACAGAAGTACAGGGTATTTTTTGGATGCGGAGAAATTCACCGGCTTCATCATCCAACCGTTCAGACTTACACCATCTCCGGTCTTGAAAGTGAAGAACTCCTTCTGAGGTACACTGTATTTGGCTAAAGTCTGTTTCAGATTATCATTCGTAACAAGCGTACTCAATACTTTACCTGTATTATCATTTAGAGTAATGACAGTGGGAGTATTCAGGTTTGAATAACGATTCATGTAGTACTTCATGTTCGTACTGAACTGTGCACTGTTGAGACCCGGTTGAGAAGAAAGTTTGGTTTTCTTTCCCTTGCGGTCAATTTGGTATACAGCCTGGCGCAGCGGGCTTTCCTCATTACTGATATAATAGAAACTGTTATCATCAGCATCCCAACCCAGGAATTCTTTTACTTCATAGTTCCCACTGGTAACCTGTTTAATCAGATTTCCACCCATGCTGTACCAGTACAGATGATTGTAACCACTCTTTTCGCTCACGAAGCTGAAGTTTTCCGGATAGAAAATGATATTATCGAATACGCCTTCTTTGATATAAGCGTCACTTTCGTCACGCAACACCTGTTTGCAAACAGTAGAACGCGGATCACCGAAATACATGTCGAGGCGGTTTTGATGGCGGTTTAAGGTGATAATGGCCAACTTGTTAGGATCTTGTGTGAAGCGGATACGCGGGATGTACCCGTCAGCATCCAAGGGAACCTGCATCTTGCGGGTTACTTTCGATTTGATATCGAAGGTATGTACACTGACCTTTGAATTTGCCTCTCCTGTTTTGGGGTATTTATAAGTATAATCTCCCGGATACTTCTCAAAAGCTGTGATATGAGGATTGCTTCCGGCAAAAACAGGGAAGCTGTAAGAAGGCACTTCCGTCTCGTCAAAGCGGATATAAGCCAGCATCTTACTGTCGGCACTGAACTCCAGGGCACGGTTGAAAGAAAATTCTTCTTCATATACCCAGTCGGGGATACCGTTCAGAACGGCATTACGCTTGCCGTCTTCCGTAACCTGGCTTTCGCTGTTTCCGTAGAGAAACTTCACAAGATAGATATTATTATCCCGTACAAATGCAACCATTGTTCCGTCCGGTGAAAATACAGGTGCTTGCTGCGGTCCGCCGTCTGAAAGCTTTTCTACTATGTTATTGATTTCTCCGTTGACATTTCGCTTCAGACTATATATATAATGTATAGCTGTATAAGAGCGGCGATAAATCGGAGTCTGTTCTGTAGCAATAAGCAGTTTGCTGCCGTCAGGTGAAAAACTGTAGCTGTCAAACGTCTTAAACGGACATTCGCGTGCGGTAGCAGCATCGAACAATACTTCTACCTGTTTTCCTGTCTTGAAAGAGTATTTGATGATCTGCGTTCCTTCCGCATTCATTTGCGAATAGTGTTCCCCGTCTCCGGGAATGGGAATGACTCCGTAAATATTTTCAGCGCGGAATTTACCTGATACAATATCTTTTAAATCGAGAGGCTGACCGCCTTGTGCAAAGCCTGCCAATGTGCAGAGGCAAAGAAGAATTGCAATACTTATCTGTTTCATAATCCTGTTTGATTTCTTTAAATAGGTAAATCTGGAAATAAATTATTAAAAGAAGACTATAACAACGAGGCACACATTTTGCGTATTTCGTGTAGCCTGTTATTTAGCGTGCTTTCTTTACGGGCAACAGCCATATTGTAACGGGTTTGCATGTTGGCAAGCAGTTCTGCATTAATATTCAAAGCGGCTTCCACCATTAAGGCAAAGTCACTGGTTATGGGGCGTTTCCCGTTTAGTATCTCATTGAGCATAGTATAGGATACCCCTAAAACTTCTGAAAATTTCTTTTGAGAAATTTTACGGCATTCCAATTCTTCTTTCAAAACATCTCCCGGATGAGTTGGTATTCTTTTTACTGTATTCATAATTCTATTGATAATGATTGGTTATATCCAATACGGTACATATTGTTACAACTGTCTCGTTTCCTTCTTTTTTTATTTTGAATTCCAGTCGATAATGATAGTCTAAACGAATAGAAAAGCTATCTTTGCCATTCAGTGCTTCAAAATTTAATGAATTGAAGACGAATAAGTCTTCAATTCTTGTTGCTCCCATCAAGGTATCTATACGCTTCTGGTATTTCTTTATTACAGATGCATCAAAGCGGTGTTTCTTATCCTTGCATTTGCCATCTTCATAAAGTTCACGCAGATAGTCTTTGTCATATTCAATAACCATTGCTTTATCTTTATGTTACAAAGATAACTCTAATTTGAGATATTCACTCATTTAGTGAATATTTATTTTGTTTTATTATCAAGAAAAGCCCGTCCAGCTTTGTGGGGGCAAAGCTGAGGCGGGCTACCGTCACTCATAAATGATGATTGGGGCTTCTTTTGGTTAGAGGATTTTTACTTTCTTTTGATATTCGGCAATAGCAGCATCCAGGCGTTCGTGAGCAGTTGTGTCGCCCGGAACGTTATGTGACGGATGGATATACAGATGTACGCCGCGATCTGCCAGAATTTCGGCAACGGTAGTGATGGTCATCCATACCATAGTAACGAAACTCAGGGTTGACAATGGTCCCACCTTGTCGAAATGATTCTTCAAAGGCACGGAAGCATCTACCAAAGGCACGCAGGAGTCCACTATGATATCGGCAAGTTGGAACAGGTTCTTACCGCTGGAATGACGGCTTGCTTTGTCGCCAGTTTCTCCGGCTGAGCCGTAAACGATTACCTTCATGCCACGCTTCTTTGCTTCCAGTGCCATGTCGATGTTTACTGCATTGATTCCTGTGTGAGAGAAAATCCAGATACAGTCTTTGGAATCGAAATCATAATTCTTCATGATTGCCTGTCCGTAACCCTCTGTTCTTTCCAGAAACAGGAATTGATGGATACCCATTTGGCCGATGATTTGTGTAAAGAATGTCAGCGGAAGTTCGCACAACGGGTGAAAACCTACAAAACTACCGATGCGAGGATACATCTCTTCAACGGGAATTGTTGCGTGACCACATCCGAACGTGTGTACCCAACGGCCGGCTTCGATGGAATCTGCCATAGCGGTGGCTGCCTTTTTGATATTCTCCAATTGCGTGGCTTCCAGTTTTTCCATGATGCCATGCGCGTTTTTTAACCATTCAAGTGCTAACATAATTTTTTTGATTTTTAGGGGGTAAATAATTTCTTTTATTTGAGTGAGCGTTTAAACAATAGAAGCATGATGAGCAGGGAGGCAATCATCATATAAGGATACACAACGATACTGTATCCTTGCGAGATAATTCCCGTGAGGCTGTTCAGTAATGTCTGTCCGATCAGAGCTATAACAAGGGCCACACTGAATGCCGTTCCCGACAGAGAAGCGTACCGGCTGCCGACAATGCTGAGTATGACGGGGAAAGTAGATGCTAGTCCTGCACCGACAAGCACCATGCCTATGGCAGCACGTGCAAAGTCCGGTGAAAAAGTGAGCATTGCAAAACCTATTGCGGCCGTAATCAGGCTGGCGCGAAGAACAGTTTCCTGTTTTATCTTCTTGAAGAGAACCACCAGCAACAGACGGGCGACAGTCAGTCCGGCCACCATGCAAGTCAGTGCCATGAGCGCCCGGTTTTCGGGGATGTTGGTGGTTTGTCCCAGGTAGAGTGTAGTCCAGTTATTGCATACACCTTCGATACCGCTTTGGAAAAAGAGGATAAAACTGAGTAATAATAAGCTGCTTTCTTTTAACAACCCCAGTCCTTCTTTGATTGGGAATCCTTGCGGCTGTTTGGGGGCAGGGAAGCGTACACCGAGACAGAACAGGATACCTGCCAGCATTACAACGCCCGTGCCTTGCAGTATAATTTCAAAAGAATAATATCCGGACAGGAAACTGAGTAATACAGGAATCCCCAGCGCACCGATACCATAGAATGCACCCAGCAGACTAAGGCGCGAACCTTTCTCCGTTTCGTCGGAAATATCAGCTACTAAAGCATTTGTTTCACCGTTCAGAATCCCTCCTCCCAGGCCGATACCGATAATGGAAAGTTGCAACAATGGGATACTTGTAAAGAAAGCAATTCCTTCCAGTCCGAGCAACACGACCAGGCAACTGAGCAGCAGTAACGCTTTGTGTCCGAAGCGGTCTACAATAGGACCGAACAACAGGGAGCCTCCCAATAAACCGAGAGGCAGGAACGTCACCAGTGCGGTGGCTTGGAGATTGTCCAAACCCAGTTTGGTGGTGAGGGACGGTAGTACCGAGCCCAGGGTGATCATCGAAATGCCAAAGAAACACATACCGATGCACGCAGCCGTGAAAACCAGATTCTTGTTGTAACTACTCATATTAATATAATAAAGATAAGTAAGGTGGTAAGATTACTCGTACAGGTGCTTTTTAATAGCGAGAAAGGCAGCTCCTATCAGTCCGGCATTACCGGACAATTGAGAGGCTACAAATTCCACCTGCTTGATACTGAGCGGTTGTGCCCATTTGCAGGCTTCTTTGTAGATATCATCTATAAAGATACCGGCAGGGCCGAATACCCCTCCACCCCAGATTATCTTTTGCGGATTCAGCAGGCTGACAAAGTTGGCAGAGGCCATTCCCCACATTTCTATGGCTTTGTGTAGTACGGAAACTGCAATCGGATCTTCCTCATTGTATGCGCTGAATACATCATAAGCGGAAATGCGGCAGATAGGTTTTTGACGTAAGCGTCCTTTATAAGCTTTATTTGCACGGACTGCATCCCGCACTCTGGCTCCGATACCATTTCCCGAGGCATAATATTCGAAACAACCGCAGGCATCGTATTCTTCTTTATAAGGAGGTTGCAGTGCCATCCAGCCGGTAGCGCCGATGATGTCGTTTGCGCCGTGCAACACGTGTCCGTCGATGATGATTCCAGCGCCTATACCGGTTCCTACGGCAATGAATACTGCACTATGGCAGTCTTTGGCTGCTCCCTGCCACATTTCTCCATACATATAGCAAGTACGGTCGCTGTCGATGTAGATTTCTATATCCGGTGCCGTTACGGTACGGAGTACTTCTTGTAGCGGGTAGTTTTCCCAGCCGGGGATGTTCGGGGCCCATACACGTCCCGTCTGCGAATAGACAATGCCGGGGACACATATACCGACGCCGTCAATCTGGATACGGCTTCTGCGGGCAACAGTCAGGAGTTTATCAAGGATTTCTGCGGCAAGTTTGCCTACTTCGTGTCCCGTTCTTCCTTTCAGCAGACGCTTTCGGTTGAACAACATACTTCCGTCAGGGAGGAAAATAGCGCTTGCTATTTTGGTGCCGCCTATGTCGAGAGCGATGGTAGCCATGGTGTTATAGTATTTATAGGTTGATCTATCAAGGTTTTAGGCAAAGCTATGAATTAATTTCGTTTTCCATGCTTCTTTATAGAAGGAAATGTATGTAAAACATGTTGCTGATCACTAAAATATATTTAATGGATTCGTTCTGATGTGCGACGCTCGTATTCTATCTTGTTTATTATCAATGGGAGAAACATTTTTTAATGCAATACAAAATAAATGGTTTTATGTTCGTTAACGTTTGTCTCCGGAGCTGTTAGGTGGATATGTGAGTTATAGCAAATACGGTTCAGATACGGCTCGGTTATGTACCGGATATGCATAAATCGTATTTGATATCAGGTGATTATTTGTTTTGGCTATGTCTGTTTGAACTTTTGCAGTAGGCTTTACCGGATGTTGACCTTGGTTAACAGCCCTGCCAACCTTAGTAAACAGGTCCGTCAACCTTGGTTGATAAGCCTGTTTACCAAGGTCAACACCTGATTATTCCTAAGGCTGATGGGGTATTTCGCTGGTTCTTAGTAGAATAGTGACTGATATGAAATGAATGAATGCCTCGTCCTATATGGTTTGACTGCGAAAGTGAGAGCAACCCCTTGCCCTCACACCGGATTTTTTACTACCACCACGCTTAATATCTTAACTATCAGCGGTTACACACTAAAAGTGAGAGCAGTGAGGGTAACTTGAATCAACTTTTCATTGAACGCTGAATTCAACTTTTATGTGCGACACCTTTTTCCGGGCTCACATTTGTATCCTAACCGAAGCTTTATCTCAAAGAAAAGCCTTATTTTTGTAACAAATAACAGCTTTATGGATGTAGCACCTATATTATATAATGAGTTTCCGCTTTTCCTGAAACGTTATTTTCCGTATAAGGTACAGAAAATATCACTGAATGCCGGTTTCACCTGCCCGAATCGGGATGGTGTGAAAGGATATGGCGGTTGTACCTATTGCAATAATCAGACTTTCAATCCCGAATACTGTCGTACGGAAAAATCCGTAACTCAGCAGTTGGAAGAGGGGAAAGTCTTTTTCGCCCATAAGTATCCCGAAATGAAATACCTTGCCTACTTTCAGGCATACACCAATACTTACGGTGAATTGGAAGCATTGAAGCGGAAATATGAGGAAGCACTGTCTGTTCCCGATGTGGTCGGTCTGGTCATCGGTACCCGGCCGGATTGTATGCCGGATACTTTGCTGCATTATCTGGAAGAAGTGAATAAAAACACTTTCCTGTTGGTTGAATATGGTATTGAAAGTACCCACGATGCCACACTCCGCCGAATCAATCGCGGACACACTTTTCAGGATACGGTAGATGCTGTGGAAAGAACTGTTGCCTGTGGCATTCTTACCGGTGGGCATGTTATATTGGGACTTCCCGGTGAAACGCATGAAGACTTGGTTGCACAGGCCGCTACGCTGTCGCGCCTTCCGATTACAACTCTCAAAATGCATCAATTGCAGTTGATACGCGGTACCCGTATGGCACATGAATATGAACAACATCCCGAAGACTTCCACCTTTTCGGGGTAGAAGAGTATATTGATTTGGTAATAGACTATATAGAGCATCTGCGCCCCGATTTAGTTTTAGAACGCTTTGTTTCGCAGTCTCCTAAAGAATTGTTAATTGCACCCGACTGGGGACTGAAAAATTATGAATTTAATCATCGGATACAAAAAAAAATGCGTCAGCTCGGAGCTTATCAGGGAAAGAAATATGATATGTGAGAAAAAAAACTTATTTTTGCGGCTGTTTGAATATAGAATCAATCTAAATAAAGAAGTTTTATGAACCAGAAGACTATGATAAAAGGAAAAATACACTATGTAGGAGTAAATGACCGTAACAAGCACCTGTTTGAAGGCTTGTGGCCACTACCTTATGGAGTGTCTTATAACTCTTACCTGATAGACGACGAAACAGTGGCTTTGATTGATACGGTAGATGCTTGTTATTTCGAAGTATATCTTCGTAAAATAAAAAGTATTATTGGCGAACGTCCTATCCAGTATCTCATCATTAACCACATGGAGCCCGACCATTCCGGTTCGATCCGCCTCATTAAACAACATTATCCCGATATTGTCATTGTCGGTAACAAGCAAACCTTCGGTATGATCGAAGGTTACTATGGTGTGACAGGCGAACAATACGTTGTAAAAGACGACGATTTCCTGGCATTGGGACATCACAAACTGCGTTTCTACCTGACACCGATGGTGCACTGGCCCGAAACTATGATGACTTTTGACGAAACGGAAGGTGTACTGTTCTCCGGCGATGGTTTCGGCTGTTTCGGTACGTTGGACGGTGGTTTCCTTGATACCCGTATCAATACGGATCGTTATTGGGATGAAATGGTGCGCTATTACTCCAATATCGTTGGTAAATACGGTTCTCCGGTACAGAAGGCTTTGCAGAAATTGGGAGGATTGCACATCACGACCATCTGCTCTACCCATGGACCTGTTTGGACAGAGTATATAAGTAAAGTAATAGGCATTTACGATAAACTAAGTCGCTATGCTGCCGATGAAGGAGTGGTGATAGCTTACGGTTCCATGTATGGCCATACAGAGCAAATGGCAGAAGCCATCGCAGCGGAACTATCTGCACAGGGCATCAAGAATATCGTGATGCACAACGTCAGCAAAAGCAATCCTTCCTATATCATTGCAGATATCTTCAAATACCGTGGTCTGATTATTGGTAGTCCCACTTACAGCAATCAGATTTATCCGGATATCGAGTCCCTGCTTTCCAAAATACTGATACGCGAAGTTAAAGGCCGCTATCTGGGTTACTTCGGATCGTTCACGTGGGCGGGTGCTGCGGTGAAGCGTATGGCTGAGTTTGCCGAGAAGAGCAAGTTTGAAATTATAGCCGACCCTGTAGAGATGAAGCAAGCGATGAAGGACATCACTTACGAACAATGCGAACACCTGGCACGTTCTATGGCTGAACGCCTGAAGAAGGACAGGGAATAGTAATTCTTGATAAGATACCCCTAATTTATTAACCTGATAAAAAACAATCACAATGAGATTAATCATTCAACCGGATTATCAATCCGTATCCAAGTGGGCTGCCCATTACGTAGCCGCTAAAATTAAGGCCGCTAATCCGACGCCTGAAAAACCGTTTGTTCTGGGTTGCCCTACCGGTTCGTCACCGCTCGGCATGTACAAGGAGTTGATAGACCTGAATAAGAAAGGAATTATTTCTTTCCAGAACGTGGTTACTTTTAATATGGATGAGTATGTGGGTCTGCCCAAAGAACATCCGGAAAGCTACTACTCTTTCATGTGGAACAACTTCTTCAACCATATCGACATCAAACCGGAGAATACCAATATCCTGAACGGGAATGCGGCCGACCTGGATGCTGAATGTGCCCGTTACGAAGAAAAAATCAAGTCTTACGGCGGTATCGACCTGTTTATGGGTGGTATTGGTCCTGACGGACACATTGCCTTCAATGAACCGGGTTCTTCTCTGTCTTCCCGCACACGTCAGAAGACCTTGACGACTGATACGATTATCGCCAATTCCCGTTTCTTTGACAATGATGTAAACAAAGTGCCCAAAACGGCATTGACTGTTGGTGTAGGTACAGTGCTTTCTGCCAAGGAAGTGATGATTATTGTGAACGGACATAATAAAGCTCGCGCGCTCTATCATGCAGTAGAAGGTTCTATCAATCAGATGTGGACCATCAGTGCTTTGCAGATGCATGAGAAGGGTATCATTGTAGCTGATGATGCAGCTACTTTTGAACTGAAAGTAGGCACATACCGCTATTTTAAAGATATAGAAGCTGACCATTTGGATCCGGCTTCTTTGCTGAAGTAAATATACGGCTTGTATAAAGGTAATTTGCGCAGTTCGTTTCCACTAAGTAGGTGCGAAGCGGGCTGCGCAATAAGTCGTTTTCTATGAATGATATAGATTGCCCTTACGACGACCTGCTATGCCATTCCCTTTCGCTGTTCCGTCAATTTCGATTGTACGATGATCGCATAGAAGAGGATAATGCTTTTAACTTTTTAAGGGAAGCGGAAAAAGTAGTCAGTGATACCAGAAATGGGATTTGTGCGGCTAAATTGGGATGTGTAATAGAATGTCTTGCCCACAGATTTTATATAGATGATGATACGGATGGAATATTGGAAGAGGTAGATACCTTTCTGATTAAATTTTGGAAAGGTTTGAAGCAACCTTCTCCGGAAGCATTTATTGCTTCCTTATGGATTGGAGAATATTTTCTGCTACGCTTAAAGAACCCGAAATCCCGCCTTCATGGTCGCAGTAAAAAGATGGTCTCCAAAATCCTGTCATTTTTGGCTGATATGCTTCGGAAGCCGGAAAAACAAAAAGTACTCTGTCTTTCTTCTGTTGCTGTTTTTGAGGAAACAGTGGACTGGATTAAAGAAGTTTGTGATATGCATATTTGTGAAAAGCAAGTCGTGATTCTATTGGAGAGACTTTATCAACTTCAAGAAAAGGGGATGTTGGGGGGAGAAGCAGATGAAAAGAATTCTTTACGGCGGCAAATATGGGATTTTTATTATTGAATGTTATCTTTGTAACCAATAACACGCTATTAACTTGATCTAATATTATGAAGAAGCCGGTAATTCTGTTTTTATTATTCTGTTTACTGTGTTCAGTTCCAGTTGTCCGTGCTGCGGATACAATTTTTGTTCGGGAGACACAGATTCCTGTTCTGATAGAAAGGGCGGATAATGTTTTGTTCTGTTTGCGCCTGGACGCAAAGGAGAGCAAAGTGTTGGATGAGATCGTTTTGGATTTTGGAAAGGATACGAACCTGTCCGCAATCCAGTCTGTGAAACTTTATTATAGTGGTACGGAAGCATTACAGGATAAGAGGAAGGGACGTTTTGCACCTGTAGAATACATTTCAAGTCATACGCCTGGGAAGACTCTGGCGGCTAACCCTTCTTATTCCATACAAAAAGCGGAAGTTGCTAATCCGCAGAATCGTGTTGTTCTTGTCGCTAACCAGAAACTATTTCCCGGTATTAATTTCTTTTGGATTAGTTTGCGGATGAAGCCGGAAACTGCGTTGGATACTAAGGTAATGGCGGTTGTGACTTCCGCTACTCTGGATGGTAAGAAAGCACTTTTGGATATCGTCTCCCGGCAAGGTATTGAGCATCGGATGGGAGTGGGCGTGCGCCATGCCGGTGATGACAATTCGGCGGCATATCGTATTCCGGGCTTGGTGACTACAAACAAAGGAACTTTATTGGGTGTATATGATGTGCGTTATAATAGCAGCGTCGATTTACAGGAACATATAGATATAGGGTTGAGCCGCAGCACAGATGGTGGGAAAACATGGGAAAAGATGCGCCTGCCTCTGGCTTTTGGTGAAACGGCCGGATTGCCTTCGGCTCAAAATGGAGTGGGAGACCCTGCCATATTGGTAGATACGAAAACCAATAATGTGTGGATCGTTGCTGCCTGGACTCATGGCATGGGAAATCAGCGTGCCTGGTGGAGTTCGCATCCGGGGATGGATATAAACCACACTGCGCAGCTTGTTTTGGCGAAAAGTACAGATGATGGTAAAACATGGTCAGAGCCTATAAATATAACAGAGCAAGTGAAAGATCCTTCCTGGTATTTTCTGTTGCAAGGTCCCGGACGGGGAATAACGATGGAGGATGGTACTTTGGTTTTTCCCACGCAGTTCATAGACTCCACCCGTGTGCCGAATGCAGGTATCATGTATAGCAAGGATAGAGGAAAAAGTTGGAGAATGCATAATTATGCCCGTACAAATACTACAGAAGCGCAGGTTGCTGAGGTTGAGCCGGGTGTACTGATGTTGAATATGCGTGATAACCGGGGCGGTAGCCGTGCCGTAGCAATTACGAAAGATTTAGGTAAGTCATGGACCGAACATGAATCTTCACGCAAAGCATTGCAAGAACCGGTTTGTATGGCAAGTCTGATAAGTGTAAAAGCGAAAGATAATGTCTTGAATCGGGACTTGCTTATCTTCTCTAACCCCAATACAACGAAGGGGCGTCATGATATTACTATAAAAATAAGTCTGGACGGTGGCATCACCTGGCTTCCGGAGCATCAGCTTTTGTTGGATGAGGGCAATAACTGGGGATACACTTGTCTCAGCATGATCGATAAAGAAACTATTGGTATTCTTTATGAGAGCAGTGTAGCTCATATTACGTTTCAGGCAATAAAATTGAAAGATGTTGTGAATTAATAGCCTTATTTCTTTCCATCCAGATATTCCCTCTTGAACATATCCACAAAAAGGAAGAACAGCGAGAGTAATAGCGGTCCGAAGATGACCCCCATAAAACCGAATAGAGAAAGACCGATGACGACTCCGAATATTGTGATAAGCGGATGTATATCGGCCATTTTCTTTTGCAGAATGAAACGTATCAGGTTGTCGAGCTGAGAGATGATCAGTGTTCCGAATATCGCTAACCCGATACCATTGAACCAGTCACCGGATAAGGCCATATAAACGGCAATCGGGAACCATACCAGTGCTGTACCTACCATGGGGATGACCGTTGCAAGGCAGGTAAGGAATCCTGTAAGCAGAATGTCCGGTACATCAAAGAACCAGTAACCGATCATGGCTACTCCACCTTGTATGATTGCCAGCAAAGGAATACCGACAGCGTTGGAGTGGACAATCATCTTGATGTCGTGCACTACATGTTCTGTATTGGCTTCACTGAAAGGAAGTATTTCGCTGATGTATTTCTCCATCCTCTGTCCGCCTATCAGCATAAAGTAGAGCACGAATACCAGAACGAAAAGGTTGACCGCAAAACTACTGATACTGCCCATGACGAATTGCCCTATGGCAGGAAGTGCGGAGATAATAAAGGAAGTGGTATCCTTGCCCAGTACGTCATAACCGGTTTTTTCCTTGATGATATTTGCTGCACTTTCAATCGGGGCAATGATACTCTGCGGATCCAGATTGATATCCTGCAATTTGCTGACTAATAACCAGACTGCCAGCGCCAAAGGAACCAGAAAGAAGAGGATGGCTTCGGTAGTAATAAGGGTTGCAGCCACACTTCGTTTCATCTTCCGTTTGTCGGTCAGATGTATCATCTGTCTTCTGACCAGGATATAGATGGTTAATGCACCTAATAAACCGCCCAGAAAGGGAGTAATTTGTAGGAACAGGATTATACCCAGCCCGATGATTATAGTGATTAGTGAATATTTCCAGTATTGTTCTTTTGTACTCATATCCTTTTTGCTGTTTTCTATAAGAAACAAACAAAGTGGGCATTTGGTTGGTTATCCTTCATTCAACCAGCCTTTTCCCTGACGGATAACTTCAATTTCTCCACTTGTGCAGTCTACAATGGTAGAAGATTCTGTACCACCGATGCCACCGTCAATAACCAGATCGACAAGGTCGCCGAATTTTTCATCAATCAATTCCGGATCGGTGCAGTATTCTATATCTTCGTGCGCTTCGTGAGGGAGAGTGGTAGTCATGATGGGAGCGTCCAGAATACGGGCTATTTCCTGGATAATGGCATTGTCGGGCATACGGATACCTACTTCTTTTCGATTACGGAAAATCTTTGGCAGGCGGGTAGTTCCGTTCAGGATGAAAGTGAAAGCACCGGGCAGGTTGCGTTTCATCAGTTTGAACGTATTGTTATCTACCTTTGCATATTCGCTGATACTACTTAAATCATAGCAAATAATGGAAAGGTTATTCTTGCGCGGATCTATCTCTTTGATACGGCAGATACGTTCGATGGCACGTTCTTTCAGCCCATGGCAACCAATGGCGTACATGGTATCAGTGGGATAGATGATGAGGCCACCGTCATTCAAAATATCCACTACCTGTTGCAGGTCTTGTGGATTATTGTTCTTTTCGTAAAGTTTCAGAAGCATAGGGCTGATAATTAGTCTATATATAATGACACAAAAGTAGGGAATAAGTTTCTTATTCTCAAATAAGTGTGGCTTATTTCTTGGATGATTTTTTTCGAAGTTCTTCTGCCAGTCGCCACTGCAATGCTGCCTCTACTTCTTTTCCTGCCTGCATCAGGGCATCTCCGAAAAGTTCATGCGCTCCGGCATGCTCCGGTTTCAGGGTGGTGGCTTTGTCCAGATCAGCTATGGCGCCTTCGGTTTCTTGCTGTTTCAGACGTAATTTTCCCCGGTTGTAAACAGCTTTAAATTCAGCCGGACGTAGTTTGACGGCACGTGTCAGGCATTCTTCCGCTTCAAGATATCTGCCGTCATTGAAGAGGGTGATGCCTTTACGTATCCATGCATCCGTATATTCCGGATAAAGTTCCAGCGCTTTGTCGTAGTTGGCGATGGCGGCACGAGAGTCATGGGCAAGAGTAATGGACTCATTACCCATCAGATAATACTCACGTGCGTAGGCTTGCAACCGTTTCTGTTGCTCTGCCATTTGGGATTTTAGTTGATCGTTGTTGTCTCGTAGCTTGTTGATAACACCTAACTTGCGACGGATGAGGCGTTGAATAACAGGCTTTTCTATGTCGTATCGGGAGTGTATAGCTTTAAAGAAATGGTTGAGGAAGACTTCAAAATCTCCTTTATCGAATGCTTTGGTTGCAGCAGCATATTCTACGTCAGCTTGCGCCTGTTTCAGGGCTCGGTCTATGGCCTGCCGGTTATTGAAACGTTCGGCAAAATTCACTATTTCCGGGCGTACAAAGATATCAGCCCGATTCACAGGTTTCTTTAGTTGAATACCTTCCAGTGAGGTGCAGCGGCTGAGGGCGACGTACGCTTGTCCACCGGCAAATACACCGCCGGTGAAATCGATGACTACACGACTAAAGGTCAGTCCCTGACTTTTATGGACGGTGATAGCCCATGCTAATCGTACGGGAAACTGGGAGAAGGTGCCCAACACTTCTTCTTCAATTTCTTTTTTCTTTTCGTTGTATTTATAGCGAATGTTTTTCCAATGCTCCGGTTTGACGTCACATTCTTTCCCATCATCAGTGATGACGTAGAGCGTTTCTTCTATCTCATCGAACCCACTTACTACACCGATAGTGCCGTTTACCCAGCGGCGGTCGAAATCATTCTTGATAAATATGACCTGTGCACCCGGTTTCAGTACAAGTTCACGCGAAGTGGGCAGACTGCTTTCGGGAAAGTCACCAGTGACTTCTCCCCGGAAGGTAACAGCGTCTCCGGGCAGTTCTGCCAGTTTCCGGTCATTGATATAATCTACGTTATCGCGACGCGTAGCGAGGGTGATATACATATCTTCCTCATTCTCTTCGATGTCGGTTCCGTAGCGGGTATTGAGTAGTTGCAGGTCAGCGGCACCGGCAGTATTGCTGCGAATATGGTCCAGAACGCTGACAAAGACTTTGTCTGTTTGGCGATAGACCTTTTCAAGTTCAATGGAAACAAGGTCTATCTGGTTGAAAACCCTTGCAGAGAAAAAGTAAGGAGTAGGATAGAAGCGGTTCAGGATTTCCCGCTCATCGCCTTTCACTACAGGTTCGAGCTGGAAAACATCGCCTACTAACAAGAGTTGTTTCCCACCGAAAGGTTCGCGCAGGTTGCGTGAGTAGACACGCAGGATACGGTCTACGGCGTCAATAATATCTGCCCGTACCATGGAAATCTCATCGATAATAATGAGTTCCAGTTCTTCCAGTAGTTTTCGTTGGGGTTTGGTGTATCTGAAGAATTCGTGAATGCGTCCGCGCTGCAAACTCAGATTCGGATCGTCGGGAAGCAAAGGATGAAACGGTAGTTTGAAAAAACTATGCAGGGTGCTGCCACCAGCATTGATGGCGGCGATACCGGTAGGCGCCAATACCACATGTTTCTTTTTTATATTCTCGCAGATATATCTCAGAAAGGTAGATTTACCCGTACCCGCCTTTCCGGTCAGAAACACGGACTGGCGGGTATATTGTATGAGACTCAGAGCATCCTGGAACTCTTTGTTGTTGGTATCTACTGTTTGGGACAAAACTTTAAATATTAGAGAGGACTATATAATGGAGAAATGTTTAAGTGCATTGGCTACTCCATCTTCATCAACCGAAGTTGTGATGTAATTGGCATGTTCCTTCACTTCATCCACGGCATTTCCCATAGCTACTCCAATGGCGGCATGGCGCAGCATACTTACATCGTTGCCGCCGTCGCCGAATGCCATTGTTTCTTCCAGGCGGATACCAAAGTGGTTGATGATTTCGTCAATGCCTTTCTGTTTGGTGTTTCCTTTGGCAGTGATGTCGGCAAAAGCAGGAAACCAGCGTCCGGCTTCGCAACCAGGCAATTGAGGAAGAATCACTTGCTCTTGTTCCAGTGTGATAAACGGAGTCATCTGGAAAATCTCCTGTCCGATAGCTTCTTCGGGCGTCTTTTCCGGAATGATATCTACTTTCAGAAAGTCGTTGAATATCTTTTTCACCATTTCGTCCGGCTGGCAGACGCAGACGTCATGTTCGCTCACAAAGATACAGGGGAAATTCTGTTCGGAGGAGATGCGTGCCAATGTCTGTACGTCGGCAGCGGGAATCGCGCTCTTGTAAATCACTTCTTCACCTACGAAACAATATCCGCCGTTCATGGTTATATAACCGTCTATTAATCCGCGGTCCTGCAAGGCAGAAAGGTTGTTGATGATAACTGCGGGGCGTCCCGTAGCGATAAAAATCCGAATGCCTTTGGCTTTGGCAGCGGCGATGGCTTCGATGGTGGTTTGGGGAATAGCATGGGTATTAAAACTCACTAAAGTGCCGTCGATGTCAAAAAACAGGGCTTTAATCATATAATTTCTATTTTACTTGGATGCAAAAGTACTCAAAAGTGAGGATATTTTGTACTTTTGTCTCCTAAAGAAATCGTAAATAGTCATTATACATTAATAAAATAATAAAAGCTGTTTTTGAACGCAGTTAAATCGCAAATGAAGAAGCATTCCTTAAAAGATTGGCTGATAGCTGTACGCCCCTGGTCGTTTCCGGCATCAGCAATGCCGGTGATTGTCACGCTGGCATATTTGTATTGGGCATACGGGGTAATAGAATGGGCGAACGGACTGTTAGGGTTGGTCGGTATTGTTATTTTCCACGCTTCGGGAAATGCGTGGAGTGATTATTTCGACTTTGAACGGGGAGTGGACAGGGTGGATACATTTGGCGTGAAGACCCTGACAAGCGGGCAATTCATGCCATTGGAGATACGCAACCTGGCCATAGGCCTGATGGTGCCGGCGGTGATGGTCGGTCTTTGGCTGGTAGTCCGTACGGGGCTTCCCTTGTTGTGGATAGGTGTTTGTGGAGCTTTGTGTTCACTGCTTTATCCGTGGCTGAAATACCGGGCTTTCGGAGATTTCGTTATTTTTGTAGCTTATGCCATACTTCCTACTTTGGGTATATCTTATATTACTATGGGGAAATTCCTGCCTGATGTATGGTTGATAATCGTTCCGGTGGGATTGATTACAGTAGCCATCCTGCATGCTAATAATACGCGTGATATAGGTACGGATGTAAGGGCCCGGATTAGTACTCTTGCCATGAGGCTTGGGGTGAAGACGGATATTTTCCTATATATGTTCGAGGTGCTTTTCCCGTTTCTGTGGATCGCGGCTTGTGTAGCGTTGGGATATTTTCCGTGGTGGTCTTTATTGACGATAGTAGGAATTCTGCCTGCAATAGCCAATGCACGGACTATGTTGCGGTTGCCGAAAGAAGGGATTGGTGTCATATCCAATCTGGATGAAAAGACGGCGAAACTGCAACTCTTGTTCAGTTTATTGTTTACTGTTACATTCCTGATATAGTATGAAACGAATTATTATTCCTTTATTGATAGCTGCTTTCTTGTGGTTCTTTATGTTTTCTCCCTGGACAAGCGGAATATTCAATTTCTGGACGGCCATGAGCTTTTCGGCTATTGTGTTGATGAATATGGCTTTTGCGCTTCGTCCGCAGTGGTGGATAGAAGATGTGAAGTTCGATTGGAAGAATATTGCCGGAGGGGTGGGATTGGCTGTTGTTTTGTGGGGAGTATTCTGGTTGGGAGATAAGGCTTCCGCCTGGCTTTTCGACTTTGCCCGTCCGCAGGTGGAACTGATTTACGGAATGAAAACCGGTGAAAATCCTTGGTTACTCTCCATATTACTACTCATATTGATAGGTCCTGCCGAAGAAATCTTCTGGCGGGGATATGTGCAGAATGCACTTTCGAAGCGCTGGAGCCCGAATGTCGGTTTTATAGTGACAACATTAGTTTATGCATTGGTACATATCTGGTCGTTCAACTTTATGCTGGTGATGGCGGCGTTGGTGGTTGGTGCTATCTGGGGATTGGCTTACAGATTGTATCCGCAGAAATTGGGAGCATTGATTGTGTCGCATGCAGTGTGGGATGTGGCGGTATTTGTTGTGTTTCCGATTTAACATAGCTCTTTTGCGGTAATTTTTCATCCGCAGATGACACAGAATTACACGGATTTATAAATTGAAGTAAAAGAAATCTGCGTTATCCGCACTATCTGCGGATGAAGAATGAAATCTTGATTTACAGGAATATAGAATATAAAACAAACAGCAATGAAATACAATTTTGATGAAATCATTGAACGTCGTGGCACTAACTCGGTGAAGTGGGACGGTGTAAAGAATATCTGGGAGCGTGATGACTTGCTCCCTATGTGGGTGGCCGATATGGACTTCCGTACTCCGCCTTTCGTGATGGATGCTTTAAGAAAGCGCCTGGAACATGAGGTGTTGGGATATACTTTTGCTTGTGAAGAGTGGTATACTTCTATTTGTACATGGCTTCACGACCGTCATCAGTGGGATATATCCCGAGAGATGCTGACATTCGTTCCGGGAATCGTTCGCGGGCAGGCTTTTGCCCTGCAATGTTTCACTAATCCGGGGGATAAGGTAATGGTGATGACTCCTGTTTACCATCCTTTCTTCTTGGTAACTGAACGTATGGGGCGTGAAGTGGTATATTCACCCTTGGAATTACAGGATGGACAATATCATATTAATTTTGAGCGTTTCCGTAAAGATTTGCAAGGTTGTAAAGTGTTGATTCTCTGTAATCCCCATAACCCCGGCGGACGTGTATGGACAGCAGAAGAGTTGAAAGAAATAGCGGCTATCTGTTATAGTAATGGAACATTTGTGATTTCTGATGAGATTCATGCCGATCTGACTTTGCCTCCTTATAAGCACCATCCGTTTGCTACGGTTTCCGAAGCAGCAGCATCGAACTCACTTGTCTTCATGGCTCCCAGTAAAGCATTCAATATGCCCGGATTGGGAAGCTCGTATGCGATTACTGTTGATAAGGATATTCGTGAACGTTTTCAGACCTTTATGGAGGCGGGTGAGTTTTCTGAAGGACATTTGCTTGCCTATATCGGTGCGGCAGCTGCTTACATGCATGGTGCAGAATGGTTGGAGCAAATGCTTGATTATATAAAAGGGAATATAGATTTTACAGAAGAATATCTGAAAGAACATATTCCGGGCATTGGCATGATACGCCCGCAAGCTTCTTATCTTGTTTTCCTGGATTGTCGGGCTTTGGGGCTGACACAGAAAGAATTAACCCGACTTTTTGCAGAGAAAGCACATCTGGCTCTGAATGACGGAACTATGTTTGGTCAACCGGGAGAGGGCTTTATGCGGTTGAATATCGGTTGTCCCCGTTCAGTGCTGAAGCAGGCTTTGCAGCAATTACGTGAGGCTGTTGTGCAGTAATATCAAAAAGAAGAATCTATTTTTGTTGGCCGTACAGGTCTATACTACATGAAGAAACTCTTATATCTTTTTATTGTAAGTGGTATTCTGCTGTGTGCTTGCAGGCATACCGATAGTACTGCTTTGCTCCGCCAGGCGGATGCGGTGGTTTATGGTAATGCGGATAGTGCAATGAAACTCCTGTCGTTAATCAAGAATCCGGAGCGGTTGCCGTTCGAGGAAAAAATGTTGTATGGCTGGTTGCGTACATTTGCACATAATGTACGGGGAGCCTCCATGGCGGAAGACTCCCTGATTTTGCCGGCATTTCATTATTTTGTCGCCGGTCCGGACACGGTAAAGATGCTGAATTCATTCGTGTTGAAATCCAAATATTTATATTGGCAGAAAAAGCATGAAGAGGCTATGGCTGTACTGGATAGCGGTATTGCGGCGGCTACGGCATGTAGAGATACTTATCTGATGGTCAATATGCTTTCTGAGAAAGCAAACAGGTATGTGTACGTTGAGAAGGATTATAAAAAGGCAATAGAAGCACATCTCAGAGCGATTGCCATTCGTGAAGATGAAGGCCTGTGCTATTCTTTGGGCATTGCCATGGGATTGCAGGGAAATGATTCTGCTCCTTACTATATGGACCGGAGCATTGAACTGGTGGAGAAAAAGAAAGATACGATGCGCTTGGTGCATTATCTGCGAAACTATGCACAGTTATTATCCTATATAAATGATTATAAAAGGTCGGCAGAAGTGTCAAAACGCCTGCGGAATTTAGCGTCTGATGAAGAACAGGTTGCCATGACTGACTTGGTGCTGACGGAATGTTTCCTGAAAATGGGAGAGTTGGATTCAGCCCAATACTACCTCGATCAGGGCAGAGCGCTATTTGACCACCAGGAGAAGTTTTTAACTACAGAAAATATGATGACTTATTATCAGGGACTGATAGATTATACACGCCATCGTACATTTGATTTCCTGAAGGTGATGCGTTATAATGATTCTGTCCACAATGCCCTTTATGCCTTGCAAAGTACCATTCGGCGGAAGGATGAAAGTAAGGAATCACTTTCGAATGCCAATTTGCAGCTGACGGTAGAGCGGCAGGAAGCGCAACTGACGCTGTTAGCTTGTTTGCTGTTACTGGTTGTTACGGGTGGTGGTGCCTTTTTCTATATCCGGGCCCGTCGTCATCGTCTGATTGAGGCAGAAGAGCGAATCGAAACACTGAACCGCTTGCTGGCAGATGCTACGAAGGGAGACAGTGAACCGGGGACTGCCGGAAATGTCAATCAGGAAGTGGAAGACGGACAGTTTTTCCGAAAAATACTTTTGCAACAGTTGGGCATTATTCGTTTGGTCGCTACGCAGCCTACATCACAAAATCAAGAACTACTTCGCCGCATATCCGGCATTACGAACCGGGAGTTACCCGTAGAAAGTCTTTTGGTATGGGAGGATTTGTATCCCGTGATCGATCGTATATACGATGGCTTTTATACTCAAATGAACAGATGTTTTGGTTCTGTACTGATAGATAAAGAACAGCAGCTCTGCTGTCTGCTTTGTGCAGAGTTCTCTACAAAAGAAATTAGTGTAGTGACGCAGCAAAGCATTCCGACTATTTATCAGCGGAAGACGAATATCCGGAAGAAGCTGGGAATGGGGGAGAAGGAGGACATAGTCGGTTTTATTCTGGAGAAATAACAAATATTACCTGCTTTTCGCACACTCTTATGTGTATTCGTATTTATCGGGTTATGATGCACCACAGATTACACAGATTTACACAGATTAGGGAAGATATCTCTGATTATTAATAAATTAAATCTGTGCTAATCTGTGTAATCTGTGGTGAAATAATTCCTTTCCGCACGAAATGAAATAAAAGTTGTTTCCGGTTCACGGTACAGCCTTATTGATATCTGTCAGGGCCTTTTTATTACTCAGTCCCGGTAATAGGTATTACGTGATCCCGGTAATAGGTATTACGCGATCCCGGTAATAGGTATTACGCGGTAGCGGAAATGGATGCGCCTGTTCATGTATATAAATAGTATATAGACTCTCAAAAGGCAAATATAGAGAAATGTAAATTTAATGTATTGATAATTAGCTTTGTATGTGTCTCCGATATAGAACTTTTATATCCCGATATAGAGTGTTTGAGACATGTTTCACCCCTAACTTTGCATCAGGTAAAAACGAAAAGTGAAACATTTAAATCAATCGAACGATGAAAGCAAATTCAATGAAGACTATCGGGAAAAGACTAACATTCTTAATCCTTATCATGTGTGTGGCAGTTTCTATTTCTGCTCAAAGTTATCAACTCTCCGGTTGCGTACAGGACGAAAACAATCAGCCGGTGGAAGTAGCAAACATTCTGTTGAAACAGGCTAAAGACAGTACTTATCTTACGGGTATGCTGACGGATGCACAAGGGTGTTTTACCTTTACTCAACCTAAAGGGGAATATCTGTTACATATTACTCTGATAGGTTGTGAAGATATCTATTTACCCGTCTCCCTACAGGGAAATAAGAATATAGGTATGCTCACCCTGAAATCCTCTTCTACCTTTTTGAATGAAGTAACCGTTACGGCAGCCCGTCCGGTAATCAAGCGCCTGGTGGACAGAGTTGTTTTTGATACACATAATGCCATTGCTACTGCCGGGGGAAATGCACTCGACCTTTTGCGTGAAGTGCCCGGTTTGCGCGTTGGGCAGAACAGTATTGATATCATAGGTAAAGGAGGCGTGAAGATATATATCAATGATCGTGAAACGAAACTTTCAGGTGACGAGTTGATTGACTATCTCCGTTCTTATGACGCCTCTCAGATACAGAAAGTGGAAGTAATCACTACTCCGCCCTCCAAATATGATGCGGCTGGTAATGCAGGTATTATCAATATACGCCTGAAGTCACGCCCTAAAGATTATCTGGGAGGTACGGTATCTGCTTCTTATAATGCAGGCGAAAAGGAAAATTACGGTTATGGTGGTGTAAACCTGAATATCAGTAAAGGTCGTGTATCTTCCTTTATCAATGCAGGCACTACGCAAGGCAACTATGAGACCCGCGAGGCGAATCGTCGCTATTTTGCCCTGAATACTTGGGATGGATGTACGGATTATAAGAAATACATGCAGAGTTATTATGGCCAGGCAGGTGTGGACTTTGCTCTGGAACGCAACTGGACGTTAGGTTTGCAAGCCGTTTACAATCACAACAACCCTAAAGATTCCAAAGCAGTTTCTATTACGGAAGTTTATGATGTGGCTACTGCCCGTCTGGACTCTCTCTTATTCTCTGACAGTGAAGAAGGAACTAAAGCCGACCGCATCAATTTGAATTTCCATACCGATAAGTCCTGGGATGATAAGGGTAAAAAGATGACCTGGGATGTGGATTATCTGTATGATAAGAGGGATGGCCACATGGGATTCCTGTCTGACACTCAGACCCCTGATGGTGTAACCATACCCGGAACCAATTTCGATTACAGTTATTTGCAAAATCGCAAAGTAGATGTATTCTCTTCTGCACTCGACTTTACACTTCCGTTTGAGAAGTATAAGGTGACCGCAGGTGCCAAGGTTTCTTTCACGAATACCCGTAACCGTATCAATTATGATACTTCGGACCCGACACTGGTGCAGGACGACTACTTCCACTATAAAGAACAAATCTATGCTCTTTACGCTGACTATAACCGCGCGTTTGGCAAGCAGTTCTCCATGCAGCTGGGTTTGCGTATGGAACACACCCGTACTACCGGTATCTCTGAGTCGGAGAATACGACGGACAAGCACGATTATACCCGTCTGTTCCCTACACTCTATTTCCTATATTCACCCAATGAGCAGAATGCGTTGAACCTTAGTTTGTCCAATCGCATTTCCCGCCCTTCACAGAATATGGTGAACCCTTTCCCGTTCTATCAGAACAAGTACACCTATGCTTGCGGAAAGGAAGACCTGAAGCCGAGTTATACGTACAATGCCGAATTGGGATATACATTCAAGAACAATCTCAATATCTCTGCCTTTTATTCTTATTCGGACGATGTATTCTTTCAGGTTGTAGGTCTGGATCCGGAAACGAACGTCAGTTCTTTCCTGTGGGATAACTTTATGGAGACACACTCTTTCGGGCTGAATAACTCCTATACATTCCGTACAAAATGGATGCAAGCTTATGCTCAGCACGGTGTAAACTATAGCCGTACAACTTCCAGTGCCGCTTCCACATCAGCCGAAGAGAAAGGATGGGCTTATAATGCCAGTTTGCGCAATACGTTCTTCCTTAATCCGAAGAAGACATTTATCGGAACGCTTTCAGGTTGGTTTACTTCACGCCAGTATAGTGGAGTATATCTGATAAAACCTACTTATGGTGTCAGTGCGGGTTTGCTCTATCGCATGCTGGATAATAAGCTCAGTCTTAGCCTGAATGTCAATAACATTCTGGTTAGCCATTCGAAGCTTGAAACCGTTTCCAATGGAGTCCGGATGACGACGGACAATCAGTTTGCCTTTACCGGTTTCCGCATCGGTGTTTCCTACACGTTTGGTGGAGATATCCGCAGCAAGGGACAGCGTAATAGTAACTCAGATATTCAGAACAGATTATAAACATTGCTTTCATCGTTTTTACCTAGCTGAAAGCACTCCCGTGGCGGGAGACGGACGGCTTGTCAGAGTGAAACAGAGGTTTCACCGGACAGGCCGTTCACTTTATTTCCATAAAGTATATGAATCATTCCTCCTTTTCTACCAGTTTTTACCCCTTACTTTCTTCATGATTGCTCACTTTTGCATACCAACAAACAAATCTATAAGAGGAAGTATATGAAAAACAAAATGAAAAACCGAGTAATAGAGATGAAGGACTTATGCCTTTTATGGCTCTTCTTGTTCTTATTAGGTGGAATACCGGCAGGAGCGACTACTATTTCTGATGATGAATCAGCATCCGGTACGGAAGAATTAATCGCTTTCCCCGGCGCTGAAGGTTTTGGCCGGAATACTACCGGTGGTCGCGGTGGTAAAGTTTATCACGTCACTACATTGGAAGATGGAATGCAGGCAGGAACCTTACGTCATGCACTTGCACAAACAGGTGCACGTACGGTGGTTTTTGATGTAGCCGGGACTATCTTCCTGAACAGACCTTTAAGAATCACTAACGGAGATTTGACTATTGCCGGACAAACGGCGCCGGGGCAAGGCATCTGTATTGCCAGACGTCCGGTAACTATTAATGCCAACAATGTTATTGTTCGTTATGTACGGTTTCGTGTCGGCAATGAAGGCGGTGGAGAACCCGACGGACTTGGAAGTACCGATTGCAAGAATGTTATTGTAGACCATTGTTCTATCAGTTGGTCGGTAGACGAGTGTTGTTCGGTGTACGGTGGTGAAAACCTGACTGTTCAGTGGTGTCTTGTTTCCGAAAGCCTTCGGACGGCCGGTCATGCCAAAGGAAAACACGGATATGGAGCCATCTGGGGAGGAGCGAAAGCGTCTTTTCATCATAATCTGCTGGCACACCATGAAAGTCGTTTTCCCCGACTTGGTCCCCGTCCTTTCACTCAGGAACGTGAGCATGTGGATATGCGGAACAACGTTTTTTATAATTGGGCGGGAAATGGCTGCTACGGTGGAGAGGGAATGCATGTGAACATCGTGAACAATTATTATAAACCGGGTCCGGCTACTCCCAAAAAAAGTCCTGTACGCTATCGTATTGCCGCTCTTGGAGTGCGTACTACGAAATATTGTACCAAGGCGGATGGTAAACCTAATGTTTGGAAACCTATGGAACATGTATGGGGGAAATTCTATGTGGACGGTAACGTAATCGAAGGTAATAAGGAAGTCACCAAGGATAACTGGACAAAGGGTATTTACGAACAAATAAACAACTCATCCTGCGATAATACTTTCACCAAGCAAGTGAAGAAAGAGATGCGTCTGGTCAAACCTTTGGATGCAGGCATTGTCACTACACATACCGCCGAACAGGCGTATGATCTTGTATTGGCCCATGCAGGCTGTTCCAAACAACGTGATATTATAGATATACGTATTATAGAAGAAACCCAAAACGGTACGGCTACTTACATTGGCAGCGTGACGAAAGGTGCTGAAAATGCTCCCGGATTGATCGACTTACCGGCAGATGTGAAACCGGAGGGAGCTACTAGCGCCTGGCCGGAATTAACGAATGGCGGTGTTACAGCCGATGAGCTAAGAGATACTGATGGCGATGGTATTCCGGATGTATGGGAAACGGCTCATGGGCTGAATCCGAAGGATGCTTCCGATGGCATTACTACTACATTGAGTAAGGAAGGTTATACCAATTTGGAAGTCTATATGAACAGTCTGGTACCATAGAAATTAAGAAACAATTATCAAACATAGAAGTATGAAGAAGATTATTTTTACTGTACTACTTGTCGGAATCTTATCCGGAGGATGTGCACAGGATAAGGAAGCAGTCTCTCCATTTCAGGCAGTAGTGGCTCAGGATGGCAGCGGCGACTATGCAACTATTCAGTCTGCCGTAGATGCGGCACCGGAGAACCGGCGGGAACCATGGCTCATTTTCGTAAAGAACGGTTCGTACCGTGAACAGGTAATTATCCCTGAGACCAAGACTTACATTCATCTCATTGGGCAGGATAAGGATAAGACGATCATCCGTCACCTTCTCAATGTGGGCGGAAAACCCGAAGAAGGTACTGCACCCGAGAAAACCGCTTACTGGAAACATTCTGTTCATAATCCTTTCTCCGAAGTTTACAAATTAGAAGGCAGCGTTGTTTATGTGAAGGGAGCCCATTTTTATACGGAGAATATCTCTTATCTTAATGACTGGGGGGTAGATAGCCAAAATGGTCCTCAAGCTTTGGCTATGAGTAGCCAAGCTGATTGTGCTGCATACAATAATTGCATTTTTCGATCTTTTCAGGACACCTGGATGACTTCCAGAACTGACTCTCACCGTCTTTATGCGAAAGATTGCTGGATTGAGGGCGCGGTAGATTACTTTTATGGCAGTGGAGATGCTTTGCTTGAGAACTGTACATTATATAATGTACGCAGTGGTTCTGTAATAGTTGCTCCCTCCCATAAAAATGTGAGGTTCGGATATGTATTTCGCAACTGTATAGTGGATGGTAATGCCGCTGCTTCCGATGGTAAACAAAAGTTAGGACGTCCGTGGCATAATTCTCCTCGTGCTGTTTATATACATACCACTATGCGCATTCCTCTTGCTCCCGAGGGGTGGACAAACATGGGTGCTATTCCGGGGTTATTTGCAGAGTATGACAGTCGCGATGCTGAAGGTAATATACTTGACCTGAGCCAACGTAAGACTGAATATGACGGACGTGGCCCGGATAATCCGCCGAAAGGTTCCTGTCGTGCAACAATCACCAAGGAAGAAGCGGATGGCTATGTATACGAACGTATAATTCCGGGAGATGACGGATGGGATCCCCGTGTGATGATGGAAAAATTGCCGTCTCCCGCAAAGTTGAAGAAAAAGGGGCTGAAAGTTAGTTGGAAAGCAGTACCTGCTGCTGCCGGATATGTCATTTTTGATAATGACCGTGTTATAGGTTTTACAAAAGAGCCGATCTATAATTTGTCATCTGAAATAAAAGGAAATTTAAAAGTATGTGCTGTCAATCGTTATGGTTCATTAGGAACAGAGGGTACTCTTTAGTTAATGAATTGTAATGCCACTATAACATATTGACATTTTTTGCATGTAGAATCCCGGGCTTGTGAAAGTCCGGGATTTTTTGTTAAAACTGCTCTGTTTTAGGCTATAGCTTAATTTTTACTCTCTTTTCGGATGATTTTACTCTTTAATCATCCTTCTAATTCTGAATTTTGCAAAAGAATTAATAACACAGGTTAAGTTAAGAAATGAAAAGCTTTACGAAAAACACTGTACTTATTGTTTAACTAAATAATACTATCATGAAACAAGAAATCGAAAAGATGAAGAGCAGGTTACTTCTGCTGGCATTCATTTTAATGGTGCCTATTGGAGTGTTTGCTCAAAACATTACGGTAAAAGGTAATGTGACTGATTCGGAAGGAGAGCCGATTATCGGTGCCACTGTTATGGAAAAAGGCAAAAGCCAGAATGGTGTCATCACTGACTTAGATGGTAATTTTACTCTGAATGTGTCAGGTAAAGGAAAAAAGATTGTTATTACCTATATAGGTATGAAAACAGAAGAAGTGGATGCGGTAACCGGAAAGACCTTGAAGATTGTCTTGAAGGATGATTCGCAAACACTGGACGAAGTAGTAGTAGTTGCCGTAGGTTATGGTAACGCACGCAAGAAGGATTTGACCGGTGCTATTTCTTCTGTAGGTGAAAGTACTTTGAAAAACATTCCTGTAACTTCTGCTTCAAGTGCCATTACAGGACGTCTGGCTGGTGTAAGCGTTATCACATCAGAAGGTTCCCCCGATGCTACGGTTAGCATCCGTGTGCGTGGTGGTGGTTCCATTACACAAAGCAATGAACCTCTTTTCATTGTAGACGGTTTTCAGGTAAGTGGTATTGATGATATTCCACCTACGGATATTGAGAGCATTGACGTATTGAAAGATGCCTCTTCTACTGCTATCTATGGTGCAAAAGGTGCTAATGGTGTAATTTTGGTTACTACTAAAAGTGGCCGTGCTGGTAAAACGCAAATAAGCCTGAATGCCTCTCTGGGTTTCAATCGTTTTTATAATGAAACAGAAGTTCTTTCTCCCTATGAATATGTGTATCTTCAGAGAGAGTTGGATCCGGCGAAGAATGCCGGTTTCTTCGATCGTTATGGGCAGTGGGAAGATATAGATATCTATAAATCAAAAGTTGGTAAAAACTGGCAACGTGATTTGTTCGACAGGACAGGTCTGAAACAGAGCTACAATATGAATATCAATGGAGGTAGTGAAGACCTGGTCTATAGTCTTAGTTATACGCATGACGATGAAACTTATATTATGCAGACTTCGCAGTATCGTCGTGACAATGTCAATTTGAAGGTAAACAAGAAATTCAACAAGAAGCTGAGAATGGACCTCAATGTTAAGATGTCCAATACTACGATTGACGGTCCGAGTGTATCAAGTGGTTCTAAGTTGCGTGACTGTGTGAAGTATCCTACAATAGGAACTCTGACAGACCTTACTGATGAAGATTTAAGTGGAGACGATGGTATCATTGAAAATATCAGTAGCCTGAATGACCCTTATTTCAATATTGTAAACGAGTATAAGAAGCAGTCTAAATTCAACAATTCTTATAATGCCGCTCTGATATGGGATGTTATAAAAGGATTGCAATGGCGTGCTGAAGGTACTTACGGATTTAGCTTTGACCGTACGGATAATGTCTACTTGAAGAATACAAGTAAGGCAAACCAAACTGCCGGTCAGCCTGTAGGTGTCCGTGAATATTGGAACGGACAGAATTGGGCTTTCCGTACCTTGCTGAACTATAAGTTCAAAATGAAAGATCATAGTTTTGATGTTATGGGAGGTATGGAAGCGTTAAGTTCCAAGAAAGATAAAATGCAAATCACGGCTGATTACTTCCCAAGTGATTACGGAGTGAATGATATTCTTTCTATGTGGAACAATGGTACGTCAGAACCTACTTATACAACGATTAACGAGCCGAGCCGAAGTATGTCTTATTTTGGTCGTGCTAATTATATACTTAAAGATCGCTATTATCTGACTTTCACACTGCGTGCCGACGGTACCAATGTATTTGCTCCGGGCAATAAGTGGGGACTCTTTCCGGCAGCTTCAGCTGCATGGCGTATGTCTGATGAAAAGTTTATGGAAGCTACCAAAGACTGGTTGTCTAACTTTAAGTGGCGTCTTAGCTATGGTAAATCCGGTAATGCCCGTGTAGGTTCCTATTGGCGTCAGACTTACTCTCCGGTGACCAATATTAAGAACTTATATTATCAGAATGAAATAGGACAGAGCAGTTTGCAACCAAGTACGCGTTTGCGCAACGAAAACCTTACTTGGGAATCTAAATATTCTACAAATGTCGGCTTTGATCTGGGGTTGTTTGAGAACCGCCTGAACTTGACTTTTGATTTCTATAATGATGTAACCAAGAACTTGATTATGGAGGTTCAGTTGCCTTCTAATGCCGGTTATAATACTCAATATCAGAACTTAGGACAGACAACCAACCGTGGTGTGGAATTGACATTAAATGCTAATCTGATTAATACGAAAAACTTTTTCCTGGATTTTAACTTTAACATCTCGTTCAATAAGAACAAAGTGGATGCTCTTTATGGAGCAAACGGAGACGTGATGATCCTTTCTGGTGGAGGTACAGAAGTGGGAAGTGATAACTACCGCGTATTCGTAGGGAAAGAAACAGGTTTGATGTATGGTTATGTCTGTGATGGCATGTATTCTTTCGATGATTTTGATTTTGATCAGGCTACGAAGAAATGGGTACTGAAGAAAGATGAAAATGGTAATAATATTGCTCCGGACAATTTTGGTGTACTTTCTAAAGGAGGTGGTTATTACGGACCGGGGCATCTGAAGCTGAAAGACCTGAATGGCGATGGTGTAATTGATGCAGACAATGACCGTAAAGTAATTGGAAATGCTTTGCCTAAACACACCGGTGGCTTTAGTTTCAATGCTGGTTGGAAAGGATTTGACTTGACCGCCATGTTTAACTGGTCGTATGGCAATGATATTTTGAATATGAATAAAATTGACTATACGTCTTATGTAGGAGCCAAAAGGTATCAGAATATGAGCACTGAAATGAAGCTGGAAAATCGCTTTACTACTATTGATCCGGTAACCGGTTTGAATATTTATTATGGTGACTATGCTAATCCCGAACGTCTGAAGGAAATCAATGCAAACGCTACAATCTGGCATCCATTGATGAATAACTCCATTACTACGGATTGGGCAGTAGAAGATGGGTCATTCCTGCGTCTGGGTACATTGACTTTAGGATATACTTTGCCGAAGATGCTTACAACAAAATTCGGAGTAAAGTCTCTGCGTGTTTATGCTACTGCTAACAATGTGTTCTGTTGGACTGCTTATAGTGGACAAGACCCTGAAGTAAATACCGGTAAAGCTATGACACCGGGTTATGATAGATCAGCTTATCCGAAGTCCAAATCGTATGTTTTCGGTTTAAATCTAACTTTCTAAATTATTATACTTATGAAAAAATATAATCTATTATATATACTGACGGCAGGAATGATGCTATTCACTTCCTGCGAGGATTTCTTGAATACGGATTCTCCTTCCGAACAAAGCAAGGAGAACTTATTTGAGAATGAGGGAATGACTCGATCTGCCATAATGGGAGTATATTCGGAATTGGCCGGAACCTATGTATATGGTCAGAAAATGTCAGTAAACTGGCAAGGAGTTTCTGATATTGAGCAGGCAAGCGGTTATCAGGAAGATCCGGCTACAGACAAGACGAGTGATTCAGGTGCGGCCAATTACTGGTGTGACTGGTATAATAAAACATTGCAGTGGGGATATATCTTTAAAATGGCAGAACTTGCCAGCACGGCAGTAGATGGTATTCGTGCTTCTGAAGCTTTCAATAATGGCACTACGGCTATGAAGCGTTATATGGGTGAAGCTTTGGTACTTCGTTCTCTTTCATATTTTGAACTTGTGCGTCGTTGGGGAGATATACCTTTTAAAGAAGGTATGTCAAGCTCGGACCTTTCCAATGTCTATATGGGTAAAATCAACCGCGACAGTATATATGCTTGTATTGTAAAAGACATGCAAGAAGCCATAGAATACCTTCCTTGGGTTGGCGAAGTGGCTGATTATAATAGTGAGCGTATAACTAAAGGGTTTGCGAAGGGGATGTTGGCACGTATCGCTCTTTTTGCCGGAGGCTGGTCTGTACGTGATGGTAAGGAATTCCCGGCTAATACGAGTGTGGAACGTTATTCCAATACTGAGCAGAATCCGGGTATGGAAGAAGTAGGAGAGTATTTTATAGGTCGTCCTGCCAATTGGAGGGATTATTACGAGATTGCCGAACAGCAGTGTGCTGAGATTATAGGTGATCCGGAAAATCCTCACAGACTGGATCCGGATTATGGAGATATCTGGAAATCAGTCTGCGGTCTGAAAGCCAATACATATAATGAGAACTTGTTTGAGGTAGCCAATGGAGTAGGCTATAGTGGTGATATAGGTACTTTGATGGGACGTGCCATGGATGGTAATTTGGGATATGGCCAGCGTGGTTTTGGCGGTACTTATGTTAGTACTAATGCTTATTATTTCTATTCGTTCGATCAGAATGACACGCGTCGTGACTATGCCTGCTACTGGCCTGTTTACAAAAAAGATGGTACTATCAAAGAAGTAATGCAGAATGATATTATGTCTGTGAGATTGGGTAAATGGTCTTTCTTCTGGACTGCCGAATCTTATCGCTCAATCGCATTGACCGCTACGGCTCGTACTCCGACAGGCATCAACTGGATTGTGATGCGTTATCCTGATATCCTTTTGATGTTTGCTGAGGCTCGCTATATGTTAGGTAAAGGTGAAAATTCAGTAAGTGATGTGGCTGGTATTAGTGCTGCCAGAGCGCTGGAGATGGTTCGTGAACGTGCATTTGGTTCAGGAGCGGAAGCTGTTATGGACTATAAGAAAGTAGATTTCTTTGATGCTATTGTCAACGAACGTGCATGGGAGTTTGGTGGTGAGGGTATCCGTAAACTCGATTTGATTCGTTGGGGATTACTCGATTCTAAGATTGAGGAGATGAAAGTGGCTATGCTCTATATGTTGGATGGTAGCCATCCCGTAGAAATCTTTGATAAGACTTATCAACCTGAAGAGTTTCCCAATAAACTGTATTTCAAGTACGATGAGAATGGAGAATTTATAGATTTCTCTTCTATTAATTTTTATACTAAGAGAGCAGCCAATCCGGATGAGAAAGTATATACGGAAATAAAATGGTTTCCGGAGACTTACTGGAATGTGAAGGAAACGGATATAAACAAAGATCATAGCTTGATCAAGAATGCTACAAAAATATTGGTATGTGCTTCAGGACTGAGAAAATCTTATGATTATAGTCAGTTGTTGAGTACATTGAAGTATGGTTCTCTGATTCAGGATAGATTGAATGGTTACAAAATAGGTAATGGAGTTTGTAATTATCGTCACTTGTTCTCTATCTATTATGATGATATCTATAAGTCTAAGGGATATTTGTCCAATTCTTACGGATATGATAATAGTGCTCAATAATATGATAATTATTAAAAGAATAAACTTATGAAAATTAGAAATTTCTATTATATTTTGCTGGGAATTCTCACATTCTCGGTGATAGCATGCGAGGAAGCTAATGAATGGGAAGTGGATCCCAGTCATGACAGATTATTCCGTTCTACGAAGTTTGAAGTAAAAGAAACGAATCCAACTTCTGCTCTTTTGAGTTTCAGGGGAGTCACAAATGCTACAAAGTATGTATTTGATTTCAGTGAAGGTGATAGTTTGCTTTTTAACAATATAGTATTTACCACAGAACTTCTTGTAGATACAATGAATGCCTACAATAAAGAAGCTTCTGAAATAAAAACGGAATATCGTGCTCTTTTTACGGATCTGAATGGTACGACACGTTATTCGGTGCGTATGAAAGCTGTCAATGGAAATACCGGGATGGAATCGGGATATGTGCAGTTGTGTTTTGACACTACAGACGAGCAGATATTTACTACCGTTACTCCGGGAACTACCAGTGTCTCTTTGAATTGGCAGGCAGAAAAAACAGCTACGCGTATTGAGTATGGTGAGTTAGTAAAGACTGAGATCGAGGGTGAAGAGGCAAAAACTGATACGATTTGGGCTACAGCACACGAACTCACTTCAACAGAAAAACAAGCTGGTGAGTTAACAATAGACGGGCTTAAACCGGGAACTAATTATATTACGTATATCTTCAATGAGAAGGCTCGCAGAGGTTCTTATAAATTTAAGACTTTGGGATCCTCCAAAGGAACGACTATTTCAGTAAAAGCAAGTGATGATATTAATGCCTTGTTGGCGGGTGCACCGGCTGGCGATGTGACTTTGTCATTTACGGGTGGACAAACTTATGAGGTTGGTGAATTTATAATTCCCGAAACTGTTGCGAACTTGTATATAGCCGGTAACGTGGTAGGAGGTAAGATGCCTGTATTAAATATGACCAAGTTTACATTCTCTGCTCTTATGGATAACTTCTATGTACAGTATATGGATATTATCAGCGATGGTAAGTCTCAATTTATGATTGAACTTGGCGGTAGCACCGGCTTTAAGAATGTAAGTTTTGAGGGATGCAACATTAGTGAAATTCCAAGAAGTCTTATCCGTACCAATTCTGGTAATCTTGAAGTTGAAGGAATTGCTATTAGTAACTGTTTCATTAAGAATGTGGGTTTAAGTGGATATGGACTTTTGAATATCGGTAAGTTGAAGTCGTTAAGTACTATTTCTATTACCAATACTACTCTGTTGAATATTGGTGATCAGATTATGGATTTACGTGTACAGACAGATAAAGTTACATTTACTCAATCTACTTTCTGTAACTATGATATTAACATGCCTAAATTATTGCGTTTGGATAAGCAACCGAAAGAAATTACTGTAACAGGGGTAATTTTTACGGGAGATAATAAGGGCGGTAAAATGAATTCTGGTAATAGCGACTATTCCAAGTATCTGAGTTTTGCCGGATGTTATTTAACTTCTGATTTCCAGGAAAATGATAAGAAGTTTACCGATGCTCAAATCTTAAAAATCTCATCAGAAGAGTTATTTGAAGATCCAAAGAATGGTGATTTTCACTTTAAACCGGAAGCTAAGTTTGAAGGGGATGGTAAAGTAGGAGATCCGAGATGGTGGACAAAATAATCTGACAGGTATTAGTTTCAGGATAAACTATCCTCTCTGAAAAGAAGTCCGGGTTTCATGGTGAAGCCCGGACTTTTATTTTCAGACAAGGTCTTTTTGTTTCTCTTTCTTTAATTATAAGGGAGTACGTAGTTTATTCTCTTTGTATTCCGAAGGCGTCATTCCCATTTGTCTTTTGAAACACTTTCCAAAATATTTAGGATCGTTGAAGCCTGTCATGTAAGCCACTTGTGAAAAGTTATATTCTCCGCTGTCTATTAATTGTACGGCACGTTTAATCCTGATTTCGCGTATGAAGTCCACGGGAGACAGACCGATAATGGATTTTAGCTTCTGATAGAAGACAGAACGTCCTAAATTCAGTAACTGGGCAAATTCGTCGACTGTAAGTTCCGAGTTTTCCATTTGTTCTTCCATTACTTGCATCACTTGCTGCATGAACTGTTCATCGTATGAAATGATCTGAGGTTGCGAGGGGGTCAGTTTCTCTTCCAGAGTGGTTTCCTGGGTATTGTTTAATTTTTCCGACCATGCTTTCCAGTAGATTTCCTGCAATTCTTTACGTTGGTGAAGCAAAGACTTGATACGGATTTTTAGATACGTTGCACTGAAGGGCTTGGTGATATAATCGTCTATCCCTTGTTCCAGTCCTGATATGCGATCATCCAGTGATGATTTGGCAGAAAGCAGAATGATAGGTATGTGACATATTTCTCTGTTCTCCTTAATATTCTTTACCATATCAAGGCCATCCATAGCAGGCATCATAATGTCACTGATAATCAGATCGGGAATATATTCCCGGGCTTGGTCCAATCCTTCTTGTCCATTGGTGGCGGTGATTACCCGGTAACTTTCTGACAAGATATCTGATAAGAAGTTTCTTAGCTCTACGTTATCTTCGACAATTAAGATGGATATGGGGTCTTCTTCATTCGATATCTGATTCGGTTCATTGGCTGTCTCTGAAAGAGTAATGTCAGCCATTGAAGCTATTTCAACCATGGGTCTTATTTCATTTTTCTTTTCAGCGGGGACTGAATTTCCGTCATTCAATATAAACTCTGTATTTTCTCTTCCCTCATAAACTTTTTGATTCATTGGTAATATAACGGTAAACTCGCTGCCTACACCGGGTTGACTTTTTACTTCAATGTTGCCACAATGTAATTCTATCAGTTCTTTAACAAGTGATAGTCCTATGCCTGACGAGGGCTGCAATATGTTGAATTTTACCAATGTTTCAAAGCGTTGGAAAAGTGTTTGCTGTTTTTGAAGATCAATGCCAATGCCTTCGTCTTTTATAGAAACAATTAATCTGCTACTTTCTACATTGGCAATGACGGTGATAGACTTATTGGCCGGAGTGTACTTGAATGCATTGGATAGCAAATTAAAAATGATTTTTTCAAACTTATCCTGATCGATCCAGGTTTCTATAGCTTCCTGGTTTGTTTCCAATTGGTAATTGATATTCTTTTCTTCAGCAATAAGGCGGAAGTTATCCATTACTTTTTGTAATAGGCTGAGGACGTCTGTCTTTTCCAGCAGCACTTTCATTTTTTTATTCTCTATTTTCCGGAAGTCCAATATCTGGTTTACTAAATGCAACATGCGCTCCGTATTCTTGTGCACCAGGGTTAAATGTTTACGGGCATTGGCTGTGAGAGTTTCGTGTTCCAGAACTTCAGTAACCGGACTGGCTATGAGCGTTAACGGAGTACGTAATTCATGCGAAATATCGGTGAAAAAACGCAATTTTATATTTGCCAGTTGTTGTTCAATATTTATCTGATGACGCAACCGGTATATGTAGAGAATGATATAGACGATAGTTGCTGTGGATAACACGAATAATACGACATACAGAATCCATGCCCAGTATGTCTCCCAAAAGGTTGGAAGTACGGTTATAGGCAGGATACGTGCTTTTTCCATCCATACTCCGTCGCTGTTGGTGGAACGTATCTGTAATTCATATTCTCCCGGAGGCAGGTTGATATAGCTGGCTGAACGGCTGTTATCCACTTCATTCCATTTTTCTTCCAATCCTTTCAGACGGTAAGCATAGCTGATTGATTCCGGCGCTACATAATCCAAAGCTGCAAATTGGAAAGTAACATTACGCTCGGATGGTTTCAGCCGTAGTTCTTTCAGATCATTGATATCTAAATTCTGGGAAGTTCCCTGTATTTTAAAACCGGTGAATACAATGGGAGGGGCATAACTACTTTTCTGAAGATGTTCGGGACTAATTTTGAGTATTCCGATATCTGTTCCTAATAGCAATTGATTATTTTCCAGCACAGGAGCTGCCTCTGTAAAGTAAAGCTCTTGTTGCATGTACTTTTTATCATAATATTCAAATGTTTCCTTTTCCGGATTGAAACGGGTGAGTGCATTTTCTGAAATTACCCATAGGCTTCCTTCTTTATCTTCTATCATAGACTGGACGAGGTCAGATGGTAAACCATCTTTTGTCGTATAAGGTTTAAATTCGATGTGTTCACTTAATAGATTTTCAGAAAGGACTTTATTGATTCCTCCGGTAAATGTAAGAATGTAAGTTGCTTTCCTGTTATCTGTGTAGACATAGGTAACATCATTGCTGCTGAGGCTGGATACTTCATCTGGATGGCGTAGATTTCTATAGAAACAGATATCTTCCGGTTGTTTAAATTCACTGGAGAAAGTCAACAAGCCCTCCGTAGTGCAGACAAGAATGGCATTATTAACTTCAGTGATATAGCGTACTTTGGTAAAATGGCCTTTAGGATATTTCTTCAGCCGATTATCATTATGTATGAAACGAATTTCTCCTTCAGCTGTTTCCTCTAATAAATTTAGCCCTCCACCATAGCAACCTATCCAGATTCGTTTCTGGTGATCCTGATAAATACTGTAAATACTATTATTGCTCAAACTATACGGATTGTTTTCCTGGTGAGTAAATTGACGTATCTGAAAATGATCTTTGCTGTCTCTTGTTAATCGGAAAAGACCATCCAATTTACTTCCCATCCAGATGATTCCATTTTCATCTTCCATAAAACAATAGATGTTCTTTTGGAAAGATATGGGCTGTGAACTGATGGTACCTTCGGGGGTCAGATATCCTTTCAAACTTCCATCCGGCTGATAAATTCGTACATATCCTTTTTTGCTGGCTGTCCAAAGCTCATTTTTTTCGTCTATCAGGAAAGCACGTGTCTCAAAACCGGTATCCATAGCTTGCAGAGAGCATGCGTATGTAGAAAATGAGATTTTTGTAACATCCCAGTGATTGCATATCCAGAGATTGCCCTGTTGATCTAAAAAAGAGTTCAGAATAACGGGGGTGAATTTTGTATCAGGATTATTATAATCAGTATAATAAGATTTCAGTTGTTTGTTTTTTCGGTCATAATAAGAGAATCCACCTCTATGTGGGACCATCCACAGTGTTCCTTGCTTATCTTCAAATATCAGGTCGCGGCTTAAGCGTTCGGCTTTCGGCAGGTCTTCTTTCGGAGTAATATAATGTTGCTTCTCTTCTGTTTCTAAATTGTAACGCACTACTCCGGGCATATCGGAGTATAGCCATAATTCTCCGAAGCTATCTTTGAATACAGACAAAACTTCGATGGAGGGATTAGTAGGAGTACGGGGATCTATTAACTGGCATCTTTGATCTTTTGCAAAGTAAATATAGAGTCCGTTGTCTGTGCAAAGTCCTATGCTGTCTTTTCCCAGTCTATTGATAGAATTGATAGTATTGGAGGTTGAAAAGGGCATTTCATGAAATTGAAGTTGCTGTGTCTGGGGGAGATATATTACTAACTGGTTGTTGGCAGATACTAGGTATATATTGCCGTTATCTTCTTTGATATTCTTGAATGGAATATCGGATTCTATTTTCTTTTTACCAATGATAGAAACTCCTTTGTTGGTTAATATCCACTCGTCACCATCGCTATCTTGAAAAATGGAGATTATTTGATCTCCTTTCAGATTCTTCTCTTCGATATTATATAAGGTTATTCCTTCTCCTTCCTGAGCCTTGTATGCTTGTTCGTCGATGCGGAATGCTCCACGATTACATACAATCCAACTTACTCCTTTAGGTAGTGCATAGACATTCTGCACAGCGTAGGTCTGCTGTTTGGGGGTTTCATAAGGGCGTAAGATGTCTATGAATTTTTCCCGGCGGCTATCGAACAGATAGACTCGTGAGTCATAAGTCTGACACCAGATGTCACAGGTTTGTGTCTGTATGATTTTGGCTATGCGGTTACTGGTTAAGGTGCATCCGTCTCCCGGAAATGCTTTATAGTTTTTGAAAGTGTATCCGTCGAATTTATTTAAGCCATTCCAAGTGGAAAACCAGATAAATCCTTTGGAATCTTGCAGGATGTTGGTGACAGACCTTTGTGCCAATCCGTTATAAGCGGAGAAACGTTGAATTTGACAAATTGGTTGTGCGATGGCTACACAAGGGATAAAAAGACAAATCAATATTAAATAATGGACTTGAAATATAATGCACTTTTTCATAGTATTGACTAATTTGTAACTGCTTTGCAAAGATATAAATTATCTGTTTTACTACTATGTATTCTAATAGTAAATGTGGGTGGATTTTCAGCATTTCGGTAAAGGAAGTATGGATGTGGAATTATTATATAGCATATGTGGAATATTTGTTCCCTTAGGTATATTATCGGGCTTGTGACTACCCAGAAAACTGTTTTTAAACATTGTGAACATTCGTTTCCACCTATTGCGATAAATTTTCCCCCTTTACTGTGTTGGTATTTCTGAATTTTGCAACAAAATATTAAAAATACTCTGAATATGAAAAATGCACTAATGATAATTTTTTGTTTTGCGGAATATGAAATAGAAAAATCAAAAATATGGTTTTGTCCTCAAACTATGTATTCTCTTTACGTAAGCAATGTTTTTCGTCTCGCTAATAGTAAAAAACTTCTCGTTTTTGGATATTCTTTAATGTAATAGTAGTAAAAACTATTTAGTTATTTGTCATTAATTATGCCTTGATAAATTGATTTATTTTAAATAAAGGCTTATAAATAATTTAGTTATTGTTTAACCAAGTAATGCTATCATGAAACAAAAAAATGGAAAGATGAAAAGTAGATTACTCCTATTATCGGCGCTGCTATTAATGGTGCCTATCGGAGTGTTCGCTCAGAACATTACAGTAAAAGGTACTGTGAAAGACTCGCAGGGAGAGACCGTTATCGGTGCCACTGTAGTGGAAAAAGGTAATACTTCCAATGGTGTTACCACCAATTTAGATGGTCAGTTTACGATATCTGTTGGTAAGGGTAAGAAATTGGTGATTTCTTATATCGGTATGGAAACCCAAGAAGTGGATGCTATTACCGGAAAGGATTTATCAATTACGCTAAAGGATGATTCGCAGTCACTTGATGAAGTTGTGGTCATCGGTTACGGTGGTAGTAAGGCACGCAGGGACTTGACGGGGTCTGTTGGTTCAATCTCAGGTGCTAAATTGGCTGCTGTTCCTGTGGCGTCAGCCGGAGAGGCGCTGCAAGGTAAGATTGCCGGTGTGCAGGTTACTACGGTCGACGGTGCTCCCGGTGCAGATATCAATATCCGTATTCGTGGTGGCGGTACCTCTTTGAGCGGTGATAACAGTAATCCACTGTTTGTTGTCGATGGTTTTATCGCGGATAACATTAATGATATACCTCCGACGGATATTCAGTCTATCGATGTATTGAAAGACGCTTCTCTTACAGCTATCTATGGGGCAAAGGGAGGTAATGGTGTTGTGTTGGTAACGACCAAATCGGCAAGTGCAGGTAAAATCCAGGTAGAATTTAACACCTATGCACAGTTCAAACAATTAGCAGGGAAAGTTGATTTGTTGAATACTTACGAATTTGTCCGTTATCAGCAGGATTATACGATAGGCAGTAACTCTAAAGTACATCAGTTCCGCGAGGATTTCGGTAATCCGAACGATATGGATCTCTATCAGAATGCAGTGACCCACGATTGGCAAGATGAGGTTATGGGTGGATCTGCACTTTCGCAGATGTATAACGTGACAGTGAAAGGAGGTAGCGAAAAGTTGCGTTTCAGCACTTCACTGACCCATCACGATGAAAGTGGTATCGTGGCAAGTTCCGGTGTTCGTCGTACGAATATGAATACCAAAATCAATGTGCAGATTAGTCCGAAGTTATCAATACTCATTAATCCGCGCTTCTCTTACCGCCGTGATTTGGGTGCTGGAGCAGATGGTATCGGTACGGGCGGTTTGATTGGCGTTCTTCGCTATCGTCCTACCAATGGCCTACGTGAGTTTATATATCGGGATGACGAAACCCTTAATTATAATGACGAAAAATTTTGGATGCTGTCCAGCCCTTTGGATGATATTGATCAGAATTACCGGTTAAGACACCGTTATAGCTTTATCAATCAGGCATCTGTTATTTGGAATGCTTTTAAAGGATTTACTTTCCGCTCGGATATTGCCCAATCATGGGAATTTGGAGAAGATAATCGTTTCTACGGCTATCTAACAAGTACTGGTATCAATAATAACGATAAGCCTGTAGCTTCCATCAGCAACTCTCGTAACGATAAGTATATTTGGACCAATACGGCAAATTATGATTTGAGCTTGGATGATGTGCATAACTTCTCTTTCCTGTTAGGACACGAGGTACAACATCAACAAACAACGAACAAATTCGAATCTGCCCGTTATTTTCCGCAATCCATCATCCCGCGGGAAGCTTTAGCCAATATGGGGTTGGGTACAGCATATCAGGTTACTTCCAGTGTTTCTACAGCGAACCGTATGCTCTCTTTCTTTGGACAGGCAAGTTACAACTATAAGCATAAGTATCTGTTGTCCGCTACGTTCCGTGCCGATGGTTCTACGAAGTTTGCTCCCGGTAATCAGTGGGGGTATTTCCCTTCCATCGCCGGTGCTTGGGTTATCTCAGAAGAAGCGTTTATGGAAAATGTGGATTGGATCAATAATCTGAAACTGCGTGTAGCGTTGGGTATGGCAGGTAATAACAGCATTGATTCCGACCTTTGGAGATATCAATATTCCATAGCATCCAACGGAGGTCCGAGCTGGGGTGAAAGTACGGAGAATGGTGAAACTTATTATGCGTCGAATAGTACTTTCCCGAATACGGAAATTAAATGGGAAACAACTATAACCCGTAACTTGGCTGTCGATTTAGGGTTATTTAATGGTCGCCTCACCATTACGCCGGAGGTTTATTGGAATACGACTCGTGATTTGCTTTATCGGACTTTGATTCCCACCACTACCGGTTACACCCGGCAGATGCAAAATGTGGGGCAGGTCACGAATAAAGGATTTGAATTGACTATCAACGGAGACATCATCCAGAAAAGAGATTTCATTCTGAGTGCGAATTTAACTATGGGCTTCAATAAGAGTCGTGTAGATAAAATCAATGGAGATGATAAAGAACTGTGGACTACTTCCAGTCGTTGGAGTTCAAGTGACAATGACTTTTGCTTGAAAGAAGGTGGTGAAGTCGGTTTGATTTACGGATACGTATATGACGGTATTTATGGGTTTGACGGATTTGAACGCTCTGGTTTCAACTATGTACCTAAAGAGGGAACGGTGAATTGTGATGCCATTTACGGGACTTATCCTGGACGTCCGAAATTCAAAGATATTACTGGTGACGGTATCGTGAATGAAGAAGACCGTACTGTAATTGGTAATACGAACCCGCGCTTGCAGGGAGGTTTCGGATTGAGTGGTCAGTGGAAGAACTTCGATTTTACAGCCAATTTTACCTATATGCTTGGTTTCGATGTGCTCAACTCTACGGCATACGATTTGTCTTCAGCTAATGGTTCCAGTCAGACCAATCCGAAGAATGTGCTCGCCAAATTCGGTTATGATAGTCGTTGGGTATATCATGGAGATATTTACAATACCAATGCTGACGGCTCTACCTCTCTTTATAATAAGGGAGAACCTCTTATCAGTAATAGCCAGCATATTGAATATCTGGATGTATACGAGCGGATTAATTCTGGTAAGACTCTTTGGAATCCGAATGACGTAACAGCAAGATATACACATTCTTACTTTGTTGAGGATGGTTCTTTTCTTCGTTTGCAGGACATTACTATCGGTTACACCCTACCAAAAAAACTGACCCGGAAATGGGGTGTTGAACGTCTGCGTGTATATGCCACTGGATCCAATCTTTTCTGTTTAACCGGTTATAGCGGTTACGACCCGGAAGTAGATATCCAGAGCGGTTTGACACCAAGTGTCGACTACAACCGGTATCCGCGCAGCCACGGTTATCTGTTTGGTCTAAACTTGACTTTTTAACTTTTAAATTGAATGACAATGAAGAAAAATATTTTATACATACTATTCGCTCTGGGAGGGCTGACCTCTTGTTCTGACTTTTTGGAAGTGCAGTCTCCTTCGAGCTTTACCGACGATTATGTGTTTAGCAGCACGGAAGAAGCTAATCGTTTGCTCAACGGTGTCTATACGGCTCTCTGTTCCAACAGCATCTACGGGAACGCTTATCTCAATACGTTTTGCCTGAACAGCGATGTGGAGTTTACTACCAGTACGGCCGAAATGCAAAGTACCAGCCATAATGAATATAAGCTGTTTGACTGCGAAGCGGATGCTAGCAATTTGCTGAGTACTTGGAACGCTGCTTATTCTGCTGTCGAAAAAGCTAATAATTTCGTGAGCGCTGCCGAGCAAAGTGACTTGTATGCCGCAGGAAATGCCGAACTTCTTCAGATGGTTGGTGAGGCGAAGTGCATTCGCGCCATGTGCTACCTTGATTTGGTGATCATGTTCGGTGATATTCCTTTCTCGATGACCCGTGCTTATGATTCTGAAAGTCTGGTGATGCCTATAAGTAACCGGGATGAGATTTTGGCAACGCTTATCGCTGATTTGAAAGAAACAGCATTGCAGATGAACTTTTCCAGCGAGCTTTCCGAAGGGGTAGAACGCTGTTCCAAAGAATATTGTTGGGCGTTGATTGCCCGTATAGCTCTCTATCGAGGTGGATATTCATTGCGTCCCGGCGATTCCAGAACAGATGTCGGTACTATGCAACGTCCTACGGATTATACAGAGTATTATAAAATAGCGCGCGACTATTGCGACTCGGTCATCACATCGGGCACTCATGCGTTGATCAAAGATTACTATAATGTATTTATTGATGAATGTAACTATAAAGTGGCGAGCGGTGATGATCCTATCTTTGAAATTCCTTTTACACGGGATGTTAATGGCGCCATCGGGAATATTCATGGTCCCAGGGGTACAGACTCTAGTGCCGGAGGAACGGAAGCTCCTAATTTATGGGGTACGACCGGTGCCAACGTGCGTGTGAATGCTTTCTATCGTTTTTCTTTTGACAAAGAAGATGTTCGCCGGAATACGATTGGGTATTGGGGATATGACTATGCCGGAACACCGACATTGCTGAACGACTACAACAACTATTGCAACAAATGGTCGAAGTTTTGGGATGAAAACCATATGCAAGGTTATATGAGTGGAAGTAATACCGGCATCAACTTTCCGTATATGCGCTATGCTGATGTCCTGCTAATGTTTGCCGAAGCGGAAAACGAACTGAACAACGGTCCTACAGAAGCTGCGAAATCTGCCTTGAAAGCTGTTCGCGAACGTGCATTCCGCGGTGCCGGCAACCAGGCTGAGATGGTAGATGCATATGTGGATGCTGCCGGTTCGAAGGAAGATTTCTTCCAATTGATTTTCGATGAGCGTGCATGGGAATTTGCAGGAGAAGGATTGCGCTGGAAAGATTTGGTTCGTTGGAATCTCTACAATCAAGTGATATATAAGACTTTCTGGAAGTATTACGGCTATGGAAGTCAGGATTATTCGTATGACTTTGATAATAAGTACGATACGTATCCTACCAATATTTATTATAAAATAGTTGATAACCCGGGGGATGGTAGTTATCCGAATAAGACGCTTCCGGTACTTGAGTTCTTTAAATATGATGACGGAACATTAACCATCGACAATCAATGGGAAAGTTTCGGACTGAATGTAGACAAGATGCCTACAGGTACCGAATGGACTACCAATACTTGGTTCCAATGGTTGGATGACAATACTGGTATTGCTAAAGCACAGTGTCGTTGTTCTTTACGCGGATATATCTACATCGATCAGGAAGGAACGTTGATGCCGTCTGGTATGCCGGAGTATCAAGAAGGTGTAAACCTGAATAATCTTCCTCCGGTTCGCTACATCCTGCCTATTCCGAGTGACGCAATCTCTCGTAGCAATGGGGTATATCAGAATTATTATGGTTATTAACTCAACTAAAATAGAAACAATATGAAAAAATATACAGCATATATAATGGCTCTGTTTGCAGGTGCCTTGTTTGTGCTCTCCGGTTGCAAGGATGATGATGTCGTGGACGGAGGAGAATACAATAGTGAACGTTTGTTCATGCCGATGTTCCGTATGGAAGAAAATACCAATGATAACTCCGATCCCTATGCCTGTGCTATCGCTTCGAAAGCTATTCATAGCACAAGCAACCGCATTAATGATGTCCAACTCTATTGGTATGGTGTGAAAGGAGCAAGCGGATACCGTATCCGTTGCAAAGTGCAAGGTACTGATTGGGATAAAAACAGTGTACTGGATACCATCGTGGGGCCGGAAGTACTTGAGTTTTTACATGAAGACTTGCAGTATAGCGTAGGCTATTCATATGCTATTCAGGCACTTTCATCCAAAGGCGATGCCTATAACTCCAAATGGTATGGAATGGGCGACGGCTCTCATCAGAAAGATTACATGACGATCACTACCGGTGACCGTTATGCGGTGCCGAGTATTTTCTGGGTGGAAGACGTTACCTTCGAATCCGTTCGCGTTTACTTCAACAACACGGTTGAATCTACTTCAGAATATGAGGAATTCATCAAAAACGGTGCCGAGATTGTAGACGGCAAGTGGGTATTTCATGACATACAGATAGTGCCGACTGCCGATAACCCTGATTTGGAGTCTGTCTATCATACCATGACAGAGGAAGACTTTGCTAATGGATATGTAGACTTTGACGGATTCGTTTCCAATGGTTCCTATATTGTTACGGGCAATAACAACAATGTTGCGCGCGTATACGATCGGAACTATAACAAGGCGTTTATGCGCATGCTGGGTGAAGTGGGCGACCCGATTGCCATTCCTGCCATCTATGATGCAGGTGATACTATTATGGCGGCCTACTATAATACGGATAATCTGCAAGCTTCCCGTCTGGATACTATTTTGTCTAATTATATGGGTGACAATACTATCACCGAAGGGCAAGTGTTCTATCTTGAAGGAGGCAAGAATTACTATTTGGCTTCCAGTTTGGCGTTGACAAAAGGGTTGACGTTAGAAACGAATCCGGAAGATTTGGCTGCCGGAAAGGGAAGAGCTGTTATCTATATGGGTGTAGGTACTAGTGACGAGAGTGGTAACTCTGGAAGAGCTGCCAATTTTAATTTGGGACGTAATGCGCAGAGCGGAGCGGAAAATGGTGTTTTGCTTTCTTTCCAGGATATCAAGTTTAATGAAATTAACTTTACCGTACAGAAATTCTACAATTACTTGGATAAAAATGGCACAGGAGGAAATTCGAACTATGCTATTTCTGCCAACTATTTCATGAATATGAATTCGCAAGGTTTGGGATTCACGATGGGTGAGTTGAGTATCACTAATTGTACGTTCAGTGGTATGATACGTGGTTTTATTCGCTTCCAAGGTCCTAATCGTCAAATTATTCAGAGGCTGACAGTGGAGGGCTGCGTATTCCATGATTGCGGTGTATATGATGCTAACGGTCGTGGTTATGCATGGTTTGCCGGTCCTGGAAACCGCAAAGATTCCAACTTCTTCCAGAATCTGACTGTCCGTAATAATACCTTCATTGATAGTCCGCGTCATTCGCTTGTAGGAGAGAATGGTAATTTAGCATGGCCTGCCGGAACGACTTGGAACGTTGTTATAGAGAACAATACATTTGTCAATTTCTCTACTCGTTCCTCAAATTCAGGGCATGGATTAATATTGGAAACTCGTTATGCTCCTCGCGGAAGTAAGTTTACCTTTAAGAAGAATCTCTTTGTTATGGTACGCCAGAACGACAGCGATAATCGTCCATTGAATATGAAGGGTATGCGTATCGATACCAAAGCGATTGAATACGATTTTGCCGACAATTATGCAACCACTGTTCCCAACTGGACTACTTCGAACTTGATTGATGGCTTGTTCAGTAATCGTGCGTTCAGCAACACGAGCGATGGTGCAGGGTATAATAGCGGTGCTCTTAATCTTGGCGGCTATGGTGAAACTCGTATTAAGTTCGGTGACAATCGAAATGAAAATGAAGACGATGCGGTTGGCTATCAATTGACTCCAGCCGAGTTGTTCATGAATTCTGCTCCATTAGCACCTGAAGGTCATAAGGATATGCACCGTTACAATGTGGATGGCTTCTATTATAATTTAACACCGAGGGTCATGGCTCATCCGATTTATACAAAAGGCATTGGTGACCCACGTTGGAGGAATGGCGATGCTTGGAAATAGGTATTAAAATCATAATTTCCTCTTGAAATTTAAAATTTAGGAGGACATTCTTTGCTGGAAAAGGCTGTTCGTGATGAATAGCCTTTTCTTCGTTATACGCCTTGGGGTACACTGTAAGATACAAGTCATGAATGATCTCTGATAGTAAGAACCATTAGCTAATAGCAAGGATAATATGCAGGACGAGCACGCGAAACAAGCAAAGTCCTATAACTATCCGAATGTTTATCAGGTAAAGTCGGAAGATAATATGAGATGAAAGCATACTTTTTTATCCGGGGAAGTCTCACGGACATTATGCTGATGTATCTTCATGGTTGAAACATTAAATTCAGAACCGAAAAGAAATGAACTATAATAAGAAAAATGAATATGGTTAACGATAATTAGCATAGTTATGCAGTTCTCGTACATGAAAAGCTCGTCGGGGTTGATTGCTCACCCCCTTGCCGCATGGTGTTCCCTCCGTAGGAGCTTTATGGCTTCTCGGACTTGAAGCCATCTACATAGAGTTTTTCTTGAGTGACAACAGCAAAGGCTTGCCTTATAAGTTTGTTAGCGACTGCAATGAGTGCTACCTTTCCCGGCTTGCCATTAGATCGTAATCGGTCAAAACATGCCTTGCATTCAGTATTACATCGTAAAGATGCAAAAGCAGCCACATAAAGTTGGCTCCGCAAGGAAGAATTACCGTTACGATTGATGTGACCTTTGACATTGACTGACGTACCGGATTGTTGGTAAGTAGGTGACAATCCCAAGTATCGGGTGAGTTGCTTGGCATTATCAAAGTAGGTGAAGCCTCCCGTAGCCATGATTAACGCAGCTGCCAGCGTAACACCAATACCTTTGATTGAAGTAAGCAAATCCATCTGTTTCTTGTATTCGCTTTGCGCCAGAGAAGCCAACTCCTCTTCCAACCCTTTGATTTGTTTTTCAAGAAAGATAATTGTCTTTTCAATTGTTTTCTTGCATTTAGGGTCAAAGAATGGGAGTACTTCCATGGAGCCTTTCAAGTTCCCAGTTGCTACGAGCTGTTTCTTGAGTTGGCGTATGACCGTCCGTTTTTGCTTCAAGATAAGGATGGTGTCATTACGCAACTTGTAAGATGTTGGCTGCATCTTCTCACCGTACATGGCGATCAAACGAGCGTCTATTTCATCTGTCTTTGTGACAGAAAGCATAACACGGGCAAAGTTTTTAATCTTTAGAGGATTCTCAAGACTAACAGCAATACCCGCTTCTGAAAGTAGATAAACTAGTAGGGCACTATAATTACCGGTTGCTTCCAACACACAGTGGTGTTCCGCTACGGAAATGGTTTGAATAAACTCATGAATGCCTTTGGCAGTATTCTTGAAAGAGTTTGTCCTACTACCTTTAGCAGAAGAATAAGCAACTACGAAAGTCGCTTTGCTGACATCAATTCCAACGTAAGTCATGGTCTTAATATTTTATATTATAACATCTATACATCTTGAGCCACCATTGCAAATGCGGGGTCAAAGCCCATTGAACTATCCGGTTTCTGATGTAAAAGTGTGGGGACAAAACATTTCTTACGATCTGCATGATCAATGAATCATCGGCCTTATTCCACACTCTGATGTTGAAGCTTTATGCAAAAATATAACGATTAAATAATATACAATGAATGAATTTTGCCAACGAGTTAACTATATTCTGAAGGGCTTACTCCATATCTTTTCTTGAAACACTTACTAAAATATTTAGGATCATTGAATCCTGTCATATATGCTATTGTAGAAACATTATATTCTCCGCTTTCGACCAATTGTTTGGCACGTTTAATGCGCATTTCGCGAACGAAATCAATAGGAGAAAGACCGGTCAGGCTTTTCAGTTTCTGATAGAATGCTGTGCGTCCCATCCCTAAGTTCAGCGCAAATTCATCAATTGCAAAATCAGAATTATCCATTTGCTTATCTATTATTTCCATCACACGTTTCATGAATTGTTCATCAAAAGAGGTAATCTGAGGAGGTGTCGGCTCTATCTCTGCAAAAGGTGTATTGGGATTCTTTAGTGTTTCAGACCACTGCTTCAGATAGAGTTCCTGTAACTGTTTGCGCTGGTGTAGCAGTGATTTGATGCGTGTTTTCAGATAGGTTGAACTAAAAGGTTTGGTGATATAATCGTCAATACCTTGTTCCAGACCCGAGATCCGGTCATCCAATGAAGACTTGGCTGACAGTAGAATGATAGGAATATGGCAAATATTCCGTTGCTCTTTGATCGCTTTCACCATGTCCAAGCCATCCATAACAGGCATCATCACGTCACTGATGATAAAATCCGGTACATGTTGCAGAGCCTGCTCCAGGCCTTCTTTTCCATTCGTAGCCTCAATGACTTTATAGGTTCCGGAAAGGATATCGTTCAGGAAGTTTCTCAATTCTGCATTATCTTCTACGATTAACACGGAGATAGGATACTTGTCCGTATTATTATCGGTGTCTTTTTCTTCCATCTTCTCCTGTAGAATAACATTTTTCTCTGATGTTTTGGAAATGGTTTTATGTTTGTCTTGTTTCTGATTATGAGTGGACGGAGCATCACTCAGGATAAACTCCGTGTTTTCTTTTCCTTCATAAACCTTCTGGTCAAGTGGCAATGTCACAATAAACTCACTACCCGTTCCTGTTTCAGTATTCACTTGAATATTACCCTGATGTAATTCGATCAGTTCTTTTACTAAGGACAGGCCAATACCGGAAGATGGTTGCAGAATATTGTTATTTACCAATGTTTCAAAACGCTGGAATAGTGTCTGTTGCTTCTTAGGGTCAATGCCAATACCTTCGTCGGCAACGGAAATAACGACTTTATCTTTTGTCGTATGGGCATACACTGTAATTGATTTATTGGCAGGTGTGTATTTGAATGCATTAGACAATAAATTAAAGATAATCTTTTCGACTTTATCCTGATCTATCCAGCAATGTATTGACTCTTTATCTGTTTGCAGACGGAAATTGATATTTTTTTCTTCGGCTATGAGACGGAAATTATTCATCACTTTCTGCAATAGTTCTACAATATCTGTTTTCTCCAGCAATAGTTTCATCTTTTTGTTTTCTATTTTGCGGAAATCGAGTATCTGGTTGACTAGTCGCAACATGCGCTCTGTATTATTGTGAACTACTGTCAGAAGTTTACGGGCACTGGGAGTGAGAGGCTCATGTTCAAGAACTTCACCTACAGGGCTGGTAATTAGAGTCAAAGGTGTGCGTAGTTCATGAGAGATATCCGTGAAGAACCGTAACTTTATATTTGACAGTTGTTGTTCCATATAAATCTGATGACGTAGTTTATAGATATATAATATGATATATACAATAGTAGCTGTAAATAAGATGAATAAGATAATATAGAGTAATACCGCCCAGTATGTTTCCCAGAATGTGGGAATTACAGTGACAGAAAGCTTTCGCACATTGTCTGTCCATACACCGTCACTATTGGTTGAGCGTATTTGTAATTCATAATTTCCCGGAGGAAGATTAATATAACTGGCCGTGCGGCTATTCTCCACTTCATTCCATTTTTCTTCCAGCCCTTTTAACCGGTAAGCGTAGTTGATGGAAGTCGGATTGACATAGTCTAATGCTGCAAACTGGAAAGATACGTTTCGCTCGTCAGGTTTTAATTTTAATTCCTCCAGATCATCAAGATCCAGTTGTTGCTGAACTCCCTGTATTTTTAAACTAGTGAATGCAATAGGAGGAGTATAGGTACTTTTACTGAAGGCAGCTGGATTTATCTTTAAGATTCCTGCATCCGTACCTAATATTAACTGATTCTGTAATATAGCGGGTGAAGCTTCACTGAAATATATTTCTTTCTGCAGATGCTTTTCGTTATAATGTTCGAAAGTTCCGTTCTCCGAATCAAATTTGGCTAATGTATTTTCTGATATGACCCATAGATTTTTCTGTTGATCTTCAATCATGGATAAAACTAGATCCGACACTAGACCATTTCGTTTGGTGTAGGTCTTGAATTGGATCTGATCGGTTAACAAATTATCTGAAATAATCTGATTGATGCCTCCGGTGAATGTAAGTACATACGAATTTTTACGACTGTCTGTATAAATATAAATCACGTCGTTACTACTAAGGCTGGATGCCAAATCCGGTATGCGTACATTGGTATAGAACTTAATGTCTTCCGGGCGTTCAAAATTGCAGGAGAAGGTAATCAATCCTTCGGTTGTACCGACTAAGAGGGTATTATTCACTTCTTTGATAACACGCACTTTGCTAAATTTATCTTTTGAATAGTCTTTCAGTAAATTACCGTTATGCAGGAAGCGGACTTTTCCATCTGTCGTTTCCTGAAGCAAATTAATGCCTCCGCCATGAGTGGCTATCCACATTCGTTTTTTTGAATCTTGGTATATGCAATAAACACTATTATTGCTTAAACTATAGGGGTCTTCTTCCTTATGTACATAGTTTCTTATCTGGAAGCTTCCATTTCTTTCAGGGCTTAACCGGATGATCCCGTCCCATTTACTACCCATCCATATGTTTCCTTGTTCGTCTTCTGTGAAACAATAAATGTTTTTGGAGAACGAAATGGCTTTTGTGCTGATAGTTCCTTCCGGTGTCAGGTAGCCTTTAAGTGTTTTGTCCGGATTGAAAATCCGGATGACTCCTTTTTTGTTTGCAACCCAGAGATTTTGTTGCTTATCGACCATGATTGCGCGGGTTTCATGCCCGGAGTCAAAAGTGGTTAGTTGGCTGGCATTAGGAAAAAATGAAATTTTATCCATCCAGAAATTATTAGCATACCAGAAGTTCTTTTGATTATCTACATAAAAATTTAGGATAACCGGAGTGAATTTAGACTCTGGTTTACTATAATCGGTGTAATAGGGCTTTAATTCTTTATCTTCCCGGTCATAATAGCTTAGGCACCCCAGGTGAGGTACAACCCATAAAGTTCCCTGGCTATCTTCAAATATAACGTCACGACTTCTAAGTTCAGCTTTGGGCATATTTTGTGTAGGGGTTTCATAGTGCTGCTGCTCGTTAGTCAATGGATCATACCGTACAATTCCACGTTGTTCTTTTGAGAATAGCCATAATTCATTATGGCTGTCCTTAAATAATCTCATAACGTTAAAATGCATTTCTACATTCCTGAATTGTTTGCTTTTTGCAAAGAAGAGTATGATACCATTGTTGGTACCTATTCCGATAGTATCTTTCCCAAAACTTAGTATACAGTTTAGTCGCGAATAGTCCAAAGGTATTTCTTCATATTGAACTTGTCCGTTTTGTTGATTATAGATTGCTAAACGTTTGCTTGATATCAGATACATTTTCTCATTGTTTTCACAGAAACTAGTGAAATGGGTTTTATCAGATATTGTTTTTTGCCCAACTATACAAACGCTTTTATCTGTAAAAATCCATTCATCGCCGTCAGCATCTTGTTCGATTCTGGAAATTTTTCTACCGGGTAGGTTGCCGATTTCTGGAGTATAAGGTGTTATGGCCCCCTCATCCTCATTTTCTAATTTTTGTTCATCTATCCGAAAGGCTCCGTGATCGCATACGATCCAACTGACTCCTTTAGATAAGGCATAGATCTTGCGTACTATATAAGTTTCCCCACTTTTTTGTTCAAAAGGTTGGAGAATATCGATGAATTTTTCCTGATGACTGTCGAATAGATAAACCCGGGCATCATAAGTCTGACACCAGATATTATTTTGTTGGTCGGGTACAATTCTTAATATACGGTTACTTGTTAGTGTACATCCATCTCCGGGATATGCTTTATAATTTTTGAAGGTATAACCGTCATATTTGTTCAAACCATTCCAGGTGGAAAACCAGATGAATCCCTTGGAGTCCTGTACAATATCTGAAACGGTTCTTTGTGTCAATCCGTTATATATAGAGAAGTGTCGGATTTGACAGCTTGGTTGTGCGAGGAGCATGGTTGGGATTAGTAGTACCAGACAGATTAATAAGTGGGAATTTGTTGTGTTATACTTTCTCATGTGCTATTAATTAATATTGTGACATGCAAAGATATAAAAAAAAAGTGAATTGCTTAATCTTCTTTAAAATAGATGTTCTAAAAGTTCTTTTTTACTAAATGAAATAATATATTTGTGATATCAAAATGATATCAACTTAATCTATCAGTTATGGAAACAAAAGAATTGAATTTCAAAGGGTTTAAGATGAATGGCTTTTTAGGATTGTTTGTTCATCTCATTGTGCTGCCTGCACTAATTTTCTTTGGCTTTATTACGTGTGTGCCAACGGCAATTGTGGCTGGTATTCTCTGTATTGTCTGGCTGATAATGTTTGCCGGTTATATGCAATTGGAACCGAATGAGGCTCGGGCTATGGTGTTTTTTGGTAAGTACAAAGGTACATTCAAGGAAACTGGTTTCTTTTGGGTGAATCCATTTCTGGATAAGAAGAAACTTTCTCTTCGTGCGCGTAACCTGGATGTGGAACCTATCAAGGTAAATGATAAGATCGGTAATCCTATTCTGATAGGTTTGGTGTTGGTCTGGAAACTTAAAGATACCTACAAAGCTATGTTTGAGATTGATTCGCAGACAATGGCTTCATCTGCCCATACGGGGGGAAATGCCAACCAGATTAATATAGGTAATGCGGTTGCCAGCCGTATGAACGCTTTTGAGAATTTTGTGAAAATACAAAGTGATGCCGCTTTACGCCAAGTGGCTGGACAATATGCTTATGATGATAACGAAGCGGATACTGAAGAACTGACACTTCGCTCCGGTGGTGAAGAAATCAATGAACAGTTGGAACAGAAGTTGAACGAACGTCTTGCCATGGCAGGTATGGAAGTAGTGGAGGCACGCATCAACTATCTGGCTTATGCTCCTGAAATAGCTGCGGTAATGCTCCGCCGTCAACAGGCTTCGGCTATCATTACTGCCCGTGAAAAGATTGTTGAGGGAGCTGTTTCCATGGTAAAAATGGCTTTGCATAAACTTTCTGAAGAAGAGATTGTTGAACTGGACGAAGAAAAAAAGGCGGCTATGGTCAGCAATTTGCTGGTAGTACTTTGTGCCGATGAGGCAGCACAGCCGATTGTTAACGCAGGTACATTAAATCATTAATCAAGATAATATGAGCTTTTCTTTTTTATATAAGTGGGCATTAGTGCTTGGTTTATTGCTGGGACATGTAGTAGCGGTTTTTGCTCAGGATACAAATATGAACCGTGCGAAGCATGTGTACGAATTATTTGTGGCAGATCAGGGGGACAGTATTCATGCTCTCTTGAATAAAAATCTGCAGGAAAAATTATCACCGGAAATTTTTAAAGACATGTTTAAGCAATCGGAAAAGCAGTTTGGAAAACTTCAAGCCAAAGGAGAGTGGAAGCAAGAGAGTGCTGAAGGCATAACACTTTATTATCGCGATCTGAAGTTTGAACGTTACAGTCTCCGTTTTTTGCTGTCTTTCGATGCTGACGGAAGCATGAATACCATTCGTCTGATGCCTGTGCCTGCTGCTTCTACAGCCAAGCCGGTAGCTTATAATAAAGAGAAAATGCAGGAACGAGATATAACGGTGGGAGCGGATGGCTTTAAATTGCCCGGAACGCTGACGTTGCCTGTAGGCAAGAAAAAGGCTCCTGTCGTAATCCTTGTGCATGGTTCCGGTCCGCAGGATCGTGATGAAACTGTCGGTCCCAATAAGCCTTTCCGTGATTTGGCTTGGGGATTGGCAGAACGTGGTATTGCAACGGTTCGTTATGATAAGCGTACAAAAGTATATGGTGCAGCTTTTATTCCGGAAGGCCAGAATGCAAACTATGACACTGAAAGTGTAGATGATGCTGTAGCCATTATTGCTTGGGTGAAGGGATTACCGGAGGTTGATGCAGACAGTGTTTATGTACTGGGACATAGTTTAGGGGCCACACTTGCTCCTCGCATTGCAGAACGAGCAGATGGGGTGACTGGAATTATCCTTGTTGCCGCTTTAGCCCGTCCATTTGAAGATGCTATTGTTGAACAAATGACTTATATATCTTCTCTGACAGACTCTTCCGCTAATGCCAAAAAGCAGATTACAGAAATAAAAAAACAAGCGGATAATATAAAGAAACTGGGCACGCCGGAATATGATGATAAGATTCCTTTATTGTTGGGTGTTCCTCGTTCTTACTGGGAATTTGCTAATGCCTATAAACCGGTAGAAGTGGCATCTAAACTGACTCTTCCCATACTTATATTGCAGGGCGAGCGTGATTATCAGGTGACTATGCAGGATTTTGGCTTATGGCGCTTCGGGTTGATGCGCAATAAAAATGCTTTCTTTAAATCTTATTCTAAACTCAATCATATGCTACAGGAAGGTAGTGGTAAGGCTACTCCGTTTGAGTATAATCAGGCGTCACCTGTAGTCGGATATGTCATGGATGATATTGCATCGTTTATTCATAATGGAAATCTGTTATAATGTGAACTCAATTGTAAATTGTTAAATAGTAAATAAAATCGTGGCTAAAAAAGAAACTTCAACCAAAAGCTTTGTCCTTCGTGTAGATGCTGCAACTATGGATGCCCTTGAGAAGTGGGCAGCCGATGAGTTCCGCAGCACTAACGGGCAGCTTCAGTGGATTATCGCTGAAGCGTTGAGGAAAAGTGGGAGGATGAAGAAAACTAAAAATCCTCCTTCGTCTCAGGAAACTGAATCGTAATATATAATTCATAATTTATAGTCTTATGTTAAATCTTGGTCCTTATTCAACGAAAGAGTTCTCTAATATTCGGGTATATCCCACCCTGATAGATCGTATGCTGGAAGGTGTTGCCATAGTATTGGCAATTGCTGCCTGGGTGTGTGCAATATGGGTGTATACCCATATAGGGGACAAGGTTACTGCTAATTTTTCTCTTATGGCTGCCGGATTAGGAACTTTTTGTCTTCTTTTGGTAGGCATTTCCGCTTATCTTCCTATTATGGGGCACAGAACGAATTGTGTAAAGTGACGAGGTGAGTTGATTGGGCTGAAATGCCGATGAACACAGCGATTGAGGCTGATTGGTGTGTGAACCTTGACTTAAAACGAAATGTTACAATGGGCAACAAATGAGTTACATTATTGAGGTCTGAGCGTTACATCGAACCTCAAATGTTACATCGACACACAAAGATAGGCTATTTTAGCTATATGATTAGCAAAATAGCCTATCTTTTTTATTTGTAGGGGTGACTACTCCCTCCCGCTACGAATGAGATGAGACTGCCTTATAATGGCTCTCTGAGTAAGTTTTACACCTCCGTCACACAGACCAGCGTGGAGCAGGGTGCTTTGTTTAATGCCGATTTGAACATCGTTTAAAACATCATAGATTGCGCTGATGCTACCGAAATAATAATCTTTCTTCTCAAAGATCAGGTGCACGTGAATAACTTTAGTCATATCATCTTTATTTAGAAGTTTTTTTTGCAAATATATTCCAAATAATAACTATATAGAAGTGTTAAGCAAGAAATAAAATAGCTACATAGCAGAGAATATTCATTCCGTTGATGTGTACATTGGAATACACATATAATATCTATACTATGGAGTAGTACACCTATTACTACGCCAGTTTATTGTTAATTTATAGTTAAATATCGCAATACACATGAAGACACACATTCAACACACATTCAATTAATAAAACGAATTGCACAACACACACATTCAACACACATTCAAAACACCTGTTTTTTTCGTTCGAGTTTGCACCTATAGTATGTAAAATATGGGCGAAAATAGTTGTTTTGTGCCTGAGTTTATACCTCAAATACGTTGTTATTATAGATGTTACAATGTTAAATAATTGATAGATAGTGCATTATGCTATTATTGCTACTATATTTGCAGAATAAGACGTATTAATGGCATATTTCATACTGCGAAATGGAGCAATTGGTAGCTCGCAAGGGTCATAGCCTTGAGGTTGTAAGTTCGAGTCTTGCTTTCGCCACAATAGTTTTTGAAGGTGTTGGTAACGTTCCCGCTGATCAGGACTTCGACTGAGGGATAAAACGTACGGAGATTTAAGGTTATTGATTGATTGTTGATGGAAAATGCTCCCGGTGATTGTGCCGGGAGCTTAAAATTGAAAGCTATGAAGGGGATATTAGTGGTAACATTTGACTTTTTGGATGAAAACGATCATCGGATAGTGGATTACTGTGGAGGAAATACATTGACTACTGAAGTCCAAACGGACAATTTGAGTATAAATGATTATACAGATTTATCTCTCTATCTCACGGATTCATTACATCGTTACGCAATACATGAGCTATCGCGTCCTCTTTTTCCCCATCTCCCAGTACAGATAGGGATATCGGAACAACATAATAATGAATATCATAAATATGATCTGCCATCTTCTGAACACCAGGAGAACTGCAAATAATCCGTACGTCTTCACCTATGCCGGTTGAAAAATGCTCTTTAGCGTAGCGTTCTACAAGAATATTACATCCAGGGTATCTGGAGTGAAGCCCGTCCATAGCCTGCCAAAATTCCCTATTTCTTTCATCTCCCTTTCTTCTACTACCTTGATCTATGAATAGATCATTATAGACTATAGTTCTTTTATAAGTGGATTCTTTCATTATTATATATTTTATAGCTATTAATTACTATTTGAATGCCACGTATTATTGTGTTGATTATAAATCAGAAGTTGATTCCTTCTTTTTGTGTCATTCTTCTTTTCTGACTAATTCAATTTCATCTCTTTCAAAAAAGCCTATAGGTGCTATTCCGCCTGGAGTTTTACATTGAAATCTACCATCCTCTGTTATATCTACGACTTTTAATTGGCGTTTACTTTTCAATTCTATTACCAAGTCTTCTATTTGTATATCCGTTTTCGTGGTAGGCTTTTGTTGCTTGGGATTTACTTTCTCTTCGATACTATATTTCTTTATCAGTTCTTTTATCTCGAAGATATTATTGGTCATTCCCCATATTTTGAAGAATAAAACAATCTGAAGAATACCAAATACTACAATAATAATCGACACCAAAACATCCATATATATCTTATTTTTAAATGGTTATTAATCGTTGTTTAAAAAAAACTTGCTGATTTATATTCGACTCTATTTCTTATCTTAATTATTTAATACTGATAGCTTGTAATATCCGTTTCATTTGACCTTCAAGCATATCATATTTGTCTTCCAATTGATTTACTTTATCGTAATATGTCTCGTTTAGGTTGGGCATTTTGGCACTGAAATACCACTCTGCATGGAGGATTGAGTTTATTTCTTGCTCTTCCAAGTTAAAGTTTGGGTAATTAACCTTATCTATATTATCCGACATGCATACAATGAAGCCGTTTTTGTTGAACCTGTTTTTAATCCGCTTAATATATGAACGTCCATCACGATCACTCACAACGTAAATATGCCGGTCTGGCATGTCTTGCCATTCCGAGCGTTCTAAAAGTCTAACAACGATGTAAGAACTATCCAATAATGTAGGAGACATACTTTCTCCTTTGATATGGACACAAAAGTATCTGCGACCATCGCGTACCATAGAAGAAGGCATCTTTATACTGTCTATTACTTCTAAATAATCAGGATTATCATACCCTGAACATCCTGCAGCAACAGAGATATCGACTAATGGAATGGAAACAAAGTTATCATCTACTGATGTAGAAGGATAATAGAACTTATTCATCAAGCTACTTGATGTTTTGGTTGATAAGTCTTCAAAGAGTAATTCATCAGATGAGACATCAAATATTCCCATTAAAATACTTATGGAAGCAATATCTGGCTGGCTAACACCCTTTTCATAATTTGATATGGTGTTAGCTTTCACATTTAGCTTTTCAGCCAATTCTTCTTGGGTGAAGTTTAGCTTCTTCCGCAAAAACTTCAAGTTTTTCGATATTAATATCATTTTTCTTGGTTTTTTATTTGCTAATATCAAGAATCTTGATTTACTTTGCAAAGTCTTCCATTCTGAAAGACGCCCCAAATATAACGAATTAACTCAAAAAACAGAAATACAATGGCAGAAAAGAAAAGATTCATTGAAGCAAGCACAGAGTTGCAGGAAGAGATAGCAACGAAGTTTGAAGTGACCACACGAACGGTACGTTCGGCTCTGAATTATGAAACCAATAGCCCTTCGGCTAAGATTATCCGGGCTTATGCGCTGAATCATGGCGGAAATCTGTACGAGGTGAGATTGGTGGATAATCCGTATGAGAAAGTAGTAACCTTATAAATGATATGGATATGGAAAGCAAAGAAGTACAAAGGCCGAATGCGAACCTTTTCAGTTCGCACTCTTTTCTCGCAAATCATCTAATACCCCTTGACAGCTTGCCTCCGTCACACAGAGAGTTGTATTTTTCCCTTTTTGGTAATCCACATAAGGATATGCAAGAGGACGGAAAAACTCTTCGGGGAAAGGGACATCCTTCAAATGTTTCTGCAAAATGCTGTGAACGGTAAAACTTCGGCAGAAGATAATATCTGAATGCGAGAATAGCTTGTCAAGTATCATACGGAAATCCTTTATTGATATTTCTGTATTCTTAAAGGCGCGGAAACAAACTATATCCATGTAAATTTCAGAACTCGTTCCGGAGTTGTCTTCTTCGGGGGATGAGAATCCGGAAAAATCCTCTATTATGGCATATTCTATTTTCAGAGTTATGGCAATGTTAGATAAAAGATTCTGGACAAAGTTGCGACAGAAAGGTACCTGATTGGCGTCTTTATAAACTATAGCATAATTGATACGCCATTTGCTTTTGTTTGGACTCATAATAATTAAATTCAAGAAGTTAGACAATGTTTATTATCAGCTACAAATGTAGCAAAACTATCCCGGTTCGGGATGAATAGGGGTATTTTTTTCAATAGAGAATTTAAAATTAAAAGTGATATGGAAAAGAGAAAAGTAAGAATGGTAGAAGGCTTTAAAAAGCGTATAGAAAAGCTACTCAAGGCTTTTTCTGACTATGAAAACAAGCAGGTGCATATAGAAGTGGAAGTTCCGATGAGTAATAAGGAACTGGCCTCAGAAATAAAAAAGAGCATTAAGGCGCTTAATCTACTAAGCAAGGAAGCGAAAAAAAGAGGTCTCACAATAACAACGACAGTCGGTATGATAGGCATACCGACTGACTTGTCAAAATTAGATGTTAGAATTTACGAATATAAGGAGTATTAACATGGGCAGAAAACTAACGGAAAAAGAAGTGGCGTTCCTGCTGGAATTGCGGGAACTGATGGCGAACCACAACGCTCTTCTGAGCGTGGAGAACGATAAGGTGTGTATAGATGTGGCATACGATGAGGATTCGCAGGAATCCATCCTGCTGCCTGAAAACATTACCTCTTACAGCGATATTGATGAACTGATTTTAAAGAACTCTTAAACTCAACACGTATATGAAGACTTGGAGACGAATTCAGAAAATAGCCGTTGCCGTAGGCATGATTTACGGACTATGGTTGGGAAGTAATGCGGATGCTACGGATGCGGATACGCGTAGTGCGTTTGTGATAGTGACGTTGGCGTGTGTGGTGGCGATATCCATGTTTACGCCGGAGAAAACGAAAGCAGTGTAGAGGTCGCTATAGCAGGTCTGGAACTTTCTCAGGTAATTAGCTCTTGGTGGAGGAAGTGGCTGGCTCCCCGGTTCGATGCCGGGGCTTGCACTAATTGAAAAAATTAAGGATATGGCACTGATATTCAATAATCGGGTATGTGTGTTTGCGAATGAGCTGATAATCTACAATCCTAAAAGGAATGTAGGAAGTCAAGATGGGTTCATCCCAGAAGGAACATTTCAAACCATGAAGAAACGCAAACAAATTATTGTTCTTCACCGTAGCACCCCTGGCCAATCGGCAATTGTAGATTTTGAAACCATGAGAGAAGATATGAAAAGAAAGTTTATTGAACTTAATGGCGATCCGCGCGCCGTAATAGCCACCCAGTCGCAAAAGAGCCTTCTGGAAGAAGCCATTGTCTTCAGTAACGATGCCTTTGAGTTTTACACAACCAAGTATCGGTATGATGGTGGCAAGAAGCTTCCGGATGCCAAGATAGATGAATATACTTTGAATGTGCGCGTACTGGAAGCCATTCTTTACCTGAGAGGCGAACACCGTAAGGATGTCATCGGTACAAGCGGTCCCCGCGTCAATATGTGGAAAAAACTCTGTACGCTGAGCAATGATCTGCTGACCCTGCGCGACCCACACGGGAAACCTCTGTTTCCGCACACCCTGCCGCAAAACGCAGCTTCGCTGAAGCGTAAGTGCCAGGAATACGAGGATGCATGCCGCATCAGCCGTGAAGAAGGCTACCGTTATCTTATTCATAAGAACTTTGGCAACAAGTCCGCTGCCGTGGTGAAGGATGAAGAGTGCGAAGCCATCCTTCACAAGCTCATCTCCCTGCACAACAACCTGAACAGTGTACAGATAATGGAAGAGTATAACAAGGTGGCGGAAATCCTTGACAAGCCGCTTATCAACAGCCCCGTGACTGTGGATAATTACAAGAAGAAGATGGAACTCACCACCATGCAGGGACGCAAAGGTAAGAAAGTCGTTGCCAACACCCGCAAGATGCAGATACACCGGGAAGCCCCTACGCAAGCCCTCACCTACTGGACGCTGGACGGATGGACGGTGGAACTGCTGTACCAGAAGAAGGTTGCCAAAGACAAGAAGGCGAACGGTGAGGAAAAACGGTATATGATGACCACTTATACCAACCGCAAAACCATCGTAGTTGTGCTGGACGCCTGCTGCAAATACCCTGTAGGCTATGCCATTGGAGACCATGAGTCACCGGCACTGATACGTGAGGCCCTGCGCAATGCCGTGCGGCATACTAAAGAACTGTTTGGCGACCGATACAAGCCGTTGCAGCTTCAGAGCGACAATTATCAGAAAGGTGTTATGGTTCCCTTCTATCAGGCAATGACTAAATACTACACGCCTGCCGCCCTTGGCAATGCCAAATCGAAAATAATCGAACCTTACTTCAAGTATCTGAACGTGCAGCATTGCCAGAAGCAAGGCAACTGGTCAGGGTTCGGCATCACTTCCGACCAGGACAATCAGCCGAATATGGAAGTCATCAACGCGAACCGTCACCTCATTCCCGATGAAGAAACCCTCATGGGACAGATTGAAGCCATGATGATGAAGGAACGCGCCATGAAGATTAAAGATTTTATGGCTGCCTGGGAACAGACTGAGGAAGCCCGAAAGTTACCTTTCTGTGATGAGGAATACCTGCTGCTGATGGGCGAAACCACCGGACGCACCAACCACATTAACGGTGACGGTCTTCGTCTGGAAATGCAAGGTGAGCGGATCAACTACGACACCTTCGACATCTCCCTGCGCGAGCACTACAACGAGGATTGGATCGTGCGCTATGACCCCGAAGACATGAGCCGGATACTTATCAGCAACGCCGTGCGCAAGGGGCTGAAGGATGCCGGAAAAGAAATAGGCACGCTGCGCTACATGATGCAGAAGTGTATGAAGGCTCCCATGGCTCTGGCCGACCAAAAGCCGGAACACTTCGAGTACCGCAACCGGGTGAAAGGCTTCAACGAGGAACTGCAACAGCACATTGATGACAAGGTGGCGAGCGTGGACGGGCACATCAAGAACCTCCAGCAGCGCATCCCGGAACTGATAAACAACACTTTGCTGGATCGTTACCTGATAACCGACTCACGTGGTCAGCATAAGGATGCCCGCAGCAAAATGCGTGATGAAGTGACGGATGCCGACTACGAGGACGTGACCGAACGTCTGCCGCAAGCGGTGGTAATCTCCGCCAATGATGAGGACGAGGACTACGAGTTCAATCCGGCCGACATGAGTTATTCAAGATGATTTAAACAACCTTTAAAAACGATATAAAGATGGATATTCAAGGATTAAAACAGTACGTCGATACACTTGTGAAACGCGGTTCCACTCAAGGCGAGATAGCCCGCAAGTGCGGCATTTCCGGCACTACCCTTTCACAGATTCTTTCCGGCAAGTATGCCGCCAAGGAAGACAATATGGCGGCAAAGATAGCGGCTGCCCTCAACTATTACGAAGGCGCCTGGAACGTGGTCGAAACCGTATCGAGCTATCAGCAGATAAAGGCCGCCTTTAATGCCGCCAAGCGCAACAGCAAATGGTTTTGCATCTCTTCCCGTTCGGGCAGCGGAAAGACGCAGTCGCTCATCGACCTCTATAACGTGAATGCTGACAAGTCCGTCATCTACCTGAAGTGCCGTAAGTGGACAGGGCGCAAGTTCCTTACGAAGCTTGCTACCTGCCTGGGCTTAAAAGTAACCCGCTACATGGACAATGACGACTTGCTGGATATCATCATTGCCAACATCAACCAGATGGCCGACCTGCATCCGCTTCTGATACTGGATGATGCCGGAAAGCTGACCCACTCCGCACTGTGTGCGCTTATCCCCCTATATGACGATACGTTTCACCGCATGGGAGCACTGGTAGCCGGTACGGAAACACTGGAACGCACCATCAAGCGTTACGTAGGCCGCATCGAGGGATATGATGAAATAGACGGCCGCTTCAAACGCAACTACATCGCCCTACTGGGTGCCACGAAGAAAGACGTGTGCGCCATCTGCCAGGCCAACGGTGTGACGGACAAGGACAAGCAGCTGGAGATATGGGGTAAGCTGGACAAGCGCAAGAAAGAGCCGGTAGAAGGCAGCGGGAAGTTCGTCCTGTTTTGCGACGATCTTCGCGAGCTGGCAGGTATGATAGACAATGAACTGATACATCAACAACTGGAACGTGGCGAGCTGGCATGAAGATTCTGAGCGTAAAGAATATAGAAGACGCGAAATTCCAATACATCCCTTTTGACGGGGAATGGTACCAGGCATTCGGCAGGCCCGAGCGTTCCGGATGCTGGATTATCTACGGGAAGTCTGGGCAAGGGAAGACACACTTCGCCCTGCTGCTGGCCCGGAAGTTGGATGAGCTTGGAATGAGGGTGCTGTTCATCTCGCTGGAAATGGGAGTGCGTGACGACTTTCAGAAGGAACTGGCACTGGCAGGCATCCGTAGCGGAGTCAGCCGAATACAGTTCAGCGAAGAATGTGAAGGTGTAGAAGACATTGAAGGGGAAATAACCAAGCAACGCAGTGCCGACGTGGTAATAGTCGATTCCGTGCAATACCTGGGAGACCAGTGCGGAGTCAAGGCCAAAGAGATTATAGCCCTGCGAAAGAAGTATCCTAAAAAGATGTTCGTTTTCCTTTCTCATGTGGATGGAAAGGAGGTTGAAGGGCAGATGGCCTACGACGTGAAGAAGGATTCTTTCAGGCGTATATATATAGACAGATTCAAGGCATCACATGTGTCTCGTGGTGCAGGTGGTCCCCGCGGCTACTTCATTATATGGGACAAAGGATATCAAAAACATTGGTTGGAAAATATTAAAGAACAAGCGTATGAAAGCAACAATGACTAAACCCATCAGCCCCCGGCAGCTGCAAGCCTTGCAGACAGCCATTCAGGGCATCGGCATCAGAGAGCGGCAGGAACGCCTGGAATGGCTGTCCGGCCAGACGGGGCGGGCTATCGGCAGCACCAAGGAACTGACCTTCGAGGAAGCGAAGCGCCTGCTGTCAAGTCTGAACGGTGATCGCGACCGGAAGGTGAAGGATATGCTTCGGGAAGAAGCCCGCAGGCTGGTCGGAAAGATTTATAAGAAGTCTTTCCAGATATCTTTCCTTAACAAGGATTACAGCGGGGATAACAGTCCGGAAGATTTCGAGATGAACAAGGCAAAAATCAATGTTTGGGTACGAAAGTACAGCGGAACCGGGAAGAACATCACGCAGATGGATGTGGAGGAACTGCGCAAGGTGCTTGGCGTGATGGGAAAGATAGCCAGAAAGGAGGCGGAATCATGAGAGACTACATCCGTAAGTTCCCGGACACGTCTGATCGCCGTCAGGAACTTGCCGGCCTGCTCGAAGCCAGTGAAGGGCGTATTCGCTACTACGAATACCAGTTGGATGCCGATGCCGGCACGTTATCCGCGGCTAAATATGACCAGCTCCTGGCTGAGTGCAATTCGGAATATAGACGCTATAACCAGCTGGAAGAAGAACTGGAGACGCTGGAAAAACCGAAAAAGTCGCCGGAAAATAAGGAAAAGCGGCGCAAGCTGAACAGGGAAAGAAGAGAGAAAATTAACTATTAACCCAATAAAAAAAGGAATTATGGCAAGAACTAAGAAAACAGTAGTCAGCGGCATCTGCCGCGAACAGGCAGAACAGGCATTCGCAGACTTTGCGGCGGCCGACGCCAAAGTACAGAACCTCACGTCCAAGATGGACATCGAGATGACCCGCATCCGCGAGAAGTATGCTGACCAGTTGGCGGAACAGAACGCCCGGAAAGAAGCGGCTTTCGAGATTGTGCAGGCCTATGCGGTGGAGAACAAGGACGAGCTATTCTCCAAGAAAAAAAGCGTGGAGAGCGCCCATGGCGTGTTCGGTTTCCGCACCGGAACCCCGAAGCTGAAGAACCTGAAGGGGTTCACCTGGGCGGCGGTGACGAACCTCTGCAAAGAGCTTCTCCCTTCGTATATCCGCACATCGGAAGAACTGGCGAAGGACAAGCTACTGGCGGATCGCGAACTGCCCGAAGTGGCGGAATACTTCCCGAAGATTGGCGTGCAGGTGGTGCAGGATGAGACTTTTTTTGTTGAACCTAAAAAGGAAAACGATGCCCCGGCAGCCGGATGAGTGGTATGAGTACCGTCCGAAAGGCAGATGCTGGGCGGTGTATTTCATGAAGCGGGACGCCACCGGTTCCACCGGAAAGCATATCGGGACGTATCTCTGCCGGGAGGACGCGAAAAGCGAGGTAAGGAAAGGTAATTATAAATTAAAGAAGAATGGCACAGATAAAATATAGATCAATCATTCCGAATGATAAGCCGCAGTGGCTGCTGAATGTGCAGGCTGTAGTAAAAGAGGTACTGGACGATGTGGAACTACAAGGCAATGAGCGGGACTTCAAAAATCTGAAATCTTTCGTTGATGCGAAGATACAGGCGGAACGCGAACGCGGCACTCTATTCCGCAGCATCATTACTACGGAAATCCGTACGGACGAAGGCAGGACAGTGCTGCACATCTACAGGAATCATCAGTTGGTACAGACTTATTATATTGAGTGATATGAGTGTGAAACAGAACGGGGTGCTTATCACGGCACCCCTCTTCGGAACAGGCAAGGAAACAGTCGGTTATTTCACCGGATACGGTTGTGGCTATTGTCAAGGCACGGGATATTTCATTGACCCTGATATCGTCAATGAACGCGTGAAAACGCCTTGTCCGAAATGTGGCGGTACTGGGAAAGTGAAAGGAATCGTGACTGTGAATTGGGTACCGGATGGTGAAGTTAAACCCTATTTCAAGGAGGATAAGCCATGATATATCGTGAACCTAAAGACTTGATAATACAGGTGGAGGACAGTTATCTGGGGCAAGTGCAATACTATTGGACGCAATACGGAAAGCCATGCAAGCTCCTGCAAATGGGTGCCAATACGGAAAGGCTGACTGCCATACTGGTCAAGATGAACAATGCCGATGCGGGTTCCTTCGTATGGATATTGTGCGAACGGCTGAAAGCCCGGATGTATGACCAAAAGACGAAGAAACCGCTGACGGTGGAGGATGTGTTTTTGTTTTAACCTTTAAATATGAAAAGCCAAAACAACATTAGCAGTTTTATCTCCGGTCCTTGCGGCCAAGCCAAGAAAGGACTACATCAATCATTTCAGGCAGAGCAAACCGCTCGAAGGCGTTTATTTCGCGGACTTTATCCGTGAGGTAGTCGAAAAGAAATCCAGACGCAGGTCTGCACAATATCCCGCCGTTTATGATGCTGTCATTAGGCACATCAACCGCTTTTCCGGGGAGTATGATTGCGATATCTTCACTAACTCGATCACTGAGGAGTTTCTGGATGATTTCATTGTCTATCTCGAAGAATGCGGATTACGACATAATACAATCGTAGGTTACATCTTAAAAATTCAGTCTATGGTACGAAAAGCAAGTCAGTATAATTATGCGGTAGACCCTTCTTATGAAGGGATTGACATCCGGCTGGAGGAAACCTCAGCCGTATTCCTCAGCATGAACGAAATTACACGCATTTATTATTATAAGTTCGAGAAACAAGATAAACGCAGGGCTAAAGAGCGCATCCGTGATTTGTTTGTGGTAGGGTGCCTCACTGCTCTTCGTTATTCTGATTACTCCACACTGACGAAAGATAACTATCAGGGTGATTATATCATCAAACGGACGAAAAAGACGAATGTTGATGTGAAGATTCCGGCACATGATTACGTAAAGGAAATCTTTGCGAAGTACAACGGTAGCATTCCTTGTGGCTTGTGTATTCAGTATTTTAATAAGTACCTGAAGGTAATCATGCGGGAGATCGGGCTGAATGATAAGGTTACTTACTCATTTACCAAAGGCGGAAAATTACAAACCGTCACCCGTGAGAAATGGGAACTTATCAGTAGCCATACGGCTCGTAGAAGTGCCGCAACTAATATGTACCTCACTGGACGCATGAAGACACTGGAAATCATGAAACTGACAGGTCATCGGACCGAACAGAATTTCTTCCGCTATATTCGTCTGACTGGTGATGACATGGCACGGGCCATAAGCGGCGATATGTATTTTAGAAAGTAAGAACCGGGCCTTCCCCGGTTATTCGGGGGAGGCTCATAATTAAATAAAATGGAACTAAATGACCAAGTTAAAGTCACGTTAACAGCATATGGGGC
>ERZ894240.162-NODE-162-length-85613-cov-106.834323_pt1 | contig 85613 bp, 109 predicted proteins | sample MGYA00380298_ERZ894240 | MGnify/ENA primary metagenome ERZ894240 (study PRJEB32331, sample SAMN06328419) | human gut metagenome | biome: human gut microbiome; feature: stool | host: Homo sapiens | collected 2014-06-27 ... | reverse complement strand
ATCGGTTTGATAATTCTTCTGTGTTCATAGGTAATGGGTTTTAAGTGATTAATACTTTATAATTTATTATGCTGCAAATATAAGAACAATATTTTAATTATGCAATATCCTTGATTGCCTTCGTAGGTTATTAAGGGCCTTGAGTTATATTTGCCTAAATCTCCGAGGCCATGAATGGAGATTGCCATTTACCTTCCCTACCTATAACTAATATATAATAACTAATGGCTCTAGGCAATCAAGGTACCCCTAAATCACAAAATTGTCCTAGAATACAAAAGTTAATGCTAATATAAATACTAAGCAAATAAATTACAGAGTTACTAGGAATATTACCTAAATATGCCCCTTGAAGGCCTTAAATCCTATAAACCATTTAGCCCTAAAACCTAATATCCTATTTACCTAATCCCCAACCCAATACTTATTATATAATACATAATATAATAACTTGGTGAAGGTAATCAAGGTAAATTGTGATGGCCATTAATCGACGATGTACTAAAGCTATACTACCTACATACATAGAAGCTACATAACATACCTGTATTATATAATCCCCTACCTTCGAATTACCTTGAATGCAATCTATAATATAATACATATAAAGGGTACTCAAGGCAATCGGATTTATGGGCCATTAATGGTCGGATTTATTTGCCTTTTTAGGCCTTTTTGAGTTTGCCTTTAAAGTGTGTAGTAGAGCTATATAGTATAGTGGCTATATAGTGAGTTGAGTGGCTTTGTATAGTACTGGGGTTATCACTTGCCTTGTTTGCCTAAATCCCCAAAACCCCCGGCGAGGTACCTTGATATATGTATTGGGTGTTATTATATTAATAGATGGTATATTGGTTATAGATGGGATAGGTATTATATTATGTACCTTAGTTAGCGTTAGTGATAGGTATTATATTATGTACCTTAGTTAGCGTTAGGTATTATTTTGTTTTATTTTTTGTGTTGGGTGGTGTGGGAGGTACCCGGTATTTATTCCAGGTACCTTGATATGTGGGATAATGTTATCAGGGCTATGGTGTATATTATTAGGGTTAGTAGCTGTGAGATGATATACCTTATTTTATTTGTTGGGTGGGTGTACTTGTGGGCTTGGTATATTTTCTCATTGCGTGTGAGGGTTAGGATAGTTCCTACGGATAGGATTATTCGGATTATGTGATAGATGATGTTCATTTCTTTTTGTTTCTTAGTTTCTGTTGGGTACGGAGTAACTTATTATACTGGGCTTGGGGATCACTTTGGGTAGTTGTTTATTGTTACGATTGGTTCCATGATGTTAATTGAGTTGAGGGTTAAACACTTGTTTTGGTTGGCCTAATAGGCAGCAATGATGATAGCCTGCTTCATCGAGGATTCCCAGTATAAGATATCGATTGGTATCTCTGGGAATTTCGAAATAGAAAGCTGGTTTCATGTAGCCATCTATGAATGTAAAAACTATCTGAGTGTTTTCTAGTAACCCATTTAGTTGTACATGAGAAAGGTAGTTATAAATAGCTTCCCTTTGATTTCTTGGGTTTTTATTCCATGAGATGAGCATATCGTCATACCAATTTGGATTATCGCATAGCTTTTTAAGTTGTTGTTGAATATACGGTGTCATGATTTGAAGTAATAATATAAGTCCTCGATTAGTTTATCCTGTTCTTCCCATATAGTATCTGATACTACGTATTCTGATACGAAATAGTTATAGAAAGGCCCAAATAGTATTTTTAATACTATGTCCTTGAGTTCGATATTGAGTTGTTCCTCTTCTTCGGTAGAACTGGGTTTGATTGCCTGAAGTTCTGCCTTATAGGATGCCGTAACGGCATCCTTTAGGGTTTGAATATATTCTGGGTTAGTTTCCTTGAGAATACTTAATTGTGATTTGAGTTCTTTACTTATCATGGGGCTTAGCGATTATGGATATGAATCCTTGTGGATATTGAGTATAGAATAATTGATAGTTCCCTGTGGGCAAGAAGACTTGCATTATGTTTGCAAGTAATGGGTAGATTTTCCATTGGTTTTCCTCTAGAAACTTGTCCCAGGCTTCTGATTCTTCGGGATAATTTCCAGAAAGTTGAATGTGATATTCCTTTTGTTCCGGAATAAATAAATTGGTTACTACCTGAATTTCGTCTGATTCCTTTTTGTATTGAGTAATAGGATACCAGATGCCCTCGGTTTTCCATTTATTGAGTTGGAACAAGGACATGCCCTGTTCCAATACGTTTAAGAGTTTATATAAGTTTACCATAGTGATTATTTATTAAGTTGTCTAATAAGTTCTGATGCAGCCAGGGAATCAAAGAGTTGGGTTTCTATTTTGTCGGATTCCCATTTTTCGAGAGCATTATATGTTGCCGTATATTGAGATATCATGTCCTCATCTTGTTCCTCGTCCTGGATGAATTCCCGGAGATGTTTTTTGAGTCCAGTAATTATGTAATCCTGATGTTCTGGAGTTAATTGAGGAATACCAAATATGATAGCTTCTACCTGTGAGGGTGAATCATCATAATATTGGTCATCAGCACCCTTTGTTAAGTCCATGTGAGAAATAATGTTTTCCCTGAGATTTTCGAAGAGAACTTCCTCTGAAGCATATGTGATGATATATCCTGAGATATAAGCAGCAAGAGGTTCATCCTCTAAGTCGATTGAATAAACCTGGATATTGGTAGCTTCCTTGTTAATGAGAAGACCATCGGAGTAATCATAAGTATAAATGGGGTGGGAAGCAAGCAGTTCCCGGATGGCCTCTAAATTTTTTAATTCTTTCATAACGTGTCTATATTAAAATTATTTGAGAAATATTTCTCATTGCAAATATACAAAATTATTTCTAAACTTGTTTTTATAACTACTTTTATTTTTATAAATAGGGAGGTTCTGGGAGGTGTTTTGAGTGCCTCCCAGAAGATTTTGTTAATATTGCCCTGTCATAGTAATGATAATGAAAAGGGATTCATCATTGAAATGTACCTGGATAGTATCTCCATATGAGTTTGACATGTAATGATGATTAGGGTTAAGTTCTTTTAATGGGTGATGTTCATCCCAATGAGAATTAATGAATTCTATCACGTATTGTTCAAAAGCATCGGATTCTCTGCAGTAGGTTTCTACCTTTTCGTCATCGTCTATAGGATACTCCCGGAATTGGAGATTGAGAGTTCCCATGTATGATTCATCCGGATTTGAGATTTCGTTAACTGATTGAGCAGTGTAACCAAAAGCATCAAGAGTTCCATCAAAGTAACCCATAATGTGATTTGAGATTTCGTTAATAGTTGTCATAAGAAATAAGTTTTGTGACCCCGTTCAAGGTCGGTTAATAATTATATTTATTTTTCTCTTATGCAAATATAGAAATAATATTTTAAATATGCAATAATTAAGGGAGCCCAGATGTTGGTACCTGTAGTGAATTCTAGTTGACGAGCAACTAAAGGTCTTGGGTTATAAGTTGTCATGCTATTGAGAAATTTAGTTGGAAAATCCATTGGTTTCTATCGAGTTGATTGAATGATATGAACATACCGTCATTGTCGGTAAAATCATTCATGAATCGAATTGCAGCAGATGCTAATTGCCCCTTATAGGGATTAGTATCGGCAGTTATTATTGATTCGAAAATGAAAGAATAATAGGTAGTATCATAGATTTGTACCTGATTAATATCCAAGCAATTGAGTTTGTAATCATCCTCTAGTTTGATTAAGAGTCCCATTAGGAAATTAAGAAGACTACCCTGTTCATCAGAGTCAAGTTCAAATGTAGATTTCTTGTCTAAGAAATTGCGAATTACCTTAGTTAATTGTTCGTCTTGATTGTAAGTTACTGAGTTCGTTTTCATATTTTTGTCTATTTTAAAATTGATATGCAAATATAAGCATTTTTATTTTTATAGAAAAATATATCTAATTTATTTTTAGGGAGGCTGAGGATGTGTACACGCTATGAAAGGCAGTGGATTAGACTGCCTTTCAATTATTAAGGTAATGGGGGAGTTAGCAAATATAGAGCCTCTCTTATAATTGAACTCTCCATAGGTTCTAAAGAGGGTTCCTTGTTCATTAGTCCACCTTTCTTCTTTTCGTTTTCAAATACTTCATGTATGGCTTGCTTTATTTTAGTAGCTAATACCTCTGATAACTCCTGAGATTTAAGAGAGATAAGTAACCCTTTTCGTATTTTCTCAACATCTTGGTTATTCTCAGTAATGGGTTTTGCTTCTACTAATTCTTGTATACCCGAGGAATATTCATCTAACCGTTCATATCCCAAATGTTGTAGGTCATTAATGAAGATACTGAATTCATCGTAAGTAAGTCTAGTATCAAAACCTACTCCATGATATAGTTGTACTAAAGGAGTAAGGATTCTTCTTAGTGTATTGAAATCCTTTAGAGGGTCTAATTCTATCTCTGACCTAATTGGTACTTTATATACCTTTTCACCCTTCAGTACCACTAGCAGAACCATTAGTCTTGGTGGTAGTCTTTTCTCGTTCATAAGCAAGTTTTTGTATTATAAGCTGTACATAGGTATTCCTTTCCTTATAGATGAACATTACCGAGAGAAGTATCTCATGTTTCGGTAATATCATCTGTATGAAATTGCCTGGAGCAATCACTGTAGCTACTACTGGAGAATCTTCCTGAGAGAAATTCTCCAGTATCATTTCTGCCCTCTTAATTGGTTCTGGCTTTGTTGGGTCCAAAGTTAGGACTGGAGCAGTTATACATTCCTTGATGCCCTGTGTTAAGGCATTATATAACCATTCATCTTTTATATCCTCTACTTGGAGGTTTTTCATTGTAATCATATCCTAAACCTATTTAAAGTCCATACACCCCGGATATTAGAGAATACCCATAGTTCCCAGTTTTTATAAAAGTTATAGGGTTTACTGAACTGGGATGTTTGAAATATTATCTGGCTTGGTGTTCTAGATAACATTTCTGCATGGCAAGTTAATACTCCAGAGGATAATTGAACTTTAAAAGCTTTAATTACATCCTCATCATTTTTAGTCTCTACTGAGGTAAGTAATTTGATAAACTCTACTTCTACACCCTGATTCATGTGTACCTTTCTAAAGGCAAATTTTTCTTTATTTTCCATACTCATTGTTTTTAGATAAGAACTCTTGAGCTAGTTCATCTTGAGTTCTTTCGATTATATTCTTTACTATAGTTTTATTCTCTACTCTAGCCCACATATGTAGCATGCCCAATTGAGCATCCATATAGCAATCTATAAGTGAAGGGTCTTTTTTGAATACTTCCCACTGTTTTACGAAGTTCATTCGAATTAAGTCCCTGTAGCCATTATCCGATATACCCTCGGTGTCTATATAAGTAGATACCCTTTTTCTTACTTCCAAAAGGATTTTCTCTAAGTTTTCGGGTAACTTGAACTTATCTGGCAATTGGTGATATACTAAAGCATTAGGTACTAATTCTTCAAATGTAAACTGGTTATCAAAGATGATTCCAGGAAATCTACCCGAGAATATTAGTGGTACCTTATATTGTAGTAGGGAAGGTACTACATCATATACAACGTAATGTTTTTGGTATTCCTTATATAGGCCAAAATATAAGTTTTCATCGAATATTCCAGATCTCCTCATCATTGCTAGTAGAGTATGATAAACTGTATTAATATGCCGATTGTTTAAATTGAATACCAAGTTACCATCCTTAATAGCAATGAGTTCCTGGCAACATCTTTTTCGTTTAAATAAGCTCATGTGATTAAAATGTAAAGTTAATGTATATGTCTCGATTTCCCTTTAAGAATGTCTCATGATTTGAGTCTTCATATTTATGACAGGCATAAGTTTGAGTAGCTCTATCGAAATGGTCTCTTACCCATACTGGTGCAGTATCGGTGGGTTTTAATTTAAAGTAAGTACCTTGATTAATCTTATTAACCTTAGTTTTCTTGTAGTCTTTCTGTATTCCCATTTTCCTCAAGATTATTTGACTTAAAGCTTCATATATGTATTCTTCTGGACTTTCCTTTGTATTAGGAAAAATATTCATAAAAGTAGAAAAGGTTACATTTACTACTTCTCCTTGAGGATTAGTCATAAGTAAGTGTACCCGATTATTAGCAGCTAAATAAAAAGCATCCAATTGATAAAGGTCATCAAACATCCTTATTTTAATAGATTCAGATAATTGAATATGAGGAACTCCTCCAGATTTAGTTCCCTCTGGGTCTAGAAAATCTTTCCTACAAAGGAAAGATGCCATTAGTTGTTCAAGGTTTTTCATATTTTTGTCTATATTAAAATTGATATGCAAATATAATTCTTTCTTTTTAAATATGCAATATCCTGATATAACTATGGGAGCTTACTATTTCGGAGGAATTGAGATGCAAATGAGCCATCTTCTTTTTCTTCTTCCCCGAAGTCTTCATATTGATATAACTCTGGGTCTTCTTCATCTGGGTCTATATTCATCTCTATTTCTCTTCTCAATTCATGATGTTCCTTTGAAAATGAAGCCATTGCTCCCTTATAGTCATCCGTGATTTGCATTAGCTCGGCTTTATTCAAGTTAAGCCCCTCCTTACTAGTATCTACTCCCTCTTGTTTAGTAGCAACAACTTCTGGTAAACTACTGAGGTCATATCTTGACTCTAACAGTTTAGCTTCTTCGGTTTTATCCATTACCCTTTGGGATTCCAATACAATTTGACGGGCTTCTTCAACTGTGATAGCATTTTGCTGAGTCACATTGTTCTGTTGATTAAATTGAGCAAATATATTAGTAGTGCTCCCTCCAGTAAGATTACGTACAATTGATTGAAGTGAAGTAGAAGATTCAAGTTTTAATTTAAGTGCTTTTCCTAATTCAGAAGATATGAAAGGTACATATTTTCCACCCTGAGACTCTCTCAAGATGTTAACCTGATGGGCTATTTCCATACGGTCTTCTAATGCCCATGCTAGTTGTTCTCCCATTAACGCTTGAAGTAAATCTTCTGCTTTTTCTTTATCCCATATTCTAGACCTTAATAGCCTATCTCTCATAAATACCCGTATGTAGTTAATATCTATACCCATACGGTATGAGAATGTATTGATATCATAAGTGATACCACATAATACTCCATTACCCATCAGCCATTGATTAATAATGTAGTTGTGTATCTTTATCAGAAGTTCATCATTTGGGTTCTTCTGATATTCTAATGCCATTGCAGTAGTCCCCATAGGTCTTGGGAATCTTACCATTTTATTTTCCTTTTCTGACATACAAATGAGATTTTCTAATATCGGAACTTTCATCATAACCTACATACTCTAAATCGTACATTACATACAAATTCAAAGATAGGTTATAGAAATATCCCTTATATTTTTTCTTACTTACTGATAAATTAAAAGGTTCACCAGAGATTAGGTCCCTGGTGAATACTAAATTACCTTTCCCAGTGATTGGAATATTAAAGCAAAGCTTATAATCCCCTACCTTAAATTTATTCCCATGCAGGTCTGTGATTTCCCTTGCCATATTTTACCTTTTTAGGATTCGAGGGTTTTTTGTCTTGTTTACTACGGTAAGGGTTATTAGGCCTTGGGTCATTTTGGATAATCCCCTTTTGTTCTTCGATTAATTTTTGTACCTCAGGGAATAATTTTTTCCTCAGAGGTACTACCTGCGTAGCGAAAAAGGCATTCCATAATTTCTGAGTAAATGGTTCCCCTACCTTAAGTTTCGAAATTGCCCAGAATTTAGTTTCGAAATTCTTTATTATTTCCTTAAACCGATAATAATAGATATATCCGTACTTTGGATTTATACCAATAGTGGTGTTTTGGCAATAATCTAGAAAATCTTTACCTAATTCGGATATAAACTCTTCCCTTTTAAAATCATAGTTCTCTTGGTCGAGTTTAAATAGTTTGACATAATCTATTGCTTCCATATAACTTTACTTTGTGATTATTAACTTGGGATGTTCATCAGTTATCTGAAATAAATATCCCCTTATATCATCCTCATAGTATGAGGACCAATAAACCCTTCTAATCCGAAAATTATCAAGGATTGCCCCTTTCGGTATGCCCGTAACATAAAGCCTATGCTTAGGCATCATAGGGGTTATTTCAAATTCACCAGTAGTGAGTAAATTACCATAGGTACCATAATCTGGCATATTACCAGTAAAACCTGTAGGTTGTAATACATCCATTACTAAGGTGGTTTGTGGTAATTCTCTTTGATTACACTTGATTATCAGTTTCGATTTACCTATATATAGGTCTTTTACTATTGTCCCAAACATCTGTATATGATTATGTGAGTGATACCCTTTTCCTTGAAGTAGAATTGGTTCTGTGAACGTTCCTCTAACTTCTTTAATTCTCTACGAGATTCAGTACAAATTCTTTCTGACTTCCGAAGTATGTCAGATAGATTATCCCAAATAGGTGCCATAGGTTCTACTGGACCTGCATAAACAATTTCGTGTTTAGCATCAATCTGAGGATATTTTGATTTGTACTGATACTTACCTTTGAGGTAAAGCACATTATACTTTTCGGGTTCGTTTCTTTTTGCGTTTTCCATTTTTGTTATTGTTAATGTAATCGGATATATTATCGAGTTGACCTAAAAGCAATGCTTGAATAAAGATGTGTATAGGCCTGAAAAAGAAATTCCTTACGTTATTGGGATTGATATACCAATCGTAAACTATAAAGAATTTCTTAATTTTAGAATGCTTAAGTGAATGCTGAATTAGATAGGACTTACAACATCGTTTATGTAATTCGACTAACTCTTTATCCTGTTTTAGCATCTCCTTATCAGAGAAGATAGTGTAATCCATTTTGTATGAATTGAGATGCCCAGGTAATTATCCCGGGCACTTGGTTAATAAAGGTTTATGCAACTTGTTCTGGTTTGAGGACCTTCTTTTTAAAGTCCTCGTATGCTTTAGCAGCAGCCTTGAATTCCTTGGAGTTCTGGTCCTTGATACGAGCCATTGCAAGTTCCAATCGATGGAGTTCGTTTCGAGTTTGTTGTCTCCATTTCTTCCGAGCAAGAGTATCAACTACATCGGCAGGGTATACGTATTTAACTTCCCGATTAGAAATTACCTGTTCGATGATGGATGGTTTTTGTTGTTCCTTAACTTCCTTGACAACCTGTTCCTTTTTGGAAGTTTTGGTTTTGGGAGAGAGTTCTACCAATTTGGCATTGGCAAAATTAGTGGCAGCTTCTTGAGCATCTTTTACCAATTCCTTTTTAGTCTTTTTGGCCTTAGGAGCAGAAGCCTTAGCAGTCTTAGAATTTTTAATTCCTTCAAGTTGTTCGGCAACCTTAGTTGCAACCAGGTTAGTAACCTTTGTTTCATTCTTTTTCATAACGTCTATATTTAAAATGTTAGTAAAATGATTAATTTCTTTTTCTGATACAAATATAAGAACTTTATTTTAAATAGAAAAATTTTATTTGAATTCTTTTCTATTTGCTCGGGTTAATCGGCTAGGAAGTCGAAGATTTCTGGAGGATAGTTAATTTCATCCTCTGGGTCATTTATGTAATCTTCGTAATCCTCGTTATATTTATCGTAAATGTTATCTTGTGATGTATTGGGTACCCTTGTACATCTTTCAGGATATTTCTTTACGAAGTCATAGGCTTCTTGAGTAGTCATTACCTTGTCTGAGATAAATTCGTAGGTTACATAAGAATAAGTTTCACCCAATCTAGAAACTTCATATTGCTGGTATCCAGATTTCTCAATCTTATAGATTTGATTTTCTGGAATCGTTTCTATTTCTACCCTATATTTATACCATTGCTTCTTTTTCTCTTCCCTTGGTTTAATTCCCAGGCTATCTGAAAGATAATGTAACCTGGTCAAGGGACTTTCTAAACGAGAAGGAGCAATGCTCACTTCCTCTATGGGGGCATTATTCTTACTCCCTAAGTAAAGTAGCATTGCTCCTATGGCAATTAATAAACCCTTAGTTATTTTAGTTCCGGAGTTCATACCCAGTAGTTTTAAACTTATCTTTGATATTCTTTGCCAAGTATTTACCTTTTGATTCTGCTTGGTGTAATTCATTGCAAACCTCGTAAGGTACCTTATCATATCGATATACCCTATTTCCCTTAAAAGCAACCCAAAGTTGTTTTTTCTTTGAGTCATAACCAAAGCCCTCAATATTAGAGGATTCGCAAGGAATCATTTCGACTCCGGTGTTCATTTCTACTGATTCTAAGTATTCGTTCTTTTCCATGTCTATATTAAAATTTTAAAAGTGTTAGTTCTGGGTGGAATTTGAGATTTGCCCTCTGGAATATTGCCCAAGTACCAAGTACTCCCTGAGAATTAGTATGTACCCATTCATCTTCCATTCTGAATAATATGTGAGAGCATACCAGCATTTGGTATTCACTTAGCATATTTATCAGTTGAGGAGTATTCTCGATTTCCATGTATAATTCAATGTGCTCATCTAGTGCTCGAATTATTTCGTCATCCTCAATCTGAAGGAGTTTTTTGATTAAGTCTTGGGCAATATCATTTCCATTTTTAACGTCCTCTTTGATTGAGTTGAGTGATTCAATCTGAATACCAGCAATGAGCTTTACGATGTCTTTTGTTTCCTTGTCCATAATTAAATTTTCTTTATGCAAATATACTAAAATTATTTTATATAAAATACTCTTTTAATAAATACGGAGGTAAGTGTTAGCGGATTCTATTGAAGGATCTTAGGTTAGGATTTAATACCCTTCTAAACCTGGTATATTATCTCTTTTCATTTACAAAATCATTTTTAAAGATTAGCCCATCTCTATTCTTTAACTTTTCGTATACCGAATTGGGCAATAACACATCCCTTGACCATCTCATAAAGAATTTAGATGGTTTCTTTTCTGGATTAAGGAGTAATTGCCTCTGTTCTGTAGAGAATTTAACCCTTTCATCTTCTAACATGAAAGTAGGAAGTTTAGTGAATTCTGCCTGAGAGAAAGAGATTACGTTTTTACCAACTTGGGCCCTTAATGGTTTCTTCCTTTCCTTATAGAGATAGGGGATAATCTTTTTCGAAGGTCCCCCAAGGATGCTAAAACCAAAGATTACCATGGGGTCAAATTTATCTGCTTTTGGGTCCTTAGCCCGTTTGATACATCTTGCCATCCAAGAGAATGAATTTGGATATTGCTTATTGTCGGTTGCTTCTCCCACATCCTTTTTATTGAACTCAAATCCAGGAAAGTGAAATAGAAAGTCCTCAGTAAGGATAAATACAAATCCCAATCCCCTAAGATATTTAATGATATCTTGTTGGCTTTTACCCTCTTCAACCATTTTCTCTACATCTGAAAGAATGTCCTCCCTTGGTGATTCCAATTCCTTAGTTGTAGACCCTGCAGGTCTTCCTCTGCCAACATTAGGTGCCTTAGCAGGCAATGTACCAGATAACCTATCTAAGTATTCTTTGAAGTTATCAATATCTTGTTTATTAGTAAGAGTTACTTCTACTCTTATGGGACCGTTATGCTGTACCTTTGGACCTGAATTCATCTCGGTATAGGCATCTACCAACCTATCGGATAATGGGGTACCATTCTCTGATAGTGTAGTGATTCTAAGTTTTGGTTTATATACTTCTTGTTCCATTTTCGACTTAATTAGAAAATAAAAGGCCTGAACAATTTTTATATTGCCAGGCCTTCTACCATTATCAACGAATACTCAAAAATATGATAAGTAAAAGTAAAAAGTGCTCTTATTAATCTTCTTCTTTAGCGGCCTTCTTTTTCTTCTTGTCTTTGGCCTTCTTATCTTTCTTATCGGAAGCTGGTTTTTCTTTTACCTTTTCTTCCTTCTTTTTCTTAGTTTCCTTTTCCTCCTTGGGAGCCTTACCTGAAGCAAGTTTTCTTTGCTCCATACGATATTTTTTCTTCTCAGCCGAAGTCATTTCTCTGCCATCGATGAGAGGATAATCGTATTTGGTAGCTGTTCTACCACCATTCCCCTTCTTTTCTTTTTTCTCTTTGGCAGCCTTCTTCTCAGCTTTTTCCTTCTTCTCTTTTTCCTTGAGTTTTACCAATTTCTTGTTGTTCTCTTGGTCAGCTTCAGGATAGGCAGCAGCAACTTTGTCTCTTTCCTTATTGAGCTTGTTTACAAGTTCGGTAACCTTTTTACCATGTTTCTTGTCCTTGGTCCAATCCTTAGTTGGGTCCAACTTGTTCTCTTTAAGGTAAGCATCCAAAGCTTTCTTAGCCTCTGTGAGTTCTGGAGTCTTGGATTCCGATTTACTCTTCTTTTCGTCTTTCTTAGCCATTTTCATTTATATTAGGTGAATAATTAAATTTCCTATTTACATAATACCATAGTTATACCTTCCTAATTTGGGTTGGGATTTCTTTAATTTCTAGGATTTCTAAACTGCATTGTTTTAAAACTGCCTCGAGTTGAAGTATATCTTCTACCTCTTTCTGAGATAAGTCCGTAAAAGTTTGTTCAAAAGTTTCTTTCTGTTCCCCCCTTATAAAATTAAATTGGGCAACAATATAAGTCCCATGAAGTTTTTTATTCAGGGCTCCTTTAAGAGATATGAGTTTTCTTTTCAGATAATTACTCTTCAACCTATGGGATTGGTATTCGCCTTTCTTACCCTTACTAAGAGCTACCTTTTTAAGGTACGAAACATAATCTAATTCTCTGAGAGTTTGATTAATGTTTCCCACTAATAATCTTAAGTCTTTTTCCATTTGGGTCTTTGCATTACTTGGTTAGATACTTCCTGAGTTTCTTCTGATAGCATTTCTCTTGCCTCATTTATTATATTGATGGCAAGTTCCCTTTCATCTGGCCCCAGGTTTAATTCTTTATCTTCTAGTGCATCAGTATAAGTATTTATTAGATTATCCAATGCAAGTATTCGAATATTCTTTCGAATTGCTAATTTCTCTTCTTCCATGGGTATAAAAAATTAAAGCCCACTACCTTCGCAGGCAATGAGCTTTTGGCTGAACAACGTCTAAGTGTAGGTGTTATTCATATGAACTTAAACTCTAAATTTATATAGCAGACATATGGGATAGTAGTTAGTAAGTTAGAGTTTAATCTTCTGATTCTTCCTCTTCTTCTTCCTTAGCCTTTTTGTTTTTCGGAGAACAAATAACGCCATGTCCTTTCTTAGACTTAACGGTAAGAGTTCCCGGAACGAATGAAACTGAAGTTGATACCGGTTTGCCATCCGTAACCAATACAGAAGTAACCACTACACCCTGATAGCCTTCCTTGTTCTTAACGGCATAACCAAAGTTCATTACCTTGGATTTGTCGTTAATGGAAATAACGTCGATTTGCTTGCTGTTAGGGCGTTGTTCAGCCGGCCGATTCTTGAGTGCCTCTTGACGAGCTTTACGTTTAGCTTCTTTTTCGGGGTCTTTTTCCTTATCCCCTTTCTTCTTGGAGTCTGATTTCTTTGTTGCCATAATTTTTAATGTTTTATAAGTTAATGGTTATTATAAGTAAACTTCTACGTTTATTAATAGTTGATAGTAAAGGTAGGGAAATTTCCCTACCTTCTTTTAAATCTTGAATACAGTTACCAGATTACTTTTTCCCTTTCTTGCCTTTACCTTTGGTTTCTTTCTTTGCCGGCAATTTGAGACCGAGTTCTTTGGCAATTGCTTTACGGAGTTTTTCGACGTCGTCTTCATCGTAATTGTCTGGGTCAGTTTCAAGATCTTTGTCGTCGCAGACATCCTCAAGTTCTTCGAAGTCCATTTCGGCAAGTTCTTCACCGGTCAGTTCTTCCTCTTCTTCTTCCTCTTCTTCTTCCTCTTCGGAATCATCATCACCATCATCATCATCGTCATCATCCGATTCCTCTTCTTCTTCCTCTTCGGAATCATCATCATCGTCTGATTCTTCCTCTTCTTCTTCTTCCTCGTCATCGGATTCAGAACCGAAAAGGTTTTCGGCTTCTTCGGCAGAAAGCATGATAGGAGCAGGGATAATCTTTACTGAGCCGTCTTCGTACTTAATGATGATTGCACCATTGATTTCTGTTCTGGAAACTTCTTTCAGTTCCACTTCTTTTTTCTTCTTAGCCATTTTCGTAATGTTTAAGTTGGTTAATAATTTATTTATATCACTCTGTTATAAGTTTCTTTACCAGTATGGATTTCTGAGTATACCCAGATTTTACTAATTCCTCCTGAGCAATATTGAATTGTTTTATCTCATCTAGAGTTGTCTTTAATTCTAATTGAGATTCAATTGTTATTGCCTGAGAGGCAAGTTCCTTGTCACCTTGATAAGTGACTATCTTAAACTTCTTACCTGCAAATGGGTTTGCTGGTTGATGTGCTGTGATTTTAAAACCTTCGTTATTATTCATTGCTATATTTAATTTTAGTTATCCCAGGAATACCCACCTTCCCAAATACTTCGGTATGGGATTTGTATTTCCCTTTTATCATTGTTTTATAGTTATCGGATAATCGAATTGGGTAGACCCATATTTTATTTTCTATCATCCTATTTGTCATTATATAAGCATAAGACCTTCTAAGTTTAATACTCTCTAATGGAACAAACCCTTGAAATAATAGAGACTTCTTAATAAACCTTTCTTTAGGCAAATACCCTAAAAATTTAAGTGATGCCTCATCGAATATTTCAAGCATATCCCTTTGTGCTTTGATAAATAGTACCTTTTGTATTGGGATGTTCATCTTCTTTCTTAAATATAAAGCCAATGAACTTACCAATGGAGGATACTGCAGGAATAACAGATTGAATTTATGTTTCTCCTCTTGACTCAGCCTGTTGTAAATCCTGTAGGATAGCAAGATTGATTTGTAATCTCTTTTGCCTTGTATACTTGGGAGATATGCCTTGCCGTTGTCCATAGAGTTTGATTGAGTACCTTTCATTGAATTCCTTTTTTCCTTTAGACTTAAAGACTCGGTGCATTTGTACCATAAATCTTCTTCGTCGGTGTTTATCTATGTGATATTCATCGGGCATTATGAACTTCCTTGCTTTTACGAATTTACCCTTAAACCAGAATTTAGTACTACCCTTTTTAAGAAGTTTACCATTCATATCGGATAATTCTCTAATGCCTTGTTTTATAAGTTTCCTCCCAGATATTATATGGATATACTGAAGAACATCTACACCATAAAGATAAACTAAGGTAACCTTTACTTGGTGTCTAGTAAAGTATGGTATACCGGTTAGATGTTTCCTATATAATTTCTTTTCAGTAACAATCTTATTGGTAGTATCTGGTCTCCAAGTCCATATATAATATCTATCTGGTCGTATGGGTCCGTTGTTACTTTCCTTTAGTTTTACCATTTATATTCCTCTTTGCCATTCTATACCAAAGATTGATAGATTTCTCATTTGCTTCGGGGAATTTCTTTTTCATTCTCCGAATAACTCTATCAAGTTCAAAACCTTTTGCAGTTAATTCGAATACATAAGATTTCTTTGTACCCTTGATAAGATTAAATTCATCCCTCTCTCTTGGTGGTTTCTTTTCTCGAGGTTTCTTTATCCCAGGAACTCGTTTGGTTCTTCTTTGCCCATTTTCCCCTTCTTCTCCGAGAAACCCAAGCCTTAATCGAGAATTTCTTAATGGGTCATCTTTCGAATACCCAATATTTTCTAATTGCTTATCCATCCAATCGTCATATTTATCAATTAACGATTTATCGGGCTTTTCTTCTGATACATTGATATAATGTAATAAGTCAAATACCCCAGCAGAACAAGCATCAGGGAAAGGCATCCCTAATATGATAGCCTTTCTCTTTAAATCCTTATAAGTCATGTTTCTCCCAGAAGCACCAAGGAAATTTGATTTCTCCTTGGATGGAGCTTTCATGTCTTTTCTACTCTTTTTTGCCATATCATTAATATTTTAAAGTATTCATTTATTTTCTTTGCAAATATAAGAATAAATAATTTAATCTTATCTTATATTTTTATAAAAATCCGAGGTTTTTGCTCGGTTCGCAGCAGTGGATTTAGGTTTTTTAGGCTTTCTCTTGATATGTGTGTTATAAGCCATATCCAATTTCTTAATATTGAATTCTATGTTGTTCACTTGATTATAGTTTACTGCTTTTTCCACACAGCAACGGTACTCTGGCCAGAATTTTTGTCCAAGCTTAACAGATTCGGTTTTAATCATGAACTTAGATACCATAAAACCAAAGGTATCAGCATCATCTTTAGTTTTAAATACATACATGTAGAATCTACTAAATTCATCTACTACTTCATCCAAAGGTCTTACTGGTAACAATAGGTAACCATCAGTATATAGGTCCTCAGATATTAAAGCTACCCAATACTTTTTCTTTCCTGGTTTTACTTTATACCTAAACCTTTCCTTGAGTTTAGTGTGCATCCAATCCGGTACTCTATTAAGAAGATACTTGATATATATCTTATCCTTCTTATTCGACCGCCTTTTAAATGCAGATGGCTGTTGTAGCATCCTTGGAAGTATTCTAAAGTTATTCCACCTATCAAATTCAAGAATTAATCTTAGAGTATCTATGTCCCATTCATCATCAGACTCCTTTAACCTCTTCATGTTTCTCTCTATATTTTTAGAGTTTACCTTTGGGAGTAATTGAGCCGAGTCTCCTGTGAATAAGCTTGCTTCTTTTCTTTTTAATCGTTTCTCTAAACATCCCTCCATATAATCTTGGAAATTCCTCTCACAGGGGCAATCTGGTCGAAAAATAGAAGTGTGTTTCTCAAAAAAATCCGAGAATAGCCTAAAGAATTTCTCTGACCGTTCCCGGATTTCAAGATACTTGTAATGAGATAACTTTAAAATTTCACCAGCTTCCCATGAAGATTTACTTTCTGATAGTTGAAGGAATAATGATTGTTGTTCTTTATCAATTAAACAACTCCAGGCTTTTTGTTGAGCTTCGTTCATAACATTAAATTCTCCTATATCTCATTATACTATCAATTGCTTCATTGGTTATCTGATTAGGGTCATATTCCCCAGAATTAGCATAAAGCTTATCTGGGTCATGATTTAAATATACACTATAGATAACGTTGTCAAAAGGTAACCATACTTCCATTCTTCCCATTTCAGGGTATATAAGAACTTTTACTCTTTTACAAAGATGGTCAACCTCTAATACTGTAGCATCTACTCCCTCATAAGGATAACCCCGTAATACTAAGTAATCTCCAGGCTTTACATTGACTAAATCATCTACTGAAAACTTCTTATTCTCTCTAGCAATACGTTTAAATCGCCTTACTTCTTTTCTACTACAAGTAGCCACTAAAGAAAAATCATCAAAGTCTTCTGCATTGTCAATCCTTACCTTTTTCTTTCTTGGGTGCATTGTCTCGGTATTACGTAACCAAGTTCTGATACCAGATATATTCCTACGTAACTTATTAAGAAAGGGCCTTGAGAATGCTAATTTAGTGGGCATTCTCATAAAACCATAATTGAATAATACTGGTACTTCTTCGAATACCATCTTACCCTTTGTGGTTTTTCTTAATACGTTTACCATAGGAATAATTGCCTTGATTTGGTCATACCCCTTTTCTTTGAGTTCTTTATTGATTTTATCACAGTACTTCCTTTCAAGGTAAAATATACAATATGAGTATGGGGTATGCTTCTTCATAGGTTACCGGTTTTTAAGAATTAACTTAGCTTGTTTATGTACTAACTTATAATTTACATTCTTCAATATGTCACTAGCCATGAATACATAAAGAATCTCATCTATCTTTGGTACATCAATTACCATAATATTGGCTTTATCGAATAGGGGTTTATAGAATACGGAAGATAAATCCTTTCCAACTACAAAGAAAAATTCTTCTGATGGCATTGAATTATATCTCATACAGAGTATGGGAACTTTATTTGCTCTTTTTGCATCCTTAGAAGCTTGTTCCCAGAATTTCAATATATCGCATCCCTTATTACCTAAGAGTAGATGTTCAAACTTAATCTCTTTATAATTCTTGCATTCGATAGATATCTTACATCTATGAGCATGCCTTTCATCAGTACAGGTTAAATCGGAAGTGGAGTCCTTGTTTGAATGCCAAGCTCCACTCCCTGCTCTATTCCTTTCGAATTTGTACCCGGTCCATTTCGTAAAAAACCCGGCAATTTTTCTTTCGAATCTTGAACCCTTATTTTTGCTGTTTATTGACATAACAAAATTTATCTTTATACTTAATAAGACCCTTACCTTTCAAGATTCTACGAACTGAAGAGATATGAATCGGTAATATGTTAGCTATCTCCCTTACACTCAAACCTTGGTTATAAAGGTTATGTACATCGTTATAATAAATAATCTTATTTGGAGTTGGTAAACAACCATCAAACCAAGCCTGTAAGGTATTATCTAACTCGGTGCCCCATTTAAGATTTTTAACTCTGCAATCCCTTTTGTTATTATTGAGGTGCATTACTACTGGTAGACCATCCGGGTTAGGAAGGTAAATAGTAGCTACTAAACGATGTAATAACCAAGATTTTAAATCTATCTTACACTTTAGATAACTATCGGGTTTACCATCCGAATATACGGAAATCCTTACCCATTTAAAATCCCCAAGATATCTGTAAACTCTACCATTTTTAGAAACATAATACTTATGACCTGGTACATTGGGTTTCCATTTAGGCCTAAGTATTATGTTTCTACCATGTTTTATAGCAGAGTATAAATTACTAAAAGTTTTCATCTTCCTGTCTTGTTAAAGTTATATATCCTTATAGTAATTGGTACCTACTCAGGCCTTGGGTCTTTTCCACTTGCAGAATTTTGGTATTACCAAGAGGAAGTGAATCTAAGTGGGTTATCAAGAATAGAGTTTTCTCTTTGAATATGTGACGTATTAGTGAGGTAACTACTTCTACGTTATCTGAACTTAAAGATTCAAATACTTCATCGAGAAATGCTAAGTTAATACCCTTAGAAGCCGTAAGAGCTTCATTCATTGCAAATGCCATTGCAACATTACATAATTGTTTTTCTCCACCGCTAAGTTCATCATAATCAATTATTTGCCCATCCCTTTCAATAAGAGTAACAAATTCTTTTCTAGCAGTGCCCAAATCAATATTAAATTCAATCCTAAATCCCAATACCTCTGAATACTTATCAAGGCATTTATTTAAGAACTCAAGGGATGAATCAAATAGATAAGCCTTAATCCCATTATTACCCAATGGGTCATTAATTAACCAGTTATAATTCTCTAACTCTAACTCTTTATTGTGAAAGTCTTCATCAACCTTCCGTAAATTCTTCCTAATCTCCTTAAGTTTTTGTTTATACTTTGGAGACATGACCTTAAGCTTTTCTTGCTTGAGCTTAGCCAGGTCTTCGTCAATAGAAGCAATATCAGAAGCAATATCATCACAGTCTGATTTTAATTTCTTATACCTATCATTTACACTACTAAGTTCTTCCAACCTTTCTAATGCCTCCTGATACTCCTTATCGTATTTATCAAGGTCAGAAAACGCTTTATATATTGATTTAGCATCACGTAACGCACGTTTGTAGTGACCGGCTTCTAACTGTATTACCAATTCTTTGATTACTTTCTTAAGGGGTACATTCGATAAATTCTTTGCATCTTTTATCTTACTCCTCAAATCAAGGATTAGTTCATTTTGTTTTTTAATCTTTATCTGAAGCGAAGCATCTACTTCATCCTTGATTTGTTTTTGTTTTTCAATTAGTAGCTTAGTTAGCTTTTCTCTATCTTTCCTTAACTCTCTTCTTTCTTCTTTGATTTTTTGCTTGAAGGATTTTTCTCTATCTCTCATATCGAAGTAAGCTTCCTTGTTAGCCTCTAATTCTTTCTTAAGCATTTGAGACTCATGCTCTACCTCATTTATTTGAGATATCAAGTTATTTTTATCTTGTAATGCAATGCCTTTAGCAAGGTTTAAGAACTCTAAGTCAAATACTTCTTCGAATATCTTTTTCTTATCCGAATTAGATTCTTGTATAAGTCTCTTTATACCCTGACCAAACATGATTGAGTTCATAAACAGAGTATATGATAAACCTATCTCTCTGTTTATAAAATCCTGTATCTTCCCCTTCCCTTTGATATCAACTATATCCCCATCTTTCATGAAGATAAGTCTGTCTTTACCTTTAGCACCATCCTCAAGTACTTCATCATACTTTTGACATCTAACTATCTTATATGTATGAGAATCTTTCTGAAAATATACTTGTACCTTAGTACCCTTGTAATCTTTAGGCCTTACTTGCTTCCAAGTATTTACCTCAGAAACACCCTTTAGGTTTTTCCCATATATTGCCCATACCAAGGCAGAGAGAATAGTTGATTTCCCTTTCCCATTTGGGGCCTTGATAAGTATGGTACAAGTTGGGTTTAATTGTAGATGTAAGGATTCTATTGAACAAAATCCTTCTGCCTCTAAGTTTAAGAACGTTAACATGACTCAGCCTTTTTAAGTGTTTCAATTAATAGATTAGTTTTAACCTCATCTTTAATACCTTTCTCTCTTAGGTATCTCTTTGCTAGAGACTTCTTAGAAAGTTGCTTAGTAATCTTATGTTTGTTATTAACTGGAGTACTAGCTTTTTGAGGGATTACCGTATAATAATTGCCATCATCATTAATATCCTCTTCCCTTTCTACATCGATGAACTTTGGGAAATTTTTCAAAGGTACAAACTTCAGAGACAAATCTTCATAGATTTTCCAATATCCCAATTCACATCCCCTATCGGTTCTCCTCTGATGGTTAGGGGCTCCAATCATATAAACCTTCTTTGATAGTCTTTGTGGTTTGTGTATATGCCCACATAATACTAAATCGAACTTATTGAGAACATTCACATTTAAGTTTTCTACGGAATCTATTTCCCTACCATCTGTATCTTTTGCACCAGGATAATCGGTGTGTAGTAAAAGAATATTCTTTTTACTTTTATCTAATTCTAACTTCTTTAAGTATTCACTTAGACCCACATTATTATCAATATAAGGAACCCCATATACCATAATATCTTTATGTGTAGAAGATAGTTGGGTTTTTTCATAATCTAATATCATAATACCATACTTCTCTACTTGATAAAGCCAGCTAAAGGGTTTAGTACCAACCTTACTTATTTTCTTAATATCATGATTTCCAGATATGGCATATATCCAAAATCCTTCGATTAGTTCATTATAACATATCTCTGCTAATTCTTGGTCCATTGTTTCGGCCTTATGAAATAAGTCTCCACAAAATAATGCAGGACAGTTAAACCTTCTACATAATTTCCGTATAATCGACAAAACCCTGAAACTATTCAGGGTCCTGTGATTGTTCTCATTAAACTTAGCCCATAGATTTATATGTAAATCTGAAAAGGCTATTGCTATTACTTCTTTCCCCATATCCCATCTAAATGGTAATTGATTTGTTCCGTTCTCATACCTAAATCGAGCTCAGATATACAAATAGTGGGTATTTCCCAATTTGCAAGCAATTCCCCCATAAGAGATGATATCTGAACTTGGAAGAATCTGTTAAGTATTCTCTTACCATTATCTTCCATTGACCAATGCTTATAAGTATCTAGATTTAATGGTAAGAAGATTGCTACATCACATTGACCTTCCATTAAAGTCTTACATTGACAGAAAAAATGTTCCATTTCACATTCTGGTAAAGTTCTTGATTGCTTATACCAAAAATAAGCAGCCAAATCTGCATAACTCCTATCAGTTACGAAGTATTCTCTATCCTTGAATAACCTATTCCTTTTGTTCAGAAGTTGAAAATCTGCTTTATACATTGCCTCCGAACCGAGGGATAATATTTCATTATGTGATACCCCTTCAGTAGCAGGTAATAAATCTGACATACTACCAGAAATAAAAGGTAGATCTTCTCTCTTAGCTACATACTTAGCTAAAGTAGTTTTCCCTATACCAGAGGGACCCACAAACATAATTCTCTTACTCATGATGTAATGCTTTAAATGGTTTTATAAATTCATTTGTCAAAAATGATGCTAAAGAGTATTCGATACAAAGCTCTTTGAATTTCTCATACTTAAACTTCTTCTTTGACTTAATTGGTAACTTATCCAATGGATTATGTCTTACAAACCAGAAAAGGTCGATTAACTGTTCATTCCTTTTCCATATTTGAAGATATTCTTTGTTCTTACTCTGGGCAATAAACTTCTCAATTCTACCATCATCAAGGATTTTCCTTGCTTTTACTGGGCCTATACCCGGGAACCCTGGTATATCATCGGAAGTATCTCCAACCATTGCAAGGTACTCTACCGTTTCATGAGAATGATAACCGAATAATTCTTTGCAGTTATCCATTCTTATCATCTCATCTTTTCTGGGATTATATATCCTCAGGTTATTTGATAGCAACTGGTTAAAGTCTTTATCTGATGATATAAGTATCATTTTCTCGGATTGGAATTTTTTAATTGCAAGGTATGCTAAGAAGTCATCTCCTTCATATACTGTAGATTTCTTTTTATCGAAGATATAATTAATTCTTAGCATACCCAGCATTTTCATTATAATTGCCTTTTGCTTTTGCAATGATTCGTAATCTACAGATATGTTTTTTCTATGTCCCTTGTAATTGGGCAATAACTTCGTCCTTACTGGTGAATGACCATTATCGAATGAAATATAAACCTCATCCGGTTCGAACCTTGTAAGATACATATGTAGAGATTTGAAAAATCCGAATATTGCCCCACTCGGTTTGCCATCGGTAGATTTAAGTTTTTCGAACTTATGAAAAGACTGATGGAGAATATTCTCTCCATCAATCAGTAATATTGTTTTCTTATTCATCGTCTTCCTCCTCCTCTTCTGAATCTGAATAGTTTTCATATTCTACACCATCGACTGGGAATAGATTTGTTTCTATTTTCTCCAGTTGTTTTTTAGTAGTACCTATGGTATTTACTCCAGCTTTCCGTAAAAGTTTTCTACGAAGTTCATCGTCTTCTTCCAGAAGCTTTTGGAATTTCTCTTCTCCTCTTGCAAGAGTTTTCCCTTTCAATTTATACCCACCAGTAGTTTTTTCGATTACATCGGTATCTACCAATACATCTTCTAAAGCATAGCATCTGTCAAACCCGACTTCGTGGAATTTAGGATTGAAATATACAGGGCATTTGCTGATTGTAGGTCGAGGAGGAGCAACTTTATTTTTAATAAGTCTGATAGTGACAAGTTTCCCAGCTTTCCTTTCTTTCCCATTTTGTTTAATGGTAACAGACCTTCCTGAATAGAAAGCAGCTCTGATTGAAGCGTAGAACTTAAGTGCTGCACCTCCTGTAGTTGTATTATGTACTACTATACCCTGTTCAGTAGAACCAGCTAAAAAATTATGATTATCTGGGATGGTAATATCGTATTTTTTACGCTTATAGGATCTTTTAAATCTTCGATTTGTTTTATCGAACTCTTTATTTATGGAAACTATCTCTACCTCTAAAGGTATATAAGTTTCTTGGTATTCCAGAGTAAAGGGTATATATTTACCCTCATAGCCAGGCAATAACTTATACTGCATTGATTCAATAACATAAGGTGATATCATTTCCATCAGTTTAATCGAACTCTGATTAGTAAACTTGATACCATGTTCGTATAATTTATTATCTAAACCACATACTTTACTAAGGTAATTAGACAGCCTATTTAAATCGGTTCTTCTCGGAGATATAGATATGCCCACCGTTACATTATTATATCTATGCCCATCATCCATATACCATATTGCTAGAGTTATTGGAGATAAGGGTTTAGATAAATCCCATAGTTTTAAGGGGTCTCTTTCTTTACCTATCTTATTATATATATCCCTAAGTTCGGTATATCCTATTTTACTAATCAGCTTTGATTTTTTATTAGCTTTCCTCTTCATAGGAAAAGCTTTTCCTATCATATCGGATTTCCATATCAGATAATCCTCTTGTTTACCATTACTAAATGTAATCCTTGTAGTAGAATTATTTCTACCATTATACAAAGAACAGTCAAAAGGTATAGTACCCCAAAGAAAATCCCTTAATGTACCATTTATTACTCTCCTCTGTTTAGAGATTAATTTATCATGTATATCTATGTCTTCGGCCTTTTTCCAACCATGATTAGTTAAACAATGATGAGTATATGTACAAGTAAACCCATTAAACCCATTTATAGTTTCTGGGCCTTTAGTCTTAAATTGAATCCACTTTTTAGTTTCTGGTTTTACTACCCAATCAATTATTGGCTTTGGTTCAAATATATGTTTTTCTTCATTATAACTCCATACCTCTTTGGATATTTTGTTCTTAATAATTTCCCCTATTTTCATAGAAGTACCGTCTACGAAAGGTATCATAGTATCATAATGAAGACAGGTGTTATCTTTTCCAAATCCGACATTCAAAGCAGTTCTTAATTGGTTAATATAAATCTGAGATACTCCCAGTTTGTAGAATAATTCACTTCTGATACGGAAGTATTTGTAAAGAGCCTTTGCTCTACCTCCCATTTCTGCTTTACCATCAACCATCTTAGCATCGATATTATCTGTACAGTCTGTAGCTGCAATAGAATCAATTACTAAGAGTATCGGTTCATTGTGAGTTAATTGAGAACGTAAATATATTGCTAAGTCTGCTACTACGTCTGCAATATATTCAATACGTGTATCATTAACAATGGTTACTCTTGCGGGGTCTACCCCATTTATTTCAGCCCAAGAATTCATCCAGGATTGTTCAGCATCTACCCATATCACATGACCTCCAAGTTGTTGAGTAGCATAAGCAAAGTTATAAGCCACTAAAGATTTACCAGAGGATTCCTCTCCAGCAATCTCAACGATTTTACCATAAGGAATACCCTTACCAAATAAGTAATTCAGAGCAAAGAAAGTAGATGGTATATATAAATCGGTATCAGTAACTTCTGAAGCTAATTTAATCATACTTCCATATTTCTTTGCCATCTCATTTGCTGTTGGTACTTTTAAACCAACCTTAGATTTCTTTGCCATAATGTAATGTCTTTAAACTAAAGAAGGTGATAACAGAACGAATCTAATTACCACCTTCGAATGAAACCATATTACTAACCCTTAAATATCAGATTTGTATTTTCTTTTCTTTTTCTTGGGTTCATCATCTTCCATGTAATGGTCTTTGTGAACTCCCTTTTCCTTTTTCTTCTTTGACTTATCGTCATCATCGTCATCCCCATGGTCTTCATTTAGATACTGTGAAAGTAAATCTTCCAACTCATCATAGGATTTGATTTGAGAACGAACTATCCCCTCAAGGTCAATTGTACCTTGATATTTCTTGTCCAACTTAGTTGGTTTGCAAGCACGGGCAGAATAAGTGGTATCTAGTTTACCAGACCCGGAACGAATTACCTTGATATCGTATCCAGTTTTTGGATCTGTCATATCACCTGCCTCATCTTCATCAAGGTAAAGGTCAATGATATCCTGGTATACTGAGCGAGGAACTAAAACTCCCTTATCTTTGCCTTCGTAATCTACCTTACTACCCTTTTCATCTGAGTAAATGATGCCACCGATAACATATCTTCTTCTTGGTACCAGGTTCTTGGCAAGTTCCTTGTCATCTTCATCCTTGGAGTTTTTCAATTCTTGGTATTTCTCCATGAATGGGCAAGGTTCATCAAAAGTAGCCGGAGATATAACTCCTCCCAAATTGCCACCCAGGTAGAATTGAATAATTTCGATACCCAATTCTTGGTCATCACCCGGAGATTTAATTCTCATCCTCAGAGTTCCCTCTTTTGGATATACTAACCCACTACCATTTCCCTTGGATTCTAGCTGTTTCTTTCTAGCTAGCATCTTTTCTTTTGTAGAAAGTCCCTCTGATGAAACTTTCTTTTTCTTCTTGTCTTTTATCATAATGATTAGTTTTAATTATTCGGTTCTGAGTAAACTACTTCGTTCATACTCAATACGGTAAGAACGTTTTTCTCTAAGATCTTTTGAAGAGCAGGAGATAATTTATCTGTTTCGAATTCAAGTTCTTTACCCGCATACAAACCATAGGTAACTATCCTACCTATGCCCACCAATTCCCGATAGGTTTTATATTCTTCTGTAATCTCCCCACTCTTTACTACAACTCCTTTACGAGGAACTCCCTCTTTTACTTGTTCAGGGATAATCAAACCCGATTTAGTTTGGTTTACCTCCTTTGGAGATAAAATAAGTACCCGGTTTTCTGTAGGGCATCCAGGTAATTCTTGATTAAATTTCTCAGCCACAAGAGGTGAGATAAATGTCATTGAATAATTCATATTCTAATACTGTTTTTAAAAGTTAGTAATTATTTATAGTTCAATGGGTTAACCCTTTCTTAGATTCGCATTAATAGTTCTTAATATATTCTCCCGACTCTCATAAGCTTTACATATAGCTATGAACTTATTTGCTTTTTCTACAGCTTTTAAGTATCTTTCATAAATGGAAGAATACTTCTTGTTAAGATTTGCCTTATGAGAAACATATTCGTTATTCCACCTTTCATTGGCATCCTTATAATATACCCAAGCATTGGAATAGGCTTCATCCTTTTCCCTTGCTAGTAAATCTCTTTCCTTTATATACTTATCTCTAAGAGAACAAAGAATATAATAACTAGAAGGGGATTCTCGTAGCTGAGAATTAATGATATTCTCATTGATAGACAATTCTTTTTGAATATCAATTTCTAGGGTCCTACCCTCAAATTTAACCTTTAGTTTTTTTAGCTCCGTCTTCATAAACTTCTAATAGGTTTTTAAAGTCTTCTTTACTAAATTCGCCTTTACTTATAGCATTAGATACTTGAGCAAAAGCCATTTGATAAGCTAAACTCATACCAGGCAATCTAAGAAGAGATTTATAGGGACTAATCTTATCTACTAAAGCTCTTAATCGTAAGTCGCATAAGTTATCAGTTCCCCCTCTATCTAATAATACTAAGAAAGCTGCCCAATAAATATGAGTAGCATCTTCATAAGCAAGTTTCCCATCCTCATCAGTGGCCATTACTTTAAAAGCCATATCTTCTAATGTAGTAAGGTTAGTCTGTAATTGATGTAATTGGGTCTTTACTCTATTGAATAACATCTTTTCTTGTCCACTTACCTTTAAATTCGTAGCATCCAGGTATTTAAACAGATTCTCAATAGAATAACCCAAACATCCTGCAATCATATAGGTAAGGGCAGTTAATTTACTCGCATTTTGATATTCCTCATTTGTTGCCATGGTTTCATAAATTTATTTTATTTATGTGGACATAGTATCCTCTTTCTTCACTTCTGTTGGTGATTTTGGATTTTCTTCATGATGTAAATATCTATTACATCCAGGACATTTTACAAGTTTACAATCTGCAAAGGTATGTGAATCTACTTCTGAATAATCATATTCAAATTCACAATCACAGTAGGGGCACTTAGCTCGCCATACTGTGGGTCCGTTCAAAATCTTTTTCATTTTCTTAGTTTTATGTTATTATACCGTAATATTTTATACAATACACCAACTGAGATACCAAATTCTTCTAGTATATCCTTTCTTGGTATACCTTCTATGTACCTAGAAATTAATAATTCTACATTTACCTTACGTTCTCGTTCTTTGCCAACAAAATAGAACCTTTTATCTTCTATACATTGACCCATGTTCATCTTAGCAGTTCCCCAATATAGATTACTTACTCTATTATTTTCAGGGTCATTATCTTTATGGCATACTTGAGGATAATGGTTTGGGTTAGGTATATAAGTGGAAGCCACTAACCTATGTCTATAGAAATTCTTCCGTTTACCATCATCTCCTACTAAAGAGTTAGATAAATAACCATTATCTTTCATAGCAGGTTTTACCAATCTCCAATTACCAGTAAATTTCGAATATAACTTCCCAGTACGGGATATGTAGTAATTACTAAATCCTGGTATATTACCCTTTTCTCGATTCTTCATATTCTCGTTGATATTTATGGATTTCCTTTTTATATAGTTCCATAAATACCTCGGGGGAAGCTGCACTAAAATTACCAATCTTATGGGTTTTAAACTTATGATATTCTTCCATGTACTCTTCTACTGAAAAGTCTGGTTTTAACATTCTAGTATAATCATAGCCTGGCATAAACGGTAATTCTTCTGCCATAGACCTACCTATTGTAAAATCCATTGATAGAGTTACATCATCAACTTGGAAACCAAAGTATTTCTTAGTACTTGGGTTACGTAGTATATTCCAAATTGTATATACTGTCCATGTATTTATATCCTTCGGTTTAGAATACATATATACAGCATCATGAACTGTACAAGCTTCTTTCATCATGGGTAATTTACCTTGTCTCATTAACCAATAAACAAGGATAGCTCCAAAATTAGTCATATTTGCTGCGGCACCTTGACATGGGAAATTAAGTCCCAAACGGATGGCATAAGCAACTTCTTGTTTATCATTTGAGTATATTTGGGGTAATCTTCTCTTAGTACCAAATAACTGGGTATAATATCCATGCTTACGAAGGAATTTCTCTTGTTTCTCTTTGAACTTAAGTATCTTTGGGTGTTTCTTAAAGAACTCATCCATCTCCTTACGAGCTTCTTCTTTAGTAACTATAATACCAGCTTTTGGGTCTGATAATTTTACTGCTAGCAAAGCATCTCCAATTCCATAGATAAGTCCAAATGCAATTTGCTTAGCTTGTTTTCTTCTAGTCTTCCATAATTTATGGTCAGGATGATTTTCATCTTCGTATATTTTAGAGGCTTCCTCAATTGATACTCCATATTTTGCTGCTGCTATACCAAGGTGAGGGTCTACTCCCTTGGCGAATGCTTCCAGGTAAGTTTCATCACCCGATAAGTGAGCCATCATTCTTAACTCTGCCTGTGAGTAGTCGAATGCCATATATAGATAACCTGGAGGAGCTACCAATTGTTTCTTGATATTTGGGTCTACAGAAGTCTTGGGTATTTGTTGCATATTTGGGTCTGCAGAACTAAACCTATTAGAGTCAGTACCATGTATGTTATATCTACCATGTAATCGAGAATCATCTTGTACCTTTTCCCACCACCCATAAATATAAGTCTTATACATTTTCTCTAACCCTCTTAGTTCGAGAAGTTTATCCAAGAATATTGCCTTTGGTGAATCGGGTTTTTTAACTGTTAACCTTAAGTTAGTTAGGGTTTCTTCATCTGTACTTGGTTTACCAGAATCATTATCTTTAATTACATCGAAATGGAATCCATCCTCTGAATACATTAGCTTAGGCAAATCAACTGGGCTACCAAGGTTAATGGGTCTTATTAATTCCTGTTCCTTTTTAGTTGTGAATATACCTGCTTTGATATTTGAGATTTTCTGTTCCCTTGATGCAATCTTCCGTTTATCTTTTGGGTCATTATAATCTAACTCTTCAAGTTCGTCTTCAATAGACTGAATATATTTATCAATCTTTTCTTGGTTATACTTCTTTTCGAATTTCTTTACTCTTGGCAAAGCGTATATTGCGTCTCTAGCAGCATCTATTTTTGGTTTATATTCTTCCAAAAGCTTTTTATTGAACTCAGTATCTAGATATAAACCCTCCTTTTCTACCGATGTTAGTACTCGTGAATTACACATGAATAAATTACGGAATACCGAATACATACCTAAATCCACCAACTTCTTCTCAAAGAATATCATTAACCTAAGAGTATAATCTGTATCTTGACACCCATAATGGCAAAGTGGGTCTAATTCTTTTTTATCCCAAGGTATTTTATCAAAAGCATCTTGTTTCTCATAATTACCATGCTCAGGCAAATACCTTCTTACCATTGATTTTAGGTCATGGGGTTTTTCCTCATTAAGAACATATTTTGCAAGCATACCATCTAAACAAGTACCTCTATAGAATATTTGATACTTTTGGTTTATCTGGTCATCAAACTTCCAGTTCCATGCAACCTTTACAATGTCATAATTCTCGATTACCTCTTCCCCAAATTTCTTTAGCATCTTTTTCCAATTCCAACCCGGTGAAGTATAATCTTTTGTTTCGAAATGGTCTAAAGGAATGGAAGCACCAAACCCTGGCATCCAGGATACTGAGAGTATAGTTGGCTTAAAACCCTTATTATATATTGGTGAACCATCAGTTTCATAATCCACACTGGCATATCCGGTATACTTACATAGTTCAATAACTTTTTTAAGCATACGTTTGTTCTTAATAATTACATATCTAGTTTGCATGATTGATGTCTCCCATCTTTAACACATTGTTGAATATTCTCAGATTGAGTACCCCAGTAAAGATTTTTATAAAAATTATTCTTAGGATTATTATCTTTATGACATACAAATGGTTTATTTAATGGGTTAGGTATATAAGCTAAAGCTACCAACCTAGACACTTGTACATAATGTCTTTTACGGAAATCATCCTGTATTACTAACCTATAATATCCCTTATGGTTAGTTATTCTAGTTAATTCCCTCCAATAACCCACTCTGTTTAAATCTCCAACACCAGTTTTAGATTTTCTACCTAATCCAACTCTTCTTCTGGTATATACCCGACCTCGTTTAGAAACATAATAACCAGAAAATCCAGGTATATTATCCATGAACCTTTTACGCAAGATTACTGGAAAAGATGATACATGTTTTTTCTTCATATATTTATAAATAGAAAAAGGGACATACCCACCTATAGTAGATTTATTAATATTTCTCTTGTAAGTCTTCCAGATTAGATGCTAATGCTAACCAATCTTTCTTATAAGCATGAAGAGAATCAATGGTATGATACAGATAACCCGGTTTTACTCCTACCTCTTTAGCTACGTATTGCATGAGTCTCCATGCAAGATATACATCATTACCGAAATGTTGTACAAAGTCCGAACTTCTTTGATGATAGCAAATATGTAATACCTTCTCTCCTTTACCATTCTGACGGATAAGGAAATCATAATACATAGAACATGGGATACGTTGTCTACCACCATAGTATAAGGTATCATCATGCTCAAATATTGGTATAATTGCTTTTCTTGTATCTGGGTCTCTCTTTAAAAGACGAACTAAATCTTTTATTAATACTTCACCCATTCTCTCATTGTATGTGTAATCGAACCTACCCTTTTCATCAAGGAATTGTTCCCATAAATCTTTTCTTAATTTCCAAGCTTCTCCTGGATTTATATCATTAGGGGATATTCTTTCTTGGAACTCTGCATCTGCCCATTCTCTTGAATGAGAAAATACGAATAACCATACCGGGTCTCCCAATGAAGTTAAGCAATATTGTTGGCAAATGAGTTCTTTAGTAATAAAATCCTCATTACCTTCAATGACTTTATTTTGATAGGTCTTTGGTTTTACAAGTTGACCATAACTGTTGAGTTCTCTGCCCATTTCTGACATTAACTCAAAACTGTTAGAATATATCCTCATATTATATAAATATTTAATTATATGACATTGTAGAATTAACCCAGGTCATATGCCAGTAGCGAAATACAAAATTATCGAAATCCTCTACCTCTTTTATTAACAAGGGTATATCTGGTTCTGCACCGTTCTTTTTAATCTCTAAAACTTGGTAATAGAATTTGTTTACTAATCCTATACGCTTCTGATTTAAAAATTCCTTAGCTTCCATTGTTCTTTTGTTTTAAAAGTTTCTTTTTATAGGCTTTACGTTGAGAGTAAGAGATTACATTCTCCGGGTATTCTATATCCTCATACTCGAGAAGTAATTCTTTTGCTTTCATTGATTTATATGTTTCCTCATATAAATCTGGTCGAAGCACTTTAAAACTTCTAAAGAATACCTTGAATGAAGAGAATTCCTTCTCTGTGCCCTTTTGGAATTTTTTCCATATCTCTTTTATCCTCTTATTCCATGAATTCTCCTCTGCTCCTTTAAGTACCTTCTTCAAGGGTTTATGGGTATGATACATTAAAAGTGTCTCCACATTTCCGTACATTTGAGTCGCAAATAGGTTGATTTGTACTGACTGGTCCGGCCCATATACGTACTCTGACATTCGTTGAATTAATAGGAAATCGAATATTAACCTCTTGGTAATTTCCGAAGCCCGAACTACCATTGTAATAACTGGGATGTCCTCCCCGAATCGTTTTGAAAAAGTCGCAGCTATTAGACATTGTTTACCGTTATCATGATGATTGTTAAACATATAAGTTATATTGTAATTCTGATTGTACTTATTTCTCAGTACTCTCAGTTTACTACGCAACAAGTCAAGCTTATTAAAATCTATGTAGTTATTCAATAAGCTAGTCCACTTAGTTTCTTTATAATTGAAACACCGCCCATAATCAAATTCTGGGTCTACCCATGCTTTTCGTATCTTTATAAATACATTATACACTACAGCTACCCCACTATTGGCAATAGCCCCTTTTGCAAATAAAGCAGGCTCTAGTCTTAAGAATCCCTCATTAAGTTTTTCCCATGCCTCTTGTGAAGTAGCAAATTCTAACGAATGGAGGGACTCCTCCGTATTAAGTTGAAGTCCCTCTAATTTATGGTTCCATCCTGACATGCTAGTAATTAGTATTTTGTCTCCATAAATTGAGACGTTGTTTTTTAAAGAATAAACTAAATAGTCCGCAAGGAGTAAACCCATTCATAGCTAAAAATCCCATATAGAGATAGAATGACTTTACCAAAGATTCCTGAAAATCTATTTCTTTGGTCATTACTTGAGTTTGTTTCCAGGGTCTACACTTAAGGAAGTTCCTTGCTTTATTGAGTTCATATATTACTTCCCATAAATATAGCTTCTCGTTTTCATGAGATATCTCGCTCATTTCATGAAAACCTGGGGTATAAGAAACTATCTTATCATATTCTGCCCTATCTTCTCTTGCCCAATCGGTTGGACTTAGTATAGGGTATTTCCTTACACCTCGATGATCTGGGTACTTGATGAGTAGGTCTTTGACTCCAATTGCCATTACCTCAAATAAACTCTTGGCATCTTGATATTTTAATATATCTTCTGGCAATATATTAGAATACAAAAGCAAAGTAAAGAAGAATCCCAAGGCATCTGCTTGTTCTTCATTTGCATTTGCTAGATGGTTTAATACCTGAGTGTATTCTTCTGAGGTTAAGCAGTCATTATTCCATCCATAATCACGATATATAGATACTACTTCATCGGTAGATTCGAATCCTTCGGTTAATTCCTCAATAACCCTACCAATAAAATCCTTTAGGATAACTTGGTTCTTTGGGTTATTTATATCTAAAGGATAATCTGGTAACCTTTCTATCTCTTTATACCCAAAGAATTGTTCTATCCCAAGAGCATACATTTCTTGTAGTATCCGTGCCTCAGTTTCTTCTACCTGAGGCACTTGTTCATTTATATTCCTTATGTCCATGATTATTTACTTCCTGATGAACCAAAACCATTCCCTCCTCTACTTCCCCACATCTGGGATTCAGTATAAAATTCCTCTTGTTGAATCTCTTCTGGTTCAGTAATATAGATAGGTACATGAATAAATTGTACCAGCTTCTGGCCAGCCTCAATAACCTGGGCTTCTTGAGAAGTGTTGTATACTCCAATGTGTATCTCTCCAACATAGGGAGAATCCACTATCTCGGCAGTAAAGATTAATCCTTTCTTAGTAGCTATACCAGATTTGTTTGCTGCCATTAGCATAGATGCAGGCGGTTCTAACAAACCTTTGATACCCGATGGGATAAGTATCCTATGCCCAGGTTGTAAAGCTATATGCCTTACGAAAGGTTCACTAAAGGGTATATCCAAATCATACCCTCCTGAATCGAACCCATTCTTAGAATGGATATCCTCTGAAGTCAGGTTGGTTGGTACATAAAAATCTAACCCAGCATCATTTGGGTTTGCTCTGTTGGGAGATACTACCTCCCTTACTTTGATAAATCTAAATTTGTTCATAATATATTACATTTACGTAAAAGTTGTCCAAAGGTTAATTTCTCAGGTCTAGAAACATGTACTCCCAATGAATTACACATTCTGATTACATCGGTAGAACCTTCCATACAAAGGTTAGCAAGTACATCTTCTTGCTTTACAAAATAGTTTGGGTTGTTAAGGTATACCTTGAACATAGCCCATATCATCTCTATTGGTTTCATTATTTAGTACACTCTTTATAAAGTTCTCTAATACGTTTTCTTGGTACTTCGAATTTCTCAACGGTTTTGGTAATAACCTCTTTTCTGTCTTTCCCTTTCCGAATCAAGCCTCGGATGTATTTCTTGATACCAATGGTATCTTCAAGTACATCTAAATCCTTGTATTGATTCTTCTGTTCAAGTTCTTTCCTTGTAATGTTCAAGTTCTGGGACATCTTGAACGCACATAGTTCTGAGTCTCCGCATAGCTTACATTCTTTAGTAGATAAATCATACCCAATACCGAAGCAAACATCGCCATTAGTTCCCAAAGTACTTAAATCTATGGGAGTAAGAATATCTTGCTTCGATAAGTCAGGAAGTTGTTTCTTTTTCTTAGCCATTATATATCTTTTTTTTACGTTTATAAAATGTATATTTCACTGTTATCTTCTATGGGAACATAGGAATAACCGATGTTATTTATAAATAGTTCCCTGAGTTTATATAATTCTTGGTATGAATTTCTATCATAGCTCTCTTGACATACTTTGACTACCATACCATTACTCCAGTACAAACAAAAGAAATGAGTAAAACATTTTGGGGTATTTTGAGAAGTTTCCAAGTTTGATATCCATATCAAATCTCTACAGTTAAATACATGTTTAGGATTATGTACCTCTCCCACAACAAGAGACTTAAACGACTTAAACCATTCTTTAATCTTCTTCATCATAAGTGTAATTAAGGTGTTTACAATGGGGACAGACCCATTCTTTTAAATGCCATCCCTTGATTTCTAAATCCTCTTTATGAAAACGTTTCTTACATGAATGGCATTGATAGCCATCCTTAGAAAGTATGAAGTCTAAAGCGAGTATTATTATCATAATAACAACCGCTGTAATTAAAATATATTTCTCCATCACTGAAAGCCTTTGATTTTCTTTTTAGTATTATTGGGTTTCCTTAAGAGTACCCAGCAATAAATACCGGATGCAGAGATTTGGATTATCTTCCAACCATCTGATAATAGAGTAGTTAGTTTAGTATCATCTTCATCTCTGATACATATTAGTTTATCATTATTCATAATGCCTATATGCTTATTAATTGTAATCTTCTTTTCCTCCTACGGAGAAAAAGTAAATACTCATAGTACTTCTAGTTAACTCTTAATAAGGCTATGGTTAGGATGTTTCTTCCATAGCTTATCTAACAGTATTACTTTCAATTCTTGTCTCTGATAATATTGCTTCCGATGTTTACCGTGCCTATCTAAATAATTCCCAGGATAATGAAGGTCATCAAGGTATACCTTATTTTTAGATTCATCGGTTCTTACCAAACGACCAAGAAACTGAATAGATTTTTCCTGACTATCCATGCTTGCTGCATTAAGTAAATACCTAAGCTTAGGAAAGTTTTTACCTCGAGCAATGATTGTAGTTGATACCAGGATATCTATTTTGCCTTCCCTAAAATCCCTCATTATTTGTTGTCTTAACTTAGAGGGAGTATTAACATGCACGTAGGCAATATTATAGGCATCGCCCAGTTTCTTTTTAAAGAACTTATATAGATTTTCACAATGTGCAATATGCTTGCATACTACAAGAGCAGGATATCTACCTTGATTAATATTCCATCGTAATCGATTATAAGCCATGGTCCACGCGGTATTATTTTCGGTAATAGAATCATCATATATCTCCTTATAGGATATACAATCAGATTCCCAATTACCATACCAAGGTTTACCGGGTACCATCTTTACGATAGTTTTAGTTGAGTAACCCTTCTTGATGGAATCCTTAAGTTTAAACTCAGCAATCACTTTACCAAAGAAACATTCTAGGTTCATGTTCTTGACCTTATCCTTAGCAAGTTTACTCATATAAATGGTACCAGATAACCCTATACGAATTCTGGTATTAAACAGTCGGGTGATTACATTCTGATATTGCTTACTACCTCCCTGGTCAGCCTCATCCACAAGTACCATATCTATTTGAGATAATTCCTTTTGATAGAACCTCATATTCCTTGAGATGGATTGAACCATACCTATAGTAAAGTTACTCCAGTTTAAAACCTTGCCTTGAACAAAAGTGATATCTTCTCCCGGAAGATATTGCTTAAATTCTTCTCTAGCTTGATTTAACCAATCTGAGTCATTAGTTATTAGCAAAGTCTTTAACTGCTTCTTATAGGTTAAATATAAAGACGACATGATAAGAGTTTTACCGGCATTAACCGTGTAATCTAATACACCAATATGGAAAGGTGTATCACCTACTCGATTATTAATCACAGACTTAACTGCTTTCTCTTGCTCGGGTCTTAATTTATATTTACCTATATTCGTAACTACTTTACTGACTTTAGGTAAGGGTTGTCTCATATCTACAACTTTAGGTTTAATCCCCATTTCAATACACATATCGTATACCTTAGGAAGTAAACCTATTTTAAATTGCCCAGTCTTGGTAATGTAGTGAATTTTACCATCCCAATTCTGCATACCTCTTTGCCTTGTACGTAAGTAGAAAGCATTTGGATGTCGAATGGCAAACTCATTATAAAGTTTCTGTGCGAACTTAAGAGGTAAGTCAAGTTCACACATATTTCCATTCTGAATAATTAGCTTACTCATTTGATAATTACAGTTACACCCTTAGTAGCTTTATCCATGCCCATTGCTTCCTTGAGAAGTTTCATATGATGCTCCTCATCCGCAATCAATTTCTCAAGGAAATAATTCACGTCATTATAATCAGAACGTCCCTCGTATTGAGCAATTGCTCTTTGGATTTTCTTGTAGTGACCAATAGTTTCTATCTCAGAATTCAAAGCAATCTTTAAAGCTTGTTCCCAAGTAGAACCAATCTCAATTGTAGGATTAATATTCATGGTAGAGTAATCCTCGTATGGGTCTGCCCTTTGTAAGAAATCAGATATCTTGTCAAGATGCCTCATCTCTACCAAACCAATACCCAACATCAATTCTGATACCTCCTCGAATCTAGAAGACTGTTGGGTATACATAATAATTGCACTTAGTTCTGAGAACTTGGCATTCTTCCAAATCACATAGAACATATTAATTATCTCATCAGGCCAAGGGTCGATATCCTTAAAATCGGGATAAGTTACCGATTGGTCTGAATACTTGAGGACATCAATAAAAGCATTAGCTGCATCCTCCACTCTGTTTCCGAAAAATTGTAAACCTTTCATATTACTTTTTTAATTATTAATACTTTCCCAGAGAGAACCTTCAACTTCGGGTTCCTCTTCCAGGGATTTTTTGTTCTTATACTTATATAAATACTTATTGTATCTTTCAATTGCTTTATCCGTATACATCTGTGCAATATCTGGTAATCCATTACACCATGCAAGAGATTCAAACTGAGCATCGATGAAGGTCTTATAATCCCAACCTTCTTCTTTTAAGAAATCACCAACCTTTGCAAAGTGTACATACTTCTCTGGTTGATTTTCATAAGATTCATATATACCAGTTGCCTTAGCAATCTTACCTATAAAGTAATCATGTATCTCTTTAGTAAGCTTTGAATCTGAATATTGCAATTCTATCTCGGCATCTACTTGATTAGTAATGTTATCCTGCATAGATATTAACCTTTGCATAACATTCCTATAATCAGTCATCCTTTTTAGTCCAGTCTCTATATACTTGATAAAACCTTCCCTGGTATCAAGTTTAAAATCCTCACAAAAGGTATTACATATCTCTGCAAGCTTTTTACAATTTGCCCATTCTCGAGAATTACTTTCATTTATTTTACGAACTCCCCTATGCTTTAACTTTATACGAGTTGCATATAAAATATCAGCAACAAGGGCAGCATCCCCCTTAGATGCTAGTAATATGTTATTAACTCGCTTAGTATTCTTATTATTAGAAACTAAGACTGCTCTATGATTTATTGCCTCCTTTCGAGCAATAACAAAAAAAGCCTCAACTGGGAAGTTATCTACCTCTAGGGTATTTAATATTTCCTCAAACTGAGACTTAGTTATATGGATAGATGGTTCACGCATAAATATATTATTTTATAATATAATAGGAACTCCCTATTTCAATGAGTTTCTGATTGATATCAATTCTTGATAACTTTGATACCGAGTAGCATATACTAGCTTAAGTGTTTGTTTCTTCCCCAAATCATTTACATCAAAACCCTCTGGAAGAAATACTACCTTGACTTTTTTATAAGCTACTAATTTAAGTGCGAGATTAACAGCATAAGACCTGGCATCGGGGTCTAAAAGGATAATATATCTTTGGCATTGGGATTTAAGTAGTTCATTGACTTGGTACTGACTAATAGCTTTGCCCATTGTGGCAATTGCTCTATCCCCAATTGTGAGAGCATTAAGTGCTCCTTCGCAAATGAATACCGACCGATACATCTCCAACGCATCATGATTAAAGATGATAAACTGTTTTCCCAAACCGGTGATGTCTTTGTCTGGGTTATTATACCGGGGTCCTTTGCCGATAACATTTCGAGCATTGTAATACCTAAGTTGTCCTCGATAATAAAACGGGATGATAAGGTACCCATATGTCGTACCCATTGTTCCATATCCGATACCACATCTTGAAAACTTCTCGAGGTTAAAGCCGCGTTTCTTGATATATCCACGAATGCTTTTTGCAAGTTGGCTGTCTCCGAGCGAAATATTTCTAAATCCATCTGGGAGATATACGGGCTTACTTTCGGCAAGTTCGATTTTCTCTTCCTTAAACTGTAGTTCATCAAATTGTCCATTGTTCAAAAAATTAATTAGTTCATGGTACTCAGTAAATCCTTCTATGTCCATTATTAGTTGAGCAGGAGAAGGATGGGCATTACATCTAAAACAATTGGTTCTATACATAGAAAGGTTAACTCCCAACTTCTGTTCTCTCCCGCAATATGGGCAAGTGGGAATGCGTAACCATCCGTGCTTATAATCGAATGCTCCCAATCGTTTAATAAAGTATGTCCTTAGTCTAGATTTAAACTGGTTTGTTATTTTCATATCTTTTCTTCCAGCATATATTACAGTAATACTCTACATGACGTTTCTCATAATACTGGACTTTCCTTCTCCCGCCTTTCTTAGAAAAAATTGCCCTACGAGGTCTCTGTTTAATCTCAGTCCAATGAACTGCTATCCATTCATGATAACCCAACTTACATCTAAATGTCTCCAGTAGTTCTTTCCCTTTTCTTAGAATCCTCATCCGAGTTAGTATTCTTTTTAAATTGTTCATCCAACTTACTACCATACACTCCATCATATTGTTTACGTTGTTCCCTTGTAAATTCCGTACATCTTTGCCTTTCGACATCGCATTTGAATAATGCTCTACCGGAAGGAAGACCATCCCTTTGTACTACTATCTCAGCTCGAAGAATATTATCTTTTTCTTCTTGCTCAGTAGAGTTAAGACCCATGATAACCTGGGCATTACGAACAATGGCAATTGAACCAGAGATATCATTCTCATCGTATCTAGTAAGCCTATGCTTTTTACCTTCACGAGTAATGTGATGGGCAGTCCATATAATATCTAAATGTAATTCCTCGGCTAAGTTCTGAAGGTCTACGTATACATTAGATATCCTTTCGAAATCTTCTCTATCACCCGCTATTGATGCAAGCTTACCAGCGTAGTCAACCATAAGAACTTTAATATCAATCCCTTGATTACGAAGCTGAATTATCTTCTCTCTTATATAAGTGGTATTAGTAATCATCGCTGGTACACGCTCAACTACTAATTCGACTCCAAACCTTGCAAGTTTCCTTAAATGCTTTGACTCAAGTTTATCATACTCACCAGAGTATAATTCCTTCTTAGTTTTATTGATACTGGATTGAATAAAACGGTCCATAATTTGTTCTTGGCCATTTTCTGTATCAATATATAATACTGACTTCTTCATTCTGAGATAACCTCTTGCAAGGTTTACCATAAAGAAGGTTTTCTTTGCCTTGGGTTTATCCAATATCACGTTAACTGAATGCTCTGGATAACCTCCTGCATTAGTTAGTTCATTCAACTGCCTAAATGGGCAAGGTATAACTGAAGGTTCTGATTGTCTTCTAAACTGTCTCTCGGTAATATCCCGAATCATATATAAAGGTTCATCTTCTTTCTTAGGTTTACTTTTCTGAAGTACCTTTTCAATCTTCCTCGAATACTCTTCGTATTGTTCAAAGTTATCCAAATCGAAGGAATCATTTAAGTTCTTCATCTCAACATAAGTAGAGAACTGATATATCTTTTCTTTTATATAATCAGAATCCGATAGGGGTATATGATAGAGATTACTTATTAGTTTATTGATATTGGGTATATCATCTTTAGTTACCAAATCCACATAGGTTTTAGATTCTAGTAACTCTTTTAATACTTCCTTTAAGATATTCTCGGAGGGCATTCTGCCTTGCTTCTTAAAATATTTTGATATACCCTCGAAGATAAGGGAGTGTTCTATGAGAACCAGGTAATTAGATTTAATCCTTTTTAGGACTAAGCCTCCTTCCTTATCTCTTAAAACAAACCGGAGTATCTCTAACTGAAAATCCGGAGTGAAACTGAATTTGATTTTGTCTTTAAACTTCTTCATATCTATATTGCAATATTATATAAACTAATAGATTTTGATAGTACCGAGATAGTTCTGAGCATGTTGACATCTATCTAGAAACTACTAATCCACTACCTTAAGCTCCAGATTATTTAATATTATTATTTTATATAAGAAAAAATACTTATATTTGCATAACGAATATTTAAAAACATGGGAAAAAGTAAAGGAAATAATGGCTCAGAGCTTCATCGATTAAAACCTATGCAAGAATATGATGAAGCTACTTTCAACAGACTTTATAAAGTTTGTAAGCCAGTAATTAGAAACCTTACCAGACAGATTGATTATAAACGGTTTAATCTTACACCGGATATTATCCAATCTTATTTCTGGGATAAGATGTTATTTGTTTTCAACAAATACTATGGTGAATGTACTGAAGAACATCTTAAAGCAAGAATCCTTGCATCACTTAGTACATTCAAAAATAAATTGCTTCGTTCTGCATACGGAGAACAGGCAGAGTATAATCAAAGCCTCTTTAAACTCGATGACTTATTCGATAATGATAAAGAATTAGAGGATGATACCGAAGAAGAGAAAGCTAAATCAGAAATGCTTGATATGATGTATACTTATATGAAGGATAAGCTTTCTCCAGATGCCTATCTTTTGTTTGAGGTATTAATTACTCCTCCCCCTTTTATCAAGGAAAGGCTTGAAAATAGTACTCGAATAACTAATATAATGCTTATCGAATTTTTCGAAATGCCTAAGACTAATGAATCTATGAGATATATATCAGAACTTAGACAAGATATACAATATTGGGAAGACCGAGCTAAAGAAGAACTTAAGTATTAACACAAAAGAAAAGGGGCGTTTCCCAACGTCCCTCTCCCAATTAATTTTTACTACGCAAAACACAGATTGTAAACAAATGTTTACTCTTAAACAATACAAATAATACACATGAGTTTTAATACTACTAAATAACTAATAACAACTTTATGATGATATTTTTTGGATATATCGTAATGTAATAGTCGGGGGCAATTTCTCAATATCCAAAGTTTCTACCGAAGTTTCTTGTAAGAAAGATTCCCCTAATAGGTTCCAGCTTACTACGATAGCACCATTTTGAATACCCTTGGTAGGAGTTCCTCTACCGAAATCTCCATTCAATCCCGTCTCCCTATTAAAGAAAGATTGAGGACGAACATTCTCCCAGTTATTGGCATCATCCTGTTTACCTTTAGATACACCGAGAGCATGCCTATGTCTTGGTAAATCATCGCCTTTCAATTTAATAACAAAGTTACCTTTAGTGGGAGTATAGAAATCCCCAATATTCTGTAGCATCATCTCGTCTCCAATTTGAATACCTCCGGCCTGATATCCTATTACTATCCTACCTGAAGCCTTTGTATATTCAGCCCATCCTTCAGGGATTACATCGGTTTCCCATAAAATTATTGAACCTATGGGTAAACTAGTAGTATTCAAATAATCAGAGAATTCCTTTCTGAGAGCTTCTAGTTGCCCATCAATGTATTGCTTAATATTCAATAGATTCCCATTTTCATCCTCTACCGGAAACCCAGTATTCATTTTCTCTACTTTAGTTATGGATTCTTTCATCATACCGTGAGTAGCAGTAGTATATGGGATCTCCTGGAATTTGCCCTGATAGGGTACGATAGCAAAGTTCTCATTTCGTTTGGTCATTGCATCAGTACCCTTACCATATACTCCGATAAGAACAACGGAAGTTTTATTATTAGAGTAATAAGGGCAAGCACTCTCTACCATCTCTAGAAGATTGCTATAGGTCATATCGTAATTAGAATATACATCATTATTAATGATATCCGGTGTACGATTCTCTTCGGCAATCGGATAATAAATATCCAGAGACTTTTTAAACAAGGTGTAGAAGCTTTTGGAGGATTCATTCCAATAAGCTACAAAGTCTACTGGGTTATCTACAGGTTCGGGGATAGTAGTGTGTACTGCAAACAGTAATACTTCATCGGTGGACCCTTGGGTTCCCTGAATATTCTCGATGGTCAATGTTTGTTCATCAGATATAAATACATACCCATCCCTTGAAATACACCCAAAGTTTACATCTGGCAATTCTCCATCTTCTGAAGCCTTTGCCATATACCTTGCCATAATCCTATCCTTGATTACATTGGCATACTTACTTCCAGCAACTCCCTGAGGAGATACCACTAACTTGTTACCATTTATGGTGGCTGAGCCAAATCCACAGAATGGCCCCAAACCAGAAGGGGCAGCAATTGCTTCGGCTGCTTCCTTAGATTTGATTATACCTTCATACTTAAAGTACGTTTTCATTGTTCTTTGTATTTTTAAAGTTATTCTTTTGTTCTGACATATCTTTAAATGCTTCACCTACATCCTTGAACTTGAGGGTTAACAATTTAAAGAGTATTCTCCATATACTGTACCGTTTCTTAATACCATGTATTTCACAGATGTGTCCATATATACTATCTACTTCGAAACAGTAGCATATTACCATAATCGTTATTGATACCACTATTGGGTTCATCCCATAGGGTTCCCCAATAGCTTTACCAAGTACAGCACCAAGTAGAACATAACAGATATAATCTACTATTTTGTTTAGAGTTCTTCTTCCAGCTCTAGATTTTCGAATTTCGATTTTCTGTAACCTACTTGCCGATAACCCAAACCATAAATCTGATAGGATTAGAATTATTGCAAGAATTATCATCCATCTCAAACCATACAAGATTTGTGTACACTCTCCCAATATACCCACAGTGAATGTCTTGAATAAAGACTGAGTTGTGGTCTCTGTTATTCTATCGATTGTTGAATTTATCATACTTCTTCAATTTTCCACATTTGATTACTATAAGTGGTAATGGTAAATGTTTTCTCTGAGAGGTCATCATGTTCCCATTCTAACTTTTGAGGACTAACACTTAAAAGGTCTGCATCTACTACGGTGAACTTAGTTCTCTTCGAAGTATCTACCACTGATTCGAATATATACTCTCCAGCTTGTGCAGTTACAAATTCATAACCAGCACCACCTGCGTCATAAGTAGTTACTTTACCAACTTCCCTTATTCGACTATCGAAGTCAGGTTTATTAGAAGTACACTTGATTAAAGTAGATACTTGTTTAACATTCCCCTTTAGTTCTGCATAAGTAGGAGTACAAGAAATCTCGATGATTGTAGGATAATCTTCCAGTATTACTTGACATCTTAATGAAGAACCATCATCTGCCACAAAAGTATAAGTACCTGCTTTAGTTAATACAATCTCGGATTCAAGATTATAGGTTTCCCCAGTTTCATCACAAGTTGCAGTACCACTTACATTGACCCCGTTTTTCATTTCCTCAAGATGGAACTTACAAGCAGACTTCTCACCCAGTAATTGGTATACTGCATAAGTATCATCTATCTGGTCTTCTGGTAATGCCCAGTTGGGTTCTTTCCAATGACTGTCTGTAGCATCCGAAGGTACTATCTTTAACTTGTTCTGATATACTACTGGAGAGTTATTAACTACCAGAGTATTCTTAGCAGTAGGATAAGCTACTGACTGGAAGGTATAAGTCCCTGCCCTATTTACAGTATATACATATCCATTCTGAGCATCAAAGGTTTCTCTAGTTTCAATTACCCTTACTCTATAATCATTACCATTACCAGAGATACGTTGTATCTTTACGGTAGTCTTGGCAGAGCCATTGAATAATGTAACTGTTGGTGGGCTAACCGTAATTCTATATACTGCAGTCTTACCAGATACTACTTCGAATATACCTACACCTTCATCTGTTTCCCTTTTATCCAGTGTACATTTAAACTTATAAGTACCATAAGTATTAGCAGTAAACTTATCCCCATTCTTGAAAGTCTTAGGATTACCTATTAACCTACAATATAATTCTCCAGTAAATGACTCTGGGTAATTTGAAGTTATGGTTAAAGTAGTAACTGCATCCTTCATAGTTTGATTATTTCCAACTCTAAATTCTGAGGGTGTACATCTTACCTTATAAGTAACTTCTTCTTGGGTTACTACAAATGAAGTTTGTTTTACAGGAAATTCCACAATCTCAAAAAAGTAAGTACCGGGTTTTGTAAATTCCCAAGTTGAGCCCGATATTTTTACTTGATTGGTACCCACTAATCGAACATTACAAATTTTCTCTGTCCCTTTATAGGATACTCTAGCTATCACCCTTGTACTAACCTTTAAAGTAGTTGGGGTTATTTTACCAGTTATGGGCTCACAAGAAATAATATATGAACGGTTATAAGTTTCCTGCCTTACGGTAATTTGGGTTATCTTAGAATTATCCCCAACGCTTCGAAAGTAATAAGTACCAGCCCTTGGAATATTAAATACCGAACCACTTTCATGTTTAGTATAACCCCAGTTAATTCTATCACTCGATATTTGATATCTCAAATCTGCATTCACCCAATCTGAGGTTACAGTTACCAATACTGGTACTTCATATACTTCTGAAGTAACTAAGTTGGGCTGGTCTGGGTTTACCAACTCGGCCTTAATCGAATACCCATCATTTACTACAAAACCGTAATCTATAGTGAAGGATACATGATAAGGTATGAATCTAGTAAAGAAACTTTCTACGGCTTCCCTAAATTTTTTAAAAGCCTCGGAATTAGAAGTATACCCATGACCAGTAAGTTTAAAACTTACGGAAATACATTGAGAACAATCGAAGGTGTTATCAAAGGTATATTTACTATCGTACTGATAGTATTGGTCAAAGTGGGGATGACCTTTTATCCAACCATCATACCCATCGGCTTTTGCTGGGTCTGTTATTACACAGGTTAACCCATATAACCTCATCATGACCTCGAAAAATTCTGATGTACCCCTTATTTTGAAAAGAGATACCGAATATCTCAAGATGTTTCTTACCTGAGTACTAGTTAAAGTAAAAGGTCCCTCTTTGGGTATTATCCAAAGCTTTGATAACTCCTGGAGTTTACTATCCGAGTAGAACCCATTAAAGTACTCTGCCCATTTCTGTGCATCTATCGTGTTCCCATAAGCAAAGGGCATTTCTCCAAGAAATTGCCAAAGGAAATTGAGATACATATCTGGGGTTTTATCTATATCGATAATATCCAATATATTCTCAATATCCTTTGTAATATAATCTTCAAAATGCTCTCCACAAATTTCTAGAAACCTCTCTAAGATGCCTTTACCATTTACCTTATAAGTATCTTGGTCCTTATATTCGAATGGTAAAAAGTCGATTAGATTTTTGAGGTTTATCATTATACTATTTCGTTAACTGTTAATGTTAATTGTGAAGCATTCTCGAATACTGGCAAATTAAAGCCAGGGTCTTCATAATCATGGTTTGGTTCAGATACTGTAATAGAATATCGATAACCTGATTGATAGCTATTGTTTTGGATATCCAATGAGAAATCAAAACCATTAGCTTTATCTATAATCTGAATAGAGCTACCGACTGAGCCAGTAGTTACATAACCATTCGATACTGAACGTACTGTAAAAGTAGTTGAGGAATTGAAGGTTATGTAGTAAGTCATAGAACCCTTTGCCTTGTTCAATTTAAATTGGCCAAGGTTTAATTCCTTATTACCATAAATGGTAGTAGGCCAGGGTTTAATATAGAACTTAGTAAGGTGAAGGTAATCTACGGTTGATAGATTATCTATCAGGGCATAGATATCTGATACTCTTACGCTTCCTCCTATTTGAGCTTGCTCCGGAGAATAGGCATTATATAATGCCGTAAGAATTTGAGTTTGTATCTCTGGAGTCTTATAAGATTTCTTACCAGTAACTTCCATCTCTAGAATAATCTGAACCTTGCCTGCAGATTTAACCTTTAACCAAGTAGTCATAGGTGCTCTTTGAGATAATAGGTTGTATACCCTATTTATTAATTCAGAAGAAGCAACAGCTCCACCATCAGGACTGATATATACTGTAAGCTTTCTACCACATTCATAATCGGCTTTAGCTTTGTTTACCCCATCAACCAACATAGCCAAACTTTCGAAATCCTCTTTGGTAATTGCTACTCCCAAAGTCTTTACACTCAAAGGTATATGTTCCTTAAGCATTATAAAGTTCTCATAGTTTGAACCACCTCCAGCATCATAAGCATTACTTACTGTAGCATCAGTAATTGAAGAAGAGATTATTGAGGGTACAGAAGCAATGGTATTACTCTTTACATTACCTTGAGTACCATTAGTTAAGTAGAATACTACATTGGTTATTTTTGCACCTGCTGCAGGTTTCTTACCGAAGGTTCCATCCCCAAACATTATGTAAGGGTTAAGAGCTTCATCTACTGAAACCATAAAGTGTTTATCCGTTGGCTTTGATTTTGCAAAGGTATCTACCAATACCCAAGTTTCTCCACCTATCTGTAAAGACATAGAGCCTTGTTCATAGTACTTACCATTTGGCAAGGTACCGAGGTGAATTATTACCCTGTCTCCAGTAGGTATTAGCATATTATTAAGAGCACTTGCAGTATACTTCTCATGTTGAATTATAGGTACTTTACATGTTGTTACATTCGAATACCAAGTTACATCCCTAGCAGATAACCAAGAATTACCACTGGAATCTGTAAATAGAGTTCCTTGAGGTATGGTTAATTTAGCTCCAATAGAGTTACCAGTAATGCTTCGAGATAAGATTACATCTACTGTAGCAGCAATTGCTGCTCGAGCATGATAATCTACCAGAGCTCCATGTTTAACTACCGAATCATACCTTCTTGCAGTAGATAGGAAGGTTTCCCTTGCCATATTATCTACATAATAGTGAAGTACTTCGGCAATTGCCGCAAACAATGAGAGGATGATAATTAAGATATTCCCCTCCGAATAATCCGTTATGAGTTTCTGACCCTGAGGGTCTTTAAGCCCCATAAGGGATTCAACCAGCTTGGCCTTAATCTGTTGATAAGACCTCTGGTATGGGTTAAGCCATTTATTTGTGATTCCCATATTATTGTGTATTTAATGAATTATCTGACCTATCATAGGTGATATCGAGGTACTGACTAGAATTTGTTCCATTTATTACATAAGCTACTTCTATGTGTATTTTTGCATCAACTCTAGTAACTGTGATATTTTGGAAGGTTATTCTCTGTTCCCATGCACCTATGGCTTGTTTTAAAAACTCTTTAATTATAAAACTTAGGGCTTGTGAGTTTGGTTCCTCAATACATTGCCATAGTTTACTACCAAAGTTTTCCTGTCGAAATCTCTGACCTATCATATAATACAATATAGAACTTATATTATCCCTGATAAGTTTAAAATCCCCGTTTACTGGGTACCAACCTCTTTCCCCATTTTCATTAGTTGTAAGTTGGATAGGATAAGTTACACCTATACCAACTAAGTCTGTAAAGTAATTCTTTTCCATTAGTGTATGCAGGTTTTATCCTCATAATCGTCTACAACGAATTGTGAGAAAGGTTTAGTTATTTGAGTTAAAGTTGGGCCAGAAGAACCTGGCCCAGTAGTTACACCTGAGTGTACATGAGAGTTGAACATACTACGAAGTTGTTCTAGTTCTTGAATAGTTTGATTTAGTTTTTCGGTTAGTTGGGCAATATTGATTAACCCATGATTTTCTCCAGTATTTAATATAATGGTATCACCTGAGGATATATTGATATCTTTATTAGCTGATACTATTACGTTAGATTCAGAATAAACCGATACGTCCCCATTAAAGTAGAGATTTAGTTTCCCATTATCATCGTCTATTATAATGAGGTTACCTTCAGGAGTAACTATCCCCATTTTATTTGGACCGTCTAAGGGTTGGGGTACTTGATTCATACCCCAACCATGGTATTCCCATAATGGTTTAGTAGGGTCACCAAATTCAAAAGTAATGAATACTATATCTCCTACCTTAGGGGCTAAGAACTTAAACCCACTACTTATTGAACCATGTTGGCCTTTCGGTAAAGCCCAAGCAAAGGTACCTCCCATTACTTCTGGTATACATACTTTTACCCTATTCATCTTCTTTTCGGTATCATTATTATCAACAACTATACCTCGGTATATAGAGTAGTATCTTCCAAGACCCTCTAATCCTTCTTCTGTTATTATCTTTGCAGTTTCATAGCCCATAATTACCTCGCTTCCTTATTCTTGATATATTCTTTGAATCTCTTTATGGCTACTTCCATATAATCGAATTTAACCCAATAATCATCGGGTACTTGAATATCTTTGATGGTTATCTTTCCGGGTATTACCTTACCTGAAGAAGTAGTTAAACTACCAGAGCTTACAGCTATACCTTCTGCTTTCTCGATTGGAGTCTTAGCTAATACTTCAGTATAGTAAGCCTTCTTTCGAGCCATCTCATCACGACGTTTAACATCCAATACGTTTCCTTCCTTATCCATAATACCAGATTCAATGAAATAGGCCACCTCATTGTAAGTCCAACTCAAATCTAATGCATTGATATTACTTAAAGCTTTCTTATCTTTACCCTTAGAGGTTACAGCATTAGCTTTAGCATCATTAGCTACAACCGTTTGAGTAGACAGTCCAGTCTTAGAAGTAGTAGAACCAGCCCTACTCGAATTCTTTACTAACTCTAAATTAGTTACATATCCCTGGCCTGCATCCATAGAGTGGGTACATTGTTTTATATACCAAGGACCAGACCATCGTTTACCAACATTCTCTAATATTAATACCTGAGAAGAGGCTAGTAAGGGTCTTCCAACAACTTGCATCTGACAAACCAGTTTACTCTCTGTATGCTTTAAACCACCATTAGCATTAGCATTAGCTGCCCAAGCCCACTTATCTATCCCCCCATATCTACTGAATAGATTATGGTAAAGTTTGTACAGGGGTATCTCAACATTAGCTTTTTTCCAATGTTGAACTTTCACTGTAACGCTATAAATACCCAAACTCGGATTTAATGGGTTTTTATATTTGATAACCGGGGTGTCATCAATCACCATAGTATAAGGGCCTTTCTTTAAAGCCAATATACCTCGATAAACACTTTCTTCATCCTCTAATCCCCAAGCAGTAGCTCCACCCTTGGGAGTATGCTCTGGGTCAAAGTCTCTTGGGTCCAGGTCTTCTATGACCATGTATTCCATTTGTTCTTTACCCTCGAAAAGGTATCTTTCATTCTTGAGGATATTGTATATATCTTTATCTAATGTTTCACCATTAACTACATTCTTAAGGGCAGCATTTAAAGCTGCACGCCTATCAGCCGGAAATTCTTCTCTTTGAATGGTTTTATTTATGATACTTCTTACCTGATCTGTACTAAGTTCATTAAGGAATTTTTCCTTACCTTGTCTATAAGCTTCGGCGGGATTAGAAGCAGAATACTCTGCTACATCTTGATCCCATTTGTCATCTACTTGTTTCCTAGCTTCAAATAAAGCTCTTAAGTTAGGGTCAGTCTTTAGGGTATGATTTAACCTCATCTGCCTGATAGTAAGTATATCTTGGGGATTATTCTCTGCTCCATATTTACCTATTGAGGTTTTCCAATTATTATAATAGACCCCATTATTCTCATTAGCTACTATCTCGGGTAATTTTTCAGTATCATCAATCCCAGTACTTAATACTTCTAAATCTTTACTCTCTGGATTAATAGCGGGAGATAGTGTAGCCTTAACTCTCTTAGTTACTTTTTGAGTAGAAAATTGAACACTAAGTACTTCCCCATTCTCTCCCTGATAAGTATAAACAGTTACTGGTTCTTCATGAAATTTCCTATTATGTATATAAATAACATTATCTCTTGAATCTATATACCAAGGGCCATTAGTATAACCTCTCATCTTTTGTTCTAATTGAACTAAGATATTCTTGCCAACTAATCCGAAGTCACTATTGATTAGGGCCTTCAAATCTTCTGGCATAGCCACTTCTGCTACTCCACTGTACCTATTAGCATAAAGCACCTTTCCAGTAGTAGTACGAGTATTCTCTGTAGGTACCTGTAGTGACTCATATACTTTATTACTTATTATTCGTTGTTCCATTACTGAAAGATTTCTATGATTACACCTACACCATTATCACAACCACCATCTAAATAGGAAGATAAACTATTCTCTGAAGCTTCAGAGAAATTATATGGTGGCTGATATCTTAAATCACCAATAGAGTCTATACACTTGATAGTTACATGGGTACCAGTAGAATCAAACTTTGCCTCAAAATCCCTGACCTTGATAGTTTTAATTGGACCCGATACAAATTGACCGTCTGGGTATATGTATCCCCACTGTAAGCATATCACATTACCTTCTTGTAAAGCCTCTATGTCCACAGTATCGGGATTACCCGTATCAAATGTAATTGTAGCAAGATTTTCTTTCTCTTCATCGTATCTATAACTCCAGGTACTAATATAAGCTCCAAGAGGTATACCAGTAATGGGATTCATTATCGGCATACCTCTAAAATCGAATAGAGCCAAGTATGGTTGGCCCATTCCGTTATATAATATGGGTTTTTGTTTAGCTGCCATAAGCGGGGATTCTTATAAGTGTTCCACTTTCTACCTCTTTAAAAGGGTTTAGTATACCATTAGCTTCTGCAATAAGATACCATTTACCTGAATCCCCATAGTATTTATAGGCTATATTCTGTAAAGTCTCTCCATCCTTAATGGTATGTTGAATATCATTTGAGGATGAAGGTACAGAAACTACTGGAGTTTCTAAAGAGTAATCTCCATCTCCGTAATTTAGAGCATAGGCATTATTATAAGGGCTAGCTCCCGTCAGATATTGGTTAATATCAATCATATTTAATACCTCCCGTCTTTTTAAGTGAATCCGAATTTATAAAATCTCCATAGGATAGATTATATGCACTTACTCTCTTGAAAATCAATTCTTGAGTTGCTGCTGCAGGTAATAACCTACCATTACCAAAGGTAGCTGGCTTTCCAGGTACCCTTATCCTATAACCATTCTGAAAGTTCTTCAGAGTATAGGTTGCTGAAGTAAGGATGTAATAGTGATTATCAAATATACCCGAATCCCCCCATTCTATCTTAACAATAGGCGGAGCCGATTGATAACCGTTAGCTTTAGTCCAGGCCTCTAATAACCTACACTTATTAATTACCTCCTCTGGATTCTCTGGGTCATTACAGTACCAAGATACATTGAATTGAATGATGTCCTCAGCACCAGTAAAGTGATACATAGGAGTATTCCTTCCCATGGATTTGATAGTTGCCCATGTGGTTTCTCCCCTGAAGTCCAACTCTGGAGGTCTATTCTGTAAGGTAATATACTGAGTAGGGTTAACAGTCATATTATATATCCTTACCTCATTCTGATATATGATATCAGCTTTAGCCTCAAAGTTTCTGTAATTAGTGGTATTCTTATTCCCTTTTGCTGGGTCTACTCCTTCACCTTCTTCTAATCTTGGAAATTGTAATTCCATTCTCCATTTAGCCTGGAGCTGTTTGTTTAGGGTTGGATTCTTAGATGATATTTGAGCTTCTCCAATTACTCCATTTGGGTCATAGAGTTTACCCTTTTGAGCATCATCCTTTGGAAGAGTAGAAATAGTTCGATTGAGTAATATCCGAGCTCTCCATAGTTTATTTAAGGGACCCGTAAGAACTCCTGCGGTATCCCTTGTAAGGTCATTATATTTTTCAACGACCTTACCTGCTGCTTTATTTAATACTCTAGCCATAGTGTTTTAATTTTATAATCCTAATGCTACACCAGTATAATCTTGCTGAGAACCCAAAGAGTAATCCCCCAATATCTCACCATCTACACTGATATTAATCTTACCGTCTTTTAACCCATCTCTAATAGCTGCTCTCATTGCATTCAAGAACCTTTCTTCATTCTGAGCTCTGATTGCAGATGGGTCTTCTTTATCTTGGGCATTAGTATTCCTATCTACTGAATCAATAAGTCTACTACCTACTTCTATTAATAATGGTAAACCTACGGTAATAGCTAATCCCCAGGGTCCACCAAGTAATCCCAATAACCTACCACCTACCGAAGCTAAACCCTTAGTAGCAACAGTTTTAGCAGCTTGTTTACCAGCTTGATTAGCTACAGTACCTCCAACTACACCTCCAATGAGTGAAGTAGTGGGGGACATACCAAGATTGGGAGTCTTAACATATCTACCGTTTTTGGTATTATAAAATCTAGCAGCTTTGTTCACACTAACTCCCGCCATCATCATCTGCAATTGAACCATAGTCCTCATGAGATTTACCATACTTACCATATGAGCTTTCATAATAGCAAATTGGGTGTTCGTCTTAATGGCTGCTGCAGACATACCCTCAGTAGAAGCAGTGGCAATAGTTTGTAAATATCCAACCGACCTAATAATACCTCTTACAGTATTAAATCCTGCAACAATAGTACCTACTACTACTGCAGTAGCTCCTACTCTAAGACCAAAACCTCCAACCCAAGTTTCTGAGATAGAATTAATTACGCTGATTATAGAGTTACCCACCTTTAGTACTGGGGTAAAGATTCTACCCAAAGCTGCACCTGCGGTAACTGTTAAGTTCTCTATACTTGATTCAAATTGGTCGATTACACCTGCATCGGTTTTAAGACGTTCTTCATTGAGTCGATTTACTGCCCCAATGTTTTGGTCATAAGTAGCAAGTATCTTACCCATCTTATCTCTACCAGAAGCAATATCCCTAAGTACGGGGAGCATACCACGATTACCACGAACACCAAAGATATTGAAGAAGGTTGGTGTTTCTATCCGTGAAGGTAAATCTACTGCTGCCTTAGCAAACTTCTGATAGATAGTGTAAAGGTCTATAAGGTTACCTTGAGCATCGAAGAATTCATCTGGACTTAAGCCCAGGTCTGCTAAAGCGTTATAGCCTTTCTTTTTTTGATTAACAAGGGATAGTTGTAAGTAACGAATCATATTGGCCAGTGAGGTACCTGCCATAGAACCTTGTATACCCATATCCCCCAATACACCAATAGCAGCAGCCGTTTGCCGAAGGTCTACTCCAGCAGTTGCCATATCTGCTCCTGCATAAGATATGGACTGGGCTAAGTCTGTTAAAGATATATTTGCATTAGTAACTGCAGTATATAAATCATCGGTTACTCTAGCGGCTTCCCCCATTGGGATTTGGTACATTGACATGATATTAGTCATCAAGTCAGCTACACCACCTTTCTGTCCCACTGGCATTGTAAAGATTGAAGCCAGCTTAGATGCTGGCCCAATCATCTCTTTAATAGCATCGAGTTTATTACCCGCCATAGCCAGGTATCTTTGTCCTGATGCAACATCCGAAGCAGTAAGAGGAGTTATCTCATTGACATCTTTTGCCAATTGTAACATCTCTCTTTGTTCTGCAATGGTAGCACCGGCAATTTTCGAAGCAGTCCAAACTTCATTCTGAACACCCGCAGAGTATTTATAGGCCCTTGCCATTCCCCCTACGAGCTGCATTCCGAAGTCCATTGTATTAGAAGCTGACATCTGTATACCTCTATTCCAGGTACTCATGTCATTCATCATAGTTCTGAATGACCCAGATATCTTGCCAGCCTCTTGAGAGAATCGGTCTTTTAATACCATGGCAACACCGACCTCTACTATACTCCTACTGGTATTCATAATTTATTTTCTTTTCTTTAATTGTTTATAATATTGTTCGGCCATTTCCTTAAATATTTTCCTGATTCTATACGGAAGACGTAAAAAGCCGAAATAGTCTAAGGCTATCTCGGCTCTGGTGATATAAACAAAATCACTCTCTAACATTACTCTTCCGTCAGGTAGAAAAAATTCGGTGCCCAAACTATAGGATAAGTTCTTTCTTCTCCGGTGGTTGGATTAGTGATATGGGATTCACCTTTGAAGATAGGGTCCATAGATAAGATATGCTTTCTCATCTCAGCCATATCCTTTGCAGTAAACGGAGTAAAGTTTTCTACCTTCTCCCAACTACCATCGACCTCTAAGTGAAGATTACGGCAAAGAAGGGGAGCATTCTTAGTTTGTTTATCCAAAGGCAACTTCATGAACTCTTGTTCTCCCTTACCAGTCATACAATCGAATTTAATTCTCTTGCCAGATGAAAGAGTGTATTCATGGTCTACCAATCTAACTCCCTCTGGATAATAAGGGATAGCATCTGGCTTCTGATTTAAATCCTCTACAGTTGGAGTAGTACCGTAATCGAAAAGGAACTCATGAAGGTCTTGGCCATAAGTAATCTTACCACCATTCTCTTTGCCCCAATCATATTCGAATTCTACTTCCTCTCCCAAAGAGAAGATACGAGAATTGAAGATAATGGCATAACGGTCATTGACTGGTAAGTTAAGGGCATCATCTACGGTTAGTTTCCCATTAGGGGTAGCAGTAGTTCTAATTACAATTGCTGCAATGAACTTGGTAAGGTTCATTAAAGTCTTCATGTCTGAAAGGTTACTGAGAATGTCTTCATCAGCTCCATTCTGTTCTCTGATTTCATATTCGAAACCAGAGGGTCCGGTAAATCTAAATGTTCTAAATTCCATAATTTTGATATATTTAATGTTTACAAATGTTCATAGTACTCCGTATAACAACAAGAAAGGGGTGAGCTCCTATCACAGGAATCCCACCCCTCCACCGAATCTTAGTGAAAATAGACTAAGGAATTAGTATTTATCTGCAGTACCCACCGAGAACTCTATGGACTCTATGGTATTCTCTGAAGCCATTCTGTCCAAGTCTAAGCCGGTAATCTTACATGGCCATACCTCTTCGAAGACGTGGGTATTAAGAACCGAAACTCCATCTTCGGCAAGTTCGTTTACAATAGCCGTTTCCCAATATTGGCTTGGTACTAAGCCACCACCAACTATATGGTCTTGGCAAGAATAGAGCCAGTCATGAAGCCAGGTATCTGAACCTGCAGTAGTCATAAGTTTCTCTACGATAAGATTACCTATAGTAACCCTACCAGCAGTTTTAACATCTCTATTGACATCCCCATGAGCCACCTGGTCAATCTCAATATCAGGCAAAGTACAACTTTGGAATAGATAAGTATTGATAGGGTGTTTGGGGAACATGATACTCCACAAGAATTTCTTCCGTGGATTTTTTACTTTTGCTCCCATCGTTATATGTTTATAGGTTATTACTTGTTTCTACAACTGATACCGACTTAGAAGCAGCATCAATTACAATCTCCATAGTTACCTCTTGCATAGGAACTACGTCTTTATACTTAAGGATAGCACGATATTTACCTTGACGGGCATCTGCTTCGTTATTTACGGAAAGATCATCCCAAGAAGTTGCATCCTGGTCACCCATCCAAGTATATTCTGTCATGGCATCTTCATCTACCAAAGAATCTAATGTAGGTTTAACTTCCAACCAAATTCTTTTCCAAGTTCCCCAAACGTTGGGTTCTTCCAAGTATTTGTTAAGTACTGGACGAAGGAACTTCTTCAAATACAAATTCAATCTTACGATTGAAAGGAATCTTTCTGAATCCTGTTTTACCTGAGAAGAGAAACAATGCCATAGCATGGTTTGTTTACCTGCATCGGGAGTATCTTTGATTACCATCTCATTGATATAATTCTGAGCAAGTGTGTTCAGTTCATTATATCGAGAAGGAGAACCATAATTTGGACATACGGGCCCAACTGCATCTCCAATAACTCCTCGGTTCATACCAGCAAAGGATTTCCAAGGACCATATTGAGTAGCAGAAGCATCTCCCAAACCTGCAATGGTACCCACTACATCAGAATCTTGAAGATTGCCGTTCTCATTGTAGTACTTAAGGCCACCTCCAAAGTAAGCAATGTACTTGGAATTACCCACGGTACCAAGACAAGTCTGTACCCAAGTAACCTGAGCTTTATAGTCTCTTGGTTGAGTACCCTGGGTGTAATGGGTTAAGTGTTTTGGGACTTCTATGTACAGTACCCATTCCATCAATTCTTTTGCCATATCTGCAGCAGCCTTATATACCTTGAGTACGTCAGCATCAGTAGTAAGGTGTTGAGAGATATGGGAAATGAATAATTGGTAAAAGTCAGTGTAGTCCCTTACTAAATCCAATGAAGCGATCCATTCATCAGCAGTAGGGTTAGAACCAGCACTACCTACGGTACCGGTAAATAGTTTCTCGGTATCTGAAGGAGCTGCTCCCCCAACTGTTACAGTAACGGCATTTTTTGTACCATCTACACTATCGGTAAGCCATTTGATTAAGTTCTCAAAAGATGAACCAGCAACTACTACCGGTTTGATATACTCTGAGTTCTTAGCAAAGGCACTAAGAGCAAGGTAATCTACCGAAGTATTATTGTTATCATCGGCAGTTTTATAAGTTACTACCGGACCTTGTTCAAGTACCTGGCCATTGCCTGAATAGATTCTATAATACAAGGTATTGGATTGTTTATAGAAACCTACCTGGAAGGTATCAGTACTACCGATTGGGTCTCCATAACCTTTGGTTACCAATCCCAAACTATAAGTAGTTCCCCCAGAAGCAATGGTTATCAATGCTGCAGGAGTAGCAGGGTCTGGAGTAGCAGAAGCAGGTGCTATACCTTCCTCTTCGGATTTAGCAACTGTTTTAGCTTTACCCGCAGTTGCAGCTACTGTACCTTGAGTAGCTCCCTTACCAAGCACTCGAATAACACGAAGCTTAGAACCACCCTGCAAAGCCTTTTCGATATTTGATACAGAACCATCTGGTACAATTTCAGAACCATAGATTCTTTGGAACTGAGAGAATGTAGAGATGATTTCTGATGGGTCATCATAAGGGCCCTTAGTAGTTCTAGCCAATACACAAGAAACTCCTAACATGGGAGTAGTTTGAAGAACATTGTTGTTCTTAAACTTAAAGTCAATGTGAGGTGAAGTTGGCATAATTCTATTGTGATTAAAGTTAATTACTCGTTTAATTTATACCCTAGAGTATTGTACCTATACCTTAGGTACTTTTAACTCTAGCATCTCATTTTCGTTTTGTTCTAACAATCCAATAAGAACTGATATATCCTTGATAGGTGTAAGAGTACCTTCTCCCAAAGCTTTTTCTGGAAGAATACCATCTTTACATACATAAGTGTATACCTTCTCAAGTATACCATGTTCTACATCTGGATGGTCATAATAATTACCAATCTCAATGAATAGGTTTCCGGTGGGAGCAAGCCTGCCCTTTTCCCATTCCTCTAAGTCATTGAAGTATGGTCTCACGTATCCTCTAGCAGGTAAGCCAGTATATAAGATTGTATGTAGCAACCTCATATCTGCTTGTGTTTGAGAAACTAGATGTACATCTATGGTAATATCTTTTGTTTCATAAGGAAACTCTGAAGCTTGGTAATTACCATCCTCAAGTTTATCACCAATGATGTATTTATTCACACCAATATCTCCAGCATAATAACCTTGTAGTTCTATGGTTATTCTTGGGAGGGTCTTTGGGCCTTTTACTTGGTTATTCCCTATACCAAAAAGAGGTATGAACTTCTTCATACCTTTGATTGCCTCTTGAAATCTTTTTTCGTTTTCTTGAGACAAAGGTAAGAAGTCTTCTGGGTTTAAGGTAAGACCCATTTCCAACATTGTACTAAGTAGAGAGATATAAAAAGTTCTTTCTACTATTTCTTCTGAGTTTACCATTAAAGTCCTAATCTAATATTTAACTGAACACTTTGATTGCCATTGTCATTAATATACCCATTATAAGTTACCTGAATACCTCCAAAACCCCTAATTATGGTTTGTAAATGACCAACACAATTTAATTCACTAACCCATTGAGTAGCAATATTTGAAGGATAATCGGTAAGCCATACTTTAAAAGGTATTGGTTTAGAACCAGTACCTCCAGGTAATTGACCCTCTATTGTCTCACTTATATTGGTTATCTTAAATTGTTTTATAAATTTAGCAACTTGAATACCGTTGATAAGGTAGTACTGATAACCCTTTACATTACTAATCTGAGCAGTACTAGTATTTTGACCAGGATTTGGGAATGGTATATTCGGGGTTGGTTCAAAGCCATACGTAGTAGTTCTAGTACCTGGAGATTGAGTTATATTTAAAACTATCTCAGTGTTAGGTTCTTGCTGTGAGATAATCTTAACTATAGCAGTTCTTTCCAAGGGGTCATAGTTACTGGGGTTGTGATTTTGATTAGTAGATTTAGTTTTGATAGTAAGCTTACCTGCGGCATTAGCTTCTCCAATTTCTTGGGTTACCCCTAACCAATCTGAGGAGCTTTCAACTTTCCAATCTACAGCACGATATTCATCTTGAGGCTCATTATCGATAAACTTCTGTTGGTAACTGTATACACCTATTTCTAGAGTCTCACCCCCTTTAGTACCATCGAAAGTATGGGAAGTAGTTTCTGGAGTGATACTAAAATAAGTTCCCCAGGTCTCTACTATTTTAGGAGCGGCCTTTTGTATCAGAGTTACTTCCCTTTCTACACCCTGAACTACTACCTTGAGGACCTGCTCTTTTAAGGTCTGTTCTGTATTTACTGCTTTTGGTTTTACACGAATGGTAGCAGTACCAGTTCCTGATAGTGAAGATATTTCAAAATCTACTGCCATTATATAATCCTCCTTATTTCTTTTCTAACTTCATTACGTATTTCCTTTTGTAAGGCAGCTTTTCCACCAGCAGCCTTAAATGCAGGAGCCCAGAGAGGACGAGGTGGTAAATTACCATCTCTACTACCATACTCTAACATGATAGCTATCTGATTCAAAGTTTTTCTTGAAGTCTTACCAGTATAAGTAATCTTCTTGATTCCAATTGGTAAACCAACGAAAGTTCTTTTCTTACCTTTTACCAAAGTAACTGACCTGGCATATTGTCCAGTAAGATTTAGCATGGTATGGTCTCCATATTTCTTTATGGTACCAGGAGCATGTGGTGGCCAAGATACTCCGGAACCCCTTGGAGGTACACCAGTATTCAAACTTCGTCTTACTATACGAAGAAGTTGATTGCCAAACTTTTCTGTACCTTTCGCATAACCCTTAGTTAAGATACTTGGAGTTTTGGCAATCAACCTTTCTGCACGAGCTTGTTCTCGTTTATCTACGTATATTTCTAGAGGACCAATTGGAGTCGATAGTGTAATATTAACCGACTTACTTGGCATAATTCTTATTATTGTTTAGGTTTATCTAATCCCAATTCTTGAGCAATCCTTAATAAAAGGGTTTCTTGGTTAGTTAACCTCTCATTCATGGATAACTTAAATTCTTCGAAATCTGGAGCAGGATTACGAGGTGATTCTGAACGATTATTAATTAAACCAAGAATATTATCGCATTCAGAAACAACTGCCTCAAATTTGGCTTTGTTATTTAAAATATTTAAAGCATTCTGTTTCTGCATTGATACCTCATTAATGATATTATCGAGATTGGTCGTATAATAGGTACCATTATAAATACCTTCATTTACATTAGTTGGTAAATAAATGGTAATTTGAGATATTGAATCTTGTATCACTAATTCGATACTGTTAACAAAACCTTCTTTACCATTTGAGGCCATTGGTTTACTTTCGCCAACTTTTAAAACTCTTGCTGGGTCAAAGTAAATACATAATCATAGGTTATAGTAGCAGCATTCTGAGTGATATTGACTGTAAGCTCCCAACCATTATCATCCTTCTCTGCTTGCCTTAATTTAATGGTACCTGACCTTGTTGATTCTACGGTATTCTCTGTTAAGGTTAAGGTTAACTCATAGTTTCCAATATCACTTGATAACGGTGTGATTGCTACATTTGTAACCCAACTTGGTTTTGAGGTTACAGTTAAAGCTAATGGGTATCTTGTACTTATTTCAGAACCGTTTATTACCTTAGTCTTAAAAGAATAAGCTATATCAACTGTAAAGTTATTACCTCCCAAAGCCGATAATCCAGTTCTAGAAGTAGTTCTAGAACCAGTAGGGGAAGTAAATGCCAAGTAATACTTATAAGATACACTAACTCCACCCTGAGTGATATCCACATAATCGAAATCACCCTCATAAAAAGCAAAAACTCTAATAGACCTACTACTTGTACTGGTATTCTCAGAAGCACTAAGTGTAGTACCTGATAGACTAAATCCTGGGATACCATTGGTACCTAAACTTGGAGTAGCACTATCAGAGCCATCCCTTGTATTTGAACCTGAGGTATAGTTAGCATACCTGGGTCTACTTGCATTGGGGTACAAAGTTACACTACCTCCAGTATTACTGATGGTATAAGAACTTGCCATTAAGGTTACATTCCAAGAACCATAGGTATACCCAGTAAATTCGTTTGCTGCCTGGTATACTGGTACACTTACAGATTTGGTTTTACCATTTAGTGATAAGGTACCAGTAAGGGTTCCTACCTGGGTTCTAGATTTAACCGTAGTTCCCAAAGAACCTGCACTAACTGCAGTACCATAACTAATGCTAGCACCACTTGTAATCGTACCTCCTCCCGTTGTAGAACCATTCCATCCCCAAGTTTGAGAATATGAGGGCATAGTAGAGAATGAACTTCTAGCACCTCCACTTGCAGGGATATCTGTTACTGCACCTCCACTTGCTGTAATCTCACTGTAGCTTTTATAACCTGCCGACTGAGAACAAGATACGGTTAACTTCTTCCCTGTTTCAGCTTGGGTTAAGGTTACCGTACCACTTCGTGTACTGGTAGAAGTATTATTACCCATAGTTACAGAAGTACCACTTCCAGATACACTACCAGAGTTGGCTCTAGTATAAGTTAAAGCAATTTGGTTACCATAATTATGCCCATTTCTCAATTCTTGCTTGTAAGAAGTAACGGTAAAGGTTTTAGTACCTCCTGTAGCCCCAAATGACATAGAGGTAGGTGATACACTCCAACCATAACTCCAAGATTGAGAGGCCGCTGCTTGAGTGAAGGTTAATTTAAAAGTTTTACCCGATTCATCCTGTGTAACAAGAGTATTGGAATCCGACCGAGAGGTTAATCCCAAATTCTCTGAAGCAGTCCAAGGAGGTGCTGAAGGATGATTAGCTACCCATGCGGGTTTATTACTAATAACATAATTTACCGTAATTTCAGACCCATTAGCTACCCCATCCCAATATTTCTGTTTTGTAGAAATAAAACCAAACCCCTGATTAGAAGAGCTTGGGTTACCCAAAGCATCGAAGCTTACACTACTGTATCTAGTAGTAAAAGTATACTTATAGGTTACCTTATGAATATCTTCGAGTTTGACACATTCATTATTTCCATAGGAACTGGCATTGGATAGTTCCAACCCCACATAATTCTCCCCGGTTCCTGTCGAGGAGAGTGCTAACAATTCAGCCTTGGTAGGGCAGTCATTTCCTGTCTTACCAAGGCCTACTTTAGTTTTGACAGCACTCCAGGTTGCTATCTCTCCCATGATTATTTATTTTTAAGTTCTTGAATCTCAGCCTTCAAAGCCTTAATCTCATCGTAGAGAAGTTTAATACCTTCAATTGCCAAAGTTGACATCTTGTGATATTTAACTTGTTTTACGAGTACATACTCTTCCCCATTGATTTCCAAAGTTTCGAATTCCTCTGGATTAGGTACTGTAGATTTCTCTACTGGAACTTCCTCTACATATTTACCAAATCCCAATCCCTCAAGATTCTGAGCAATAGTTCCCTCGTCCTCTTTACCAAGCATTTCGAATGACTTAGTTGGTATCTGGCAAATCTGTTCCAGAGTATGATTCAAATCCTTAATATTAGATTTGAGTCGAACATCTGAAGACTCTTTGAAGAAACCGGAAGGAGCAGTAGTCTTAGCAAATACTACCTGGTCGGTAGTTGCCAAACTCAATTGAGCTCTAGTTACTACGTGAGGATTATCTTTTCTACCAGCATGGTTATTGATAGAAGTCTGAGCAGCAGTACCTGCAGCCTTAGCATCAGCAATAGCAGTAGCTTGAGCAGTAGATACGGGCTTATTAGCATCGGAAGTATTATTAACATTACCCAATCCAACCTGAGTTTTAGTAACTGCATGAGGATTAGATTTATTGGCAATGTGATTATTTACCTTAGTTTCTAATGCAGTTACATCTGAACCAGTATCAGCAATCAAATCGTCAACGTAAGTTTTCAATTCTGTACGAAGAGCATTGATAGCATTAGTTCTATTGGTAATCTCATTTGCCAACCCCTGTACCGTATTATCCAAGTTAGTCTTATCTTGGGCAGTCATTACACCTGCAGTAGTCTTAGTTGCTGCTGGTATGGTGACATTCACATCTGTACCTTTACTATATGAGCCCTCTTCGGTATTCTTTACCCATCTAAAATACTTTAATCCGAGATTATTCGTATTTTGGGTAACACTGTTTATTACCGTCATTATCTCCTGAGGTAAACTATTGATTAGTTTATCATGCTCATTATCTTTTGCAATACGGGCCTCTTGTTCAGCTTCAATAGCATCTGGTAAGGTTTGATTAAGCTTTATTACACTATCGGCATCCATCAGACCAGCTTCTTGAGTAGTGGCTGGGGTTAGAGGGATTACCATCCCATCGGGTTTATCAATGTAATGCCCTTGACCATCCGTAGCAGAATAGTTACATAAGATAATAATATTACGCTTATTTCTGTTAGCTATTGAAACCTTACTAATTAAATTTTTAGGCATGCTAGATACCACATCCTCAAGATGTTTACCTCTACTACCCTCGAAAGCAGTACCTGCAATTTCTCCAATAATAAGGGAAGAAGTGTTACTATCTACGAATTTAGTACCTGACCAACGGAATTGATAAGGAGGTTCCCCATTAGCAACATTAATGTATATCTTACCAGATTCTCCAGTTACCGGAGTTTGGTGAGTAGCATCAGTATACAACTGAACATTAGTAAGACCTCCAGTAGAGCTTACTTCATAAGTAGCGTATACCTCGATTACATCGTCTACATATGAAGGCAAATGGTTAGCTGGTACCAATCCATTACCATCCAATGGAGCAAACCCATCAGCTTGTCCCTTAGTTGCTACAAAGGCATCATGCTTGGCTTCTAGAGTATCAAGGTTATTCTGCAGTTTAGTTTCAAGGGCAGTATCAGCATCTTTTCTATCTTGAATCTCTTTTTCTAAAGCAGCAGTCTGAGAATCTCCCAGATTCTTGATAGCTGTATCGATTGCCTCTTGTCTATCCTCAATCTCCTTAGCAATAGCATTGGGCAAAGTCTCATCAAGATTAATCTTATCTTGGGCAGTCATTACACCTGCAGTAGTCTTAGTTGCTGCTGGGATAGTACCCATTACATATCTACTACCCTTAACATAGACACCAGATTCTGAGTCTAGTTTAGCTCCAGCATGAGTAATGGTGACCTCAGAATCTGAAATTTCTAGATTGCTCCCAGAAGCAAGTACAAAGGATTCTGGGAGAGAATCAAATAACTTCTTATCGGCTGCGGTTTGTACACCTGCCGCTTTATTCGTCGCAGGAGGTATATTTAGATGACGTATAGCATTTTCAATGGGATTATCTTCATATACTCCAGTATCGGGATTTATAGTAGATAAGTCCAAATAAATATCTACCATGTTATGGCGTTGAACTCTTCCATTAAAACCCCGAATGATATTTGGGGGAAGAGAATCAAACAATTTCTTATCTGCAGCGGTTTGTACACCAGCTTTCTCTGCAGTAGAGGCAGGCAATGTAATAGGATTCTGTTCTACTGTACCATCTTCAACTACGGTCTTAGTAGCAGCTATGCCAACAGTAGTTTCATTGGGAGTTACTGCACCAAGAGCAAAGTTAGCCGTAGAGATTCTATCTAACTCAACCTTATCCTTAGCAGTCATCGTACCAGCCTTAGTAGCCGATACCTGAGGCAAATCGAAAGTTTCGGTAGTATCAGCATTCAAACCGTTATCCTTAGTTACGGTTACTGTTACCTTATTAGCATCTGAAGCTGCAGAGATATCCGTCAGAGAATTGGGGTCTAACCCATCTAACTTAACCTTGTCTGCGGCAGACATAACTCCTGCAAGAGTTTGAGTTACCGGGAGTAAATTCTTGGTAGCTTCTACTTCTTCACCATATTGGTTATTTGCCTTATCCTTGGTTGAAGTCTTTACTTTGAAAGAAAGCTGAGTACCTGTTCGGGTTACAGTACTAACATCGGTAACCATGGTATCAGGCAAAGCATCAGAAGTACCTTCTTCAGCTACCAGTCTTTCTTCATGGTCATCGGTAATGTTAGTGAATTTATTATCTAAGGCAGTATCAGCATCGGTTCTGTCCTGAATTTCTTTATCGATACGTTTACCCAAAGCTGTATCGGCAGCAATACGGGCAGCTTCTTCTGCATCGATGTTATCCTGGAGAACTTTATCTGCGGCCTTTCTTTCCTCTCTCTCTGTATTTAAGTCAGAAGTATTCTGGTTAATCTTTGCTTCTAATCGAATATCCTCAGCCTTACGAGCAGCGATTTCATTATTCAGCAAATCGGTAATGGCAGTATAGTTACCATTAATGTTATCCTGAATACCCTGAATCAATTCCAGATTACGTTGAATATTAGCAGCATTCTGAGTTACCAGAGCATTGGTAGCATTCAAGGAAGTTAACAGCTCCGTACGAGTTTCAGTTACGAAAGTTCTCAACTCATTTACCGTAGTAGTAAGAGTATTACTTAAGTTAGTGAAAGTCTGTTGCAGAGTATTATCTCCTTGTTCACGCAGATTCTTTTCAGCTTCAAGCTTATTCTCCAACTCAGTAAGCTTAGCAGTCATAGTTGCTGCAAAGTTGGGGTCATCACCGAGAGCCTTAGCAATCTCGGCCAAAGTATCAAGTACCTCTGGAGCAGAGCCAATAATCTTTTGGATAGCTGCCTCTACTTGTTCAGAATTTTGGAAATCCGAATCGTTCAACAATTCAGATACCTTTGTGATATAGTTAGCATGTTCCTCAATGCCATCCAACTTAGCAAAGAGTAAATCAGTAAAGTCATTTGAAGAAAGTACCTTACCGTCTACCTTATCTACCTTCTTAGAATCTAAGGCTTGGTCAGCAGCAATTCTATCTGCCTTCTCTTGAGCCAAAGCATTATTGATAAGGGTATCTTGGTTAGCACGTTCTGTAGCTTCCTTATCGATATTATTCTGCAACTCAGTATCACCAGCTAAGCGGTCATTCTTTTCGGTAAGCATATTTTGGTTGATACCCACCATATCATCTTTATGGTTCTGAAGGTTGGTATCAATCTTTGCCTCAAGTGAAGTCTCTTTGGCAATTGCTCGGTCTTTCTCTGCATTAATAGCAGCAGTATTAGCATTTACCTTTGCTTTTAATTCATTCATAGCATCGGTATTACCTGCCTCTAGAGAATCAATACGAACTCCCAAAGCATTATCACCAGCAATACGGTTTTCCTTTTCTTGTTCAAGCTTAGTATTAAAGCTAGCTACCTCAGATTCCAAAGCCTGCTTAGCATTATCCAATTTAGCCGTAAACTCAGTACTCAAGGCTTTATCGGCTGCAGTACGGTCTGCTGCTTCTTTATCCAAATTTACCTGAAGAACTTGGTCTGCAGCTTTTCTTTCTACACTCTCAGTATTAAGGTCAATATTGAGAGTATCGATACGAGAACTCAAAGCACTATCAGCATTGGTACGGTCAACGATTTCCTCGTTAATCATATCCTTAACTTCCTTATAGTTATCCCCTACAGTCTTAGTTAAGTTTGTGATTGCCTCTGAATTTCTTTCTATATTATGTTGATTAGTAGCGATTGCCGTAGTATTGGCATTTACCTGCTCAGTAAGCTCATTACGCAAAGTATTGATAGACTCTTGCATACTCAAAGCCAAGTCTGAGATACGCTGGTTAACGTTAGCCAGACTTTGAGTATATGATTCATCAGCAGTCTTTCTTTCGGCAATCTCCTTATCCAAGTTAGCCTGAATTACTGCATCGGCATCTTTACGGTCTTGGATTTCCTTATTAAGGTTATCTCTTACAACTCCGAGTGCAGCATCTCCAGTATCAGACTTATTGTCTACGTATTCTTTCAGTTTAGTTTCAAGGGCAGTATCTGCATCCTTACGAGCTTGAACTTCAGCAGCTACTTCAGCACTGTTTGACTCATCCCCTGCAATACGGTCTTCGATTTCTTGGTTAACCTGTTCTGTAATTGCAGCCAACTTCTTAGTGATGGTAGTTGCAAAGTTGGGGTCATTTCCAAGGGCATCGGCAATTTCCTTAAGAGTATCAAGTACCTCAGGTGCTGAACCAATAATCTTTTGGATAGCAGCATTTACTTCTTCTTCAGTTTGGAAACCGGCATCATTGATAAGCTGGGAGAGATGGGTAATATAGTTTGCCTTTTCTTCAATTCCATCAAGCTTAGCTTTGAGGATATCAGTAAAGTCATTCTTGGTCAAAGAATAACCTTCACGTTTATCTACCTTCTTAGCATCAAGGTCTTTATCCCCTTTTTCTCTAGCAGCAGCCTCGGCAGCAATAGCATTAAGCAATTGCTCCTTGTCTTCTACACCCTGCTCTTTTACATCTTCGATTTTGTGTTCAAGAACTAAATCCTGAGCAGCACGAGTAGTAGCCTCTGAATCGATATTGTTCTGTAATACTTGGTCTGCAACAGTACGGGCCTGAACTTCTTTATCAATATTACCTTGAAGAGCATTATCTGCATTGGTACGGTCTGTTACCTCTTTAGAGATTTCATTGTGAAGAACTTGGTCCTCAGAATGACGGTCTACCTTCTCTTGGTCAATTTTACCTTGAAGAGCTAAAGTATCTGCCTGGCGATTAGTGATTTCTTTGTTAATCTTAGAATCCAGTACAGTATCTGCGTTAGTACGATTTGCAGTTTCTTCTGCAATCTTTGACTCAAGGGATGCCTTATCATTGATATGGAGAGTTTTAAGGTCATTTACACTTTCCTTAATCTCATTATCGGCAGCAATACGTTCATCTTTTTCCTTTTGGATAAGATCCTTGAGTTCCTTCTCAAGTTCATCATTACCTTGATTTACCTTATCTTCAAGGTCTTTGATGTCTTCGGCATTCTTATCTACCTTCTTCTCAACTCTGTCGATTTCAGCTTTTAAGTCTGCCTTAACCGTATCAATCTTCTTATTGATTTGGTCTAACCCATATTCGAGGTTATCTTGAACTGCGGCTACTGCAGCACCCAGAGCAGCTTCGGCTTCCTTAGCCCGATTAACCTCTTCAGTTAAGGCAGTACGAAGGTCGGTTAATTTATTAGTGATAGTAGTTGCAAAGTTGGGGTCATTGCCCAATGCTTCTGCCAACTCTTTAAGAGTATCAAGGGCATCATCAGCACCATCAACCAAATCACTAATCATCTGTTTAACTTCTTCCTCAGTTTGATATTTCAAATCATTCTCAAGCTGAGAAACTTTAGTGATATAATTTGCATGTTCTTCAATGCCATCAAGTTTAGCCTTCAACTCATCAGTGAAGTCATTCTTAGATAAGTCATATCCTTCCTTCTTATCTACCTTATTTTTGATAGAAAGTACGAAAGCCCAGAACTCATTTATAGTTCCCCCAAAGCCAGCACGAACAAAGTCATCATAGTAACCCTGTAATAACCGCTGGTCTATTTCTTCGCAGGTATAATACTTACTTACATACATATTTTATAAAATTTAAGGATTAATTACTGCACGTTGACGACCCAGTAAGAATTCCGAATCGATATCCCTGAATGGTTCTCCCTCTGAACCACAGAAGGCATTTATTGGTACATCCGGATTTTCGGGGTCTACATCTCCACCGTCCTCAATATCTCCCCGTATGCAAGCATAATCAGGAAGCCTATTTACACGGAACTTTATTACCTGGCCTATACCAGGATGAGGTATTATTTTATCCCAGATATCCCCGAAGTAATCTTGAAAGCAGGTGACAAATTTGTTTCCGGTCATCGATTGAAATGCCGTTACATCATTGCCATTACCTTTCATTTCAATATGAACTCCAGAGGTACCATTGAGGATAACCAGATTACTATCAAACCAAATTCCACTGTTTGTAGTAATTGGTGTCCACCTCAGTACTAACATCTTTGCCATATACTTTATTTTTATTCTACAAATTCAACTTTGGTATCTCGGTCTCTCGTTAGGATAATCATGAAAACTAAAGCCTCATCCTTTGCCTGAGCAGTCTGAGTATCTCCAGAAGGCTTATACGTTATACCATTAATTACAAACCTATCTTGTTCCCAATTAAAATCCCAATAACCTTCCGGTGTAAGATAACCGATTTGTTCTATATAAGATTTAGAAATTAGTATTGATAAGTTTTCATCATCCAATTCTCCTGAAATAGTTGCCTTATTGATAGGCCAGTTTCTGAAAGCATTGTAGTAACATAATGCCTCGATTTGGATGTTATAATATTTAGGTATACTGTCTTCGGCATGACTGAGAAGCTGATTAACATGTTTGGCCCAGGTTATGGATTGCCTACCAGCATCCCAATCTAAGAAGTCAGTGATAATTTTCTTGTATCTATCCCAAGAGCGGTTCTTTACCATTCTCCAGGGTTCTTTTGTCATAACTTAGTTAGAATTGATTTCTTACCACCTTTCACTGGAGCACTTGGATTTGGCCCATCTAATACTCCAGGTTGCCTTCTGTTAACTACTTTTGGGACTACGGTTCTAAATACTTCATCACAGAACGGTAAGTAGATTTCCAATCGTGAAGCTAACATACAAAGGTTCTTCCTTAATTCATCTATTAATCCACCTGGTTGCATTGCTTGAGAAAGTGTTTTCCATAGGGAACTTGTAGCATCTGCCAAGGTATCATAATATTGCACTTCAGTAGGCCCAGTAGTGATTTGTTTTATCCTATCACCTCGGGCAAGTTCGGGTTTAGAAGTACCATCACCAGTTTGTTCTTTGGTAGAAGTTAATTGACTTAGGTATTCTGAAGTACTTGTTAATAGATTAAGTATCTTCACATTGAGAAAGTCCCATGCTGCCAATTCCATTATTAATTGGTTTTCTAGCGCTTCATACCATAATTCATCAGTATACTTATCTGCAGGAATTGGGTGATTTACTAGAGGACCAATATAATATTGCCATTTGGTGATGTAGATAGATTTATCTTCCCTGGTCATTCCCTCTGATATCTCTGAAGGAATATAGTGGTCGATTAAGTTATATATTGTATCGGCTAATGCCGTATGACCATAATCACAAACTACCAGAGTCTTATCTACGGTGATATCTAAACCATTAGAGTTGGTTACATGTAGGGTTACTGTATAGAAACCGGGAGTTTCATAAGAATAGGAAACATGTCTTCCACCATTGAAAACCTCTCCCTTATCATCGCCAAAGTCCCAGTCAAAAATGGATTTGGCCGGGACTTTGGATATGACTCTGAATGAAACTTCCAGACCTGACGTAACGTACAAAAAGTCCAGATTGTTATTCATATTAGTCTGTCTTATGTAATTTTCATATATTACCCTTTAGAAGAGGATTCGAATTCTTCCAGCAAAGCCTGAATAAGTGTTTCTACTGTATCATCTTTCTCGGCAACTATTTCATGAAGACCTGCTACCAGTTTCAGTTCTTCCAGGGAATAGCCCTTTGCAAGTTTTTCAAGAGTCATGCCTTTCTTGAACTGAGCATTCAGTCTCTTATCCAACTTTTCGATGTCGGCCTCTGAATACTTTTCGATTTCTGATTTATCAGCAATGATAATCAGATGGCCAGAGGCAATTGCCTTCTGAATCTTTGGTGCACGGAATTGACGACGAGAGAGTTCCTTGTCTTCTCCTCTACAAACGGTAATACCAGTTGATTGGTCATGAAAACTGTAAGCTCTTGGTCCCACAGTTACTGTATATTTATCTTTAGCCATATTTCCTAAGATTTAAATAAGATTTAAAAATGATTAAAGAGAGGATAGGTCTTTTTAGTTACCTACCCTCTCAGGGAATTTATATAGATGAAACCGGGCGTCCCTTATTATTCGAGGTTAACCATCAAATATGGGTCTACGTTCATGAACTCGGGGAATCCGAGTTCTGAGAACTTCTTGTTAGCAGCCAGCAACAGAGTTGCATCCTGGTACATCTTAGAGAAGCCAGTAGTCAAGCTTGCATAAATTGCCTGAGTCTGGTTAGAAACGATTCTTTCAGATTCAAGCATCAACTGACGAGCAGTAAGCTTAATCAAGGCAGCAGATGTATCAATCAACAGCAACTGTTGGTCGGGTGTACCCGGGTGAATGTAGAAGTCAGCATTCTTGGGAACAGGAGACTTAACATTCAGAGTAGCTTCTGTAGTACCAGAGTGACGATCTTTGAATTCCGGCAAGTTCAGCATTTCGATTGCCTGGTCTTCACCACCAATCATAGTTTGGAAGTTACGTCCCATACGAGCAGCACGTACCCAAATATGCAGAAGGTCTTTGTAAGTGATACCCTTAGTTGTTTCGTATACACCGATTACCGGGGCAGACTCAGAGCCATCAGGGTTGTTACCATTGATAGCAACGTCCATAGCCAGAGTATCCAGAGCATAACCCAACTGAACACCAAAATCACGAAGGTAGATTCCCAAGACATCGAGTGAAACATAGTTACGAACTTCATCGGTAAGTTTGAAACCTTTTCCGATTTTAAAGAGGCTAACTGATTTCTGTCCGAAGCTAACATCACCCAAGGGAATAGTTTCTGCTTCGTTAACCTTTGCAGGAGCAGCATCCGACATATTAACCATCGGCATAATTGCTTGCAATCCGTTAATGGATTGGTCTGAAGCGATGATGTTCGGATAGAACGGTGCTTGACGCATACCCAGAGTGATAGCAGCACGGATAATCTCCGGAACAATCCAACGGATATTCTGCTGAGGCATAGTAAATATGTTCTGCATGGTATCAACCTTTGGATTGATGCTCATCTTTTCGAAGAGTTCACCCTGTGAAATTCCCCATTTACCTGTAACCAATTCTTCAAAGGTTACTTCTACAGGCTTCTTATCCTGTGAACCGGAACGAACAGCTTCCAAGCTTCTTACCATTTCCGGCAGCTCATTCATAAAGTCCTGAGCCTTCATTTTTGTAATATCAATCTTATTTTCCATAACTTTCTTTTCTCTTATTTAATGAGTACTTGGATTACCTCATTTGCCTCCTCTGCAGGATTGAGGGCAATGAACGGAGTTGAAGTATCTTGATTAGCCTTAACGAAACGGTCGTTAAGCAATTCTCCATCGGGAGTTACATAGCCAGCTTCGATAGTTCCGTTTGATACCCAGTTACAAATCATATAACCTTCTACAGCCACTGTTACTTCTACTGAGAAGTTTCTTTGAGGCTGATAAGCCGGGTTAACGTTATCCGTTACTGCCACACCCAAGTAAACTTGAGTAGACGGGTCAGTACAAGGGTATATCAAACCGTCTTCATTTAAAGCTACCGGCATACCTTGTACAATTTTCTCTCCAGCTTTAACATTGAAAGCCTGGTGCAATTTGTGTGACTCACTTTTGTAAATCACCGCTCTCGGGGTTCTTTCCCCAAAGAGAGTAAGTTGCTGAGGGTCGTTTACGATTTTAGTTTTTTCCATAACGCGGATTATTTATATTAGTTATTTGATTTTGTTTCGATACAAGTTATCGATTACATTCTTAGTACTCGGAGATTCTGAATTCCGTTGGGTATCAGTACCTTGGGTTCCAGTTTTACCCTCGGTATCATCCTCAGCAATTGAGGAAGCACGGTTGACGTCCTTAGAACCACATTTTGAGCAAGTGAGAGGGAACTTCTCTTCCAAGCGAGCTTGGTAATCCTTGGTCAAGGAAATAAGAGTAGTAATACCAGTAGTCTCGGCATTGAGCATCGTAACGATTGTCTCATCTACCTTATCACCCATCAACTTCTTGTAGGTTTCTACGGCATTTTCACGTAGAGAAGCAATGTGATTCTTTCCTACGGTTGCCATTTCCTTCAAGTTAGCTACTTCGGCATTCAAGTTGGTAATCTGTTCCGTAAGAGAAGTTTTCTCTGTAGTAAGATTATCTACCGAAGTTTGCAATTCGTTTCTGGATGATACCAAAGTCTGAATGCAGGCAATTACATTTTCCTGATTCATCTCTTTACCTTCTTCCAGGGTAAGCATGTTATCCCCAAAAAGGATTTCAAGAAATTTTTGTAATTCGTTCATGTTATCTTTATTTGAATGATTATCATTGGCATCATTATCATTAAAAGAACCATGAGTATCGTTCTTTTCTTGATATGATGTTAAATCTGATTTATAATCAGTAAAGAAGTATTGCTTCGATTTATCATCTCGGTATTCTTCATAAGATGCCCAAGTTCTTTTGGCAAAAGTTGGGTTAATGATTTTACCATCCGAACCAATTTTCTGGGCAAATGAATCAGCCCCATGTGAAACTAGTGAGGTCTCAAGGTAACGAACAATTTCAGTAACAATTCTACGTACCATAACTCCCTTAGAGTCATAAGTACCCAGTTTCTGATAAAATTCGTTATCTTCCATTTGGGGATGGGATTTATCCCACTTAAATTGTACAGTAACTGAATTACTATGGATTGAAGGAGGTTCCATAAGGATGCCTCTAGCAATTCTTGGGTTTGCCTTACCATCGATTTTCAGAATACCGTTGATACCAGCGGGTATAGTAAAGCTACCGTCTTTATAGGATTCCTGCCACATTACTTGTGATACAGCACCAATAGCATTACCGATGTTGGTTTCATGGTCACAGTTTACTGTTTGACCAAGCAACATCTTCATAGAAGCCTTTAGTACTCCATTCTGACCAAAGTCTGTCGGGTTCCAATTCTTAGATACAATCGTTTCTGAAAGTAATCTGAACATTGGTTCGATAAACTCTTCGTCCTTAGGAGTTAGTTCCGATTTGTCTAGGTTGGGATAGTAAGTATTATAATCTATATCCCCTCCCCAAAACCCAAATTGAGCAATGGAATCCGGTGTAGGATTTTTCCATTTATAATAATTCTCTGAGAAAGCCTTGGCTCCCACTGCTTCTGGGATATACCCAGCCATAATGGTATGGCCTTGACCTATCACCATAGAATCAAGATGCTCTTTGTTTTTCTTTGTGAATTTACTCATCTTGCTTTAGTATTTTGGTCTCCTCGAGAAGGAGCCGGATTTGTCTTATCTCTTGACCTACGAGCAGATTGGTTTTTATCATCCTGCCTTTGTTTCTTCTTGGTACCCTCTTGTGGGTCTATATTACCTCCCTTAGCAAATTGGTCCTCAAGTGAAACTCTTGGTTCTTTCTCATCAGGAGAATCATAACCCATTGCCCAAGCATATTGCTCTTGACTAATGATACCAGCCTTATACAATAAGTCAAGGTTCTGTATCTTATACTGAAGACCTTGTTGGATTTTAACTTCATCAGAAACTGTAGAAGTTCCCCAATCAATCTTCATTCCCTTATTATTAAATCCTGCCAGACGCAGTTCTAGAGAATAAAGTCGGTCCAATACATAAGCTACAAGCATTTGGATATTTTTTAACTGGCTAATCATCTTAGACAGCATTATACCCGTTGCACCTTCACCAGTAGTAGATGATACACCAATGATAGAGCCATTAACTCCCAACCCATTTGCTACAGATTGTTGGTTCATATTCCAAGGCTTCTCGATATTACCGAGCTCCTTAGTAGTAGAGTTGAGTTTGAATTCATGGTCATCTATGTAACCAGCAACTACCCCATCCTTCATACCCTCTTTAACATTACGTTTGAGGATATTGAGTTCATGATATAATCTGGATTCATAAGATTTGATACTCTCATTTGGCCTTTGTGGAGATTTCTGCATCTTAGCTTCTAAGAAACCAACCATACCACAAATCTCCATGATATGTTTGAAGTTAATCTTCATATCATTTTGCCCTTTGAGAGAATCCAATGAAGGCATAAATGGAGGAACTCCATAAGGTTCATCGGTATCATTGAACATACCAACATAGAAGTAGGTTTCTGGGTTAAGCTTAATGTAATCTTGTTGCTTAACAAAGAAATTTATATTCTTTTGGTAAGGAGCATACACCCCATTTAATTCCCGTTTAAACTTGATATGCTCTGGTTTAAGGAATAATACAGTAGCCAATCCATCAAGCTTGTCATTTGGTACGCCTTCTACAGATATTGCCCCACTTACAAGAAGTTGAACAATCATTTTATTAACTAAACCATCTATACCAGCAGTATATCTGGTCCATCCCTTGGTGGCTTTCTTAAGATGTTCTCTCATCTTTGAAGCCTCTTCATCGGTATTATTAGGGAAAGTTACTGTATGACTGGTGTTAGCTAACTTAAACATATCTTGCAATGCGATGCCCATATCAGGATTTACTTTATATAAATCCCGAATTAAAGGTATCACATCAACACGAAAAGAGGGTTCAACTAATTTAGTCAACCCTTGTAATGATGTAATTAAGTTATCGCTATCATCGTCAACTGAAACCCTACCAGGCGAAATTGATGTGGCAGGCTTCTCCTCTTTATTAGAGGATGTACCATTCTTGGGAGGGTCCTTCTTACGTCCCCAACCCCAACTAAAATTGAAGTACTTTTTCATCTTGGTTGTACGATTACGTTAGTTTTTCCTTTCCTTATGTGATTACATATTGCTTTTCCAAAGATATCATCATCGGCATATACATCTCCTTCAAGGTCTACATCTACAGCTGAATTGTTAGCCCTATGTTTACCCATTGCAACAGGTCTACCTAAACCATCATAGATGAAAGTATAAGCTTCTTGTACAAAGAATGGGTCCTTAATGATTACATGGTCTAATCGAATATCTTCTTCCAAGTTCTCTATTATCACTGAACGATTCTTTTGGGTGGTTAACCAACCAGGGGATTTATCCATTTCAGGTCTACTTTTACCTTTTTTCTTTAGCATCTTCTGGTAGTAGTAAAGGTTAGGGTAGCCTTCGTCTTGAAGCTTAGAAGTTACTGATAAACCAACGTCATTGGATTCTGGAGCTATTACTGCCCAGTTAAACAACTTCCCAGTATCACCAAGTAACTTAGCATAAGCTCCCACTGCCATTCTTCCCTTATATACTACTTGTTCTTCTCCTAGCTTATCCATACAAGTAAATGAAGAGTAGTCAGAAGCTCTACCAGTTGAAACGTCTGCACCAATGAAATATTCTTTATCTGATTCGGGTTCACAGAATTGTCGGTATTGACCATTAAATCTCTTCTTAATAACTGGGTAATCACTAAGGCAGTCTTCGATAGCTTTAATATCGGCTAAGTCGAAGACTGTATTACCAGATGATAAGAAGTCACCATCAATTTCTTGTGCAGTTCGTTTTGCTCCCAAAGCAGAAGACATTTGGTTATACCAATTGATATCTCGTTCTGGGTGCATTTGCCAGTATAATCGAATTGGGTTAAAAGGATTACCTCCTGCAATGGCATCTACCCAAGTTGAGTGATAGAAATTACCAACTCCATAGGGAGTGGAATTGACGATGGCAGCTCCACCAGTGGAAAGAGTAGGGAATGCAGCAGCCCAAATTTGAGCAGCCCATCTTACTACTGCTGCCTCGTCAATTACCAGAAGAGAAAGGGATTCCGAACGACCGGCTTCAGATGATGTCGGAATTGATTCAATAAAAGACCCGTTATCAAATTCTATCATGGAAGCAGAACCGTATTCTCCAGCTCTACCATTGATTATGGGAGTTTGAAGGTACCATGGAAGATTCTTGTACATGAACTTAATCTTCTTAAGCACCTTCTTAGCAGTTGTGTCTTTGATAGAGATAATGTTTATCTTTTTGTTGGGATGGTACATCGCCAACCAAAGACAGTACATTGAAATAAGTTCTGTAATTCCTGCCTGACGGAATTTGAGAATGATATTGAATCGTTGGGCAATGAAATTGTAGAGAACTGATTTCTGAAATGGGTATAAATCAAATCTTACCTTTCCTCTTACTGGATGTATCACATAGCAAAAAAGGCTAAAAAAGAAAACATCACTAGAAACTCGGGATAGGTTTGATAGCTCCTCCCGAGTTAATGTAGTTCTAGTTTCTGAGATAGTCTTTGCCATTACTTAAAAGTTATACGTTATTTGAAATTCGATGTCAGTACCTATACCAGATTTTATCTTCGGGTAGTAAAAGGTATTGACTCCGAATTTGTAATTAAATCTCTTAGTCTTGATTGAAAGACCAGCTCCCATATCGAAGAGATTATTGAAAGGTCTGTATTTGCCATAGACGTATGGGCTAAGTGATAACCTTGCAACTTTCTTTCGAGTTAATTGACCTTCATACCAGTTGTAGTTGTACTTATCTAAATCGATTGGGAATAGTCTAGTTGAATAAGTGTTAGTCTCCTTATTAAACAGACTTAAGTTCAACTTATCTTTCTTCAAAACAATTTGAACCAGGGAATCTTGGTTACTGATAACTGGCTGCCTTAGCATGGAATCAGGAAAGAGAGTTGGCTGCTTATTATCATGAACTAAGATTTTACCTGGTTCAACTTTTTCTGAGTACTTCTTCTCTGGTTTGAAGGGTTTCTCTGTGTATACTGTATCTGGGATTTCATTGACCGCTAGTTCCAGGGAATCAACCTCTCGAGAAAGTTTGTAATTCCTGAAGCAAAGGTAAATAGTAAATCCTAGAAGTACAATAAACAAGGCCCTCTTAAATGTCTTCATACTTGATGAATTTCTTAATCTTACTCTTCAACCAATAACGTTCTACTGGACTTAAGTTTGACTTAATGATGTGGAACTTGAATTGAAAAGTACTTTTGGTTTCAATAATCTCAAAACGTATCGAAGGTAAATTCCGATAAATAATCCGAAAGAACTTAAGGATGTTGTTAATGTTCAATTCGGTAATTGGGTACTTTGCATTAATCATTCTCATAATCCGATGTATTAAGTTTTCAAATTGAAATAGTCGCACGCTTTAATGATACTATCTATTCGGTAATCGCTTAGCGATTACCTTTATCGAACGAAGTGAGATAATATCCAAATATACTACTTACGATATGATATATGAATAGCTATATATACGCAGATAAATATATAGATATATATACGTAGTATATTATATATCTATATATTTCAAGGCACCCCAGAAACTTATATATAAGACTTTATATATAAAGCTGAAACTCAAGGTTTCTTGGTATTTGCCTTTTTGAGGCATTTTTTGAACCAAATACCTATTTCCCCTACTGCCCCTTTGGCAATTGTATACCTTGCCTTGTTAAGCCAATAATGGTAATCCTTAAAATCACCCTCGAAGGTATCACCATCTTTGTGAAGGTAAATTTCGAATTTATCGGGGAATCCCATAATTGCCTTGAAATCCTCTATTCCCAAAGGGTAGCCATCGGGTCTAAATTGCCTATCTGCAGGTCTGAGAGTTAAGGGAGGTTTATCATACTCCAATCGATATACTCCTGGGAGAGTACTCATCTTTGCAGTTTTGATAGGCCACTTCTTTTCATCCTTGAAATCTCTAACCCAGAGTCTATGTATCTTTGCTACTGTAAGATTCTTCTTCTCAGGGAGCTTTCGATAGTCATACATTGCCAGAGTTTTACTCATGAACGGAATCTGGTTAGTATTATTTTCCTGAGAGAATGTGAGTGGTTTAAGTAGATTTCTAGTAATTGTTGGGTTTTTTACTTGAAATACTTCATCAAAAGCATTCAAATATTTCTTACCCGTTTTTCTATGTACTCCAATGATAAGTAATCTCTTTCGTGATAACTGTGAGTTACCGTAGTCAGAAACGCTTCTTTCGTGAAAAATAAGTTTATAGTCTTCAAGAGTTTTTTGAAGATATTCTTTTGGGAGCAAAGATAGCAAACGAGGTAAGTTTTCAATAAGAAATATCTTAGGTTTATAATGTAAGATTGATTGAATTACTAGATTCAGGGATTTATTCTCTTGGGGATTGCCCAATTCTTTTACTTTTGAAAGCCTCATAATAGAAGATGCTCCACAGTCTGGACTTGAAAGTATGATGTCTGGCTTACAATCTGGGAAGGTTTCATCTTTATAATATGGTATACCACCAAAGTTCAATTTCCACTGCTCTAAGCCTTTAGTATAAAATACTCCTCGAGTTTCTATATTAGCTATCAAATTCTTTCTAAAAGGGAACAAAAGGATGCCTGCACCAGCAGACACCCCTAATACTTTTAATTTTTTCATTTCTTGTAGCTTCTCAATTTAATGTACTTAATCCAAGCAAATGGCTTACGGTCTTCCAAGTAACTCAGATACTTATCATTATTGTGAGCTTCTTCTTCAAAACTTACATCATGATACCTTTCATTCTGTTTATCCCATTTGGCAAAACACAGAATGAGAAGATATTCGATAATATACCAAAGGTAGAAGAGACCAAAACAGAGAACTACTACCCACCAGAAGGATATATCGAATAATACCCAGAGTATGATACCAAGTATCAAACCGACTATACTACACTCAATCTGTTGTACCTGATGGATTCTCTCATGGTTGATATCATCCGGTTTACACTCCTCTACTCTATGCTTGAAAAAAGAGTTGTACAACATAGTTATTGCCTTGTAACTGGGGAAAAGGAATACCTTTGCTACCCAGCTGTTAAAATGACATCTTTTCATAACTTATCTTTGAAATTTTCGTAAGCATTTCTTAACTTTTGGTCATAGGCATTCTGGGCATACCCAGGACCATTATACTTTCTGGCAAAGCCAGCCCAGTCTTTTGCTTTGAGTTCTTTCAAACAACCAGAGTTATTCATGAAATAATACATGAGTTCCAATTGTTTCTCATGAGATTCAGACATCTTGTGAACAAATTCGAAGACATCTTTACACTCACAAAGGCGGTGATTGAAGCCCATAATTTGGAACATACCCCAACTGGCAGACTTCAATGCACATTCCTCATCAATTTCTTTGGCTAATTCGAGTCTCTTATACTCGTGTACACCTCCCAAATACTTCGATTTATCCCATTTAGGGAAGAAAATCGTAGAATATCTCTTACAAAGGTAAGCTAAATCTCTGTCAGGGAATTTCTTATGTACTTCTTTGTACATAATGTGACCCTCAAAGAGAATTTGAGGCCTACCGTCAGCTAAAAACCCGTCTCTACCGGCAGCTTCCACCAATTGGACAGCTTTCAATAGGGCAGGTTCTAAACCTAAGCGAATAGCAAGGTCTTTAATCATTTCATTTGTTAGTTTATCCATAACTTATCAGTTTTAATGGTTCAATTTTAGTAACAAAAGTATTGCTTATAACCCATTTTCAATATGTTTCGAGGTTCTATTATCATATATAACTTATAAAATAATGCAATATGGACAAGAAAAATGAGTGCCAGATATGTGGCAAGCCCATTAATTTAGGGGAATTTGATGAAACTCGGGAAATCCCTCAACTTATGGCAAGAAAACAAATTTGTTTTCAATGTGCTTTTTGGTCTAATCGATTAGCTTATGATAAAGAGCTTGAGAAAGAGGGTAAAATTGCGGTAATTACTCCAGATTATTCTCACTGGGTAACTAAAATTCCCGGAAATATTTTAATGGTGCCCTCGGCTTTTGGTGGTATTTACCAAACTAAACTCCAACCAGTAAACACTCTGGGAGTTATTGATGAAGATCGAGAGAAGCTTTTCATTATCCGTTATAATAACATCGCTCACCAAGGCACTATACCAGAACATCTAAGAAAGCTTTTTAAAGTAAACGGAGTAATTCTATCTCCACAGGAATACAAAATGCTAGAAGATTACCGAGGCAATGCCTATGAATTTATTAAAAATATGATTGATAATGCAATAAATAAGAAATAATTTCGTATATTTGCATAAAGAAAAATTCTTAATAAATAAAGATATGAAAAAAGAAAAGAAAGAAATCAAAAAGCTTAAAGAGGGGGATGAGGTTCTCTTCACCTTATCTGGAAGACCCATCATTGAGAAAGTTACAGTGGAATCTATTGATAAAAAAGGTGGATTCGCAATGCTCAGTAACCGAGTAAAAGTTGCAAGAACCTTGGGTCCTGATGATACATACCCAAGATTGGATGGGCAAAAGGGAGAAGTTCGTCCGCTTACCGAAGAAAATGAAAGAGTATTCCTTGCATATAAGGCCTATTTCTCAATTAAGAGAAACATAGAATTACTTGATAAGGAGATGAGAAGTATGAAAGATACAGATGCTTTCGATATGATGATTGAATTTGATAAGAAGCTTACCAAGATTATTAACAAATACTTCAAAGAACAATGATGACTACGGTATTAGCGATAATTTACTTGGTATGTTTGCCATTCACGGTATTTTTTGTAAGGGCTTGCTTGGATTATTTACCCTATACTCACAAAATACCCTCTCTTATTCTATTCATATCGGTATGGATAGTATTACCTCTATTCCCGATTTACTTATTAATCAAATACCTAAAATATAGATTACTATGAGATACTTTTTTGACAGAGATGGTAATTATGCTGGGTCATCAATGCAAGGGTGGGAGATTCTTCTCCTACTCTTGTTCCCAGTTGCTCTAATAATCTTCCTCGTATTCTTACCTTTCTATGTATTTCATAAATACAGTTCTAGAGAAGAGGATAAAAAATACGAGGAAGAACATCCAGAAATACTAAAAGTAGATTCTTATATTACCTGCTGGTATCCCTGGCATAGATATTCTGTTGCATATACACTGGCTCTTATATTCTGGGTAATTGCTTTTATAATTGGGATATTATCTTAATACAGGTATTAAGTTGGAGCTACCCAACCCAATAAAAATCCAAATCTAATGGATATTTTTCAGTGGGGTTAAACCTACTGGAGAGTATAGGAGTATCACTGCCAGCAGGGGGAGTTGAAACTTTTGTAAGAGTATAGGAACCCAATCCAGTTGTGTTTGTTGTAAAGTATGAATTATCTGGTAAATTGTAGTTAGGACTAAAAGCATTACCATTCTTATCAAGGCAGGACCAAGACAACATTTTGAAATTTCCCGGGTACGGGCCAATATAGACATTAATAGCATATCTATTTCGATTTACTATCCAATCCTTATTAAGTCTGTTACCATCAGCCATAGATCCGCCTTCGCCACTAATATTGGTAGTAACCTTAAAAAAAGCACTCATGTCTACTCCATAGAGGGGTATAGGATCAAAATGTATTTCCCAATATTCTGGAGTAGTAAGGTGTAGATTTATTTTATTACCAGATTCATTTTGTGTAAATATACAAAGCCCAGAAGTACCGTCATTTCGTGCAGTAATCTGAATAAGATTGTTACTTTTGTCTTCCTCCAGAAGATAGTCCGGGTTATTGAGGCTAACAGAATAACCAACTTCAAATACCCCGGACAATTTGCCATTTACATACTTACGCTTTTGAGATTGTATTGTCCATCTCTCAGAGTTTCCCTGTATTATTTCTGCATATGCATCTTGGGTAGATCTCTCCCCCCCCCTAATTTAAGAACTTTATTTTCCATAATGTATAATGTTTTTAGATTGATACTGTTCCTCCTGCACTTGGTACTATAAATGACCCCTCTAATATCCAGGTAGCACCTGATTTAGTATATACAGCTACTGAATTTCCAGTAGTACATTCTATTCGAGAACCAGGTTCTGAGCCATTGGCATAGAATGGAATCTTCATAGTAGTAGTACCAGTTGCTGAGAGACCCTGTATATACATCTGACCTGAAGATGATGTATTCTGTGGCCTAGCTCCCCTGCCAAAGAGATAGTAGCCTGTATCTATGGGCAATCCAGAGAGAGTGAATGTTGAAGCCACACCAGCCACTTGAGTTACTGGTAGGCTAAGGTTAGCATCCCCACAGGTTAAGAAGATATGCCCTGAACGGTTAGCTACAGTTTGATTACTCGATAAAGCGGTCAGGGTTAACATGTAATAGTGCTCAACAATGTGCTCAAGAGTACCCACTGGGGAAACGTCTACTGCGCACCAATCAGGAGCACTACCCACATGGGGAGTTTCTGACTTTTTAGACCCATCACTACCCATTAAATAGGCCATCACCAGGATGTAAGCAGTATCATCTTTATTACTACCTAAAGGCAATGTGTTTGACATCATTTTTATGTATCCCTTATAGGTTACACCAGCCTCTTGAGTTACTGTGAGATTGATTTGGTTGTTATTAGGCCCATTTTGGTCAAATGTCAGAGTAGTAGACCTTAAGGACCCAGTATTTTTTGAATAGTTAATTTTTACATCTAAGTAACCATCTCCAACGGTAACTCCTCCCCAAATAGCCCAACTTACGGAGGCTGAGCCCAAAGTACAAGAGGGTGTAGAGGTTGAAACTACTTTGCCATTTACCAGTTTCCTTTTGAGGGAAGTGATACGGTAGGTTATAGTACCACCCTCTGAAGATACAGTATCTGTACCTGTATCTGTAATTGCACGTGCTAGTTTGAATAATGTTTCTTCCATATCTTTATAAGTTTTTGGTTTATAGAAAGAACTTTGATATTGTAATCTACCAGAGGGATAATCAGAAGTCTATGATAAATATAAAGAATTATGAGAAAGTATCAGTATCAGATTTACTACCATACAAGCAGAGGAAGGTACTTCATTAAGATTAGGTATTCCTTCCTGGGATTGGTGTTTTGGCTTACACTTAGAGATAAGTATTCGAGTAATATAGAAACCTTCCTTGATAAGGATAAGGCAATTGAAAGGGCAGAAGATTATTTAAGATATTTATACCTAAAGAGAAAAAATAGTAGGGTGTTAAAGGTTACTGGGAGAATAGATATTACCAGTAGGTTAAAATCAGTGAGGGAGGGATGGTGAAGGTTGAAACAATTAGAGATGATAATGAAAAGAGGATTCTTAAATGCCAAGAGGATAATCGGATTTGGTATCAGATATGGATTACCCAATTGGATATGAATTGTATAGAAAGATATTTTGATGGGTATGGTGAAGTTAAGAGATGGTGGTTAAGGAATCTTCAACAGTATTATGTTTTCTTTTATGAGAAGAAAGGTGGTAAGGTTCGAGGAGTTCTTGGGAAAGATAGGACTAAGGATTTAATTCGTGCTATACTTTAATTAGTTGCCAGGGATGTTAGGTCTCTGGCTTCTTTGTGTGTTATGTGAGCATGTGTGGTTGTGGGATATCTAGGTATGCCCTTAATACGAGGAGTGATTTTTGTGTGGTACTGAAAATGTGTATTTGCCTTCAAGGTACCCCTTAATGTGAGGGCTTCGAAAGTTGTGGTACTAAAAGGGGGGTACGGTTCCCTTAAATTTAACATTTGAAAATAAAAAGTAAGGGACAAATAAAATTTTGTCCCTTTGCGCTTTCTTAATTACCTACTAAATGATTGTTTAAATTTTCTTCAAATTGTTCGTTTAAACAATAACATAAGTATAATAAAAAAGTTTTAAAAGAAAATTTTTTATAAATTATATATTCAACTTCATTTAAATATTCCATGCTTGTTTGTTCAAGTAATAAAAATGGCTCTATATGAATTAATTGAAAAGTTTTCTCGTCAATAATAGTAGATATTATTCTATGATTTGGCTTTAAAATAATATAAACTACATATAAAGCACTAACAAAAACAGCTAATAAGATAACAAACAAAATTAATAACATAATGATTTTATTTTTATGATAGGGAATAAAATTTATTCCCTATCTGATTAATACTTTATTTGATTGATTTTTTTACAATCTCAAGCCCTTTTATTAATATCTCTTTCTTTTCTTCTTTTGTGTTTTCGCTTGCAATTGAAGAAAAAGAAAAATCATTTATAACATAGACTTGTTTATAAAAGTCTATAAATCCGTCAATTAGTTTTTTATCTGCATTTGTTGCAATAGTTGAAAGAAAATTGAAAGTAACATTTCTAAATTTTTTTCTCAAAGATTTCATTTGCTTTTCGTTTGCTCCCAAAAACAATTCTTTTTTATAAATTTCTGTTTTTGTCCCTAAAGCCGTTTTAAAAAGTCCTTGATTTTTTTCTTTGACTGATTTTAAAACGTCTAAAGCTATTAAACTATTTGCTTTGCTGTTTGCTACTGCTTTTTCTACATTCACTTGATTTACTTTTGTTGTCATAATAAAAACGCTTGAATATTTTATTTTATAACCTTTTTGATAGATATTCAAGACTTATTAAACTATCTAATAAGGTTTGTTTCATTTCTGTATTGCAAATATAAGAACTATTTTTTAATCTACAAAATTTTTAGAGAATTATTTTCTTAAAAAGTTTTAATTAAAAATTCATTCAAATATCGCTTTGTTTTTCTCACATTGCAAAGATACGAACTTTATTTTAATCTACAAACATTTTCAAGAAAAATTTTTGAGAAAATGAATAATTTTATTTTCAAAATTATTTTTGTGAAAAATTCATAAAATAGAAAATATTGTGCACTTAATATTTGCACTTAATATTTGCACTTAATATTTGCACTTAATTTTGGG
>ERZ894240.153-NODE-153-length-88188-cov-38.134286_pt1 | contig 88188 bp, 64 predicted proteins | sample MGYA00380298_ERZ894240 | MGnify/ENA primary metagenome ERZ894240 (study PRJEB32331, sample SAMN06328419) | human gut metagenome | biome: human gut microbiome; feature: stool | host: Homo sapiens | collected 2014-06-27 ... | reverse complement strand
GCCTCAAAAATTAAGGCAAATCTTGAATTTCATAAAAGTTCAGACGACTTCAAATAGATAATTCTGTACTTATCAATATAACAAATTATTATTTACGATGTGCTTCGACCCACTTGCGTGCATTGACGAAGGCTTCCATCCACGGCGTAACGTCCTGAGCCAGACGTTCTGCAGGATAGTAAGCACACTGCCAGGGATAGAACGCACGTTCCAAGTGAGGCATCATAGCCAAATGGCGACCATCGGCACTGGCGATACCGGCTACAGAGTAAGCCGAACCGTTCGGATTACCGGGGTAAGCATCGTAGCTATACTTCAGCACCACATTGTAATCGTCTTCGGGATAAGGAAGATCGAACTTACCTTCACCGTGAGCCACCCAGATACCGAGGCGGTCGCCCGAGAGCGAGCCGAACATCACGCTGCGGTTCGTAGGCACAGTAACACCGACAAAGGCGCTTTCGAACTTGTGCGAATTGTTGTGCAGCATGTGCGCACGCTTTTCGTGTTCGGGGTTAATCAGGTTCAGTTCCACCATGAGCTGGCAACCGTTGCACACACCGAGCGAAAGGGTATCTTCGCGAGCATAGAAGCGGTCGAGAGCTTCTTTAGCCTTGGGATTGTAAAGGAAGGCACCAGCCCAACCCTTAGCCGAACCAAGCACGTCGGAGTTCGAGAAACCACCGCAGAACACAATCATGTTCACCTCGTCGAGCGTTTCGCGACCGGCAATCAAGTCGGTCATCGTCACGTCCTTCACGTCGAATCCTGCCAGATAAAGGGCGTAAGCCATTTCGCGTTCACCGTTCGTACCCTTTTCGCGGATGATAGCAGCCTTGATGCCGTTGGCTTCGCGACGGTCGGGGTTCAAACCGAGTTGAGCGAACGAGCCTTCGAAGTCCTTGCGCAGGTTAAATTCAACGGGCTGCTGCTTGTAGTTTTCAAAACGCTGTTTGGCACATCCGTTCATGCTCTGCTTCGTATCGAGCAGGTAAGAAGTTTCGTACCAGATGTCGCGCAGGTAGTCGATGCCGAACTGGTAAGTAGCATCGTCGAAGGTAACCATGATTTGGCGTTCTTCGGCAGGCTTACCCAGTTTTACGTAGCCCACACCGGCTTCGTCGAGCAGTTCCTTAAATTCCTTTTTATGTTTGTCGGCCACCTGAACCACCACGCCGGGATTTTCGGCAAAGAGGAGCTTCACGAGGTCATTCTGTGCAAATTTGTCGAGACAAATGTCCATACCGCCTTCGGTATTGGCAAAGGTCATTTCAAGCAACGTGGTAATCAAACCACCGGCCGAAATGTCGTGACCGGCCAACAGCAAACCGCGGTTCACCAATTCCTGCACAGCGTTAAAGGCATCGCGGAAGTAGTCGGGGTTCTTCACCGTAGGCACGTCTGAACCAACGAAGCCGCGGCTCTGTGCAAAGGCCGAACCACCAAGGCGGAGTTCGTCGAACGAGAAGTCAATGTGGTAGAACGTAGACTTGGCCTTGTTCTTCATCACAGGTGAAACCACCTTGCGCACATCGCTCACTTCGCCACCGGCACTTACGATAACCGTACCCGGAGAAATGATTTTTTCGCCGTTGGGATACTGCTGCGAAAGCGACAATGAGTCCTTACCCGTGGGCACATTGATTTGCAGTGCGCAGCAGAAGTTGCTGAGAGCCTCAACACCCTTGTAAAGGCGGGCGTCCTCACCCTTTTGCGAGCGGCAGGGCCACATCCAGTTGGCAGAAAGCGAAATGCTGTCGAGACCTTGTGCCAGGGGAGCCCAAACGATGTTGGTGAGCGATTCGGCTACTGAAAGCACCGAACCGGCTGCGGGATCGGCCAAACCGGCCTGCGGAGCATGACCCAGCGCCGTAGCAATACCCTTGCGTCCGCGATAGTCGAGTGCTACCACACCGCAGTCTGACAAAGGCAACTGCAGTTCGCCCTGGTTTTGCTGACGGGCCACCTTACCAGTTACCGAGCGGTCTACCTTGTTGGTGAGCCAGTCCTTACATGCCACAGCTTCGAGCTGAAGCACGCGGTTGATATATTCGTCGAGCTGTGCAGCATCGTACGTTACATCCTTGTATTTACGTTCAACGGTTTCGTCCACCATCACCGTCTTGGGTGAGTGACCGAACATTTGAGCAACGTCGAGGTCGAACGGACGCTTACCGTCGGCCTGTTCGAAGGCAAAGTGAGCATCGCCCGTGGTTTCGCCCACCACATACATCGGGGCGCGTTCGCGTTCGGCAATCTGGCGTACGTGGTCGAGGTGTTCTTCCTGAATGAGCAAGCCCATACGTTCCTGGCTTTCGTTGGCAATGATTTCCTTGGCCGAAAGCGTCGGGTCGCCCACGGGCAGACTCTTCATGTCAATCAGTCCACCGCATTCTTCAACGAGTTCCGACAAGCAGTTCACGTGTCCGGCTGAACCGTGGTCGTGAATAGAAACAACAGGGTTCACTTCTTCTTCGCAGAGGGCACGCACCAAGTTGTTGGCACGCTTCTGCATTTCGGGGTTCGCGCGCTGCACGGCATTGAGTTCGATACCGCTTGAATAGCGTCCGGTATCAACCGAGCTGACAGAGCCACCGCCCAAACCGATGCGATAGTTGTCGCCACCCACCACAACTACTTTGTTACCCTTGACAGGAGTACCCTTCAAGCAGTCGCGCTTCGTGCCGTAGCCCACACCGCCGGCCAACATGATTACCTTGTCGTAACCATACTTTTCGCCGTTTTCCTGGTGTTCAAAGGTAAGCACCGAACCCGTGATAAGGGGCTGACCGAATTTGTTACCAAAGTCTGAAGCACCGTTCGAAGCCTTGATCAGAATTTGTTCGGGCGTCTGATAGAGCCACTGACGTACGGGCAAAATTTCCTCCCATTCGCGGCCGCCGTCAAGACGGGGATAAGCGGTCATATACACAGCCGTACCGGCAATGGGCCATGAGCCAACGCCACCACCCATACGGTCGCGAATTTCGCCACCCGTACCGGTCGAAGCACCGTTAAAGGGTTCAACCGTTGTGGGGAAGTTGTGCGTTTCGGCCTTGAGCGAAATCACACTTTCGATGTCCTTCACCTGGAAGTAATCGCTCGTTGAGTGGTCGGCCGGAGCAAACTGTTCAACCACAGGACCTTGCGCAAAGGCCACATTGTCCTTGTAAGCCGAAATAATTTGGTGCGGATTTTCCTGCGTCGTCTTTTTAATCATGGCAAAGAGCGACGAAGGCATTTCCTTGCCATCGATGATGAACGAGCCACCGAAAATTTTATGACGGCAGTGTTCCGAGTTAATTTGAGCAAAGCCAAACACTTCCGAGTCAGTGAGCTGACGTCCGAGTTGTTTTTCCACGCCGTGCAAGTATTCGATTTCAGCAGGCGAGAGAGCCAAACCTTCCTGTTCGTTGTAAGTTTCGAGGTCAGAGATATACTCGATAGGAGCCGGCTTGATATCCACGGTAAAGATTTCCTGATTCAAACCCTCGTACATACGTTGCAACATCGGGTCATGTTCAGCATCCTTATCCTTTACGGGGAAGTATTCTTCGATACGCGAAATGCCGTTGAGATTCATGTTTTGGGTAATCTCTACAGCATTTGTACTCCACGGCGTAATCATTTCACGTCGCGGTCCTACGTACCAGCCCTTCAGCGTCTTAGCCTTTTCGAGCGTAGCTCCACCATAAAGCCAGCAGAGTTCATTCACTTCGTCGTTCGAGAGTTGATGGTCCACTTCCGTGGCAATCACGCTCTGTTGCGGTGTTTTAAAAAACAGAATCATATCGGGTATATATTTGGTTTCTCAAAATTGCTCAACAAGGGGTATGAAGAAAACAGCACTTCACGCGCACGCGTACGCATATATTATAAATAATAGTAAGGCGCACCATACCGAATGTACCTGTGCGTCGCAGGGGTCATTTTCTGTTCCCTTATTTTGCAAAAAACTTGCGTTTATGCAAAGTTACGGTTTGTAAGTGGTTATTGAAAGAAAAACCGCGGTTTTTTTCACCAATTTGTCGTATCGGCTTTTATTTTTTTAATTCTGCAACGATTTATGTCCGAAAAGTAGACAATAATAAGAAAACGGTCGGAATGCCGCTCTCCCCCATCAAAGTGCTTGAAATCGTTGTATGCTGCTTAGCATTCAGCGGCTTTAAAGAACCACACCTCCACCCTTCCCTTCCGTTACTACACCTCATTACCTATTTTTTTCAACGACCATCACCCACACAAATCAACCCCTCTATCCACTCGCTATCTTTTAACAATTCCCTTAACAAGATTAAAACACAGTAGTTCGCCCCTGCGTTCATTTCAGAGCGCAACAGGCGTACTTTTAACCAAGCTAATAGGATTTTTGAAAACGCTGATTATCAGCAATTCCGACTTTATTGAAACTAGCTCGGAACTATTTTCAACTAGCTCGAAACTAATTCGCACAAGCTCGGAACTAATTTCGACTAGCGCGGAAGTAATTCATCTTCTACGCCGCTCAATCAGTAAACCTGCTAAAAAACGCCCCCGAACGTTTCTTCCATTTTTACAATCTTTTCACTTACCAAGAATTTCTCCATTTAACAGGTCGGGTGCAAAGGTTTGTAAAATCAGAGTTCGTTCCATGATACACAACAAGCAGTTCTCCGTTTTCATCAACCACTTGCGACGATTCGTCTGAATCCTGCCAATCGCCAAACCAGTTTTTAAACTCCTCTGTACGAACTTAATAGGTGTTCCGCGTATTCGTAAGCCGTTTTAACAGTATTCCTTATTTATTCATTCTGCGTTCTTTGACATTTTGCCACAACAGAAAGTAAGGCAGGTAGGCCTGTCTGAAACACGCATGCGGTGTTGGGGGTTACACCCTGTTTCCACTCAGTAGACATGTCATAAGGGGAAAGCCGACTCTCTGAAAATATCATGAAAAAATTCGGATTCCGGCTTATCCTATCTGGGGAATCAAAACCGGGTGGGCCTTTAGAGCTTTGAAAGGAAAATGAAGCTATTTCCCACTCTAAATTATCTGACGCTTGATTTGAGCTTGAACATGGAGCAAAAAAAATCTCGACTTTCGATTTCCATTCCGGGTCATCGAAAGTCGAGATGTACTTAGTCATCAAGTATATATGCTTCAGAAAATCACTTACCTTACCTTCAAAGGTACGCCGGCGCGGAAACTGGTGGCCACGGTGGTGGCATCGGCTGCGGGCTGCATGGGGTAAAGCAACAATACGGAGCGGGCCGAAAAGTAACGCTCTATCTGATCGGGCAGGCGTTCCAAATAATTGTGATAGGAAATAGTGCCGCGACGCGCACAAACGAATACGGCCAAATGGTCGGGACGGGTGTCGTGCGCCAATGGTAAGAGGTCGGTCCACGACACGTATTCGTGATATATAGCTTGCAAATTGGGTTCGTGCTTGTCCCAATACCGCTTCATGGCGGCCAACGTGTCGGCACAACCATGCACTTCAACACCACAACTTATTTGGCGCGTAAGCAGTGCCAATCGTTTCATCCAATGAATAAATCCCTGCTCAAATTCGGCCTTGTGGGGCACCAACAGATGAATGTGGCGCACGGTATTGATGGGAATGATGGCGCGATAAATCATTACCTGGCGCTCGACGGCAGTGAGAAGGTCGGTGCTGAGTTTACCGTAGAACGAATCGGTGAGGCGTGCTTTTTGGTGCAGACCCAACACGAGGTCGGATATGGCATTTTCCTTCACCGTATGCGATATACCACTGACCACATTGACCGACCAGCGGCTGAAAGTTTGGATTCGCACATTGGTTGAAGCGGCCATTTTTTCGGCATTTTCAAGCAGCTGCAAACCCTGCTGGCGCGCCGAAGGGTCGCCTTCGAGCACAATATTCACAGCCATGAGTGGAGCTACTTTATTGGGCGTTCGCATCATGAGTGCCAGGTTGACAAGCGGGGGCATGGTTTCGGGATTGTTCAGGGCTATGAGAATGCGGTCGGGCGAGTCCATGCCCGAATCGGGCGAGGTGTTAACCCCGGCACGCTGCTGCAATACAAGGCGACGCGAGGTGTGTTCGGTGACGAGCGAACTGACGATGCAGGTGACGAGTATCAGGGCCATGGCGCCGTTGAGTACGTCCTCGCCCAACAGGCGGCTACCGTCGGGAAGAATGATGCGGTAGCCCACAAGCACTACGGCCAAAGTGGCGGCAGCACGTGAGGCACTGAGGCCGAACATAAGGTTGCGTTCGTCGGCCGACATGCGAAACATTTTCTGGGTGAAAAAGGAGGCAAGCCATTTACTGAGCAATCCGACTACGACCATAACGGCGGCTATGATAATGGCTCCGTCGTGATCGATAAGGGCACGGAGATTGATGAGCATACCCACACCGATAAGGAAATAGGGAATGAACAGGGCATTGCCCACAAACTCAATGTGACTCATCAACGGCGAACCGGGAGGTATGAGGCGGTTGAGCACCAAACCTACGAGAAAGGCTCCGAGAATGCCTTCCATACCGACAAATTCCATGAGGCCGGCGCCGAGGAATACAAGGGTGAGCACAAAGACGTACTGCACGACGCTGTCATCGTAACGACGGAAAAACCAGCGGCCTAAACGAGGGAAGGCATATATAATAAGGAGTCCGAGCAGTATGACTTTAACCACCAGCCACACCCAGTAAAGCCCGGTGACGTTTTCTTTCATCATACCGCCCACGACGGCTAACACCAGGAGGGTCAGAGTATCGGCCACAATGGTTCCGCCCACAGCTATACTGACGCTGGTGAGGCGCGACAGACCATAGCGCAGCACAATGGGATAGGCCACGAGGGTGTGCGAGGCGTACATGGCAGCCATGAGTATGGCGGCTGCGGCACCGAAACCGAGCAGGGCTGTGTTGGCCACATAGCCTAAGACCATGGGAATAATGAAACCCAACAGACCCAGGGCGGCGGCGCGCCCCTTAATGCGCTGCACATCCTGCAGGTTCATTTCAAGGCTGGCCAAAAACATGATGTAATAAATACCGACCTTGCCAAAAAGTTCGAAACTGCTGTCGCGCTCTAACACGCCGAAACCGTGAGGACCGACGAGTATACCCGCAAAAATCATGCCCACTACCGAGGGGATGTGGAGGCGTTCGAGCAGCATGGGGGCGAACAGTATGATGGAAAGTACGGTAAAAAATATCCAGGTAGGGTCGGTTATGGGCACGGGCGTAAGGTTTTAAAAGAAGAAAACTATTTGGAAAACTCAACGCAAATGCCAGACTAACTGCCGGATTGCCCGAAATGGCAAAAGCAGCTTACTGAGGGGAGGGCATTCGGTGTAATGGGCAAAATTGCAAAAAATATTGGACGTAGGGGCGGTTAACGGAGTTAAAATTAACACGAAGAGGTATTTTTAGCCAGAGAATGTGGCAAAAAAGTTGTACCTTTGTGTCGCTTGAATACGTGTTTTTATCCCAACAAAAATGTCAATTATACCTACATTTCCGGGGCTGCGGCTCCTGGTGTTGCTGTGCTTCCTGACAACACTGAGCGGCCGGGCGCAAAACGCCGACAAGGATTTTTACGCCACAGAAATTCCCGATAGCATTTTCCGGCTGATGCAGAATCGGAGTTACAAAAAGAACTGCACCGTGAAGCGCAGCAGTCTGCGCTACGTTTGCGTAAAACACTTCGATGCCGAAGGACGCGAACACCGGGGCGAACTGGTGTGTCACCGCGACATTGCGACCGACTTGGTCAGCATATTCCGGGCACTGCATGCGGCACACTACCCTATTGAGCGCATGCGGCTGATTGACCACTATGAGGCGGACGATACGCGCTCTATGACGGCTAACAACACTTCGGCCTTCAACTTCCGCTACATTGCGGGTACCCGAAAACTGTCGAACCACAGCTACGGAAGGGCCATCGACATTAACCCGCTTTACAACCCCTTTGTCAAGGCTAACGGCAAGGTGGAACCGGCTGTTGCCAAACGCTACGCAAATCGACAGGCGGCATTTCCATACAAAATCTCGCGCAATGACCTTTGCTACCGCCTGTTCCGACAGCATGGTTTCACCTGGGGCGGCGATTGGCGGCATTCCAAGGACTATCAGCACTTCGAAAAGAAAATCACACCCAAAAAATGAAGAAGCGGTGAATTTTAACACAAACATCGAAAAACTGTGTACCAAATATTTGCACACAAACTAAATTATTCGTAAATTTGCAAGCAAGAATGAGTGAGGGGCTTTCAGTAAGTTCCTCACTTCTTTTTTAATTATTTCAACACATCCATAACAATTTCAAAAGCCATGGGCCACAATGTGCAATATGTGACAAAAGGGCGTGGCTGGAAATTGAATCAAAAGAATGATCGACAAGAACTTTGTAAAGAATCTGGTAGACCAGTGGTTGGAAGGTAAGGATTACTTTCTGACCGACTTGACCGTAAGCTCTGACGACCGCATCGTCGTGGAGATTGACCACGAAGAAGGGGTATGGATTGAAGACTGCGTAGAACTGAGCCGTTTCATCGAAAGCCACCTGAATCGTGAAGAGGAAGACTTCGAACTCGAAGTCGGCAGCGCAGGCATCGGACAACCCTTCAAGGTTTTACGCCAGTATGAAATTCACTCGGGCGAAAAGGTTGAGGTGTTAAGCTGCGACGGACGCAAACTCAAAGGAGTACTCGGAAATGTTACTCCCGAAGGATTTACGCTCACCATCGAAGAAAAGGTGCGCGAAGAAGGGGCCAAACGCCCCAAACTCGTCAGCAGAGACCTTAGCTTTACGTATGCCGAGGTGAAGTGGACGAAGTATCTTATCGACTTTAAGTAAAAAATCTCACACACGCTCAAACATGGCTAAAAAACAAACTGAGACGGTGAGTCTCATCGAAACCTTTACAGATTTCAAGAAAAACAAGCATATCGACATCACTACCATGATCGGTGTGCTCGAAGAGAGCTTTCACAGCGTGATTGCCAAAATTTTCGGCTCGGACGAAAACTTTGACGTTATCGTAAACCCCGAAAAGGGGGACTGCGAAATCTATCGCAACCGTGTCGTTGTGGAAGATGACAACGTGGAGGACCCTAACAAGCAAATCGCTCTGAGCAAGGCACGCGAAATCGATCCGGACTACGAGGTGGGTGAAGATGTGGCCGAGGAAATCCATCTGGCCGACTTCGGACGCCGTGCCATCCTGACGCTCCGTCAAACGCTGGCTAGCAAAATCCTTGAACTCGAACACGATGCGCTCTACAACAAATACAAAGACCGCGTGGGCGAACTCATCACGGCTGAGGTGTTCCAAACTTGGAAAACCGAAACCTTGCTCATGGACGAGGAAAAGAACGAACTTTACTTGCCCAAATCGCAGCAAATTCCTCGCGACTTCTTCCACAAGGGCGACAACGTGACAGCGGTTATCGACCGCGTTGACAATACGAACGGTAACCCGAAAATCTATTTGTCAAGAACGTCGAACGTGTTCCTGCAGCGCTTGCTCGAAAACGAAATTCCCGAAATCGCCGAAGGCTTAATCAAACTTTGCCGCGTGGCTCGCATCCCGGGCGAACGTGCCAAAATCGCTGTCGAAAGCTACGACGAACGCATCGACCCGGTGGGTGCCTGTGTCGGTGTAAAGGGTAGCCGTATTCACGGTGTCGTGCGCGAACTGCACAACGAGAACATTGACGTTATCAACTATACTTCGAACCCGCAACTCTTTATCCAGCGTGCACTGAACCCGGCTCAGGTGTCGAGCATCCAGCTCAACAACGAAGATAAAAAGGCTGACGTGTACCTGCGCCCCGAAGAGGTGAGCCTGGCTATCGGTAAAGGCGGTATGAACATCAAACTGGCTTCGATGCTTACCGAATATACCATCGACGTGTTCCGCGAAGTGGACGGCGAAAAGGAAACTGAGGATATCTACCTCAATGAATTTGCCGACGAAATTGACCAGTGGGTAATCGATGCCATCAAGGGTATCGGACTTGAAACGGCCAAGGAGGTGCTCAACGCACCGCGCGAAATGCTCATCGAAAAGGCTGACCTCGAAGAAAACACCGTCGACGACGTGCTGCGCGTGCTGAAAGCAGAATTCGAGGAGGATAACAATGCGCCTGAAGCTAATACGGCTACCGAAACTCCGGCTGCCGACGAAGCGGTTGCTGAGGCTGCTGAACCCGCAGAGGCTGAAGGCGACAACACTCCTGCCGAAGACAACGCAGGAAAGGAAAGTTAGTGGATTGAAGGATTGGGGAATATAAGGATTGAGGAATTTGCTTCTGGTCACACGGAAGAACCTGATGGATTTGCACACCGCGCACGCACCTATTGTAAACTGTAGGGCTTGACGCAAGGATGGCATACTTGATGGTACATACAGATTCCCCAACACGTTCAGCAGCATTTTCCCTTATCCCGAGCGAACAAGCGGTTGCACCTAAACATGAAACAAACCGCAATAACGGTGCGTAAATTGTTTCTGTGCAACTGTGGGTTCAACTCTTGCTTTCATTCCCAAACCTTACCTTTTTCATACCAATCCTCTATTTTCCAAAAACAAACTGCATGAGTATCAGAATAAATAAAGCAATCAAAGAATTTGGCGTCGGACTTCAAACCATAGCCGATTTCCTGAAACAAAAGGGCTGTCCCATCGACGATGAAAACAGCTTGAACCAAAAACTGGATGACAAGCAGTATAACTTGCTTAAAAACGAATACGGGGCTGACAAAAACCTGCGCGACAAGGCGGAGGAAATGCGACAGAACCGACAGGATAAAAAGCATGCACATTCTGCCCAGGATAGCAAAAAACAGGAACCGGAGATGATAAAAACTGTGGTGCCCGAAGATATGCGCCCAAACATCGTGGCAAAAGGAAAAATTGACCTCGATAACAACCATGCTAAAAAAGCTGTCAACAAACCTGCAGATAACACCACGAAACAAAAAGCTGAAAAAATAGCCGAACAACCCAATAAACAAATGGCTGACGACCACAAAGCACAACAAACTACTGAAAACGCTGAAGTAGTAAACAAACAGCTGAAAGCTGATAAAAACAACGAACGCCCCAGCGTTGAAGAACGTGCCAAATCTATCGGAGAAGAGGAAAACGGCGTGTTCAAACTCCATACGCAGAGTGAAATCACAGGACCCAAGGTGCTCGGTACTATCGACCTGAGTGCTATCAATCCTACAACGCGTCCGAAAAAGAAATCGAAAGAAGAACGCCGCAAAGAACGTAAAAACGGTCAGGCTGCCGGCGGACAACAGGGCAACAACGCACAAAATGCGCAGGGACAAAACGGACAGCGCAAAAAACGTACGCGCATCGGCAACGAACGCGTGGACGTGAACAATGCGGCTAACCAACCCAAAAATGCCAATGGCAACAACGGCAACAAACGACGCGACAACAACAATAACGGAAATAACCAAAACCGCAATAACCAGAACGGAGGACAAAATGCTTCGAAACGCAATGCCAAGGATCGTAACCGCAAAGCTAAAGAAGTAAAAGCCGAAGTTACGGAAGAAGACGTAGCCAAGCAGGTTAAGGAAACGCTGGCTCGCCTGACCAACAAACAAAAAGGCGGTAAGGGTGCAAAGTACCGTAAGGAAAAACGCGAAATGCAGCACGCTCGTGCCGAGGAGGAACGCCGCGAAGCCAAGGCTGAAAGCAAAATCCTGAAACTGACGGAATTCGTAACAGCCAACGAGCTGGCACAGATGATGGACGTACCTGTAACGAAGGTTATCGGTACGTGCATGAGCATCGGCATCATGGTTAGTATCAACCAACGTATGGATGCCGAAACCATCGACCTCGTTGCCGAAGAATTTGGTTTCAAAACTGAATACGTATCGGCCGACGTACAGGAAGCCATTGCAGAAGAGGCTGACAATCCGGAAGATCTCGAACCCCGTGCACCAATTGTTACCGTGATGGGTCACGTTGACCACGGTAAAACGTCGTTGCTCGACCAAATCCGTAAGTCGAATGTCATTGCCGGTGAAGCCGGTGGTATTACGCAGCACATCGGTGCTTACAACGTAACACTCGAAAACGGACGCAAAATCACCTTCCTCGACACACCGGGTCACGAAGCATTTACCGCCATGCGTGCCCGCGGTGCTCAGGTAACCGATATCGCCATCATCATCATCGCTGCCGACGATGACATCATGCCGCAGACCAAGGAGGCTATCAGCCACGCAGTGGCTGCCAATGTGCCTATCGTGTTTGCCATCAACAAGGTAGATAAACCGCACGCCAACCCCGACAAAATCAAGGAAGGACTGGCTGCCATGAACTTCCTCGTCGAAGAATGGGGCGGTAAATACCAGAGCCAGGACATTTCGGCCAAGAAAGGTCTGGGCGTAAGCGACCTGCTCGAAAAGGTGCTGCTCGAAGCAGACATGCTCGAACTCAAGGCCAACCCCAACCGCAAGGCTGTAGGTACGGTGATTGAATCATCGCTCGACAAGGGCCGTGGCTATGTAGCTACTGTGCTTGTGGCCAACGGTACGCTCCGTCAGGGCGACGTAGTGCTGGCCGGTACGAACTATGGCCGTGTAAAGGCTTTGTTCAACGAACGTGGTCAGCGCATTCAGGAAGTAGGTCCTTCAATGGCCGCCACCCTGCTCGGCTTCAACGGCGCTCCGCAGGCCGGTGACCAGTTCCACGTAATGGAAACCGAACAGGAGGCTCGCGAAATTGCCAACAAGCGCGAACAGTTGCAGCGCGAACAGGATCTCCGTACGCGCGAAGTTCTTACCCTTGAAAAGATTGGTAAACGACTCAAGATGGGTTCTTACCACGAACTCAACCTCATTGTCAAGGCCGACGTGGACGGTTCTGTCGAAGCACTCGCCGACTCGTTCATCAAGCTCTCGACCGAGAACATCGTCATCAAGGTTATCTACAAGGGCGTGGGTCAGATCAGCGAAAACGACGTTACCCTGGCTGCTGCTTCAGAAGCCATCATCGTTGGTTTCCAGGTACGTCCCTCACAGCAGGCACGCAAGCTGGCCGAGCGCGACGGTGTCGAAATCCGTCAGTACTCGGTAATTTACGATGCCATCGAGGACGTGAAGGAAGCTATGGAAGGTATGCTCGAACCCGTTATCAAGGAAGAAATTACTGCCAACATCGAAGTACGTCAGGTTTACCACATTTCCAAAGTCGGTTACGTGGCCGGTGCCTACGTGCTCGACGGTAAGGTGAAACGTTCAGACAAGGCTCGCCTTATCCGCGACGGTATCGTTATCTTCACGGGCGAAATCAATGCCTTGAAGCGCTTTAAAGACGACGTGAAGGAAGTTACGACAAACTTCGAATGCGGTATTTCACTGACCAACTGCAACGACATCAAGGAAGGCGACATCATCGAAACCTTCCAGGAAGTTGAAGTTAAGCAGAAACTCCAGTAATACCCTACAACACACCGGCGATGAAGACTCATTGCCCCGTGTAACAAGCTAGAAAAAGAGACAAATGCCCGCAAAACGAGCGTTTGTCTCTTTTTTTGTACCCATTCCGCAAATCACGTCAGAATAAAGTTGTAATTTTGCAGTTGTCGGACCACATATTCGGCAATTTGGCTGACAAAATATTACCAAACCAACCAATCGTTTGCCAAAGCGTAAATCACGTTTGGCACACCACCTTGTCAGCCCATCTAAACACTACACGAAACCCAAACACTACACGAAACAAAACTAACACATTATATATTATAGGATATGAATGTAGCCATTGTGGGCGCCAGCGGTGCCGTGGGCCAAGAATTTTTGCGCGTATTGGCCGAACGCGAATTTCCGATTGACAATCTGCTGCTCTTTGGTTCAAGCCGCAGTGCAGGAAACACTTACACTTTCCGTGGTAAGGATTACACCGTGCAGGAACTCAAACACGGCGATGCGTTCAAAGGCGTTGACGTGGTGTTCACCTCAGCCGGTGCCGGCATTTCAAAGGAATACGAAGCCGACATTACCAAATACGGTGCGGTGATGATCGACAACTCTTCGGCTTTCCGCATGGACGAAGATGTACCCTTGGTAGTACCTGAATGCAATGCTGAGGATGCGCTGAACCGTCCGCGTGGCGTTATTGCCAACCCTAACTGCACCACCATCATGATGGTAGTAGCTTTGCAAGCCATCGAACGTCTTAGCCACATCAAGCGCGTACACGTGGCATCCTATCAGGCTGCAAGCGGTGCCGGACAAGCTGCCATGGACGAACTCATGGAACAGTACCGTCAGGTGCTCGCCGGCGAACCCGTAAAGGTTGAAAAGTTTGCATACCAGTTGGCATTCAACCTCATTCCGCAAATCGACGTATTCCAGGACAACGGATACACGAAGGAGGAAATGAAGATGTACAACGAAACGAAGAAAATCATGCACACCGACTGCCTCACTTCGGCCACCTGCGTGCGCGTGCCTTCACTCCGTTCACACTCCGAGGCCATTTGGGTCGAAACCGAAAGTCCTATCGAAGTGGAAGATGCCCGCCGTGCTTTTGCCGAAGGCGACGGACTGGTACTCATGGACGATCCCGCCAAGAAGGAATACCCCATGCCGCTCTTCCTCGCAGGCAAGGACCCCGTTTACGTAGGCCGTATCCGCAAGGATTTGGCTAACCCCAACGGACTTTCATTCTGGATTGTCAGCGACCAGATTCGCAAGGGAGCAGCACTCAATGCCGTACAGATTGCCGAATACCTGATTAAGGTGGGCAACATCAAGTAAAGCACCCAGTCATCTGTCGATTCTCAAAGATCAGATATAGAAGTCGTCTAAACTTTTCTGACGAAGATTTGATTTTGAGATTTATCTCTTCTAAATTCAATCTTCACCTTTCTTTTTGGCCGTTTTTTTGACCTTTCATCAGTCGTGTAGCTCGCTACACTCCTTCTTCAAGGCCCAAAAAAGCCTCAATAATTAAGGCAAATCTTGAATTTCATAAAAGTTCAGACGACTTCATACAAAAAAATAGACACGAAAGGCGAACGCGCAAAAAAACTTGTCATTTTCTTGCGCAGTTCGCCTTTCGTTTTTACATTTACACGAGATAATAACTTACTTACCCAAAAACCTATCACATTATGAGCAAAAATTCCTACAACTACTCCGGTGTTGATTCAAACGCTGTTAAGAAAATCATCATTGCCATTATCATCCTGGCATCGCTGGGCATTGCCACGGCTTTTATCCTGCCCTGGTACAATGTATGGCGACAGGAAATGGAAGGAAAGGCTGAATTTGCCAAAGCGGAACAGAACCGCAAAATCAAGATTGAAGAGGCCAAGGCAAATTTGGAATCGGAAAAGCTGAACGCACAGGCCGAAATTGAACGTGCCAAGGGTGCTGCTGAGGCTATTCGCATTGAAAATGGCAGTCTGACTCCCACTTACATCCAGTATCTTTGGGTACGTCAGCAAGGCAAATCAGACGACAAAACGGTGATTTACGTGCCGACTGAAACCAACTTGCCCATTCTCGAAGCTAACCGCCTGAAAAATTCCACCGGTAGCAAGGAGTAATCACACGACTGCGGTGCTGAAAGCAAAAGCGAACTTGCACGATGCTTACTGCATGAACAGCAGAAATAAGCTAAAACGCGAAAACCGCTCTGACGAACTAAACCGCAGCAACGAACTCCAACCTCTTCAGCCCAAAAGCGCAAGGTAAAGCCCAACGACACAGATGTGTTTCAGGCAGGCCTACCTGCCTTACTTTCTGTTGTAACAAAATGTCAAAGAACGCTGAATAAATAAGGAATATTGTTTTTTCATCCGTTTAGGCTAATATGCAGCTTATCAATGCTGCAGTGTTGCCTTTATTGTGGTTGCAAAGATACAACAAGTACAAGCCGAAATCCAAATTTTTGGAGCACCTAATATCGCAACTCGATATTTTTCAGCCTCTAAAAAAGTGTCTGAATCTCCTGATTTACAGTATTTTCAGCATACTTTTTACAACGTACAAAAAAAATGAAATCGGGATATAACATTTTATCTCTTGCCGATTATCAAAATGTACGATTCAGCTATGTTTTGCCTCACCCAAATGCTACAGCCACACACATTTTTGCTACTGACCCATCCATAGAACTCGCACACTAACCCCATCAAAAAAGGTTCAAGCCACTCGCTATGAGTGAACTTGAACCTTTTTTGTTTGAATTCTTTGTGAAGTGCCTTAGCCAATCAACGACCGCGCTGATAGGTTATTTCGTAAAAGCACGGATATACGTTAGCCGAAGCATTGGCCTGACCTTGCGAACTTGGAACAATCAAACGCACATGAGCCAGCGTACCATCGTCAACGCGCGAAAGGTTGATGTACGACAGCGGAACAAGCCATCCTGGAGGAACTGCAGCCGAGTTGTACAGATTGAACATCATTCCCTGTACGAAGCTGGCAGAGAAAGTGCCAAGCGTATTCGTGCAAGTCATTACGTCCGGCACCATTTCGCTGGAAGCCAACTGGTTTGTCGACTGGATACTGTCGGTCGAAATATTAAACTCAGTATATCGCGTCAGAATACGTTCTGAATCGCCATCTTCCATTCTTTTGCCTTTACCCTTTTGAAGTATTTGCATATACACGCCCGTATTCGAAAAATAAACGTATTCGTTTTTCGAAACATCGGTGGTTGAATCGTTCTGATAAAATTCGCTTTCTGAAATCACCTTGATGTCACCGGGCACATTGAGCAGATACTCACCCGACTCATCATCTTTTACCTGAACACCCGACTTGATGAAGGCTTTAATCTGCTTCGACTCACGTTTACGCTTGTCAGCATAAGTTTCATCGTCGTCGCAAGCCTGAAACAGGGTGCAAAATGTCAGCAATAACAGAGGTAGGAATAATAAGTTGCGTTTCATTCGTGTGAAAGGGGATATAATAAATAGTTTGTTTTGCATCAGATAGTCACGGCAAAAATACTAATTTTATTGCACTCATGTGACGGATACATCTAAAAAAACGACAAACAGCATTTTTTAAGACAAAAAGCGCATAAAAAACTGCGAAAGTAACTTACATCCGACCCTTGGGAACGTTGCAAGATACTTTCGCAGTAAACGTTTAGGCTATTTGAATGCTTTATCAAACAGCTATTGCCTGATTGAAATTAAGCCTCAGGATCGGGAGTAATGAGTTTATAACCCTTGCCGTGAATGTTGATAATCTCCACATTCTCGTCGTCCTTGAGGTGCTTACGCAACTTCGTGATATACACGTCCATCGAACGCGCATTGAAGTAATTATCATCAATCCAGATGGTTTTAAGGGCATAGTCACGCTGCAGAATTTCGTTAGCGTGTGCGCAAAGCAAGCTCAGCAATTCGCTTTCCTTCGTAGTAAGTTTGGTCTGGTTTTCGCCACGAGCCAAAATTTGCTTCTGCGTGTCGAAAGTGAACGAACCAATCTTATAGTGCGTACGGTTACGGTTCTTTTTACCGCGAACACGACGCAAAATAGCTTCAATACGGAAAGTCAACTCTTCCATAGAGAAAGGCTTAGTCAGGTAGTCATCGGCACCCAGACGGAAACCTTCGAGAATATCATCCTTCAGCGTCTTTGCCGTAAGGAAGATGATAGGCGTTTCCTCGCTAATCTGGCGAATGTCGCGTGCCAGGCTGAAACCATCCTTCTTAGGCATCATCACGTCGAGCACACAAAGGTCATACTTGTTCTGCGTAAATGCCTTGTAACCAGCTTCGCCATCGGGGCAGAGTTCCGTATCGTAACCCTTAGCCTGCAAATATTCGCGCAGCAACATACCCAAGTTTTCATCGTCCTCGCAAAGGAGTATTTTCATTTTTTCTTCGTTCGTCATCATAATCATTCGATTTTTAATATATTATTTACAGTTTAAAGTTGACCAAAGGTGAAGCAGCCCACATCTATTCAAGCAACCTCAATCCTGCCCCATGATAGGCAACGAAATGATAAACTTCGTACCTTTGCCAAGTTCGCTTTCAGCATGAATGGTTCCGCCCAATGCCTTAACCACATTGTGTACGTATGCCAAGCCCAAGCCAAAGCCCTTCACATCGTGGCGGTTGCCAGTATGCACGCGATAGAACTTGTCGAAAATCTTTTTCAAGTCATCGCGTTTAATGCCGATACCATTGTCTTCGATAGCTATTACCATCCGGCCCGACTCGTTGTAAGTAGACACAAAGAGCTGCAAGTCTCGATCAGGAGCCTTATACTTCACCGCGTTATCCATCAAGTTGAATATCACATTGGTAAAGTGCATTTCATCGACAAACACAATGCTATCATCCGCATCGAGGTGCGTATCAATCGTTCCTCCCGTAGCTTCAACTTTCAGTCGGAAAGTATTAACCGTATCCTGTACCAGCAAGTTTGCATCAAGTTCTTTACGCTTAAAAGTGGCAGCCTTACGGTCAAACATCGACATTTGCAGCACCTTCTCCACCTGAAAGCGCAGTCGCTTGGTTTCATCTACGATGACACCCGATATATGGTTAAACATAGCCTCACTCTTGCCCACCGACGGGTCACGCAGCATTTGCGCAGCCAGCGAAATGGTAGAAATGGGCGTTTTGAACTCGTGCGTCATGTTATTGATAAAGTCGTTCTTTATCTCCGACAAGCGTTTCTGCCTGAAAATCGTGTAAATCGTAAAGATAAAGATGATGAGCAATATCAGCGTAAAGATGATAGCCGGAATCATGAACTGCACCGAAGCAAACAGATACTTCTGCATTTCGGGGAAGTGAATGTAAAGCAAACCGGTCTGTGCCAGCGGGTCGTTAGGGTAAAGTTCCTGACGATAAGCATTCTCCTCACCTTCAGGCTGATAGTCAGCACATCGATACACCTCGCGTCCGTCCGAAGTCGTTACATAAAAGTGATAGTCGATGTTGATACCGTTGCTTCGCAGCTCAGCTCGCAAGTCACTGTCGAGTTTTCGAAAGTCGATGCGCTCTGCCAAAGGTTTGTCGCTCGCCTTATATAATATGGAGTAAACCACTTCATTGAGCAATGCTTTCTGATTGATGAAGCGTTTGCGCACCGAATCGCGCACAGACTCGCTCACAGAGTTGGCATTCAGATTATCCAGGAATATACCCTTGGTCACATTCACCGGAATGCTGGTGTGAGGCGTAGGCTTGCGCACGGCATGGGGGTGCGCCATGTCGAGCGAATCGGGCATACCCGATGCATGTTGATGGAATTGTTCTTCAAGTCCCTGTTTGGTTTCCTCCAATTCCAGGTTGCGAGCTGTTTGATAAAGACTCCGGGTAACGGACTCGTCAAACTGCTCCTTGCGCATATTTATGACTTCCTTTAAATATTTCGTTTGCAGGAAGAGCAACGTGATGAACGAAATGCCTATCACGATGGCTATGGTCCAAATCGTTGATTTCTTCATGACCACAAAAATACGTTGATTTTAAGCATTGCCTTCATATAGAGATTGTTTTTAAGGCTAAACTGCAAAAAATTAACTACGATGCAGCGTTTTACTTATTAAAATCACAAGTAGAACGCTACATCGTAGTTACAAATATTTTTTAAAAGAATCTTACCTCAAGTCAGGGAACACCCGCAACTTGTTTTTGGCCGAAGTACCCAGCGTCAGGACGCTTACCTTCACTCCAGCCGCAAGAATCAAACTCCTCGCACAGGCTTTGAGCGTACTGCCAGTAGTAATCATGTCGTCAATCAGGAGCAGGTGTTTACCCCGTATATCGGTAGCATTCACCACCCGGAATATGTCCTTCACATTTTCCTGACGTTCATAGGTTTGCAAGTGCGTTTGCGTCGGATTATCGGCCGCCCTGATTACCGACTTCGTATCAATGGGTATGCCGGTTACCAAACTTACGCCATAAGCCAGTCGCTCACTCTGGTTGTAACCTCGCTGTTTGAAACGGCGCTTCGACAAGGGGATGGGCACCAGCAAATCGATACCATCGAAAAAGCCGGTATCCATCAAATCTTCGGCCATAAGTTTACCATAGGCCACAGCTATGTCGGGTCGATTATGGTATTTAAAATCAAAAAACAGGTTGCACGTATTGGTTTGCGGATAATAGTACAGATAGCTGTTGGCACGCTGCGTCATTACCACATCGTCCCACATGATGCGTTCAATAATATTGTTCCGCTGTCCTTTGATGCGTGTCAAAGGCAACTTAAGCAAACACTGCACGCATGTGTGTTCCTCGTTACTTCGCAGACGTTTACCGCACACACAGCAAAATCTGGGAAGAAAGGTACTTCGCAAACTTTGCAACACTTGCCGAAGGCGAATTCGAAATTTCATGGTTCATTCACAGTTTGCGGCTACTCACCGCCCTAAGCTGCAACTCTTTGTCACTGGCGGCGAAAATCCATTTCATCGGGCACTTTAACCAGCTTGCGGCCCACTGCCTTGCGCAGGGCATTGCCATTGACCGTACGCAAATGATAAACACTGTCGGACACTTGTTCAAACTCAATATTTTGCGAGTCGGAACCAATGTCATTACTGAAACGCAGAAGGGCCTTGTTCCCCTTTATTTCGTGCTTTATCAGCATCCAGGTACCATAAATGCCCTGGTGCATATATCCATGAACGTTGCCCAAGAACTCGGAACCCGGCACAAACAAATTTTCCTCGTACAAATTCAGGTGCAGGTGCACGCCCAACTCCTTACTGAAAAAGTGGCCTTCAAACGGACGCTGAGCAGCTACGACTGAGCTGTCGTTTCTGTGGCATAGATGATGTGCTGCCGTCGCAATGCCGGAAGCATTAGTCGGCCGAAGCAGCCCTGTCAAACGGTTGTGACTTGCCGCAGTTGCAGTGATGCCGAACAGCAGCATGACTGTGCAAAGGGCTGTGAATAAACAACAAGTTTTTCTCAACATGATTTTTAAAAAAAAATCACGTCTGCTTGTTTCCCAACCGTTAGGTAAATACCCCAACGAGCTGAGAAACAAACAGACGCTGAATGAAAATGAATTATTCTTCGTCGTCGAAATTGGTTCGTAATATCATGGTTGTAGCCCCAATGGTGATAATGTCGCCATCGTTGATAACCACGCGATCTTTGTCACCGAGAATTTCGTTTTGCAGGAAAGTTCCCGTGTTCGACGGAGCATCGCGCAAAATAAACTGCACCTGGCCGTTTGCCTTCACGCGCACAGTTACGATGCAGTGTGTGGTATCGATGCTGGGGTCAACGGTTTTAATGGCAGCATTAGCCTTAGTTCCCTTCACATATCTGCCTACCACATTTTCCCCTGCATAAAGTGGAATTTCCTGTTTGAAATGAAAGGCATTTTCAATCACAACCAATTTGCCGCGTACGGGTTCTTCGGGTTCCTCGTCAGTCGGTTCATCAGCGGGTTTAGGTTGCGGCATACGAATTTTAAACTGTTTATTACAAGCCGGACATACAAACACGAGAATGCGACCGGGTTCGTAATTAGTTTCGTCAAATTGTATAGCTTCGTCACATTTAGGACAGCGGATGCGTTTCATATCGTGGAATTTATTAGGAATGAAGTGAAAGCGAGAATATAAAGGTTTTCAAATGCGAGTACTTATAGAAGTCGTCTAAACTTTTCTGGCGAAGATTTGATTTGGAGATTTATCTCTTCTAAATTCAATCTTCACCTTTCTTTTTGGCCGTTTTTTGACCTTTCATCAGTCGTGTAGCTCGCTACACTCCTTCTTCAAGGCCCAAAAACGCCTCTAAAATTAAGGCAAATCTTGAAATTCATAAAAGTTCAGACGACTTCATAAAGAAAAAATAGGAATTAGGATGAGTGCTCACTCTGTTTGTCCTAATTCCTATTTTAACTTCAGCACCCAGGCATCTGCAAAGGCTTTGTGTTTTTTGAATTGCTGCAAGGCGTGTTGAGCTTCGGTTTCGGTAGCATAGTGTCCGTTAATCACTCTGACCATCCGCCCATTCACATAAAGATCTGCATGTTTAAAGCCCTCGTCTTTCAGTTTTTGCACATACTTTTCAGCACTCTGTTTCGGTACAGCACTGGCCAACACCAAGGTAAACTTTCCTGTCGGCTTTGCAGCAACTGCTACAGGCTGTTTCGAAGTCGTTTCAGTTTTCGAAGCAGTTGGTTCTGCTGCCGAAGTTTCAGTCGTAGCCGGAACAGACTTCGGTTCAGCCACCGGAACGGGTTTTGGAATGATTGTCTGACTGTTCGTCTGTACGTTCGAGAACAGCTGCTCGTAAACTACGGAAGCTGCCTGCGTATCAACCGACGTAGAGTTCGACACCGGAGTAGCCCACACAAAGTAGAAGAACACAGCCACCACGGCAGCAGCAGCATAATTCACAATTTCGCGACTGATGCTGATGGTGTAATTCTTTTCAGTACGCTTCACCTGGAGTTTCTTTTGACGCTCGGCAGGCTGTTCGCCGTCAGCAGCATTGTTGGCTTTTGCATCCCAACGCTTCAAGGAAAGCGAATCCAAACCGTAAAGTTCGGGCGACACCACTCCAGCCTTGCAAGGCGTGAAGTTATACTGTTCGCCAATACCCATGCTGAGTGTACCGATTCCCGACAATTCGTACTCGCCTTTTTCCTGCAGTTCTTCCTTCAGCTCGCGCACTGCACTGTCAATGAGTTTGAGCGTATCAGGATACGAAGTGCCATAGGCTTTCATGTACGATTGAACGAGCAACCCGTCGTTCAAAACGAGCTGCTGATTAAAGCCCACACTGCGATAGGGCGGCAAAAAGAGGAATTCTTCCTCAATTCGGCGCGCAGGCACATACTGCGTAACAAATCCGCCTAAACCGGGAACTATTACGCAGTCATGATGTAACAATAAGCTTTCAATATGTCGAGAGAGTTCAATCATACTGCAAAGATAAGCCTTATTTTTCAATTCTAAAAATCCAAAGATAAGTTTTTGAGCAGGAATCGGCAGTGTGTGTTTGACGATTTGTCGGGAAACGGCGCCGAATGCAGCGATTGAAATGGTTTTCATGCTGTCATTTTGAAGAATGCAAGGGGCTATTCCTTGCAAAAAACATCAACAGAATGAAGGGCAAAAGCGCAAATACTATGGCAATTTTAACTTCATGCCTAAGTGAATATTATTGGCATCCTTGATTTTGTTGTGCTTCATGATGGCTGACACCATGCGGTCGCTTCCGTAATATTTACGGGAAATAACCGACAAATTATCGCCACGTTTCACCACATGAAATGCGGGACGTTCAGTTTTTTTGTCTGTTGCTTCGTTAGCCGTTTCCTTAGACTGTGCTTCCGTCTTTTCACGGGCATGCTGCACCGTATCGGCTGCACCATCCGCTGTTTTGGCAGCAAGTTTCGCCGTATCAGCTGCCATTTGCTTGGTTTTTACGCTGTCGGCACCATCCATGTCCACTTTGCGGGCCAGTGCTGAATCAGCTGTTGCAGCAAGGCTTACAGCCGGATGATTCACACCCATCACCTTGTCGAGATAGGTGTAGCTACACGGACAAAGCACGCGGTAATAGCCGGCAAAATAGCACACAGTCATGATGAGCAGCTGACAGAGCAGGAGCATCGAAATTTTCCACCAGTTGCGTTTGCGTCTGGAGGGTACTTCGACATAAGTGTAGCCCATGTCGGCTGATTGGTGAAAGGCTTTATCATCGTCGGTATGCGACGAAATGGTTCGGGGCACGGTGACTTGAATTTCTTCCTCTGCACCATCAGCATCTGCCGTATCATTGTGTTCGGCAGTGTGTGCCTTATCAGCAACCATTTGTTGAACTGTTTGGTGATTATCGGACGAATCGGCTTCCTCATTGTCGTCGTCAATCATGACCACACTGGTTAGTTCCACCCCATTGGCAGCAGCGTTGTCGGCTTCGGCAGGCTGATTGTGTTCATCGCCCTCGTTACCGTTTTCAATGGGCTGCGGACATCCTGCTTCAACTTCTTCCAAACCGTCTTCTTCGTCAGCCGCTTCATCGTTAAGCGATTTATCAGCAGCCGCCGGTGCATCAACCGGTGCAGATTTATCCGAAGCCTCCTCCTCGTCGGTTTCATCTTCAGCCTCATCAGCCGAATCGTCGGCATTGTCAGGATTCAAGTCGTCGTCCTCTTCCTCTGTCAAATCAGTATCATCGGCATCTAAGTCGGCCTCGTCTTCCTCGGCACTCATTTGCTGGTCGATTTCTTCAAACTCCGACACATCCGTATCGTCGCTCAAATCAACCGATTCAAAGTGTGCAAACGGACGGTTTACCAACTCCTTCATAGCGGTGTCGGGGGTAAAAGAAATCTTGGTATGTCCGCTGATAAGAAAACGCTCTCCTGTATTGATATTGACACTGTCGCGTTCACTGACAGCCACCAGTTTAAAGGTACCGAAGCCTTTGATTTTTACAAATTTATCTTGAAACAGACCATCTTCGATTACTTCAAAGAAGCAACGTACAAAGTTGTCTGCTTCGCGTTTTCCCAAGCCTTCGCGCAAGTCCAGGAAATCGGCCAAATCCTGCAGGAGTATTTTTTTCTTCATCAGCTTACAGGGGGGATTATTTCAATTTTTCCTTGAGCACGGCACTGGGTTTAAAGGCCAGCACCAACTTTGGCGGAATCAATTTTCGTTGTTTCGTTGCAGGGTTCACTGCGATGCGCTCTTTCTTTTTCTTTACTTCGAACTGTCCGAATCCTTGTACAGAAAGCGACGTATCAGCATCAAGCCGTTCGGCAAATTCGCCAATCAGTGTCTGAGTTGCTTTCTGCACGGTTTTTGCATTCATACCTGTGCGAAGTGCCAGCGCATTCAAGAAATCTTTATTATTCATGGGCAGCAAGTTCACCGAAGAGGTCAAATTCTGTTGATTCGGTAATCGTTACCTGGTAGAAGCAGCCAATCTGAATTTCGGGGGCATGATTAGCGGGTATCAGTACTTCGCAGTCAATTTCGGGCGAATCCATTTCGGTGCGTCCCACAAAGTAATCGCCTTCGTGGCGGTCAATAATCACACGGAACGTCTGTCCCACTTTTGCTTCAGATATTTCGGTCGAAATGCTCTCCTGCAAAAGCATAAGGTCGTTCAGTCGGCTTTCCTTCACCTCCTCGGGTACATTGTCTTCGTAGTTCAATGCGGCATACGTGCCTTCTTCCTCGCTGTAAGCGAATGCGCCCATACGCTCAAAGCCTACCGCACCGACAAACTCCATGAGTTCGTTGAAGTCTTCCTCCGTTTCGCCGGGGAAACCTACCATAAGCGTGGTGCGCAACGTGATGCCGGGCACTTCCTCGCGGATTTTTGCTATCAAATCGAGCGTTTCCTGCTTGGTAATGTGGCGCTGCATGCGCTTGAGCATGTGGTCGGAAATGTGTTGGAGGGCTATGTCGAGATACTTGCACACATTGTCGTGTTCGCGCATTACGCGGAGCAAATCCATGGGGAAATGCGTGGGATAAGCGTAGTGCAGACGAATCCATTCGACACCGGGAATTTCGGCCATGCGCTCAATGAGTTCGGGCAAACGCTGTTCGTGATACAGGTCGATACCGTAATACGTCAGTTCCTGGGCTATAACTTGGAATTCCTTTACGCCTTCTGACACCAAACGGCGTACTTCGTCTAAAATTTCCTCCATCGGACGGCTCACGTGCTTACCCGTAATAATGGGTATGGCACAGTAAGCGCAACTACGGTCGCAACCTTCAGATATTTTCAGATAAGCATAATGCTTCGGCGTGGTAATTACACGCTGCTGAAGGGTTGCCGTGTTGTACTCGCTATGAAGGTCGTTGAGCAATTCTTTCCAGTTGAACTTACCATAGAATTTATCGACCTGCGGAATTTCCTCGCGCAGTTCGTCAATGTATCGTTCCGACAGGCAACCCATTACATACACGGCTTTGAGCAAACCTTCTTCTTTTTGCTCGCAAAGCTCCAGAATCATATTGATACTTTCTTCCTTTGCATCTGCAATGAAGCCGCAAGTATTGATTACTGCAATGTCGCCGTGCGTGTTATCGGGATTGTGATACACTTCAAAGCCATGTTCCTTGAACTGGTTAAGCAGTTGCTCTGAATCAACGAGATTCTTTGAGCATCCCATGGTTATAATATCTACGGTACGCATTTATTTCGAATTTATATAGATTGTTTTGACCTTGCTGACAGCGTTGCCTGGCAGCGTGCGCTGTGTGAGTTTGTGATGAGCTTATCTGCTAATTCAGATGCTTTGACCCTGGAAAAGCGATTCCACGAATTCGCGGCGATTGAAAGGTTGCAAATCTGTCATTTTTTCGCCCAGACCGATGTACTTAACGGGCACTTGCAGCTGATGTGAAATGCCGATAACCACGCCACCCTTGGCTGTGCCATCGAGTTTGGTAATGGCCAGGGCCGTAACTTCGGTGGCTTTGATAAACTGTTTAGCCTGTTCGTAAGCATTTTGTCCGGTACTTCCGTCAAGCACGAGCAGCACCTCGTCGGGGGCAGTAGCATCCACCTTTTGCATTACCTTTTTAATTTTGGTCAGCTCATTCATCAAGCCGATTTTATTGTGCAAACGTCCGGCGGTGTCGATAATAACGACATCAGCATCATTGGCTTTTGCCGAGCTGATGGTGTCGTAGGCCACACTGGCAGGATCGCTACCCATTTGTTGCTTAACAACGGGCACACCAACCCGTTCTCCCCAAATTACGAGTTGTTCAACGGCTGCTGCACGGAACGTATCGGCTGCACCGAGTACCACTTTCAATCCGGCTTGTTTAAACTGGTAGGCCAATTTACCGATGGTTGTGGTTTTACCCACACCATTCACACCTACCACCATAATCACGTAAGGCTTTTTGTTTTGCGGAATGTCGAAACCTTCTACATCGTCATTACCGCTTTTGGTCAGCAATTCAGCAATTTCTTCTTTCAAAAGGGTATGCAATTCGCTGGTGCTGACGTATTTATCGCGTGCCACACGTTCTTCAATGCGACGAATGATATCGACGGTCGTATCAGCGCCCACATCTGAGGTAATGAGAATTTCCTCAAGGCGGTCTAATACTTCATCATCAACTTTCGATTTTCCGGCAATGGCACGTGTGAGTTTGCCAAAAAAACTGGCTTTGGTTTTTTCCAAACCCGCATCCAGCGTTTCCTTCTTTTCTTTTTTTGAAAAAATGCTAAATAAACCCATGTGTTAATGTTATTATGTTTGCTGTTACAGGGCTTTTCATTTCGCATTGTCCGCCCTTCCGTTTATTTTAAAACCCGGCACAGCAAAAAAATATTTATGTTTTTGCAAACTTACAAAAAAACACTGAAATACAAGCTATCAATCAGCTAAATATCTACGTTGCAAACGCCCTTAGACAGTGGTACTACAAAGCTGTTGCAAAGCATTGACAGGCTGCATTTACAGAGCATTCGGAAGATAATGTAAATAAAAAACCTCTCATACCGCATAAGTATGCAGTACAAGAGGCATATTACATTATCGTGTACGACTACGACATCGAAAGATGACCAATAGTCAGACAATTCATCAATGTGTCAGATTAGTTCTTGAAGAAGTCTTTAACAGCTTCGTTGGGCACCATCTGTTCATCGAAAATGTAAGCACCAGTTTTGGGGCTCTTCACCATCTTAATGACCTTGGTGTAAGAACGTCCGTCAGTTTTACCTTCCTGGAGCGTTGCGACTGTTTTCTTTGCCATGGTTTATCTGGTTTATTTAATTTCTTTGTGGATGGTCATACGTTTGAGGATGGGGTTGTATTTCTTCAACTCCAAACGCTCGGGAGTGTTCTTGCGGTTCTTCGTCGTGATGTAACGAGAAGTTCCGGGAAGTCCACTTTCTTTCATTTCAGTGCATTCGAGGATAACCTGAACGCGATTGCCTTTAGCTTTCTTTCCAGCCATTGTATTCTACGTTTTATCCGATTACTTTAATATTTTTCCAATCGCAATATCCTTTGGCTACGGCGCTGTTGAGAGCGGCATCCAAGCCAATTTTGTTGATCAGGCGCAAACCTGCAGCGCTGATACGGAGTACGATCCAGCAATCCTGCTCAACATAGTAGAATTTCTTAGTAAACAAGTTTACGTCAAACGAACGCTTTGTGCGGCGCTTCGAGTGCGAAACGTTGTTGCCAATCATGGCCTTCTTTCCTGTAATTTGACAAATCTTAGACATTGCTTTCGCTTTGTTTCTGTTGTATATGAAATGCGTTAGGACATGTACTATTCTCTCGCCATTGGGGTTTCAGAAGTTGTTGTTGCGTAATCTTGGGGTGGTATTCTTATATTAACCCAATGCGGATGACATTCCTTTTACGGGGTGCAAAATTACAACATTTTTGTGAACTAACAAAACTTACCTCACTTTTTTTTGCTGATAATCAAAAATAATCAAATACATAATGGCAATTTATAGCTATCGTAAGATTCCCGATAAGCCTCAACCCCACCCTCCGCTGCGCTCACTCCGAGGTAACTGTTAATTGTAGAGCTATGCCATAAGCTAAATTATATCAACAATCCATTCTGTTTTTTGTGCTTACAGTCCCTCTTTCTGAACACAATCCGGCTTATCTCCCAATTTTTATCCGCGATTGTCGGATTTAGTTCCGAGCTTGTTGAAATTAGTTCCGAGCTTGTTAAAATTAGTTCCGAGCTTGTTGAATTTTCTTCCGAGCTTGTTTCAACAACCTTGGAACTATTGAAAATCAGCGTTTTCAAAATCGCAACAACAACAGACATTGTTGCGCTTGCTCCGTCAGTTTATGCAAGTAGAAGCAGTAATTACTTTTTTTAATAATATTAAGATAGTTGTTAATATCGAATCTCGAAAAACGATGAAACTGCAAACGGAGAGCATGCCGAATACATTAAACACACCCAAAGAACAAGAAAAGGCATTACGGTTAGGTTCATGGCGAAGAACACAACGCTTTCATGGACTTTAAATTCCAAAATCGTTTTCGCCCAGAAAGAGGTTGACAAGAAACATACAAAAAACGAGTAGGGGCTAAACAGCAAGCTTAAGCTGTTTAACGCCTACTCGTTTTTATGAGTTTCGAGATAAAAATGAAGTCGTCTGAACTTTTATGAAATTCAAGATTCGCCTTAATTTTTGAGGCGTTTTTGGGCCTTGAAGAAGGAGTGTAGCGAGCTACATGACTGATGAAAGATCAGAAAACGACCCAAAATAAAGGTGAAGATTGAATTTAGAAGAGATAAATCTCCATATCAATCTTCGTCAGAAAAGTTTAGACGACTTCTATATCGAGTTGAAGGGTCAGGATTTATTCAGCAGCACCTTCTTCTTCGGCCTTGATGAAGTCGAGCAGCATGTGCATGGCTACTGAAGTGGCAGACGAAAGGTTCATGTCGCGACCATTGTCTTCTTCAATCATGCGCGTTACGATATTTCCTTCGTGACCAACGGCAATCCAGATAGTGCCGACGATAACGCCCGATTTACCACCGTCCGGGCCGCCGGGGCCTGCATAACCACTGATAGCTACGGCGTAATCAGTGCCGAAAAGTTTGTTTGAACCCACTACCATTTGGCGAACTACTTCTTCGCACACGGGAGTTTGTTCTTCAATTACCTGGGCATCTACGCCAAGGATATTGGTTTTTACCTCATCGGCATAGCAAATCAATCCGCCTTTGTAGTAGTTTGAGCTACCGGGAACAGCGGTAATGACGCTGGCGATGCGACCTGCTGTGCAGCTTTCGGCCGTTGAGAGCGTTTTGCACTCGCGCCACAGAATTTCATTGATGTCTTTACTTACAAGTTTCAGGTCTAAATCCATGCTTAATAGGGTATTTACGGGTATATATTATAATGTAGTTCGTGAATAGGCAGGTTTGTCGATCGGACAGAAGTCGGCATCCTGGTATTTGAAGTAGCCAGTAATGGCTATCATGGCTGCATTGTCGGTGGTGTACGAGAATTTAGGAATGTAAATGTTCCATCCTTTTCGTTCGGCGCGTTGCTTGAATGCTTCGCGCAGTGCGGTATTGGCCGATACGCCGCCCGAAAGTGCCACATGCTTGATACCGGTTTGCTTCACAGCCAAGTCGAGTTTCTTCATGAGAATGTCGACAATGGTTTTTTCGAGCGAGGCAGCGAGGTCTTCTTTGTGGTGTTCCACAAAGTCGGGGTCAAGTTTCACTTGGTCGCGCAGGAAATAGAGGAAGGAGGTTTTCAGTCCGGAGAAACTATAGTCTAAACCTGCGATGTGGGGTTTACTGAAAGTGTAGGCCTCGGGATTTCCCTGACGTGCCAGACGGTCGATAATCGGTCCGCCAGGATAGCCAAAGCCCATTACCTTTGAACATTTATCCATGGCTTCACCGGCGGCATCGTCGATGGTTTGTCCCAGAATTTCCAAATCATTGTAGGCATTTACCTTAACAATTTGTGAATTACCACCGCTCACCAACAGACACAGGAAGGGATAGGGAGGCACTTCGTTCTGTTCGTCGGGCGTTTGAATGAAATGGGCCAGAATGTGACCTTGCAGGTGATTGGCCTCGATAAGGGGAATGCCCAAAGCGGTGGCGAGACCTTTGGCAAAGGACACGCCGACGAGCAGTGAGCCCATCAGACCGGGACCAAGGGTTACGGCTACGGCCGAAAGTTCTTCTTTCGTCACTCCAGCCTTTTGCAATGCCACATTCACCACCGGCACAATGTTTTGCTGATGGGCGCGCGATGCCAACTCGGGCACTACCCCACCATACAGTTCGTGAACCGACTGACTGGCTGTTACGTTGCTAAGCAACAAACCATCGCGCAGAACGGCAGCTGAAGTATCATCGCAACTCGATTCTATTGCAAGAATTGTTGTCATAAATGTTGTTTTCGTGATGCTAAGGGGTCATACTGGAAACGCAATGCACTGCCGGCTGGCAGCCCGCGTAATTCGGCTTCAGATGTACCCGTTTTAATGCGTAAGAATTTCAAGACCATTTTCGGTCATCAGGAAGGTATGTTCCCACTGTGCCGAGGGCAGTTCATCTTCGGTCACTACGGTCCAGCCGTCTTCTTCGTCGATAAACACGTCGCGGTCGCCCATGTTAATCATGGGTTCGATGGTAAATACCATGCCGGGAACGAGGAGCATGCCGTGATGACGGGTGTTATAATGATTCACTTCGGGTTCTTCGTGAAACTCCAGTCCGACTCCGTGTCCGCAGAGTTCGCGCACGACGGTAAAACCGTTTTTGCGTGCGTGCTTTTCGATGGCCTTGCCGATATCGCCGACAAAACCCCAGGGTTTGGCTGCTTCGGCACCAATTTGCAAACATTCCTTGGTTACGCGCACGAGCTTTTCTTTTTCGGGAGTGGTTTGGCCGATGATAAACATACGCGAGGCATCGCTGTAATAACCGTCGAGAATGGTGCTAACGTCTACATTGATGATGTCGCCTTCCTCCAGTATTTCATATTCTGAAGGAATGCCGTGACACACCACCTCGTTGATGCTGGTACATACGCTCTTGGGGAAGCCTTCGTAGTTGAGCGGTGCGGGAATGGCACCGTGACTTACCGTATAATCATAAACGAGTTTGTCGATGTCGGCCGTGCTCATGCCGGCGTGTATTTCGCGTTCAATCAAATCGAGCACACCGGTGTTCACTTCACCCGAACGACGAATGCCTTCAATTTGTTCGGGGGTTTTTATGAGTTCGCGCGTAGGCACAAGTTCTCCGCGGTTTTGGTAGCTCAATATGCGTTTATCGAAGTCGGTAAGCTCATATCCTTGTGGCAGATGCCAATTTTTCTTTACTCTTTTCAACATAATAGATTTTTACATTACCTGTGGACTGCATATATTGCCTTGCCGCATGGTTTGCCAATTCTATGGTTACTCCGAATTGCGGCAGTTGCGGGGCTGGCAATCCATCTTCGCCACTGCAAAGTTAGCGTTTGAGGTGCATAATGCAAAACGATTAGAGAAAGTTTTTCAAAATAGACTGATTGATTCACTTTTTGCAAGCTAACGGACTACACGGAATGAGCTGATAAGTTGACGCACCAAATGGTAATCTACTAACTTTGCATGATTGGGATAGGACGGCAGCACGGCAAAAAGTAAACAGCATAACGAAAAAACTCGTTGTACAACTTTAAAGAAGCTATACAACGAGTTTTAAATGAACGGGCAACAACTTGTGTGCACTCAATTCGAAAACATTTTTCATAAAGCGCAATGCCTTAGAAAAAGAACTGTGGACCAGGAGGGGCTCGAACCCTCGTCCAAACAGGGAAACAACATGCTTTCTACACGCTTATCGTTGACTTGATTTTCGTGTTTGGGCAAGACCAACGCCACCAACCCAAACCTTATCCTTTAAAATTTCACCTTGACTGCAAGGCCGGCCAAGGCTATCCCCGATTTATCTGCACCACCTGATCAAGACGCTTCGGAGCAAGAGCTCTTGGGTGATGTCTCGTTCCAGCACCTTGTGCCGGAATTAAGCCTCAATCTACTGTGCTTCGATTAGGCAGCGAGAGCAAACTTGTTTTCGCCAGTTAAATTGCTGAAAGCCGAGATTATAGTGCCCACTTTCAGGCGCACTGCGTGCTTACATACCATTCCGACCCGCTGTCAAATCCAATCTGGCCCGATTGGGAATTTACAACAAATCCCTGATAGGTTTGTGCAAAATTACATCATTTGCACCGAACCTCCAAATTCTCCGGCCGTTTTTTACATTCTGACAGCGGCCAAGTGGTTATTCACCGGTAGCAAAATCGACACAAGCGCGTTCGCCGATGTGTTGCATCAACGCTACAGCTACGGCTTTGTGGGCGGGATGAACGGCGTAGGCTTTGACGTCGTCGAGGGTGTCGAAGGTTGAATCTAAGCAGATGTCCCACTTTTCGGCGGGATTGACGTTAAAGCCTACCTGCACCTGACAAATGAAAGGAATAACGGCGGGCAATGCCTCAATGCCTTGCTTGAAACTTTGAGCTGCTGCTTCGCGAACGGTGGGTTCTACGTCGTCGCGAAACTTAAACATGACAATGTGCTTAATCATGAGGTGGATGATATTTAAATAATTCTACGTTGACGATTGAGCTTTTGTACGCTACCTATCTATGCCTGAAGGCCTTGGTTTTCTGGATGTACTTTTTCTGAATTTCAGGACTACGAGGGGCATACCGCTTTATTTACGAGTTTTTGCCTTTGGTATGCACGAAATGGGCAATCATGTCGATCACACTTTTGTCCATTTCACCAGGCTGGGCATAATCGTCGGGCGTTGCCATGGCTGGAAGCTCGCGCATCAAATGATCGAGTCCGGTGAGCAAGACCATCTGTACGTGCGGATTATTGCTGACAGCTTGTCGCCAAAGTTCCAGGTCGGCTTCAGTCACTTGATAGTCGTGAGTGCCTTGCAGAAAGAGCATCGGTTTGTTTTTGAGTTTCTTTACAGCTTGCAGGGGGTCGTAGCTCTTTTGCATGGCTTTGTACTCGGGCGGAAAAACGTCGGTCATTTGTTTTACAAAGGAGCGGGCACGAGCTGCTGCCGAATCGGCTGAAAGTCCGGCGTGGATTGAAAGGTATTTTACTTGGTCGTAAAGCATTTCGTCGAACGGACGGGCGGCAGCTGCCATTCCTATCAAACCGGCAATTTTGAGTTCGGAACGCAGGGCGATACGAGGCATGAGGGTTCCACCCATGCTGTGACCTAACACATAAATTCGGTCGGTATCAATCTGAGGCAAACGGGCGGCCTGACGCAGTGCCTGAAGGGCGTCGTCGACGGTTTCGGTGTCGTAGTTGAGTATGCCTTTACTCACTTCTGCCGTGCGCTGAGCGTACACTTTGGTGCGCTTGTCATAACGTACGGTGGCTATGCCGCGTTGGGCAAGGGCGATGGCTAAATCGCGAAAGGGTTTGTTGGGTCCGAGAGTTTCGTCCATGTCCTGCGGACCGCTGCCATGTACGAGAATAACCACGGGCCATTGGGTTTGGGCTTGGGTTTTGCAGGGCATCATGAGTTTACCGGGCAAGCTCACGCCATTATGCTTTATGGTAAAGTCCTGTTCTTTGACATCGTCGGGAAGTGGTTTCACGGGCACTTCGGGCTGCATGTTGGGGGAGGCAGTCAGGGGGGCGGGAGTGAAACTTATGCCAGAAAGTTGACCTTGGGCATTGAACACAGCGCGATAATCGACACGCGCCTTTTCAAATTCAAGCAGACAGGTGGCTAATTCTAATCCGTCCTTGTGTTCGCGTTTCCATTCGTGCTGATTTTTTAATGCACCGGTTTGCGCGGTGAGTTGTCCCCATATTGTGCGAATAGATGAAGCTGGCAGTACGGCGCGTAATTGAGCATCGGCATGGGCCAGGAGGCTGTCGGCTTGTCCGGCTTTTACCCATTCCAAATGTTTGGCGGCCATGTCGGTGTATCGGTCGGCTTGCAGGGCAAAGGGGAACACGAAGAGAAAAAACAAGATAAACTGGCGTTTCATGGTTCTTTATGATTAAATAAAATAACTGATATTATTCATTCATGGCTCCACAATGCGGACAACGGCCCTTTCGGGGAATGGACCGACGGCATACACCGCAAAGTAAATGCGAGGGTTGGTGCAGCCAATACTGGCGTATGGCAAAATACCAATAGGCAAGTAGCAAGGGATAACCTATATATAAAGGTGTGGTGAGCGTAAATACCAGATAAAGCACTACGCATACGCCACCGAGCGAGGCTAAATAGGCCAGATTGTCGCCTAAATCGGGCTGACGGCGAATTTCATCGACCACGGCTACGGCTACAATGAGTATGCACCAGACTGAGGCCAGAAACAACGACATGATGAGGGGCAGGTTGGTATTGAGCGGATTGAGCGTAGGATAATAATAATACTCAACCCAGGTACTGGGCACAAAGCACTGAATACTGCCGTAAAGGGCGGCGGATGCACTGACCGTGAGGCAGAGCAAAGTGGGATAAAAACTGGGTATGTCGCGAAAGTGGACCATGCGGTAATGCTTGTGGCGAAAGGCTTGAATAAGGCCAAACAGCACTGCCAAACCTAAGAACAGTAGCACAAAACCGGTGGTGCGTCCGGAAAAATGATATATGAACTTGGATATGGGGTCGTTGGGCACAACTTTGGCTAATAGGACTGATTCGCGAACCCAACCTTGGGTCAGTTGGTCGCGGGCTACTTTGACCCAAACGGAATCGACGGTATCGGCCGGGACATACTGTATGCGGGCCACTACCAAATCGTCGTGTTTGCGCACTTGGGGCATTCGCTGCGGGGAGATGGCATAGTCGGCCACGCCGATTTGGGGTGGCAGGGGACTAAGCTGCAAACTGTCGGTGGTTTGAAAGTTATAGCCTATCCAATAATGGTGACTGATGTAGAAGCTTACCGAATCGACTGCTCCTTCGCTGGCTTCGGCCCAATGGTCGGTTTGATTGGGGTGGGAATAGTAACACGAGGTGAGCAGCAATGCCGACATACACACAAGCATGCACCGAACTAAAAGACGAAATGGATGATACATAGGCTGAATGGGGGATTTTACGCGTAGCACTTGGGTTGGGGCGTCGAAATGAGGTGGAACTCTGCATTCTTGGGAATTAAGCAAATGCCCTTACACTATCTATAGAAAACTGACAAAGTATTCATACTTAACTTCAGAATTTACAGGACTACCTTATATCCCGATTTCACTTTATTACATCTGTGCAAAATGCACCGAAATGCCTATAAACAAAGGGCTGAGGGCACATCGACGGATACTGAAAACATTGGAGGTGCGATATCAGGTGCCGAAAAAAATTTGGTTTTTGAGGTGTTTGTGTTGTAACTTTGCAACGGCTAAATAGATGTTGAACCTTGGTTTAACTTCTGCTGATAGCCTCAACGGATGAAAAAACAAATATTCCTTATTTATTCAGCGTTCTTTGACATTTTGCTACCAAAGAAAGTAAGGCAGGTAGGCCTGTCTGAAACACCTTTGCGCAGACGCAGTTGCCCTCACGCTTTGTGCAACCGGGCTATGCTTACTCTGTGAGAACCTGCATTTCACAGCGGGCACAGTCGAAACGTAAGGGAAACTTACGACCATCGGGCAGACGCAGATATAAGGGGTCGGGCACTGAACGATCGTTTTTTTTGCAAATGTTCAGTGCGTGACGTATGCAATGCTTACAAGTCATGATGACATTGCGCCCCTTGGGCTGATTCAGTTCGAAGGCTTGCTCGATTGCACGTACGCCGTGATTGCTATAGAAGGCCTCGGCCAGGCGGTTTGATACGTTGGCGGTGAAGTCGAGCGAAGGGGGTAAAAGTTTACGGAGTTTTTCGTCGTCGGGGCGCACGGCACGGTCGGGCTGATAGCTAGCGCGATGAGTGCGCAACAGCGCATCGACGGTTTCGCGACGCCAACCGGCTAATACTGAGGCGGGCACAAAGCGATCGCCCACTGTCTGCACCTCGACTTGACGCGCCACGAAGCAGGTGTCGCCTAACTTTGAAAGCTGACGGATGACGGCTTCGCGCTGCGAGGTTTGGGCTACAGTGTGTTCGTATTCGAAAAAGAGCGATACGTGGCAACCTGTTTCGTCGGCCATATCGAGGGCATAACCCGAGGGTACTTCGCGAAAGGCTATGTCTAAGGCTAATGTGCGTTTGGCGGTGGGTTTGGCAAGTGTTTTATCGAAGGCAAAGTCCAAACTGCGATGCAAAGTCACGCCTAAAGGTAGACGAGGCATGCGGTTCGGGAATATTTCATGGCCTTCGGCTTTGTTGACTCTAAAACCTTGCAATTTGCCGTCTGCTCCCACGAAGCATAGTCCATCGCCGCCGACAATCGGGGCTGACAGATGGTCGGAGGGAATGAGCGTGAAACTTTGGCGACGTACGCGCTGCACCTGACCTACCACCGGGCCTACGGCCTTGGGGGTGGCAAAGGAATGTACAGGGGCTGCTGTGCGACCATGCAAAAAGTAGTTGGTGAATCCGCGGTTGAAACTGCGCGTGGCATCGGGGGTGAAAGTGAGTTGCGAGGTGCCGAACGAGGCACGGCGATAGGTTTCGGGACGACGACGGATTATTTTGTCGATTTCCTGACGATACCAGGCGGTTACGTTTTTTACATACGACACGTCCTTTAAACGGCCTTCAATCTTGAACGAGCGCACGCCGGCATCCATCATTTCTTCGAGCGAGGAGGTGCGGTTCATGTCGCGAAGGGAGAGCAAATGGCGGTCGGCCACAATGATGCGACCATCGGCATCGACCAAATCGAAAGCCAGGCGGCAGAATTGGGCGCAACAGCCTCGATTGGCGGAACGGCCGAAACAATATTGCGAAGCATAGCAACGACCGCTGTAACTCACGCAAAGGGCACCATGCACAAAGGCTTCAAGGGGTACTTTCACGGCCTGAGCAATGCGGCGAGTATCGTCGAGGGTAGTTTCGCGGGCCAAGACAATCTGACGAAATCCGGCTGCTTCGAGCCATTGTGCTTTTTCGACAGTACAGTTATCCATCTGTGTCGAAGCGTGCAGGGCGATGGGGGGTAGCTTCATTTGCAGCAAACTCAAGTCTTGCACAATCAATGCATCTACTCCGGCACGGTACAAATCCCAAACCATTCGTTCTGCTGTGGCCAGTTCGTCGTTCCACAAAATGGTGTTGAATGTCACATAAATGCGTGCACCGAAGGTATGGGCAAAGTCGCACAGACGGGCAATGTCTTCGATTGAATTGCCGGCTGCTGCGCGGGCTCCGAAACCGGGTCCGCCGATATACACGGCATCAGCTCCGTGACGGATGGCCTCGATACCGCATTCTGCATTTTTGGCCGGGGCCAGCAGTTCTATGGGTTGGGGGGTGGATGTACTCTTCATAAAAAGGATGTTGGATTTCGTTGATTGCGTGCGTCAGTTTGTTTCGGCAGCCAACTGTCGGGCTGCGGCACGGGCCGGTTTTCCGGTTTCGGTAAGCGGCAATGCGTCTACGCGCAAATAGCGGCGGGGCACTTCGTAAGCATCGAGCTGCGAACGGCAATAGGCTTCGAGTTCCTCGGAACGGTCGGTTGATGCAACATAAAGTAGGGTTACGGTTTCGCCCAATCGTTCGTCGGGCGAGGCTGTGATTTGATATGGTACTCCGATTCCTGCCAGTTGGGCTTCGATTTGTTCGATACGGAGCTTGATGCCGCCTGAACAGATGACATTGTCGCGACGTCCCAAGAGTTTAAAACTGCCATCGGGCTGTATTTCGGCCAAATCGTTGGTTTCTAATCTTTCGTCGCAGACTTCGGGCGCATCAATGACCAATGTACCTTCTGCTGAAAGCGAAACGGTGACTCCCGGCAGCGGATGATAGGCTTCTTGCGGCTCAGCACCATTCACACGGCGAAGGGCTATGTGCGAAAGGGTTTCGGTCATGCCATAAGTGCTCCACACTTCACCGGGGAAAGTGCGCAACCGGGCTTCGAGTTCAGGATTCAAGGCTCCACCGCCAATAATGAGGCAAAGGGTGCGGCGCAGCAACGAACAATCGTGAGGATGCTGCAAACTTTCATACACCTGCATGGGGGTGAGAGCGGCAAAGTCGGGGGCTTCGTGCAAACGGCGATAGGGACGCGAGGTGGGGGGAACAGCTATGATTTGCAACTGGGCGGCAAAGGCGCGCACCAGCATCATCTGCGCTGCAATGAATCGGAGGGGCATACATAGCAAGGCGGTATTGCCGTTTTGCAGTCCTAAAGCCTGAATCGTGGCACAGGCACTGTTCCACATTTTCACCTTTTCGGCGTACATGAGTTTGGGCTCGCCCGTACTGCCCGAAGTGTGTACGGGCATCGTGGGTTCATCGTTGAGCCATCGCTGGGTAAAATCGGCAATTTCGTTTTTAAACGCTCTGTCTTTTGCATCGCCGTACCACAGCGTCTCGCCTTCGATTTCCAATGGGGTTGGGTAATTTTTCACAAAAAGTTGACCGGTTCCCAGACCTTGCGGCATCGTGGCTGTGGGGTCAATAGCTGCGCACCATTGGGCAATGGCATTCAGACCAACGTTGCTTTCAAGAGCTGACGTGACCCAATAACCAATGCCGCGTTCGCGCGCCAGATTCATCCATTCGGCGGCACCGGTAAATGCACCGTGAAGACTCGGCTTGAGAATGATGTACTGGGGCTGAATGGTATCGAGCAATTTGGCCTTTTCGTCGGCATCGTTCACACCAATGAGTTCTTCGTCGAGTGCAATGGGGAGTGGCGTTTGGCGACACAGGCGAGCCATTTCTTCCCATTGTCCCTGACGAATGGGCTGTTCGATACTGTGAATATCATAGCACGCCAGTCGCTCTAATTTTCCGAGTGCCTCAACAGGCGTAAAGGCGCCGTTGGCATCGACGCGCAGTTCAACGCTTTCGGCACTGAACCGCCGTCGCAGCGATTGAATCAGTTGCATTTCGCTTTCAAAATCCAACGCTCCGATTTTCAGCTTCACACAGCGAAAACCTTTTTCAAGTTTTTCTTCCATGCGGCTGCACATTTCGTCGAAATTGCCCATCCACACCAATCCGTTGATGGTTATTCCGCGTTCACCGCGTGTAAAAGCTGAAGGATAGAGGCGCAGATAATCGCCCTGCAACGAACCTGCAGCCGAACGGAAAGCCGTTTGAAGTCCGAACAGCACGGAGGGATAAGAACGCCATTTTTCGCTATCGAGCTCTTGCTTTTCCTGCACTTCTGCGCAGATTTGCAGCAAGCGCTGTTCGTATTGGCTGTCGTAATCGCAACTTAAATCGTGCAGCGGAGCGCATTCACCCAAACCGGTAAAGCGCACCTGAGGGTCGGCTGAGGTAATAACTATATACCACACCTTTCGTTCGCGATATACTCCTCGCGATGTGCCTGCGGGCTGCTTGAATTGCAAGGTTCGCGGAACTACCCGCAAAAGAAAAGGTAGAAATTTCATAAATCGTTAGGCAATTATGTATTAGGACATGCAACTTTGTAATACAACTTGCAGTGTTGCATCAAGCTATGCAGATTTGCATCAAGCTATACAGAATTGCATCAAGCTATGCGGTGTTGCATCAGGGTTTGCAATGCTGTATCAGGGCATGCGGTGTTGTATCTGAACAAATTGGGGAATTAAGGCAGTTTGGGGAATTTTGAAAAATCGGGTTTACGTTTTTCCAAAAAGGCCTGTCCGCCTTCGTGTGCTTCGTCAAGCATGTAGTAAAGCATGGTGGCGTCGCCGGCCAATTCCTGAATACCAGCCTGTCCGTCGAGTTCGGCATTAAGTCCGGCCTTGATCATACGCAGGGCAAGGGGTGAGCGTTCCATCATGGTTTCGGCCCACTCTACCACTTCGTCTTCCAGTTTGTCGAAGGGAACCACCTTGTTGACCATACCCATACGTTCTGCTTCAACTGCCGAATATTGGCGGCAGAGGAACCATATTTCGCGCGCTTTTTTCTGTCCTACGATACGTGCAAGGTACGATGCACCGAATCCGGCATCAAACGAACCTACCTTCGGACCGGTCTGACCGAAAATGGCATTTTCCGAAGCAATGGTAAGGTCGCACATCAGGTGAAGCACATGACCGCCGCCAATGGCAAAACCATTAACCATGGCAATAACGGGTTTCGGGAGTGAACGGATTTGCTTTTGTACATCAAGCACGTTCAAGCGAGGCACACCGTCGCCACCAACATAACCTCCTCTACCCTTTACGTGCATATCGCCACCTGCGCAAAAGGCTTTGTCGCCGGCACCGGTCAGCACTACCACGCTGATGTGCTGTGCTTCACGGCAGTAGCGGAAAGCATCGCTCATTTCAGCTACGGTAAGGGGAGTGAAGGCGTTGCGATAACGCGGACGGTTTATGGTGATACGGGCGATGCCGTTGTATTCGTCGAAGAGTATTTCCTCGTAGGTTTTAATGGTTGTCCAGTTTCTCATTATATAATAGGTATAATAATTCTGTTGAATTTCATATATTTAAAATGCCTGAAGTAGGTATTGAAGCTTAATCTGCTAAAAACACTTCTATCAGTTGGGCTGTTTCTGCGTCTTCGTTCCACCAGCCTTGCAGCGCGTCGTTTAATTCTGACGAGGTATGCGCAGCTTGGTAGTCGATGCCGAATGTCTGTGCCACACCCTTGGCTGAATATACCCTACCTCCGGCAGCAATGTAAGCATCGCGGGCGGGCGAGTCGGCCAATCCAGGCAAATGGTCGAAAATAGCACCATGTCCGTTGTTCAGCAGCAAAATGCGCAAGCCGGCGGGGAGTTCGACGTTCCAAAGGGCATTGGCATCGTAAAAGAAACTCAAATCGCCGATGACCACAATGTGCAGTCCCCACATACCGAGGGCATAGCCCACGGCTGCCGACAGCGAACCTTCAATGCCGTTGACACCGCGATTACAAAACACCGGCACATTGCCACTAAGCATCACCTGTTGTGCTGCACGCACGGCACTACTGTTACCGAGGTGAAGGGTGTAATTCTGTGGGCGTGTGCGCAGTGCCTCGGCCAAATGGGCCACTGCGCCTTGCAATGTCAGCACAGGTTCGTTCAGACATTGGCCCAATAATTTTTGGCGCATGGCTGCTGCTTCGGCATCAAGTGCTTCGGCAGCGTTGCGCACAGCGATATGCTGTTTGGGCAATTCGTCGGCCAACTGCGCCAACACTTGCTTAGCCGGTGTTTCGATTTGGCAGGTAAGGTGGCAGAAAGTATCGGGCAAACTTTCGTAGCCCACGCGTATGACCTGGCAGTCGGTTTGGCGCAGCCACTGCTTGAACCGTTTGTGTATGAAATGGCCGCCAATTTGCAATACGATATCGGGCGCAAAGCGTGGGTCACACAGGGTGTCGAAGGCATTCATGCGTTCGCTTCCGCCAACATCCGAAAGCAATTCGGGCAGCACCAGCAACTGGTTGTTGCGGTTCAGTGCATCGACCTCGGTTCGCAAGTCACCGGCTTCATACTGTCCGATAATCAATGCCGGCAGTTTGGCTTTTGCCAATGTATTGACGAGTTCGGGAGGCAAGGGGCGTGTGGCTTGCGGACGAAGTTTTGTTATTTTGCGTTCCTGAGGTAATTCCGGTGTGGTAAAGCGAAACATCGGTTCGGCTATGGGCACATTGATGTGTGCTGGACCTCCGCCGCCATCGGCCACAGAAAGCAGTGCGGCGTTGATTTCGCGGTTATTGAACCATCGGTCTTCGTCGGTATGGGGTATCACCAGATTGTGCGTGCTGCAATAGGGCTGTAAAGCCCCGTTTTGCGGCAAGGTTTGTCCGTCGAGTTGTTCAATCCAGGGTGCAGGTCGGTCGGCCGAGATAACCAGCAGGGGCAAATGGCGATAAAAGGCTTCGGCCACTGCGGGTATGCAGCCCAACAGGGCCGACCCTGAGGTGACGCAAACGGCTATGGTTTGTTCCGCGGCGAGCGTCAGTCCCAATGCTACAAAGGCGGCACTGCGCTCATCCGTCACGGGATGCAACGTAAAACGCTCGCCTGCTTCGTGCAGATTATGTACGATAGTGGCATTGCGCGAACCCGGACACACCACCACGTGATGAATGCCATGGGCTATGAGCAATGCGGTGAGTTGATTAACTTGAGGAGTATGGCAGTACAAGATGCTATGATTAAATGATTGAGGTTAGTGTTCGGCTGTGCACACCTTCCTGTCAAAACAGTTTGAGCATGGTTTGCAGTTTTCGCTGCGTTTCTTCCCACTCATCGTTTTCGTTGCTTCCCGGCATAATACCTCCTCCGGCATAAAGGGTGGCCGTTTGGGTGGTAAATTGCATGCAGCGCAACGAAACGTAAAGGTGGGTTTCGCCTTCGAGCAGCAGTGGTCCGCTAAACCCGGCATAATAATGGCGCGGCGAAGTTTCGTCAGCTAAAATGGCTTGGAAAGCTTCGGGACGGGGCAGTCCGCACACGGCCGGTGTGGGATGCAGTTTGGCCAAAAGTTGGGTCACTTGGCCGGGCTGTTCAAGGGTAAAACTGAAATCGGTGCAAAGGTGCTGTATGTTTCCGGTGTGCAGCGAATAAGTGTCGGACTTGCGCACATCGACGGCTGTTTCCCGCAAATGGCGTTCGACGAAGCGGCTCACAATGGCCTGTTCTTCTAGGTTTTTTTCGTTCCATTGTGGTTTTTCGCCTTCAACCCAGGGCAAGGTTCCGGCCAGTGCCACCGTTCCCCAGTCGTGCTGCCGGCGTTCGAGCAAAGGTTCGGGGGTTGCCACCAGCCAGGCGCCACTTTCCTTGGTCCACCAAAAAGCCACGAAACTATTAGGACGGTAATGACAGGCTTTTTGAAAATAGCCACATGCGGCCTCCATCAGCCGCATGAAATTTTCGTCACCGCTCACTTCGGTAGTTTCGTGTATGGGCAGTTGCAGGTTAAGTCTGCGCGAAAGTACCATTTTCTGCAGCTCGCCGTTCATGAGCCGGCGATGTGCCTGTTCAAAGCTGTGTGCATAATTTGCGCGCTGCGTTTCGGTATCGTCGGTATAGGGCTGCGCGGCGCAGTGTTGTGGCCATTCCAGCAGACACGTTGTATGGAAATCGGGTTCGACAAACTGGATTGGACAGGTTGGCGAAGGCTGAAACGGAGCTATCACATAGCCTCCCGTCAGCGGTATTTCGTCGATTTGCTGCAACACCCGTGGCTGTGATTCTTGCAGCAGAAGGGCAAAGCGGTTGCTATGGGGCTTGCGATACATCACCACAGCGCCCCAAGTGTTTTGCTTCTGCAGCAAATGCCAAATGGCGTGATTTATATTGTGATGACAGCCATTGCTATCTGCCGTAATGGGTTGCATTCCTTTGTTTTATTTATATTATGGAAGGTTAGGGCAAATCCGGTTCAATTATTTCGTCATCAAACTGAACCATGCGCTCACCTTTTATGTTGTTCAACGCCCATATTCTTTTTCTGAAAATGAAAAAGGAAAATGGGTTTTCCAAAATTCTTTTTTTAGTAGATTTTCCCCAATAAATTCAGGGCATCTGCTCCACTTCTTAATGTGTTTGTTTCCGGCGATGGGGCTTCGGAGCAATCACTATGTAAAGCCCCGTCAAAATGGCTATGCCACCTACCATCATCGAAACCGTAAGCCTTTCGTCGAGCACCAGATACGAGGCTATACACGTTACCAGCGGATTCAGATAAATGTAATTGGCCGTAACCAGGGCACCAATACGCTCGGTCACTTTGTTCCACACGGCATAACAGAGCAGCGAGGCTATCAGCCCCAGAAACAGCAGATTCCCCCAAACCACAGGGGTCGACAGCAATTGCCAGGGGATGGGGTCTTCAAACCATACCACGGGGGCAATGCTCAATATGCCGTAGCCAAATACCTTACGGGTCAGCGTCAGAGTGCCGTACTTGCTGCCTAAAGGTTTGATAATCAACTGATAAAGCGACCACGAAATAGCAGCCATCAGCGCCAACACATTGCCCAGCAGCGGTGCTGAAGCCGTGCCATGCCCCATGCTGCCGTAGGCCACGAAGGCCACTCCGACAAAGGCAATGACCGAACCAATCCAGAGTTTGGCACCGGCTTGCTTTTCTAAATGAAACAAACGGGCAAACAGGGCGGTGATGAGTGGAGCAAGGCAAACGATGAGCGACACGTTGCCTGCCATGGCTTTTTGCAATGCGGTGTTTTCGGTCAAGAAATACACAGAACCGCCAGCCAAGCCTGCCACCACCATTTTCAGTTCGTCCTGCCAACTGCGACAAAACCACCGGCTACCGTTTGCGGAACCGTGGGTTGTCAAATGGTGTGTCCGTCTATTCTGTATACATTGTGCTGCGGCCATGCCTATGTATGCCATGGCAAAGCGCATAAAGAAGATGGCAGCCGGGGTTAATCCGTAGGTCAGCAGCATTTTGGTCGACACAAAGGTAGTGCCCCAAATGCTGATGGTGATAAAGGCCAAAAGGTGATAAATCATGCGATCAGGATGGCGGGTTACAATTTTTTGGCTTCGTTCCAGATGGCATCCATTTCGGCCAGGCTCATGTCTGTAAGTTGGCGTCCCTGCTTCAGGGTGTGCTCTTCAAGGTAGTTGAAACGCTTGATAAACTTTTGATTCGTACGCTCCAACGCATTGTCGGGATTGATTTTATACAAGCGTGCGGCATTGATCAAGCTGAACATCACATCGCCGAACTCGGCCTCAGCCTTTTCTTTGTCCATATTGTCAACTTCGGCTTCGAATTCGCCAATTTCTTCTTTTACTTTTTCCCACACCTGTGAGCGTTCTTCCCAGTCGAATCCCACATTGCGTGCCTTGTCCTGAATGCGATAGGCCTTGATGAGCGAGGGCAAAGCGGCGGGCACGCCTGAGAGCACGCTTTTGTTGCCATCTTTTTCCTTTTGTTTCAACAGTTCCCACTGTTCGATTACTTGTTGTGCAGTTTCGGCCTTCGATTGTTCTTCGCCTTGGGGCGGAAACACGTGGGGATGGCGGAATATGAGTTTATCGCATAATTGATTGCACACATCGGCCATATCGAACTGTTCTTTTTCTGAGCCGATTTTGGCATAAAAACACACATGCAGCAACACATCGCCCAATTCTTTACAAATGTTTTTGTCATCGTTGCGCATCAGTGCTTCGCAAAGTTCATAGGTTTCTTCGATGGTATTGGGGCGTAAACTTTCGTTGGTTTGTTTACGGTCCCACGGACATTTTTCGCGCAGCTCGTCTAATACGTCGAGCAAACGTCCAAAAGCTTTCAGTTGTTCTTCGCGACTATTCATGAAAAAGATAAATACTTTAAATATTTGGCAGACAAATGCTTTGGGAAATGCAGCCAAACTGCTACAAATTCATCCAAAACGCCTTTGCCTTCACAGTAAAACTTCATACCGGCTGAATATGTCACAACGTAAATGCTGTTTTCCGATAATCAAACGGTGATGAAGTCAAAGAAGTTGTTTAAATTTTATTCCTGCTTTTGCTGAGCGTTATTTTAGCTGATTTTTCGGTGATGTTTTGAGGAGTACAGCGGGCTATGTACCGAAAGACATCGCAGAAAAAGACCGAAAACAAACGCTGAAAAAGCTGAAAAAAATACTTTCTGAATAAATTTCAAACAGCTTCTAAATTCATTCATGCAAATTTACGCTTTTATTATTGAATTGACTACCTTTGCGGTATGGAAAAGTTTGAGGTTCACATATTAGGTTGTGGCAGCGCCCTGCCCACATTGCGCCATTGGCCATCGTCGCAAATTATCAATCTGCGCGAAAAGCTGTTTATGATTGATTGCGGCGAGGGCACTCAGGTGCAATTTCGCCGTTCGCGCCAAAAGTTTTCGCGTTTATCGCACATTTTCATCTCGCATCTACACGGCGACCACATTTTCGGATTGATTGGTCTGCTCTCCACCTTGGCGCTTTCGGGTCGCACCGCACCCATGCACATCTATGCAGCTGCCGAGTTAGAGGGGTTGTTACGTCCGCAGCTCGACTTTTTCTGTAAGGGCATTACCTTCGACGTTGAATTTCACCCCCTACCCCGCCGAGCCGACGAGCCTCAGCTCATCTACGACGACCGTTCCGTTTCGGTCTATGCCCTATCGTTGCGCCACCGCGTACCGACGTGCGGCTTCATTTTCCGCGAAAAGGCCTTGCTGCCTCACATTCGCCGCGACATGATTGACTTTCTGAAAATTCCCTTCTATGCCATCAACAGCATCAAGCAGGGCGAAGGTTGGACTACTCCCGACGGCGATTTTTATCCACACGAACGCTTGGTATTTCCGGCCGAACCGGCCCGCACCTACGCCTACTTTTCCGACACTTCGTTCATGCCTCAATACGCTCCCTTCATTCAGGGCATCGACCTGCTCTATCACGAAGCTACCTTTGGCCGCGAATTTATGGCGCGTGCTCGCGAAACCCAGCACTCTACAGCGGCCGAAGCGGCCGAAATGGCTCGTCTTGCTCAAGTTAAGCAACTGGTTATCGGCCATTTCTCGTCGCGCTATGAAAACGAACAGGTGCTCTTAGACGAAGCCTCTGCCATTTTTGCCAATACCACTCTGGCCAAAGAGGGACGCTGCATTCAGCTGTAAACGAACCTGACATTGAAAGACCTATTGATAAATAACTAAAGTTTCCCACCCCCAATAAAGAGGGTGGGAAACTTTAGTGGATAATTTGTTCAGACGTACCATTGCCCCCAGTTTATCGTACCTATAACCACATTACCGAAAGGCAAAATCACCGTAAAATCATTGGTTGGGTTCGCGCTCACGGTCATGATCAAATCGTGTTTACTTTCGAAAACAGCCGTTGAAGCTTGCTTCTTCAAATACTTTCCGCAATAAACGTAATTGTTCGGAGAACTTGCCACATACAGATAATAAGGAGTGTTGGGCTTTAAACCATCGAACGATAGGTTAAACTTGTATGCGCCCTCACTCAATTCCATTTTGCCAATGCGTTCCTGCTGGGCATCAATGGAACTACCTTTTACACCAAGTGTCAGGTAAAGACTACACGTTACTATCAAAAAAAAGCGCCGAATTTTCCTTACAATCGGAAAATTCGGCGCTGATATTCGGGTTTAAAGTCTGATGAGTTTACACAAGCAGTGAATCGGCTGACAAATATTGCGTGTAAACGCTCACGACCTCAAAAAATTACTGAGCCAAGTAGGCGTTTACGTTCTTTTCAATGCGGCCCAGCACGTCGTCGGCTTCAGCAGGAACGAAGGTGCTGCCGGTGATGTGTTCGTAGAGTTCGATGTAACGGTCGGAAATGCTCTTTACCACTTCGGGAGTCATTTCGGGAATCTTCTGATCGTTGGCACCGTGTACTTCGAAACCATTGTTGATGAGCCATTCGCGTACAAACTCCTTCGAAAGCTGCTTCTGGGCTTCGCCTTTTTCAAAGCGTTCCTGATAGCCTTCGGCATAGAAATAGCGCGATGAGTCGGGAGTGTGGATTTCGTCCATCAAGTAGATTTCGCCGTTGTGCTTACCAAACTCGTACTTCGTGTCAACCAAAATCAAGCCGCGCTTGGCAGCAATTTCGGTGCCGCGTTCGAAGAGGGCAAGGGTGTACTTTTCGAGCAAGGCATACTCTTCGGGAGTGGCAAGGCCTTTAGCCAGGATTTCTTCCTTCGAAATGTCTTCGTCGTGTTCGCCATACTCAGCCTTGGTGGTGGGGGTGATAATGGGCGTGGGGAACTTTTGATTTTCCTTCATACCCTCGGGCAACTTCACACCACAAATTTCGCGCACACCGCTCTTGTAAGCACGCCATGCGCTGCCACACAAGTAGCCACGTACAATCATTTCAACGGCAAAACCCTCGCACATCAAGCCTACAGTGACCATGGGGTCGGGGGTAGCCATTTTCCAGTTGGGGCAAATGTCGGTAGTTGCATCCAGAAACTGAGCTGCAATTTGGTTGAGCACCTGACCTTTGTAAGGAATGCCTTCGGGCAAAATGACGTCGAAAGCCGAGATACGGTCGGTTGCTACCATGACCAAACGGTCGCCCAAGTTGTACACGTCGCGTACTTTTCCATGATATACGCTTTTCTGTCCGGGGAAGTTAAATTCGGTATGCGTTAAAGCTGCCATAATTTATAGTTTTAGAAAGTTGGAATATGTTCGGTGTTGATTATTGCGAATATGGGGGTACAGAAAATGTGTAAACGCCCGCACGCTGAAAGTGCCCCACCCTTGCTTATCCAAGGGTTGGGCCTTCGTGCGTGGCATTTACACATTTTGCCCGCTCTTGTTTGCGCAATTCGTCCTCGCGAGCGTAAGCGGCCACAATGCGTGTGACGAGTTTGTGGCGTATAATGTCTTTTTCGTTCATTTCAATAAACGAAATTCCCTTGATGCCTTCGAGAATGCGCTGTGCTTCAGTAAGTCCGCTCTTTTGCGAGGGAGGGAGGTCAATTTGGGTGCGGTCGCCGGTAATAATCATTTTGGTATTCCATCCCATACGGGTCAAGAACATTTTGATTTGGGCAGTGGTGGTGTTTTGCGCTTCGTCGAGTATGACTACGGCATCATTCAGCGTGCGTCCGCGCATAAAGGCAAGGGGGGCTATCTGAATGACATTTGTATCCATGTATTCTTGCAACTTGGCTGCGGGTATCATTTCCTGCAGGGCATCGTAAAGGGGTTGCAGGTAGGGGTCGATTTTGTCCTTCATATCGCCAGGCAGGAAGCCGAGTTTTTCGCCGGCTTCGACAGCAGGACGGCTGAGTATGATTTTCTTTACTTCCTTATTCTTGAGTGCACGCACTGCCAGGGCTATGGCGGTGTAGGTTTTACCCGAACCGGCAGGACCTACAGCAAATATCATGTCGCTTTGAGCGTAGGCTTCGACTAGGCGACGCTGATTCTCGGTGCGCGGCGTAATGGGTTTGCCTCCGGTGCTATAGACAATGACCCCTTCGGCCACTTCCTTGGTGGTGGGGCGTCCTTTCACGGCCAGCAGAATGTCTTCTTCTGTCAGGCTGTTGAACTTGGCACAATGTTTTTCGATGGTTCGCATCAAATCTTCGAATGCAGCCATCTCCTCTTCGTCACCCACGACGCGCACCACATTGTCGCGTGCCATAATGCGGAGTTTGGGACATAAAGCCCGAAGCATACGGATATTGGCATTATTGACCCCATAAAAAATAACGGGATCGGCTTCTTCGAGTATGAAATGCTTTTCTAACATAAAGTATGCTGGTTCGTTGTTCTTTGTCGAAAGGACGGTTTGTTCAGGTAAATAAATTAAATGAGAAATAGGTGTGGTACTTGCCACGGTATACGGTGTGACAAGAGATGAAACGGGCCCGGAATGGCCTTTTCGTTATGCAAATTTAATGCAAGTGGGGTTGTAAGCAAAACATATTTCGTTTTTTATTTGAAATTCGTGTGCAAAATTTTTATTTGTCCCCCAACTCACCCATTTTTTTATTACTTTTGCCCAAGCAAAACGAAGAATTTGCCATGATTGCGCAACCTGTAAGAAGATTAGCGGTTCCTGCCATTTTGCGCAGGCTATCCGGGCGGCTTCGTTCTTTCTGCATTTGTTTAAATTTTGCAGCTTACTCTCTACCATAGTTTTTTCCTCTTCCAATGAAATATAAGTTTACCGAACGTCGCAGTCACTTTTTTCTTACCTTTACCGTGATTGTGCTTATACTGGCCATTGTGAAATGTGTCAATCCGAACATTGGCGAAAACCGGACGTCGTGCTCAAACAAACTGAAAAATAATACGATAACCGAAGCGAATAAAGCAGATAAAACCGACAGCATTGCCATGCAGTCCGAAAAGGTGGACAAAATGCTGCTGCGCGCCCGACAAAAACTCACACTGCTAAAACCGGATGGTTCGCCGGTGAAAAACCGGGTGACGAGTGTGCGACGCTTCGAGGAATCGTTTCCCGACTTGAACGATGTGCAGCTGGCTACGGCTGAACGCGTCGGCATTTCGCACATCGAAAACCGCTCAGAGGCGCAAAAAAGAATGGACGATTTGGTGTACATCGGCGACAACCCGTTCTACAACGTGCAGAAGCTGAACCAATCCATCCCCTATCTGGTTCCGCGGGCGGCGGTACTGCTAAACGAAATTGCCCGTGCCTTCAACGACTCGCTGGCTACAAAGGGATTTCCACCTCACAAACTGATTGTGACTTCGGTGTTGCGTACGCGAGAGGACGTGAAACGCCTGCGACGATTTAACAGCAATGCGTCGGAAAACAGCTGCCACCAGCATGGCACTACGTTCGACATTTCGTACAACCGCTTTCTGCGAATGAAGGAGGGCGGCGAAAGCGACATTCAATGGGTGACGGCTTTCAAATCTATTTTGGCCGAAGTACTGGAGGACCAGCGACTGATGGGTACCTGCTATGTAAAGTATGAGAGACACCAGTCGTGCTTCCACATCACGGCTCGCTGACCTGAGCCAGTCAACGCGTATCCGCGGCTCTCGAGCATCGGCTTTTTAACCTGATTATTCAACAACTTTTCCAATATGAAAACTGAATCCACAAACATCTTCCGTAAATTATGTGCTCCGTTCCATCTGTTAGGACAGGGACTCGGCAAAATCGGTCGATGGTATAAAGGACAATACGTCGGCCGTCCGTGGTGGTATAAAATCATCACGGTTGCATGGTCGTTTCTGGCCTTTATTATTTTCTATGTCTTTGCTGTATCGGTCAACCTGTTTTGGCTTTTTGGCAAATCGCCTTCGCTCGACGATATCCGAAACCCGAAAACTGCGGCTGCCTCTGAAATTTACAGCGCAGATGGGGTTTTGTTAGGTAAGTATTTCAGCGAAAACCGTTCGCCTGTTCCTTACGATTCAATCAGTCCGGTGTTCTTCCAGGCACTGATTTCGACAGAGGACGAACGCTTTTACCAGCATCACGGCATCGACTATCAGGGCCTGTTTGCTGCCGTCAAGGATGCCTTGCACGGAAAAGCGCGCGGTGCTTCGACGATTTCGCAACAGCTGGTTAAAAATATGTTTCGCGTGCGCACGAAGTATTCAACCGGACTGTTGGGCAAAATCCCCGGCGTGGGCATCCTGGTGATGAAGAGCAAGGAAATGATCATTGCTACGCAAATCGAAATGGTGTGCGACAAGCAGGAGATTCTGGAAATGTATGCCAACACGGTGGACTTCGGGTCGAACGCGTTTGGCATTAAAACTGCGGCTAAAACGTATTTCAACACAACCCCCAAACAGCTGAAACCTGAGGAGGCTGCGGTACTGGTTGGTCTGCTGAAGGCTACGTCGGCCTATAACCCGCGCATCAATCCGGAAAACTCGAAAAAACGTCGGAACACGGTGCTGAACAACATGTACACGCATCGTCACATGCTGAAGGAACGCTTTGGTCAGGTGTATATCGACAATCAGGGCGAACTGACGGCCCTGCAAAATACACCTGTAAAACTGAACTTCAATGTAGAAAATGCTTACGACGGTAAGGCGCTTTATTTCCGCGAAGCGGTAAAGGATTACATCCGCGAAAAATGTCCGGATGTCGACGTGTATTCCGATGGTCTGAAAATTTACACTACGCTGGATTCGCGCATGCAGGCTTATGCCGAAAAGGCTATGCGCGAACAGATGCAAACGGTGCAGAATAACTTTAACGGACACTGGCGTGGCATGGGTGATCCGTGGCGCGACGAAAAGGGTAACCTAATTCCGAACTTTATCGAAAGCAAACTGCGCGACACGGAGGCTTACAAAATGCTGAAGGCGCGATTCCCGGAAAATCCGGACTCGATTGACCACTACCTGCGGGTGCCGCACAAGGTTAAGGTGTTCAGCTACGAGGGCGAACGCGAGGAAATGATGTCAACGGTCGATTCGCTGAAATATATGCTGAAGTTCATGCACGCCGGCTTCGTAGCCATGGAACCGCAAACGGGACAGGTAAAGGCGTATGTGGGCGACATTGACTTCAAAACGTGGAAATACGATAAGGTGCAGTCCATGCGTCAACCGGGTTCGACGTTTAAACTCTTTGTGTATGCTGCGGCTATGAAACAGGGATTTACGCCGGCTGACCCGATTAAGGATGAATACATCCGTATGGAGGTGTATGACAAAAAGCGGGATACAACCACCATCTGGCAACCGCACAATGCGAACGGACGGTTTACAAATGCCAACATTCCGCTGCGCTCGGCTTTTGCACAAAGTATCAACACGATTGCGGTGAAACTGGGACAGGAAGTGGGCATTGCCAACGTGGTGCAAATGGCGCACGACATGGGTATCCGTTCGCCGCTTGATGAAACGCCTTCGCTGCCGCTGGGTTCGAGCGACGTCAACTTGTTCGAACTGGTAAATGCTTACGGCACGGTGGCTAACGACGGTATGTATGTCGAACCTGTGTTGGTTACCAAAATTGTGGATGCCGACGGTGATGTGGTGTTTGAGGCACCGAAAGTTGAAAAGCGTGCCTTGCCGCAAACAGCTGCTTTCTATATGCAAAAACTGCTCGAAGCGGGTGTACGCGACGGAGGCGGTACTTCGCAAACGCTGGGTGCCGGCATGTATTTAGGTCCGTTTGCGGCCAACTTGGATATGGGTGGTAAAACGGGTACGTCGAACAATCACTCGGATGCTTGGTTCGTGGGTGTGACTCCGAACCTGGTCGGAGGTGCATGGGTTGGCGGTGAATTCCGCAGCATTCACTTCCGCACGGGACGATTAGGTCAAGGTAGCCGCACGGCACTGCCTATCGTGGCTAAGTTCATGCGAGCTGTTATGGACGACAAGCAACTGAGCAAAAAGTATTTGCATAAATACGGTCCTGCTCCCGACGGTATTGACTCAAGCACTTATGCGGCTACTTACTACCAAAAGGCTGAACCGGATTCGACGGCTACAGATTCAACATTCTTCGCGCCTTCTGACGAGGATTTGATGGGAATCGGCGCTGACCACTCTGACTTGATGGACAGCGAAGGCGAAACGAACGGTGAGGCGCAACAAACGCACTCGCAGGAGCAGCCCAGGCAGAAGGAAAACGGACATACCCCGGAAGGCACTGCTCCCAAACAGGAAAACGTGGATAACTTATTCAACTAAGGCTGCGTGAACGCAGCTGTTGCGACGAACGCGCACGGCTGATTCATTGCCTGCACATGATACACTACTGTAAGTCCGAAACGCAAGTTTATTGCTTTGCGTTTCGGACTTTCTTTTTGGGTTTGATGCCTCCAAAATGCGGTTCAGTCGCAAAAGTGCGTCATAAAACTCAACAACACGCATTCAGGGTTTTAGACAGGCCTACCTGCCTTACTTTCTATGGTAACAAAATGTCAAACAACGCTGAATGAATAAATTCGGAAAATCTGTTTTTTCATCCGTCAAGGCTCATGTGCAGTTTATCTATGCTGCAGTGCTACCTTTATTGCGAAGGCAATGTCAGTGCAAACCGAATGCAGAGCGACGAGAGCTGGCTCTCAAAAGCTATGCTGAGGTGCAGCCTGACTTCGCCGTAGGCAAAGATACAACATGCACAACCCGAAATCCAATTTTTTTCGCCGCCTGATATCGCACCTCGAAAATTTCACACGCTCTAAAATGGGCATTAAGCCCTTTATTTATGGGCTTTCCGACGCATTTTCCGATCGCGAAAAAAATAAAATCGGGATATAATATTTTATCTCCTGCTGATTATCAAAACGTACGAAGCTGCAATGTTTTGCCTCTTCCAAATACTACAGACGCCACACCTTTTTTGCTACTGAGCCCCTTAATGCTTGGGCGCAAACCGTTCTATTTTTTCAGTGAACTTTGACCATATCATGATGGCACTCACCACTAAGCAACCGACTGTTACAACTGCCAGCGCAACTGCAGGGATATGTCGGACTGACAAGGACTGTTGATTTCAGCTATGCCTGATGAAATGCTGGTGCGATTAAAATAATAAGTAAGGGATGCACGCACGCCTAAGGTGAGAGATGGAAACATTTTCCAATTATTGACTAACACCCCGCGCAGACCATGATGGACAAACGAGGGGAAGGCTCCGGCGCGATACAGTTGGGGTTCGTAGGCATAAACGGCGGACTCGTAGTCGTCGGTAAAAAAGAGCGAAGCAAAGGCTTTCAACTGATAAACGGACTTGGGCTTCCAGGCAGTACGGGCCGACAGCATCCAACCTACTGACTGCTTGCCGGTTTGGCGCGTGGCATAGGTGAAGTCGGCTTGGGTGTTGAGTTCAAATTTGCGTTTCTGCATCAGGGCGGCAACACGGGCACGATGCGTGGTACGATACTCCAACTGCTTGTATCCGGTAATGGTGCGCTGTCGCGACTTAAAACGGTAACGTGCCATGAGGTACCACGGGCCTTGCGTTTTCCATTGTGACTGCAACGATAATTCTATGCCTTTGGCACCACCTTGTACCGTGGTATAGGTGGGCGAGGGATAGCGGAACAAGTCGGCATAGCCTTTGAGTTGCCAACGGGAGGAGGGACGGCAGGTGAAGCCGAACAACAGGCCTTGCTCATTGGCAACGCGACTGGATTGCTGCAGGGCATCGCCATAGATACTGACGAAATCGGGGGCAAAATAACGCAACTGGGCATTGAGCGAGGCTTTGCGCGTTAAACGGTACGACAAGGTATGTTCAGTGGCAAAGTGCGCGCGGTGGTCGAGGGCGGCTTCGCCTTGCACTGTGAAGTGGGGAAGGTTACAATAATACGACAGGGATGCACCGCCGGCTGTTTGGCCGCGAAAATATCCGGCATTGTAAAAACGGGCTTCGGGCCACACGGGATGGTCATAACGTACCAGGTAACCATCGGCAGAGAGGCCCCAGGCGGACCGATTGTAGCCAATGTGTCCGCCAAATGTGAAACTGCCCAGATTGCGACGGCGCGTTATTTCGGAAAGTGTACGATGGGAACCGGTTTGCAGAATGCTGCGCACGGTGTCGCCTGTATCATTATAGCGGGCATCGAGTTTGCGGTAGGAGGCAAAGGCCATGAAATCGAATGCCGAGAACTGACAGGCTGCGGCTGCACCCCGAAAGAAGCGACTTTCGTCGGTTGAGGTGTGGGGACGGAAACTAAGGGTGTTGCGACGTCCTTCGTTGAGAATCTGTTCGCGACCGCCATAAAACATACGGCCAAAAAGTAGACCGCGATTGCCGCGTACTTCGTAATCGCCCAACACAAAACTCCAAGGACGGTACTTTGGCCGGAGCATAAAATAGGCTGACCAATAATCATAGGGATAAAAACCTTGTTTGGCCACGGGTTCTCCGGCATCTTTGTCTGTCGTTAGCCCATAAGCTATTTCGCGCTTATACTGATAACGATAGCGCACTACATGGTGCAAGGGATTGCCCACATAATAATTGGTGGGGGTGGGTTTGTCGGGGGTGCGATAGCCTTTCCGACGATATAGCGGAAGGTCTACCCTACTCTCTATTTCGTGTTTGCCAAGTGTGAGCAGTTGTTTGAGCGTATGGGGGTTGGGTGTTGGCAGCCGAATAGCGGTGGAGAGCATGAGCGAATCGCAACGCACGAATAGCGACAGATAGCGACGGGTGAAATAATCAAAACCGGTAATAAACTGAAGTTCACCTAAGGATAACAAACCTTTGCGCTGCTGACGATAGACCAATAGCGAATCAATTTGCTGCTCGGACAGAAAGGGAAGCTGCTGCAAATCGCTGCGGTCAACGCGGTTGATTTGCATGGGGTGATTGGCAAGATTTTCAAGCCACAACAAGTCGTCGGCCGAAATAGCTTCATCTGTTTCATTCTCTTCGCTTTGTACGTATTCCTGCAAAAACTCTTCCCACGACATGTAAGCACCGCTTTGCCATTGGGCGCAGAGGGGCTGAAAAAGCATGAAACAAAATAACAAGACGTAGAGGTTTTTCATAGATGGTATGAGGTTTATTCAATACATGAGGTAGGTTTATTCATGAATGGGATATACAAAGGCTCCTTGGGTGCGTACATCATGGCAAGGAATGCCGAAGCGCTGACAACTTGTTTGCCACTGCTCACGATATCGTTGCGGTAAACTGGCATCAAGAACCACATGGCGAGGACTGAACACGCGAAATGCGGTGGCAGGACTCTCGAAACTACCATAACCTACAACGAGAGTATGAAGTGCATACCGCGTGTCGGATGAAGAACGGGGTACAGAACCGCGAAGTACGTAGAGCCGGTGGGAACCGAAGACGAAATGCGACTGTTCGGCCCATATTAAGGCGTCGCGAAACGGAGCATGACGAATGACCCTTGGGCGAGCAATATGGTTGGGGGCCAAAAAATTGCGTTGTATATAGGCAAGGCGTTGGGCAAGGGTGTCGGGAGAGGTGGAGGCATACAGATAGGACTTGTCGGCACAACTGATGAAATGAATAACCGTGGTGCGTGGCACGTTATAAACGATTATCTGGGGATTGATGCGGCCGGGGCGCAGCCGATATGCTTCGCTGACTATGATTACGCAGCATAGGGCTGTCAGGGCGTATATGCACTGCTTACGGCGACGGCGCTGGCGCACTTGAAAAATGGCATAAAGCACGCAGGGTATGGCAACTAATGCTAATAAACTGAGTGGATGGGGATAGAGCGTCAGCGTGGCACCGGGCCAGTGGCTGATGCTGTCTAACACCGCAGTCATGCCTTGCAATACGCCATGGAGCAGCACTGAAAGGCCTTGGCGTAAAATGTCGAAGGGCAACAGGAAGAATAGCAGTGAACCGCCTAACAGCAAATAGGCTGAGGGAATGACGATGACATTGGCCAACAATGCGTATGGCGAAAACTGGTGAAAATAGTAAAGTATGAAGGGAAGGGTGCCTAACTGAGCACTGAACGATACGGTGAAAAAGGGATACACTACCTGACGGAAAAAACCGTAACTGTGTTGTATCAGGTAAAACCGCCATACGCGATGGGGCGAAAGTCCGTGACGACGGGCATGCCGTATGTTTCCATAAACGGGGTCGAAATCGCTCCATACGGGCAAGGGATAGCGTTGCCATACATACGTGTTGAACAGCACAATGCCTAATACAGCTGAAAAGGATAATTGAAATCCTACATCGAAAAGCGAAAGGGGCGAGGCTATCAACAAAACCAGTGCGGCAAAGGCTAAATTGCTTAACGTAGATCCGCTACCGCGTTGGAAACTATGGCCTACTTGCAACAGGGTGAACATCCAGGCTGCGCGAAGCAGCGACAGGGGCATACCAACCATCCATACAAACAGCCACAAAAGGGCTATGCAAAGGGTGTTGGCAATCAGAAAAACCGCGCGGTGACGTATCCAACGCAGTACGAACAAATTGAGCAAACTGAAAAGAATGCCTAAATGCAAACCGGAAAGGGCAAGCACATGGCTCACGCCGGTTTCTGAAAATAATTGGCGGGTTTCAGCTGTCAGTCGGCTTTTATCGCCTAAAGTCAGAGCGGAGAGTATGGACAGTTCATCGCCCTGAAAATAGGTGGCGTAATAATCGACTAAATACTGACGGAAGCGCTGTAAACGCGCTACAAAGCTTAAAGCGGTTGCCTGTTGACCGAGTTTTTGCCAATGGGTATGAGCAGAAGCTGTGCCGCTTATGCCATGTATGTAAAGGTAGGAGGTATAATCAAAATCACCGGGATTACCGGCATGGTATCCTTCGGTAATGCGTGCATAAAACAATAATGGAGTACCAACTTCGAGGGTGGATGCTTCGCGTCCGGTTAACCTTAACCGAATGGTTTTAAGATTAAAACGAGCATCGTTGTGTATCAGTTTCACATCTGCTTGCACCACATCGGTCTGTGCCGCTCCTTGAACTTGAACCGACTGCTTTCCTCCTTGTGCGTTTGGTTGGGCATGCTGGGAGTGCTGACGGTAAATTCCCTTTACCTGTGCTTGCCACATTTGCGTGTTTTCAGGCCACACCACCCTAACCTGCTCAAAACGTAATTGGGTTAGTGTAGCACCGCTCAGCAGCATGACTGTAGGTGCAACCCACAAAGCCATACGCTGATAACTTATGCCTTTCAGACGCAAACTGCCTAACAAGCACAAAAGCCCGACTATGCCCAATATGCCTAACCAGCATTCACTGCCAACACTAAAACGCAAACTCCAACTCAGCACGATGCCTGCTGCTACAAACAGCACATAGCGCAACAAGGGGGCTTGCAGCCAGGGTAGCTGTGGCAAAGGTTTTGAAGGCAGGTATTTGAACGGCATAATTAGAGTCAGGTTAATTGCAAGGGCAGGTTCATACCGTATCTGAGTGAAAAGCTAACTGAGAACACAGTATCGGGTTTGAAAGAATTTCTTTAACAAAGATTTGAAGTGCGCTCACATCAATGTCGCTAAATTGCTGACAAACAACGGTGCACTTACAGCTGCAACAAATCAATAGGCGATTCGGGGTCTGTCGACAAATTCACCCACTTCATTTCCGGATCTTTTTTGAACCAAGTAAGTTGTTTCTTGGCATACACACGCGAATTGCGTTTGATTTTTTCAAGCGCAAAATCCAGCGTCCATGTTCCGTCGAAATAATTAAAGAGTTCTTTATAGCCTACGGTATTAAGCGAATTATACGCGCGATAAGGATATACCCGGCGGGCTTCCTCAAGCAACCCCTCTTCCATCATCACATCGACACGACGGTTAATACGATCGAATAGTTCGGCGCGTTCGCGCCAAATGCCTATTTTTTCAATTTGAAAAGGGCGTTCCACGCGTTTACCCACACGGTAGGAAGTAAAGGTACGCCCCGTCATGTAGCAAATTTCGAGTGCATGAACCACGCGTTTGGGATTTTTGGTATCGCATTGCGCATAGTACACCGGATCCAGCAAACTCAATTCGCGCGCCAAAGGTTCTAATCCCTCTTTCTCGTAACGGGCTTTCAGCAAGGCTCGCGTGTCGGCATCTACCGTTGGAATGTCGTCAATGCCTTTGCAAACAGCATCAACATACATCATGGAACCACCCGAAAGCACACAAACATCGTGTTGCTTAAACAAATCATCGAGCAAAGCCAAAGCTTCCTGCTCGTACTGCGCAGCACTATAGTACTCATCGAGTCCCAATGTGCCCACAAAATAATGCTTTGCGCGAGCCTGTTCGGCTGCTGTAGGTGCTGCTGTACCGATGGGAATATCTCGATAAAGCTGACGCGAATCAGCGTTCAATATCGGACAGGCATATTTTTCGGCCATTCGGAGCGCATAGTCAGTCTTGCCCACACCCGTCGGGCCAACAATCACTTTTAAGATTTTAGACATAAAAGAGTTCAGCGTAAGAATCGTCAAAAAGAAAAAAGGATAAGCCAGACACGCCTTGCATTTCTGCAAATGTATCCCGGCCTATCCTTATTTTTTTAATAGGGCTGTCCGTCGCTTATTTCGAAACCTTCAAGGTCGATGTCATCGTCGTTGAACGAAGCCGCACCAAAGAGTGCATCTTCATCGAAATCGTCCGTAGCAGCCACAGCAGTTCCTTTTTTACCTTTAGCGGGTGCTAAGTCCAAATCCATATCCTCAATTTGACGAGGAGCATGGCCTTTCACACGCGTAATTTCGTAATTCTTCAGGTTTTCACCGGGAATCACCTCCTTTACATCAAGGAAGAAGCAGCGGTCGGCAAAGGGGTCAAACACAAATTCAAGATGTTGTTCCTCGTCCTCAATAAACTCCGACAGACGGGTTTCATCCATCACGTAAATATCCTCGTCGGCATCACCAACACCCATATCTTCGCGCGTAATCTGCTGACCACGTTCCCACTCTTCGTCGCAGATGTAAAACGAAGTCATTTGATCGTCGGGATAACCACATGACTCCAGGATGGCTTTATTCAAATCGAGGAACGTAGCGTCACTGTCTATTTTGATTTCACGCAGGAAACCATCAACCTCGTCGCTAATGAATTTAATACGGAAAAGCATATCAATAATTTGAAGGTAAGCAAGCTCCCGGAATCACCTTGGGAACTAACTTTTAGGGGTTCTACAGTACTGGTTATTTTATAATGCCTCGCTTTGAAGCAGACACGAAATCAATGATATACTGAATTTCGGGCGACATCTCCACGGTTTCACGAATTTCGTTAATACATTCCTCGCGCAGTTTACCACGCTGATAAAGCAAGCGGTAAGTATTGTGAATGCGGTCAATGAGTTCAGCTGAGAAACCACGACGACGCAATCCCACGAGGTTCAAGCCGCAATAACTCACCGGTTCGCGGGCAGCCATTGTGTAAGGAGGAACGTCCTGACCGGTGCGCGTACCACCGCCAACCATCACATAACTACCGATGTGGCAGAACTGATGCACCAACACCGAGGCCGAGATGATAGCAAAATCATCCACCACCACTTCGCCTGCCAACTTCGTTGAATTACCGATGATACAGCCATTGCCCACCAACACATCGTGTGCAACGTGCATACCCTCCATCAGCAGGTTATTCGAGCCAACAACAGTTTTACCTTTGGCTGCCGTGCCACGGTTAATGGTCACGTTTTCGCGGATGATGTTGTTATCGCCCACCTCAGCAGTAGTTTCTTCTCCCTTGAACTTCAAGTCTTGAGGGATGGCACCAATTACAGCACCCGGGAAGAACGTATTGCCCTCGCCGATGCGCGATCCGTAAAGCACGGTGACGCTGTTCATCAAGCGGTTATTTTTTCCAATCACCACATTTTTATCGATGTAGCAAAAAGGACCGATTTCGCAGCCCTCGCCAATCACAGCTTCGGGATGCACGTATGCTAAAGGACTTATCATTTTAATCTCATATAATTAGTGTTCGAAGACAAACACAGAACAAGCATTCTGCCATCTTCGTACGGAGCATTTTACTTATTCTTTACGATTTGAGCAGTAAAAGTTGCTTCCATCACGATGCTCTCGCCCACAAAGGCAAAACCATGCATCGACGAAATGCCATGACGGATAGGCGACATCAGTTCTACGCGGAAGATGAGCGTATCGCCCGGAACTACCTTCTTGCGGAACTTCACATCATTGATACGAAGGAAATACGTACTCCAGCGTTCTGGTTCCTCGATAGAATTAAGTACCAACAAGCCGCCGGCCTGAGCCATAGCCTCAATCTGCAGCACACCCGGCATCACCGGTTCCTGCGGGAAATGGCCCTGGAAAAAAGCCTCGTTAGCCGTTACATTCTTTACTGCAACGATATAGTTCGAGCCCGTTTCAACCACTTTGTCAACCAACTGCATGGGATAACGGTGGGGAAGCAACTCACGGATGCGGTTCACATCCATCATCGGTTCATCATTCGGGTCATAGTTCGGAGCCTGAATTTCGTGCTGACGAATTTCGCGGCGCATTTGGCGAGCGAACTTGTTATTGATGGTATGTCCCGGACGCGTAGCAATGATTCTACCCTTGATAGGACGGCCAATCAAAGCCATATCGCCGATAATATCCAGCAACTTATGACGAGCCGGTTCGTTACGCCAAACCAACGGGCGCGAATTTAGGTAGCCCAACTTCGTTGCATCGCGATGCTCCACCTTTAGGTTATCAGCCAAACGGTCCAAAGCATCTTGCGAAATCTGCTTTTCGTAAATCACGATAGCATTGTCCAAGTCGCCACCCTTAATCAGGCCGGCCTTAAGCAAAGGCTCAATTTCACGAACAAACACAAAGGTACGAGCCGAAGCAATTTCAGTGCTAAAGTCCTCCATGCTATCGAGCGTAGCAAACTGGCTATTGATAAACTGCGACTCGAAAGAAATCATCGCTGTAATAGAGAACTGCTCATCGGGCAAAATAATGATAGATGAACCCGACTCCTCATCGCGGAACTCAATTTTCTTTTTAATCACATAGAAATCCTTCGGAGCATTTTGTTCAACCACTCCTACCCTACGGATATTTTCTACATAAAGAATAGAGCTACCATCCAAAATAGGAAATTCAGGACCATTCACCATAATCAAGCAGTTATCGATACCCATGGCATAAAGCGCAGCCATGGCATGTTCGATAGTACTGCAGCGTGCCTCGCCTTTCGCTACAACCGTACCGCGCGAAGTATCCACCACATTTTCGGCAATAGCGTCGATAACTGGTTCACCTTCAAGGTCGATACGTTGAATTTTATATCCGTGATTTTCAGGAGCCGGATTAAAAGTAATGGTTAAGCTGAGTCCCGTGTGCAAACCTTTGCCAAACAGCGAGAAACTGCCTCCCAATGTTTTTTGCTTAGACATAGTGTGATATTGAGAATGCTGCAGAGCGATGTAAGCAACGGAGGGAAGTTGCAAGCCGCACACTGCTGTAAGACAAGGCCTACTCAATCAGCCCCACAATGACTTTGCGACTCTCTCTCCTCGTGTTTCATACACAATTTCCGTTACGATATAGCCCTGCACCAACTTTTTGATTACTTATTCTTCTTAAGTTCTTCAATTTCTTTACGCAAGCGGTGAAGTTCCTGCTGCATTTCGGGCAAATATTTGAACACCACGCTCGAACGCATGAAATTTTTAGCATCGATAGCAGGCGAACCTTGCACAGTGACATGACCTTTACGGATACTGCCGGCAATACCTGCCTGAGCACCCGAAAGCACACGGTCGCCAATCACGGCATGACCTGCAATGCCTACCTGACCGCCAAACATACACCACTGTCCGATTTTCGTTGAACCAGCCACACCTACTTGCGCAGACATAACCGTATGCTCACCTACTTCACAGTTGTGAGCCACCTGAACCAAGTTATCGAGTTTCACACCCTTTCGGATAACCGTCGTACCCATGGTTGAACGGTCTACACAAGTGTTTGCACCGATTTCAACATCATCTTCGATGGTAACAATACCGATTTGAGGAATTTTTTCGTAGCCATTAGCAGCAGGTGCAAAACCGAAACCATCAGCTCCGATTGAACAACCGGAATGAAGAATCACGTTGTTACCGATTTTACAAGCCTTGTACACGCTGACGTTCGGATAAAAAAGACAGTTGTCACCAACCGTAGCACCTTCCTCGATGACCACGCCCGAGTAAATCTGACAACCCTTGCCTACCGTCACGTTTTCGCCAATATAAGCAAACGGTCCGACATAAGTATCTTCACCGACCTTAGCCGTAGGCGCAATGCAAGCCAAAGGATGAATGCCCGTACGCTTCTGCACCATTGATTGGTAGAGCGTAAGCAAACGGGCAATACTTTCATAAGCATTGTCCACACGGATAAGCGTTGCCTTTACTTCTCTTTCAGGAACAAAGTCCTTGTTGACAAGTACGATGCTCGATGCCGTATCATAAATATAATGGGCATACTGCATATTGGCAAGAAAAGAGATAGCTCCATTCACGCCCTCTTCAATTTTGGCAAACGTCTTCACAGTTACCTGTTCGTCTCCTTCGACAACGCCGCCTAAAAATTCCGCTATTTGCTTTGCTGAAAATTCCATATTGATGTATTCATTATTTAATAACCCAATAGAGCTTGTCGTAAAGAGGTGCGTATAAGCCGTATGCTTATAATCTCTGTGCAGTAGCTCCTATTGATTTATGCAAATTTAATGCAAACAAAAGGCAAAACCAAAAAATAACACAAAATTATTTCCTCAAAACTCTTGGGTATCCGGTCTTTGACGCAAATATCGTAAAAATTTTTCATATACTCTTCATATTCTGGATAAAAAAAGGTGGCGAAAAATGGGCACAACAACAGGAACATATATCATTTTGTTGCATTTGCCTGCATCATGTTGATGCCTGCTGACCTACTTGCCTTACTTTCTGTTGTAACAATAAATTGAAGATTACTGATTTAAATAGGAATGTTGATTATTCATCCAGCGAGGCAGTGATGCTGCCTGTAATTGATGGTGGAAAGATACAACTCAACACCCCTCGTCGCCAATTTATATGGGCATCTGACTGCACATCCTGATGTTTTTCGGGCACAGTAGAAGGGAGAAAGTTCAGTTTCACTTCCGATACTTCTAACAGCCTATTCATGGGGCAACCAAAGGGGCTGAACTTCAGCCTGCTTTACCGCTAAGCCATATGCAGTAAATGTTAAATAACTGCCCATCGTGTAGGTAAAATTACATTAAAACGCACTCCCCCAGACTGCGTCTGCCGGGGGGGGGGTGAACACCGGTCCACGCTATCCTGAAAAATTTCTCCAAGCTTGTTGAAATTAGTTCCAAGCTTGTTGAAATTAGTTCCGAGACTTTTTCGAGAACCTCGGAACTACTGATAATCAGCGTTTTCATAGAATCGCGCAAATCTGTTTGGCGCACCATGATGCTGCCCTTCAATGATAGTAAGTGTGACAAACAGGCTTTTAGCTTTGTTAAATATTTATTAAAACCGCTATGGGCATTGCAGGCTGCAAAGCGCGTTCCAATCTGAAAGAATAGCCGAGAGATAAACATACGTCGTTCAAAACGCAAAATAGGCCATGCATCGCGGCGTAAACCGCAAGCATGGCCTATGCTTTGTATCGAAATGAAGCTGTGGCGTAAAAGCGCACACAAGCTTCACTTTTTGTTGATTAGTAAGCGGGGCTCTTCAAATACCAGTTCTCGCTGTTGAGTAACAGGTTGAACAATCCACCGTCATACTGAGCAGGAGTTTCGTAAGGAGCTAACTTCTCCTGACGACGGGCAATCTTCCATGCCAACCACTGCGTACCATAATTAACACCGAACTTACCGGTTACGTCCAAGTCCTTATGACGTGCGAAACGGATAAGGTCGAACATACGGTGACCTTCGTAAGCCAGTTCTAGGGCACATTCGTCAGCAATGAGTGTTTCCACTGCATTGATTTCGAGCGGATCTGCCTCGGCGGGCTTCACAGGTTCGATTTCAGTGTAATCGTCGCGGTTAGGTTCTTCGGGCGTACCTTCACCGGCTTCGGGGGCCTCACCGGCACGGAGCGAAGCGCGGAGGGCGCGAACCTTGGCTGCTACTTCGGGAGTGAACGAGCCAGCACGCTTAGCTTCATCTTGAATACGCTGAGCTACTACACGTTCGTAAGCAGTGAGCGTATCAAGGGAACAGGTAGTACCGCAACCTTGTTCATGAATACCGTCGTTAGCCCAAACGTTTGAAGTGAAGTCGAGGAAGAGGGTGTACTCAGGTTCAGTCTGTGCACGACGGAGTTCATCGATACCCACATAGTCTGCATTGTTGTAAGCCTTGGCACTGTCAAGGTAGAATACCAACTGCTTCGTGTGGTTCACATCATCGTATTTGATTGAGTCGTTGAGCGTAGGCATCTTGTCGATGTTGATACCATCACGCAGAATCATGTAAGCATGGCGCGGGTAACCACAGCGGTTCAATGCTTCGGCAAAACGCAAGTAAACTTGCTTCAGACGATAGGGCGAGTGGATGTAGCGGAACTCGGGCATTGAATTGGTAACACCTGAGTTCATAACTGAATAAACGGGGGTAGCTTTGGTGATAAAGCGTACCTTACCGAACTTATCGGTTTCGAAAAGGGGAGCAGTGGCATGCATACGTGCATCACCGGCACCTTCGAAATACTCTACCTTGTTAACCTCGCCATCAAAATTCGTCGTATTTACATAAATTTGGTTTGCACAGAGGTTCAAGTAAGCTTCAGAAGGAGCTACCTGACGTGACTTATAGTTCATCTTAACTGAAATCTGACCTGACTGCGTAGTCGTAGTCTGATTGTCATCATCAGTTGAAGTTGAAGTTGAAGTCGTTGAGTGAGGATCAAAACCATAAATCTGTGCCGAACGGGTCAGCGTACGTCCAAACGAGTTGTTCGCAGCCGAAGGAATCACCGTCAAGTTCTCAGTAGTAACAGACTTAGCAGCCAAACCACCTGAAACGTATGAAGAGATTGAGGGTGAATAGTAGTCTTTACCACCCATGGTGTACTCCATGAAATGGGCACGCGTAAAGTTTTGTACTTTCACGTTAGACTTGGCATACTCCTTCAAGAAGTAGTAGTAATTCTTGGCAGCTTCAACATAGTCGTTTCTGTCCTTACCACGCAGCAGATAAAGGTCTGCCAAAACGAGGTCATTGTAGAAGCGAACATATTTGCTTGAAATATTGAAAGCACCGGTATTATAGTTGCCATACTGGGGTGCACCGTAGATGTGTTCAAAGCGAAGAGCCTTTTCTACATCGCCTTTCAACAAGTCAACCAAGTTGTCAGCCGTAGCCCATGCTTCAGGGTTGGTTTCCCATCCCGTGTCAGCATTGTCAACAGGTTTTGAAATAAAAGGAACCTTGCCGTAGGTCTGTACGAGCTGGAGGTAAGTCCAAGCACGCATGGCCACTACTTGTGCATATTCCTTACGCATAAAGTAGATATTGTTCTTCACAGCGTTGGTATCCACTTTAGCCAGATAGAAGTTACACTGGTTGATAACTTTATAGTAGGCAGCGCGGTTCAAAAGTTGATTTTCGCCATCAGCGTCACGCTTGTAATTGATGATGTTCGACACTGAGTCGCTTGAGTACTCAGTCGTGGTCACCAAATCACTTCGCAGGTCGCCCAACAGCTCATTTTGTTCAATCATGTCCTGCACGTTACGCACGATACCGAGGTAGAAATAGACAGTATCCTTTCCACTGAAGTTTTCAGCATAACGATCCATATCGGGGGTCAGCATGTCTTCGCAAGACGTGGTGCTTGCCCCAAATCCCAAGAGGAAAATCAGGAGACTTAAAATCGATTTGTGTTTCATTGCTGTATGTATGTTAGAGGTGAGAGGTGGGAGCTGAGGCGTGTGCCCAATGAGTAAGTTGCACTGTGCTCATTCGGCACACAGCTCCCCACTCCCTTCTCCAATAAGATTAGAGGTTGATGGTTACACCGAGGTTGAAGTTACGGCTCTGCGGCAGATAACCAGCATCGATTCCCTGATAAAGCACGCTGTTGCCAGCAGAGAATTCAGGATCGTTACCAGTATACTTGCTAACAGTGAACACATTGTTGCATTCACCCCATACCGAGAGGCCCAGGAGCCAGCTGAGGTTGAGGGGCACCTTGTAGGTAAGACGTACCTTCTTGAGCTTGAGGTATGAACCATCCTCAATCCAACGGTCTGAGAAACGTTCGTTGTTCACCCAGAAATCGCTTCGGGGGTCAACGGCACGAGGCACATCCGTAACCTGTCCTTCATAGCGCCAGCGGTTGCAAACAGCAGTCGTCTGGTTCCAGTTTGAATTGGCAGATTCTAATTGTGAGCGCTGATAGTTGTAAACATCATTGCCCAAAGAATACTTAAAGTTCATATCGAGGGTCAAACCCTTCCAACTCAAAGAGGTGTAGAAGTTACCATAGATATCGGGGTTAGGATCACCAATCACTACCATATCAGCTTCGTTGATCCAACCGTCACCGTTCTGGTCTACAAAGTGAACGTCACCAGCCTGGAAGTTGCGGTAGGGCTGCTCTGAGATACCGGTCGGGTAACGCAGATAACCTTCACCATGCTTACCGGCCTTACGTGCTTCTGCATCGGTAGCAAACACACCGGCGGTCTTGTAACCATAGAACACACCTGCCGACTGTCCCACAGTTGTGAGGATATTGTTCTGACCGTAGATAGATGATGTGTAACCGTGAAGGGTCTTGAGCGATCCTTCAATACGCTTACCGTTTTCATCGAGTGCGTAAGTCTTGATGACATTCAGCTCTGATTCAGGAAGAGCGGTGATTTCGTTCTTGTAGTGACCAATGGTGAAACCAGCCTGCCAGCGCCAATCCTTGTGCTGAACGAGCATGGCGTTTACATTGAAGTCAACACCCTGGTTCTTCAACTCACCATCGTTGGTCCACATAAAGTTCAAACCGGTAATATCGCTCACTGCCTTACGGGTGAGGAGGTCTGAAGTTTTGCTGTTGAAGTATTCAACGCCTACGTTCAAGCGGTTGTTGAGCAAGCTTGCCTGCAAACCTACGTTGAAGCGGTTGGTCGTTTCCCACTGAAGTTTGGGGTTCTGAATGTTCGAAAGCACCAAAGCTGTGGCCTTATCCATGAACTTGGTATTCTCGAAGTAAGTACGGGTTGCGTAGTAGTCGATATTGTCGTTACCGCTCATTTCGTAACCGGCAGTCAACTTCAAGTAATCGATACCCTTTACATTGAACCAGTTTTCTGACGAGATAACCCAAGCAGTCTGAACGCTGGGGAAGAGACCCCAAGTAACACCGCAGAGTTTCAAACCATCATCAGCGTCTTTACCGAAACGTGAAGAAGCCTCCATGGTGGCACCGGCTGACAAGAAGTACTTGTTCTTGTAGTTGTAGTCGGCCATCAAGTAGTAGGCTAAGTTCGTCCACGTGTCGTTGTTGCCACCGTACTCTTTATACTGGAGTGAGTACGACATGTTAGGCATCTTATCGTTGTCGTTGTTGTAACCGGCAATGTAGCTCGAACCGAATGAGTAGGTTGACAAGCGGAAACCACCGAGCAAGTGAACATCGTGTGCACCAAATGCTCTGTGCCAATCAACGCTGAAGTCGTTGAAGATTGTTGTTTCCTTAGCGAACTGCGTACCAACTACACTGGTTAACTCACCGAGTCCTTCAACTTCTTTGGGAGGCGTACCGCTCTTAGGCAAGTAGTAACGTTCGTTGCTACGGTTCAGGATGTAGCTGAAGCGATCCTGTACGCTCAAATACTTGTTGATTTGGTATTTAGGAGCGATGTTGATGTTGAACTGCGTCTGTTCCTGATAGTTCTTGTTATCGCCCTGACCGTTTGAAAGCACCCAATAGGGGTTTACCAAAGCATCATAGCCATAAGAACGGGCAAAAAGGAAGGGATTGTTCACATCATTGAAATCCTTACCGGCAAATACCTTGTCAGTGGGGTACAGACCCAAGCCAGAACCGGGATTATACTTCACAAAGTAAGCATACGGACTGATAAACGGCGTCTGCAACAGACCGAGTACATTGGGTGAAGAAATATTCTTTGAAGTATAATCCTCTGCCCAACCATTATCGCGGAGGTTGTAAGCGTTACGTGCGTAAGCAAAGTCAATACCGGTGGTAAAGTTCTTGAACATGTTCACGTCGGTGTTGAAGCGGATGTTCAAGCGGTTAAAGTCATTATTCTTAGCCGTAGCGTCGCTCTGAGCATAACCCAAAGAAAGGTGATACATAGCCACATCGTCACCACCGTCTACACTGATTTTATAGTTCTGGGTAAACACGTCGTGGTAGAGATCCTTCTGCCAGTCGGTATCGTTGTGGTAGAGCTTATAGTAGAAGTAATTAGGATCTTCGTTGAGGAAGGGAATTGTCGTAGAGCTTGAAAGGGCATCGTTATCGGGGAGCGTACCCAACACTTCGGTGAAGTAGCTGCGATACTGTTCCGCATTCATCATCTTCGTCAATTCGGGAGTCGTTTCAAAACCGGCGTAAGCGCGGAAGTTGATACGGGTTGCCATGCTCTTACCACGGCGGGTTTTGATAAGGAGCACACCATTGGCACCCTTGGCGCCATAAAGAGCCGTACCGTTCTTCACAGCTTCAACGCTTTCAATGTCATCGGGATCGATGATGTTGAACACGTTGTTGATGAAACCCTGATGGCGTGCATTACGGTCGTACTGCATATCCATCATCACACCGTCAACGACAACGAGGGGCTGAGCATTGGTATTGAGTGAGTTCAAACCGTTCATGAACATCACGGCACCCTGTGCAGGCATACCGCCACGGTTCACGGTGCGAATTGCGCCACCCAAACCTTTTTCGATTTCCTGTTCGATGGTCAGTGCGTTGGGCTCGTCAACAATCATCGCCTGGTTGTTGTTGAGCTTCGTACCGTCATGGTAGAAGTCGCTCTTCATGCCCGAAGTCATGTAAACATCGGCGGGCTTACCATCTTTCACAGCTACCTGTGCGGGGTTATAACCCTGAACATTGATGTAAAGAACGTCAACGAATTCAGGAACTTTGATGGTGTATTTACCATCGTCCTCGCTCAAAGCCGTATAGAAGCGGTTGTTCAGAGCTTGAATGGAAACACCACCCATAGGCTTTTTGGTGGCTCCATCGAATACATAGCCGGTCACCTCCTTCATTTTGTACTGGGGAGCTGCGGCTTTTTTCTTTGCTGCAGGTTGCGTCTCGGTATAATTTGCCACTGTATCGACATCTTCAGGAGTCTGAGCCGAAAGAACGCAGGCACCTGAAAGCATAAAGAGACAAACACCTGCTCGAAGGGCGCCCTGCATCAAGTGTATATTCTTATTGTTATTCATTACCTTTAGTATTAAGATTGATGGAAGAATCAAGCAGGAACAGTGAGCGCATTGCGGCTGGCAACCGCTCGCTGCTCATGCTTAAAACTTGATGCTATTCGTCTTTAGGACGAACGGGTTCTACAATAATTTTGGCAATACCGATACCCTTACGACCACTGACGCCTGCAGGTTGCTTTTGCTTACCAGCGTGGCAAATAATCTTCAGGATAGGATAGCAATCGGTTATTGAATTGGGAAGTCCTACGAAGCACTGAGGAATTTCAGCTGATTCGAAGATGGTGTACACCTTAGCTGAATCGTCTGATACGTGGATAAGTTGCTTGTCGCTCGTACCGGTAGTTTCGATACGCTTACCTTGCGACCACAACTCTGCACGGAACTTCGTATCCTGCAGAACCTCTTTGTAATCCTTGTCGAGCCAAACGTTATCGGGATGAGCACGGTTGGGGACAATGATGGCTTTAATTCGATAGCTGGTGCTATAGAGATTGCGGAGAGGAATTTCAATCGTCATTTCCTTATTGGTGTGGAAGTAACGATATTGCTTCTGATCACCAAGGATTGATACATCAACGAGTGAGTCATTCCATGTACCATCCGTAAGTTCGATAGACGTTCCAAGACCATTCTCCGAATTCTTCACGTAACCCACATTATATGAACTGTACATATCAATGCGACTTGTACCCACGAACGAATAACTGGGATCAAGGTCATACGATGTCAAGGGGAAGATGATACCGTTTGAAGCCTTCACCGGTTCGCAGTTGAAGAGAGGATTCTTCTTACCGGGAGTCGGATTGTAATAGGTCACAAAGTTCGTTGAAATCAACGAGTCGGCATTGTAAACATGATTCAAGATTCCGTCGATGTCATCGCGTGAGAAATCACCGGGGAAAATTGAAGGAGTGAAATACATACTCGTAATCAAAAGCTTCTTCAGGTTGTAGTCTGACAATGAGTCGGCATCGAGCGGATAAGTTTGCGTAAAGTTACCGTTCTTATATTCGTACTTATACGACTTGTCATACTTAAAGAGCTTACCAACCTTCTCAACTGCCTGCTGCCAAGCCGCATCCGTAGGAATAACGGCTACATACAAACTGTCTTCGTTCTTAATTTGAGCACCCGATTCATTGAGCAATTCATTGGTGGTTCTGTAAATTGAGTCTACATAAACCATTTCGCCGTCTTCGTTCAGACCGCCGGGAATACTCAAGTTTTCATCGAACTCTTTCTTGTCGATAGCAGGATCGCTCAAAGTGCCATATACATTCTCGAAGATGTTGGCATTAGCTGCCATATAGTCGAAGATGTTGTAGGCAAAAGGCGACTGACCTTTCAACAAGTGGAGAACACCATTGGTTGAAGGGAAATAACCCTCCGTCATCTTCACACCATTGAAGAGAGAATCAAGGGGACTGTAAACACAGATTTTACCGTTGAGCAAGCGAATTTCCTGTTCAGCCTTGTTCGATTCATAGTTGAAACGAGCCAAGTGGTTTTGTGCAAACTGCTGTCCGAGGATGTACTCCTGCTTGTTTGCCTCTTCGGGCGAAGTTTTTCTCAACTCATCGATAGCATCGAGCTGGTCAAGATAATGTTTAGCGTTGTACGAACCATTTACAGGTGCCCAGAACGTAACCGTTTGCGGTTTCGAAAGGTACTCGCTGTAGGTCATCTTTTGCTTGTTGGGATCATCCTCACGGGTATATACTCTGACACGCTTCAGAATCATTGCCAGCGAATCGAGATCCTGACGAGCTTCGATATTCTGCCAAATCGTGTTGGTAGCGCAAGGAAGTCCATCAGTCTTTATATCGTAATGATCATCGGTACATGAAGGCATTCCCAAAAGCATCGCAGCGCCAAGGAAGCCTCCCATTGCCTGATAAATTCTATTTCGTTTCATGATCAATTTATATTTCTAATTGCAACTTACCAAATATCCTCAGGCTCTGTGCCGTTAACTACAGAAGTCGGAACGAGTTCGATGTAGTCAAGAACAAACTGAGCGGTAGTAAGATCGATGGCACTCTTGAAGCGCAGGTAGTAGGTCTTGTCTGACTCCATACGCGTAGTGGTCAAAATACGACGGAGTGCAGGGGCACCTTCGGTCGTACGACAAGTTGCATACGTACCATCGTCACCGGCTTTCGTTCCAGAGGGCATCATGGCGTTCGGGCCCTTCATGTAACCCTGGTTACGGAGGTTACGGTCGTTTTCGCGGTCGGTTTCTTCATCACCGGTGTCTTGTTTCCAAGGATTACCAGGAATGTTGCTAACGGCCTCACGTTGGTCGATAGGCAGACCCACAGGCTGTACATTGTAAGGTGAATCACCAAAGTAAACCTGCACCATCGTACGCAATTCATTGTTCGAAGTACCCAAACGAATTTCGTAAGTATCACTTGCAGGAACAGGAGGCAACTTCATCACGAAATCGAAACGGCCACAAACGAGCAACTGGTCGCCGTTGTAGTCACGCCAAGCACCACCCACACCGGCATAACCCTGACGGAGGTAGTAGATTTCGGTACCTACGCTGGTGTTCATGATGTTTGAGAAGAAGTCGTTGGTGAAGTAAGCGGCACCACGACCACGAAGTTCGTTCGAAAGAATTTCGGGCATCAAGGTGATAACGTCTACACGGATACGTTCAGATGCAAGTGCATTACGCGTAGCCTGGTTGTTGATAAGAACATGATCAATGGGATAGTAGTAACCATTCAATGCATTGTTTTCGTTTGCACCGTTGGTCACACTAATCTTGATGTTACAACCATTCTGACCGGGCTTGTTCACGTATTCAGCTTTAACAGGCTGACCGGCTATTTCCTGATAGTCGCCACGACCCTGCTGGTAGGGGAAACCATTGTTAAGGTTACTGATACGGTTGATGTAGAAATCCTTTTCCTTAGGCAGCTGGGTAATCTTGAGCAAGCCTGAGGGTTTCGACTTCATCTGGTAGTAGTCGTAAACAATAACAGTGTACTTCGTACTGGGGTTCTTGGCATCGACAAAGTCGTAACCATACTCGTTAAAGTGCTGTACGAATTCGTCGGCTGACAAACCACCATCGAGCAAGTGATAACCTACAAACTGGTTTACTGCATTGGCAGTGTTTGTGTAATCACCGGCAGCTGTACGCACACCGAGGTGAGTGGTACACTTTTCTTCGATAACCTTCATGATTTCGTCCCAGTTGGCAATTTCGCCTGTAGCTTCATCATACTGCGGCATGGGAACGCCCCAGTCATCGTGAAGCACCTGGTCAGTTTCAACAAAGGCAGTGTAAGCCACCTTACGGGTAATCTGATAATCGAAAGTACCTACACGGGGGAAAGACTTTTTGTTACCAGCGTAACCCACATGCGAGGTTTCGTAAGCTTCTTCTTCCTTCGTCTTGAGCGACAGAGAATCAGCCCAACCGGTAATTTCGAGCAACTTACCCATGATGCGCATGTTGTCGGCATCCTTCACCAACTGAGCAACAGTCTTGACAGAAGGTGAGATAACGTGGTCAACCACGTGTAGCATACCATTCGACAACTCAATGTTCGACTGATTAGGAATAATCAGTGCATTGTTGTTGACGTAGTAATCATCGTCTACCTGCGAAATCGGCAAGCGGCGATTGTTAAGGTTCGAAACGGGGAGAATATTCGTGCTGACGTAAGCAGAGAAGTCTGCCGTTTCGTAAGCTGCTGAATTGACGTGGTCAATCACACAGTTCAGAGCAATACGCTTTTTCTGATCCATGTCGAGTTCAGCAATCGTGGCTCCTTTATGTCCTACTACAGAGTCGACATAAGCCTGTACTGCAGCATTGGTAGGAGCAAACACGGTGTAGTTACCACGGGCTGAAAGCACGCTGGTAAGTACTGAAGCATTCTCCAGGTTGCCCAACTTCACTTCATCGAAGAGAGCTTTGATCATGGAGAGAGAATCGTGCTCGCTCACATAATCGGTAATGGTCTGTTTGGTAGCTACTGCAAAGGCATCTTCACTGATGTCTTCCTTACAGCTGGTCAAAGCCAAAGGTGCACCCAAAGTAAAGAGCGCAGCAAGCAAGACACTCAAACGACCTACATTAAATATATTACGTTTCATACGATGCATTATTTTTTAGTGTAACGGTCCCAAACAGGATTTTGAACCAAGCTACCGCCGTTTTCAATACCGTTGACTTTCAATTCCTCGCTATAGTAAGGATTGTAAAGACTCCACATCTTGGTGAGGCGGCTCTTCACACTAGCCTGAAGCGAAGTGTAACTATTGAGTGTAGCCTTAGCATCATTGCTAAATTCGGCCTGACGAACAATGTCGAACCAACGCTTACCTTCAGCAACAAATTCACGCTGACGTTCGCGGTAAAGCAAATCGAGCAATTCCTGTGCGTTCTTGGTAAACACACCGTCGTTGTTCATACCGTAGTTATCGTTTACACGATCGCAAATCAGGTCATTGTCGGTAGTTTCAGCAGAGCTACCTACCAAGGCAGGATTGCTACGCTTGAAGAGTTGGTTAACCAACTTAAAGCCCTCACGTAATTGATTCTTATCGGCATTGTCACCAAGCGTTACATTGTAGCGTGCAATGGCTTCGGCCTTAATAAGCATCATATCAGCCAAACGGTAAACAGGCCAGTGTGCATTGTTCGAAGTTGCAGTACGCGTGCTATAGTTGATGAAAGCATCTGCATCGCTCATATTCTCAGGTTTATTGACACTTACGGTTGAAGCCGTAAACTTAACCAAAGGCTTGGCAATATCGGGCGACTGCAAATAAGCAGTTTCAACCATACGTAAGTCGGTACGGCCAAAACCAATAATCGGGTTGACAGAACCGTAACCTGAGATAAGCTGCGGGTCGAGCGCCATGTGCTTGGGTTTGAATGCAGCACCTTCGTAAATTGAAAGGTAAGTGTTCACCGTGTTGTTCACCGTGGTTGAACCATCGTACTGCAATTCAAGGATACTCTCACGCGAATTCTGTTGACCGAAATTCTTTTCATAAGCTTCGTCAATGATAGTACCACCCATCAACTGTGTCAGGTACAAAGGATAGGGCTGATTGAGCTCATCCTCAGTAGCCATGTTATCTTCGCGAAGATCTTCATCGTACTTCTGCTTGATGTAGTCAATGGCAGCCTGTGCATGCTGTGCAGACTTCTGCAAGCAAGTTTTTGCTAACTCATCACAGTAAGCTTTATTGATAGCCTGACCATCAGCAGTAGTGTAACGGCCTTCGGGAGAAGTTGCCTTCACGTGAGCACCTGCAGGTGTCTGGGGTGCTTCAGGAGTTTGAGGCGTTTCGGGAGTTTCGGGAGTTTCGGGAGTTTCGGGAGTTTCAGGAGTTTCAGGAGTCTGCGAAACCAATACGTCAGACATATTTACACGACCGAGGTCCTGACTCAAATCCTTCTGCATGAAGTTGGTAAGCAAACCTGCACGCCACAAATACATATCAGCGAGCAAAGCACGGATACCCTGCTTCGTGAAGCGTCCCTTGTTCTCGGCACTTGTACCATAGTTATCGGGAGCATATTTGAGGTTTGCTTCGAGCGAGTCGATACATTCACCCAAAATAGCTACACCGGGAACGGCAGCCGGACGCTGCGACATGGCCTCGGCATCAGTACGAACTGACTTTGTGATATAAGGCACATCGCGGTAAGCGCGAACAAGGTAGAAATAATAAAGTGAGCGAAGCGCCATCATTTCAGCACGGATGCTGTTATATTCCATGCGCGTAAAGCTCGGGTCAACTTCCTTACCGGGAATAGTCATTTTTTCGCCCTGTTCCAACACGAGGTTACAGAAGTTGATACCTGTGTAGAAACCTGCCCAATCGAAAGAGCCTTCATTGGGCTGCAGCACACCCGACTGAATCTGTTTGATGAACTGCTGCGACATATCGTTGAGGGTAAGGTTATCAGCACGAAGCTCACCCCACATCAATATTTTATTGGTTTGTCCGGCTTGAGTCAGCTGTTCGTAAGCACCGGCACGCACGTTGTCAAGGTCGCTCTTGTCCTGCCAGAAATGCTCTTCAGGCAACTGATCCGTAGGAAGGATAGTCAAAAAGTCATCGCACGAAGTAAGCGAACCGCTCATCAACAGCAGACTTCCGGCCAAAAGAAGTTTGGTATATATCTTTTTACTTTTCATGATGTAAGACAGTTTTTATCTATGAGCACCGGAAAATAAGAGATGGTGGGAACCACACTCTTATCATCCGATAATCTCATAATCTTGCATTGCTTAGAAACCGAAGTCCAAGCTAAACGTAAACGAGCGTGAACGAGGAGTCTGCGAGTTGTCGATACAGGGGCTCATACCACTGGCTGAGTGTTCGGGGTCAACACCTGAGTACTTCGACCAGAAAATCAAGTTGTTACCCGAAGCCGAGATACGAAGTGAACTCATACCAATCTTCTTCAACTTTTCAGCAGGTACGCTGTAAGAAAGCTGGAAGTACTGGAAGCGGAGGAAGTCACCGGGTTCAACATAGCGGTCGCTCACCAACGAGTTGAAAGTAGCCGTAACGTTACTGCTCATGGCACGCGGCATTTCGGTCGACTGACCATTCTTACGCCAACGGTGTGCCACAGAAGCGTTCTGGTTCTTGTTGCTAACCATGCTCTCGGCATTCAAGCGAGCCAAGTTGATGATCTTGTTACCCAAGCGGAAGTTGAACGAAGTTTTGAGTTCCCAACGGTCGTACTTGAATTCAATACCGAAACCACCATTGATCTTCGGGTTTGAAGTACCAAGGTAAACGATATCGAGTTCGTCGATGTTACCGTCGTGGTTGATATCTTCGTAAATGGCATCACCACCACCGAACTGATAGTTCTTACCGCCGTAGTTGAAGTACATGGGCAGGGGGTTACCATTCTTATCGTAAACTACGTTGCCATTGGCATCGAACACGATAGGCGTTGATTTGCGAAGAGCTTCATTAGGTCCTTCAGCTGCCGTGTTCTTCGTACCATCGGGGTTGAACCACTGGTTCTTTTCCTGATTCTGGAAGTAACCGTTGTGGTCGTAGTCGTATGCATAAACACCTTTATAACGGAAACCGTAGATACCACCGAGTGCGTTACCAATCTGAACGCGCTGCATGATTTCGCCGTTACCGTAGCCGTAGTCCTTGTTGTTGGCAGCAAGCACAGAAGCATCCATACGCGTAATGGTGTTGATGTTCTGCGAGATGTTACCACGCAGTTTCATGCTGAACTTACCAAACTTCAGGATTTCGCGGGTGCTACCATAAAGTTCCCAACCCTTGTTCTCCATGTCACCGACGTTAGCCCATGAAAGTGAAGAGAAACCAGTGGTTGAAGGAATACGTACACCGCTGTTAAGCAAGTCAGTAGTCTTCTTGTTGTAAACGTTCAAGTTGAATTGCAACAAGTCGTTGAACAAGTTCATGTTCACACCCACGTTCCAAGACTTCGTCTTTTCCCAACGAATTTCAGTCAACTTGAGGTTGACGGGGCGCATAACCTGCGTACCATTATATACGGTACCGTTACGGTCGTACTTGTTGTACATCAAACCTTCGCTACCGGGCACGTTACCGTTGATACCCCAACCGGGAGCTACTGAAAGCATGCTGACTACCTTCTTCAAAGGTTCGAAGAACGGTTCGTCTGAAATGTTCCAACGAGCTGAAACACCGGGGAAGAAGCCCCACTTGTTACCAGAACCGAAACGGGTGCTACCATCGGCACGGAGAGTGAAGTCGAATACATACTTAGAACCAAAGGCGTAGTGCATTGACATCAAACCGGCTGCGGTGTGACCCTTTGAAGTACTGGTGGTTGAACCGGTAAGGTAACCAGGCACTGTGGGGTCGGTAATACCACCACCAATACCGTTAGAAGAGAGGTACTGGGTTGAGTTGTTGCTCGTGGTGATTTCGAAACGACCCATCACCTGCAACTGGTGATCGGTGTTAGCGAAATGAGGATGGAAAGTCAACTGGTGACGCGTGGTGAACGAAAGGTTCTTCATTTCGTAGTTAGAGGTATTGTAAATACCATCCGACCAGCTGTTTGAAGTAAGCGAACCGGGGAAGTAAGCTTCTTCCGTGTTGGTGTAGGCATTCATGTAAACCTCACCACGGTAGTCGAGTTGCGTTTCATCGTCGTTCTTACCCAAGAGCTTGTATTCCAACTGGAACTGAGGCTGAATGGTGTAAGACGACTGGTTATTCCAAGCCTGATTGGCAATAGCAACGGGGTTACCATTCTTCACCATATCGCCCAAGAAGTAAGAGGTCAGACCGCTGGTGGGGCTAACCAGACCCTTGGCAGCTGCCGTAGGAGGCATGATGAAGTAATCACCGGTTTGGATATATTCACCGACGCCGTCGGCAGTAGGCATATATTGGTTGCGGTAAACAGCCATGTTAGGCATGGCGTTGTACGCACGGCCCAGAATGTCGCTATAGTAGTTCTTCTGGTTCTTCGTATAAGTCAAAGCGAAGTTAGAAGAGAACTTGATACGGTCAGATACCCAATAGTCGAGTGCCAAACGCGTAGTCAAGCGGTCAAGAGCCTGCTTGATGATGGTACCAGTTTCGTGGTCGTAAGTACCGGACACACGGAAAGTAGCCTTTTCACCACCACCCGATACAGACAAACCGTAGTTGTGCGTCTGACCGAACTGCGTTACCTCGTCAATCCAGTCGGTATTCTTATTGTAGTTACCGTAGTACGAGGGGTGAGAGCTCTTGAGGTACATGATTTCCGCGATGCTCGATTCTTCTTCAGAAAGGATACGCGGATTGTGGTATGCTTCCTTCAACATCATGGTGTAGCCGTCACCATCGAGCATCTTCATGCCCTCGGGCTGCCATGAACCAGAGAAGCGGTAGCTGAAGTTCACACGGGTTTTACCGCGAGCACCACGACGGGTGGTGATTTCGATAACACCGTTCGAACCACGCGCACCATAGATAGCCGTAGCAGCAGCGTCCTTCAACACCTTGATACTACCGATATCTTCGGGAGCAACCTGAAGCAAGGTAGCGAACTGTTCTTCGTTCTCCATGTTGTCGAAGTCGAGTTCGTCTGAGCTATAGTCTTCAAGGATGTTACCGTCAACCACGATGAGGGGTTCCTGGCTACCATTGATTGAAGACACACCACGCAAACGCATGCTCGAACCTGAACCAAGGTTACCAGAGTTCGACACGATGTCGAGACCGGCAATCTCACCCTGAAGAGCGTCGGCAGCCGTTTCGAACGACAGACCAGCCATCTGGTCCATATCGAGCGTCTGCTGTGCGGTTGAAATTTCACGTTCGGGAATTACCAAACCGTTTGAGCGGGTTTTACGGGTAACTGTTACCACAGCATCCTTGAACGTGTTTTTATCGATAAGTTCGACATTGAACTTGGCATTTTCGCCGATGTTCAACACTTTTGTCTGATAACCGATATAAGATATTCTCAATTTGTTGGCGGGATTCTTCACAACCATAGAGAAGTTACCGTTGGCATCGGTCTGCACAGCTGTAACGTTACGGTTATTCTTATCCTGCTCAACTACATACGCCATTACGATCGGACCATCCTGCTTACTCCAAACGCGACCGGAAATGCGCTTCTGCGCATAAGCGAGAGAGGAGGAGCACAAGCACAACGCAAGCGTCATTAGGAACTTGTTATTCATAATTTCGATTTTTATTTCTTGAGTCTGTACTTCTTCACGAATGCCTTGGCTTTAGCAGGGGTTGTCCATGCTGCATCAAAGCGTTCCTTCACATCTGCACCGTAGCGCAGATAGTCGTTGATGGAGTGAAGAACAACGTATGATGATGATTTGATTGAGTATGAATTGGTTGGTGAACCATCCAACTCATAGTCGCGTGCCATGGTGTTGTAGGGTGCCTGAACAGCGTGGGTAACACCGGCAGCGTCAGTAACAGTCAGTTTGTTAGGCGTCTGGTTGATTGTAGCTTTGATGAAGTTGTTGGTCAACTCGTTAGCACAAGCTGAAGAAACCGTAGTCTGATCCGTGCAGTTGTCAACAAAGAGCGACTGGTCACAGAAGTGATACTTCACGAAGTTGGCAAGAGCTACCATCATAGCCTGACCCTTAACCTTAGCTTCTGCATTGAGTTCGCCTTCGTCATTGGTGTTGGCTTCAACAAACTGCTTGATTTCTTCCAGAGTGGGAAGACCATTCTGGTGAGCCTTTTTAAGTGCTTCGTTCGTCGGCACGTAAATCGTGTAACGATAGTTGTTGAAGAAACGAATCAAACGCGTCGTGTTAGCAGTTCCACGTTCAGAGGTTGAGAAGATTTGGTACTTTTTCTGTTCATTTTCCCAAAGTTCCTTCTGCTCTGAATCAGACTCATCATAATCAGCCGGCTTGAAGAGGGCTTCAATGATATCAGATGCATTGTCGTTGAGGTCCTTGCACAAATCAAAGAATGCCTTGTACTCAGCGTGGTTGTTCATGGTTTCCCACACGTTGTAGAGTGAAGGCTGCATAGGACGGTTGATAAAGTATGTACGACCGTTACCATATTCATTGGTTCCACGAGTCATATCGAAGCTGTTGGTTACAACGCAATCGAAGTTATTGTCGGGATACTCGTCGTTGTTGATTTCAACCTGCATACCACCATTGACAACCATACCAACACCATCAGCTTTGTCGCTGTGCTTCTTGATGAAGACGGGGGCACCACTACGGGCAATGAAGTAATTACGTCCATTGTTTATGCCCTTTTCGCCCTCAGCACCCTGTTCGTGAACAATCGTGTGCTGGTCCATCATATCGATGAGCATGAGCTTCTTAGTCTTACCTTCGGTATTGTCGAGCGACTTGTCAGCAGTCTGGTCGAACTGGTTACCGGGCAGAGGATCACTACCATTAGGATTCAACGGAGAGTCCAAACGATAACGGTAAGCGCGAGCGCGTACACCTACAAAGCGACCCTTCTTGGTTACTTCCTGCGGTTCCATCGTCCAGTAACGGTAGTTGATGTTTTGCTTGGCAGCAAACTTCACAGGGTCAACATAACCGAAGTTCTTCAAGCCATCGTCAGTAGGAACGAAGAAACTGAAGTTCGACTGCATGGCGAGCAGGTAAGTGCTGTAATACTTCTGCAACGGAGCGATCTGGAAGTTGGTTGTGGTGTAAGCATCGTCGACGTGAATCACCGTATTGATTACCTGTGCATTCTTGTTGTAGAGTGCCGGAGCCATAACCGAAGAATAGGTTGCCGGAGCAATTACCTTGTTCATCACATAAACGACACCATTGTTGGCCATCAACACCTTGTCGAAGATGCGTTTGTAATCACCTACACTGGGATAGGTTTGTGCAGCAAACATCTGGTCCTGAGCATCATTCATAATGGTGAGATACTTGCTGGGTACGGTTTCGTTGAACGAATCCTTCATCAAGTTAGCCACCAAAGGCTTCACGATGTTCAAGGGTATCTGGTAGAGGTTGTAAACGAGATTTTCCTCAGTATTGGGTTTTGAGGCATAACGTTCAATCAACATTTTACCACCACCCGTAAGGAAATAATCTTTCAAAGCTTTGTCAGAGGGAACAAACATGGCACCCATATCCTGTTCCTTGGTCAAACCTGAAACCGTATAAGTGTTCCATCCCGGGTCGTAGTTCAGAGCGGGGAAGTCGCCTAAAGGTTCACCGTCGGGATCTTCGGTAACGGCACCGTTCTGTGAACGTTGAGAGATATAAATTTTCTGATAAACCGAGTCGGCAGTAATGTTCTGCAATGCCTTGTATTCCTCGGTCAGTGTTTTATCGTAATAAGGTGCGCTAAAACGTTCGAGCAAGATGCTGAAAAGGTTCGTTTGCCCGTTCGTACGGATAACTTCAGCCATATTCATCGGCGTAGCCAACACCTTGTCGAGTACGTGATAATAACCGTTCAAGCAGGTAACGTCCTGTTCTACGATTTCTGCATCGTAAACGTAGCTGCGTTTCTTAGAGTCAGCATCAGTCCATTCCTTATCGGTTCCGTCAAGGTTGAGCAGGAACGAGATATCGCTGTGCTTAATCTTCTTTTCGTTCATCTGAGCCTCGAGGAAGTGCGTCATCATGGGCACCGTCTTGTCGAGAGCGAGATAAATACCGCCACGCTTGGGATCGCGGAACTTATCCCAGAACTTTTTGTCTTTATTCAGCACTTCACCATTATCTGCCAACTGGCCTTCGCTGAGGTTTTCAGGCAGCTCATTGTACTTAAAATAAGGCACAGAGTCAGTCGTCGCCATACTTGAAAGCTGGCGAAGACAGAGATTCTTAACCGGACCTTGCATGGTGGTAAGCGTCTCAAGCACATAAGCATTGTTGAGCATTGAACCGTTCAAAAGGATACGCTTTTGAGCGGTGCTGAGCTGTTCATAGCTGCGAACAGGATTGCCGACACCATCCGTCCAGGTCGTAGTCTGGAAGAAGGTATTGTAAGCATCGTCATCAGCCACAAAAAGTGTTTTACTACCCGTACGGGACATCACCTCGGTAAGACCCAGGTCATCAATCAACCTAATTACAGTAGTGAACTTACGATCTTGCCTAGTTTTCAAATCGTCGTAGATACTCGCGCGCAAGAAATTCGGCTTGGTTTCATCCAAATCGAAATCATCTGAACACGAATACGTAACGCCGCATGTCGAAAGCAAGCACGCTGCACCGAGCAACGTCTTTCCCATTCTGCAAAAACGGTTTTTCATACGCATTTTTTTCGATTAAATATTTTGTTTATTGTATTTACTTGGAATTGGGTTTATATCATCGCACTGCAACGATTAAACGTTGACGCACGTTATATGCACTGTTGTGAGTTGATTGCTGACCTAAAAGTGATGTATGAATAAAAAGAAAAATTAGAACTAACTTTTTAACATTTGAACCTTAAAAAATACATATTGCCATCTCAGCTTTACAATTTTAAGAGATTCGCATCACTCTTGAAGTAGGTTATGGCTGCAAATATAATCGTTTTTTTATGCCTAAGTAGCATTACTACGAGTAATATTTTAGCCATTAAGTATTATTAAGAATCAAAACCACTACAATTGTTAATGACAAATGAACACCGGAGTCAACATTTGAGATACTAAATGCAACAAATATGATAGTATTGGTTGAAAAAATTAACTCAAATGTAACATATTATTGGCTTAAAATCACTGGTTTCCCACTGCCATTCCTTCTACTTCGATTAACCACTCAGGGCGACAAACGCGGGCTTCTGTGAGTAGAAACGGGGTGTTTGGAAAGCGGATTTGCATGTAGCGACGGAGAACAGGAGCATCGGCTATATCTCGCAGATAAACAATAAAATAAGCCATATCCGCAAGAGTTCCTCCGGCTGATTCAAGCAACTTTTCGATGTTCAAAAACAAGCGTCCAGCCTGGGTGAGCACATCGCCCCGAAACAAACACTCGCCATATTTGTCAATACTGGCGGTACCGGACACAAAGTAGCAGCGCTGATCGGGAGCAAGCTGCAAACAGGTTCCGCGTTCAAAGGCTACGCCGTATTCGTGAGTAGGATTGAGATACTCAGGAGCATGAAGATAACTCACGGCACCGGGCTGCAACCCATCGACAGAGAGAAAATCAATAGCTACGAGTGCCTCACGATGTTCGCAAGCTCCACCAATACCGGTGGATGCAATATAATGGGTGTCAGAAGTTAATCCTTGACGGGCAAAGAGTTCGTTACGTGCCTGTACGACGCCGGCATAATGCCGATCGACATCACGAACGAAAATCCAGGTTCGGTGGCAATGATCTTTCAAATTCATGCCTCGCGAAGTGAGCTGATGAATGTGACTTTCAAAGGCGCGACGTGTCTGGGTCGCAGAATCGGCCGCACCGACATCTGCCCCAAAGCGAACACTTTGATACACAAAGCGTTGACGTGCTGTAGTATGCATTTCCGCAACAGTACCATCCGGTAATTCGTAAACTTCGCGGCTGCATATTGACTGGTTAAACCACAGAAACAAAGCTACTTTGACGCCGCAGAGTGGGGGTTGCTCAATGATGCTGCATACGCCAGTGGGGAAAAGGCGGTCATACAGTGCGTGTTTTACAAGTGCGGGACACTGATTGGCTGCATCTGAAACATAAAGGCGGGCTTGCATCAATTGCGAGAGTTGACAATGATGCTGCGCACAGTAGGCTTCGAACTGCTGCAAAAGGTCGTCGGCCTGTGCAGCAAGAGTATCACCCGGACGTGGTTGCAATATGCTAAAGGAATTCTGACTCATATCTTAATGTCCGCTGCTCTGAACGTGTACATCGCCAGGCAGCTTCGACGTGTTATTCAAAAGAGTTACTGCGACTTCTCTGGTTTTCATGGTAACGAGAAGCGAAAAAGAAAAAAGAATGCAGAAAAAAAACAAGAACATCGGACAAAGGTGCAATAACACCACCCACCGATTGTGTGAACAGGGTTACTAAGGTAAGAAACGCAGCCTGTCTGTGTGCGGCAACATATCTCTGTCAACCATTGCATGCGTTTAGCTGAATACCCCACCCTATTAGTAAAACTAAGAATCTGCTCCGGACGAATGTAAACCTTACCAAGTGCTTTATACCACAGACTGTTTTCAAAGGTGGTTCAACGGATTCAACCGAGGGATAAATTTATTTCTTCTACTTCCTTTACTCCATTTCTTAATACTCATGCAAAAATAATGATTCTTTTTGAAAACAGCACTATTCATACAAGGCTTTTTATCGCAAAATTCTATATAAATGCAGCTTCTGAGAAAAGATTTAAAAATTACCTAATAGCATTTAATATTTGAAGAACATAAAAGACAGCCGACGCAGACTTATGGACGAATACTCAGCAAATAGCCGGAAAAACATAAAAGAACGCTTGAATCACATACATCAAATCATACAAAAACAGCATTTGGCTAACACACAGGGTGAGAAAATACAGACAGCAGGAAACAAGAAAAAAGTATGAGGCAAAATACTTTCACACAGCCTAAGGTGCAGGCACAAAGCCAAAATCGTTATTTAGCCGCATACGAATTGTATATATTTTTTACCGAGATAAAATAATTATAGATTGATATACAGTGTTAATACATTATAGAAACCACAATTTTCAAGACGCAGGATTTAAGCAGAAAATAATTTCTACAGAATGGCCCGATACAGACTACTCACAACGGGCATAAAATACCCTGATGCGTGCGGCGTTCGGCAAGGGTGGAACAGACAAGGCGAACGACTTCGTCGGGCTTAACTCCCCAACGGGGTGCAATCAAAAGTGAAGCAGGCGATTGCGAAACAAAACGCTCAACTGCAATGGCAGGATGCAGGCGTTCGATAAAGTCGGCAACGAGGGAGACATAGTCGGGCAATGAAAACAGAGAGAAGCGTTCGGGAAATTCTGCATACTGACGGGCAAAACGCGAACCACGCAAAATTTGCAACTGATGAAGTTTTACGCTGTCGACTTGCCAACGCGAGGCTTCAAAGGCTTGTTGCAGCTGACTTTCGCGACTTTCGCCAAGCAAACCCAAAATAAAATGTACGCCTACATGTATCCCTCGCAAGTGGAGCTGACGAACAGCTTGGGCTGAGGTAGCTACATCATGGCCGCGACCTATTTGCCGAAGTACATCGTCGTTGACGGATTCTATGCCTAACTCTACCATGACGAAAGTTTGGCGGCTGAGGTGTTCGAGGTAATCAAGCCAGGAAGTAGACAAACAGTCGGGACGGGTGGCAAGAACGATGCCGCGAACACCGGGAACAGAAAGAGCTTGGCTGATGTAACACTGCATGACAGAAAGTGGCATATAAGTGTTGCTTCCTGCCTGAAAATAAGCAAGATAGGCTACGTTGTCGTGGGGATGTTTGCGCAAAAAGAATTGCTTACCAGCCTGTAGTTGGGTAGCAACGCTATATTGTTCGCTGCACATGTCGGGCACAAAACTGCGACCGTTGCAGAAGGCGCAACCGCCGTGCGAGACACTACCATCGCGCACGGGACAGGTAGCGCCAACGTCGAGGGGGAGCTTTTGCACCTTACCTTCAAAGTGACGGGAGAGGAAAGCGGCGTAGGTGTAATAAGGAACTTGCATGGCGATTTTATTGAAAAAGGGAAATTTAAACACCTTCTTAACGAGGAAATGTGAAAAATATTGTACATCAAACTTGTTTAATTCGGCACAAAGGGTTAAATTTGCTGTGCGTTATACTTTTTCACACGTTGCTCAAAGAAAAACGAAGGAATCGGTATGTAAATCGCTATTTTTGATGACAAAGTGCAAAATGACGCTTTGTGAATTTATCCACCTTAAAATAATCCGGCCTATCGCACAACATTACTTCTCTACCTCAAAACACTTTAAGTAATGGAAAATTTGACCTTACACACCGATGAAGAATTGGTGGCTCTTTTTGTGTCGGGCTGCAATGAGGCTTTTGATGAACTCTTGCTGCGCTACAAAGATAGGCTGTATTCCTACATTTCATATATTGTCCGTAATAACGACATGGCAGACGACCTCTTTCAAGAGACCTTCGTCAAGGCTATCATGACCCTACGCCAAGGCAGGTATAAGGAGAATGGACGCTTTTATGCCTGGCTGACGCGCATTGCGCATAACTTGCTGATTGACCAGTTCAGAAATGAACGCAATGAGGCGTTGGTTTACGACGAGGAGGATTCAGAAACGGTTTGGCAGGAAGTGGCAATGATGGCAGATGGCTACAGGGAATATGAATTGATTAACGAACAGGTGCTCACCGACGTGAGGGTGCTGATGGACAAACTGCCGGATAACCAGCGTGAAGTGGTGTATATGCGTTTTTATCAGGACTTGAGTTTCAAAGAAATTGCTGACATTACGGGAGTAAGCATCAATACAGCATTGGGACGCATGCGCTACGGCATTATCAATATGCGACGAATGGCTGAAATAAACCATATTTCGCTCTGCGTGTAGTTGCTGCCCCCAAAGGATGCAGTTGACAGCAAAAAAGTGCGCAACTGACACTTAATAGGCTGTATTTTAGATATTGTACACACTAAAAAGCGGTTTTGGCCGTTATATAAGGGAAAAGGATTGATTTTACAGAACCATTTTCTCTTATTAAAGGTGTGCCTATGAACCATTTTACGCATGAAAAATCTTCGGCCAGCGAGGAGTGCTTACACTTTATCCGCGCCTTTGCCCGCTTTTATTTGCCCGAAAAGGACAATGAGGAGGAGGCTCGCCAAATGGCGCGTCGATTTGCTGAAGATGCAGTTGCTTCGAACTGCTGAAATATTGAAGTCGTCTAAACTTTTCTGACGAAGATTTGATTTGGAGATTTATCTCT
>ERZ894240.136-NODE-136-length-94921-cov-18.267409_pt1 | contig 94921 bp, 165 predicted proteins | sample MGYA00380298_ERZ894240 | MGnify/ENA primary metagenome ERZ894240 (study PRJEB32331, sample SAMN06328419) | human gut metagenome | biome: human gut microbiome; feature: stool | host: Homo sapiens | collected 2014-06-27 ... | reverse complement strand
AAATGGTCATGATATGACACTGTATAACTTTGCTAAGAAACTAGGTAGTGGAATTTCGAAGTATGAGGAAGATTTTACTACATGGAGAATATCTAAAACTGGTATTGTTAGTACAATAAATGTCAATAGTATTCACGTAACTCGTATAGGGGCATCTATTGGTGAAAATCTAGCATTCTTTGAAAATGTAACTACAACTAATAAGAAGTTTAATATTAAGTTAAAAATATTAGGGCTTACATCTGATATGAAATGTACTCTTAATAATCAAAACTCTATTATTAAAGAGTTAGTAAATGGAGTTAATGAAATATCTGTCGATTTAGTAATTGGATGGTATGGATTTACGATAATTAAATTAGACGGTTCTATAATTGGAGATTGTGATATAACTATTGAGCAAATCCCTGACTACGAAGGAGCGTTGGTATCTGATGGTGTTGAAGATTACGGTAAAGTAGAAAACCTTCCCATATACAAGGATTACACGGTAGTAGCTGATAGAGAGATAATAGATGGATTAGCAGAAAATGCAGATGGCGGAGTGGCGGTTAGAGGAACAAGTATTAGTAATGGTGCTTTTGGTTTCGATTATAAAAACGAAGTATACAGTTTTGCTACTCCTAACAGTAAAGTTATTGATGTTGAAAGGTTTATTAGCTATCAATCTAAATACGTAAATAACGGTACTAATATTAATGCAGGAAATATTGTTGACGCGAACCCTTTAACTATTGGTAAATTAGGTTCTAGTACAGATAGATACAGCAAACTAGCTCTTTGGTCATTCTTGCTTTTCCCTTACTCCCTTTCCGAGTTCCTGCTAGAGCGCCAATTAAAGAGGTATAAGTTGGGTACGCTGTATCCAGATATGATAGAGTGGAGACCTATTGCTAAATCCAATATTCCATATAAACAAAATTGATTACTTCATTAAAAGAAGTGGTGCTTATGTAAGATTGAATCCGGGTGATTATTTTCAATCTACTGAGGATATTATTGTTAGAGTTACACCTATTAGAGATTGGCAACTTGATGTAGTATCTTCTATTAAAGTAAATGGAAAAAATGAAGTCATAAGTGTAAATTCTAGTTATGCTCAAACTGCCCCTATTCATATAGATAAATCCCCTCAAAAGATAGACATCACTATTGACGAATACATTAGATACGAGGATATTGTACAGCCTTATCCAGCAATAATTAATCTAAAACAAGATGGTAAAACTATCACTTGGGGAGATAAGTTGAAAGTAGGCAGTGATATAGTCTTTGTAGAAAGTGCCAACCTTTTACCGGAGCTATATACTGTATCCGATACAAGGTATAATGGTGTAACGCTTTACCCAAACACTATCATAAAGGTAGAGAAGTCTATGGTGTTTGATAATGCACGTACCTACCTAAAAGCCAATGAGCCGAACTGTATCCTGTCGCCTAATAGGTTGAGGATTCCAAACTCCAGCTACAAGATACTAGGATACATTCCGGACTTGACAGGTAAAGGTAATCATGGTAGATTGAATAACTTCGCCTACACGGAAGAAAGTGGAGCAAATGAGGACGGTAGTATTCGCTTTGATGGAACGGATGACTATATTACCATTCCTACTTTGTCTCATGGTGGTAAACAAGTATTGATGAAGGTGAATTTACAAAGTTATGATAGATACTTGTATGACCAAAGAAATAATTGGAGTCAATACTTAGCTATTGTTTCAGCAGGTAAGACAATAGCTTATGAATACTCAAATAAAGGTGGTAAAACTTATATTGATGGTATACTTAATGAACACATTATTGATAAAGATTTACTGAATATAACTCATAATATAACTGCAACTAATGCTAATATAGGAGTTCAATATACTCCTAATATTGGCACTTCATTTGCTAGAGGTAATTTTGCTCAAATGGCTCTCTTCGATTTTATGCTATTCCCAGAAATATCTAGTGAAGATGAGATAAAGGAGCTGAATGATATTATAGGTATTGAAGTTAATACAGACGATTTATTAACAAAAATTAATATTTAAAACAATGAAATATATCGTATTTCCCATAGAAAAACTAAATGAAGTACCGCAAGAAGTACTTAATGAATTACATTTATCTCCTAGAAAAAGCATAGATGGAACAGAAGTAATAATGAAAGTAGCTAACTATGAACTATTATTTCCATCTGCAATAACATTACCGGAGATTGGAGAAGACGAAGTTATAGAAATCGTATATCCATATCCTACTTATGAAGGTAAAGAATTAGAAACTTTACTTTCAGGTGAAGATTGGACTACTAAAGAAAAAGAATAATATGACAAGATTTGTTAAATTTGTAGCAAGTGATATAGAACCAAATCCTGCCGAAACACTATACTGGGTGGATCTAAATAAAGATCCACTTGGAGGTAGTATTAAAACATATAACAATGAAGGTAAATGGGTTAGATTGAAAGTATTAGAAGGAACCTCAACAGATGTATTTGATAGATTAGACGAAATAGAAGAAGAACTATCTAATATAGATGTTACTCCAGATTGGGGAGATATAGAAAATAAACCTGTATTTGCTTTAGTAAGTTATAGTGGTTCTTATAATGATTTGAAAGATACCCCTGAAATACCATCCCTGGTAGGTTATGCTACTGAAAATTGGGTGAATCAATTACTGTAGAACAAACAAGATAAACTCACAGCAGGAGATGGTATTCAAATAGTAGGTAATGTTATATCTAGTACATTAGATGTTACATTATATGAAGTTGTTACTCAACTTCCTTCTAGTAGCATTAACCCAAATAAAATATATCTGTTAGCAGATAATTAGAGTGGACCTCAGAATAAGTTTAAAGAGTACATATGGGTAAACAATAACTGGGAATTGTTAGGTGAGTATAAAGCTGTAGTAGATCTTACTCCGTATTTAACTAAAACAGAAGCTGCTAATACTTATGCATTAAAATCTGAAATAGGTAGTGCTACTTATTAGTCATCTTTCTAGAGTAAGAGTATGAAGGCTGCTCCAAGTTGGAATGACATTAATGGTAAAACTTTATCAGATTTAGAAGGCAAAACCTTTTCATAGATATTTGATATGATACTATTTACTACAGTTAATCCAACATTTACTAGTCCTTCTGTGTCTATTAGCAGTTCTTGGGGTTCTAATGGTAGAACAGTAGAAGTAGGAACTACTGGACCTACATTGTCTTCATTCAGTTATACTTTTAACAAAGGTTCTATTGTGATTACTTATCCTGATGGAACTAGAGATACTTCATAGGGAGGTAGAGCAGGTAATGAAACAGGTCATACATATAGTCCTAGTACATTTCCTACCACTTTACCTTGGGGCACTAGTACTTATCGTATAACAGTTAACTATGCTCAAGGACCGCAACCTAAAGATAGTAAAGGTAACAATTATAGTACTCCATTGCCTGCAGGTAGTGTATCTAGTAATTACACAGTTAAGGCCGGTTACTACTATTATGCTGGTTTGGGTAATTTAGACCAAGCATCTATGAAGAAAACTATAATTGTAAGTGATACTACTTATGCTGAAAATACATTTGATGCAGAAGGTACTGATAGATGGGTATGGTGGTTGCCTGCTAAAAAAACAGCTACTAAAATGGAGTTCTTTGATACTGGTTCTAATACTTACAAAGATGACGATTTAGCTAATAATTGGAATATAGAAACAACTCAAATAAATGGAGTAAACTATAATAAGATAACCAATAAGAACTCTACTAAACGTGGTAGTATTAAACTTAAACTAACATTTACAAACGCTTAATAACAAATGAGAAATTACGGAACAAATGTTTACTCTAATAACTTTGAACCACAAGTAAACGGAGTATTAGACGCTAGAACAAAGATAGAAGGTCCTGCTTCTGATCTTACTTTAAATTCTACTTGGACTTCTAAAGATGGTAAGCGATGGGCATGCGCAGGTTTAGTTGTATCAGTTGTTAATGATCCAGAGGATAGTAAGAACGGTTTATATCTATTATTAGATGACGATTATAGCCAAACTAGTAATTGGAAGTTTATTGGTTCAGATAAGGGTGATAAGGGAGACAAAGGGGATGCTGGAACCAATGGTATAAATGGTATTACTCCTACTATTGGTAGTAATGGTAACTGGTTTTTAGGAAGTGAAGATACAGGTAAACCATCTAGAGGTGAAAAAGGCGACACAGCTGAAGTAGAACCTACTGTAATAACACTGAATACTACAGGAATGCTAGATCGTGAAAGAAAGACTCTGTTAACGTTAGATCCTTCTGATGCAAACAAATTAGCACAACTAGTAAGTAATGAAAGTAATTATGCTAATTGTATAATTACATATTGTGGACTAAATGCTACCTCTTCATCTGACTGGAGAGAAAGAGTAGCACTAAACTATACTGGTGATATATTCCCACCATCATAGAGTCAAGAAACCAAATATAATTTTTGGTTATCTTTTACTAGTAGTATTGAACTTGAAGTATATTATTTTGAGATATAGTTAACTATTCCTGCAGGAGGAGGTTCTCCTACAGCAACGGCAAGCGTTCTTACAAAGAGTTCTGATATAACCATCAAACAACTTACTACTGATAGTCTGTTTAAATATGGTAGAGGAGAAGTAATATCTATAAGTTCTGAAGATAGAGAAATACTAGTGTCATTGTTTAATGGCGGTTATAAGAAAACCGCTTTATTCTATACTTATGATGGTAACTTTGGTGGTGGTAATAGTTATTCTGCGGCAGTAAATGTATCTGGTTTACTTAGTAGTAGTTTTACTGCAGCAGGTTCAAACGATTTAACACTAACTGTAGCTGCTGAAGGAATGGTGTATAAAGAGATTCTTACATATAATACTTTAACGAATACTTGGACTACAAAACAAGATCCTGTAGTTTGTACAGAAGAAATAGAAGCAGATGTTAAGAAAACTGGTTATTGGTGGGATAGGAAAACAGGGTTTATAATACAGTGGGGAGTAACAAATGTAATCAGTGAGACTAGTACTACTGCTAAATTTCCTAAACCAATGAATTTTCTTTTTAACGCTACAGCAACTCCAGGAGCGAATAATAATTCTGCTATTTTGCAAATTGGCGTTGTTAATTAGGCACTTTATATACGATCAGATACAAGTTGTACAGTATTCTGGCAAGCTATAGGTAGGGCAACAGAATAATAAGTTTAATTAAATAAATATGAGAGAACAAATTAATTTTAGAGCTAGTACTGTTGCTCCAGGAGCAACTGAAGTAGCTTATTGGATAGACTTAGGTCAAGATCCAACAGGTAGAGTTATTAAAACTTGGACTGGTTCTTCATGGGAACCTATTACCGGTAACTCAGAAGAAGTAGAAGAATTGGAGAAGCAACTGGCTAATAAAGCTAATAAGGCTACTACATTATCTGGATATGGTATTTCAGACGCTTATACTAAAGCGCAAGTAGATAGTAAAGTATCTTCAGTATATAGAGTTAAAGGTTCGGTAGCTAATTTTGCTGCTCTTCCTAAAACTGCTGTAATTGGAGATGTATATAATTTAACTGACACAGGAGCCAATTATGTATGTACTAAAGCTAATCCTGCTGAATGGGATAAACTATCAGAGAATGTAGACCTTAGTAATTGTGTAGCTTCTAACGAAGTATCTAATATAGTTTCTATGACATAGACAGAATATAATGAATTGTCTGTAAAAGATTCTAAAACGTTATATTTAATTCACGAATAATATGAAATTAGGAACTAAGGAAATATTTGGAGCATATTTAGGTAACACTGCTGTGAAAACGATAAACAAAGGTGATACTAATGTGTTCACTAATTATTATGGAGTTAGTTTTCCGATTGAAGAACCTGCTGACACCATGCTAACTAGAACTGGTTATATGTCTTGGCATAGAGAATTACCTATACATTCCAAAATAAAGTCCTGTACTATTACTTCAGATGGTATAGTAAAATATCTTAATGCTACAGATAGAACTAAGTATGAAGATGGAACAAATAGAGATATGTCTTTGAATACTATGGTAGAAATCCCAGAGTTCTGGTATATATGTACTACTGATGATACTACTGTATATTTAAATCTGTATCCGTGTGATCCACATATACCAGAAGCTGAACATGTGAGTAAATTCTATATATCTGCATATGAAGCAAGCAATGTAGATAATGTATTGAAGTCCATAAATAATGGTACTATTACGCCTGTAGTCAGTCTTAACAGAACTACTATGCAATAGAGAGCTAGAGCAAATAATCCAGAGAGTAATAACTGGAATATGTATACTTACAAAGCTCATAAAATATTAACTATATTGTATTTAGTAGAATACGCTTGTTCTAATAGTCAAAAGGCATTTAATGCAGAACTTACAGCTGAAGGGTATCATCAAGGAGGTTTAGGTGATGGAGTAACAACCGGAATTGTAACTAATAATGGTACAAACTTATATAATTTTGTTCCATGTGGTACTACAGATGAACATGGTAATTATACAGGAATTACTCAGTTTTCTTATGAAAAAACAGATGCAGAAGGTTCTGTAACAGGAACTTTAACAGTTAAAGTACCAACATACAGAGGAATCGAAAATCCATTTGGTCATGTTTGGAAAAACACTATTGATACTCTTGTACATTTTAATGCTGAAACTTCTGTAAATGACGTTTATATAAATGATAATTTAAGTACATTAGGGTCTACTTCAATTAGTGATTATAAACTACAATGTAGTACTACTACCAAAGAGGGTTGGAAGAAAAAGTTAGTTTATAATTCATCATTCGACACATTCCCTCCAACTAATGAGGTATTTGGTGCAAATCAGGGAGCCTATTGGTGTGATTATAACTGGTCAAACGCTTCAACATCAGATAGAACAGTAATTATCGGCGGTGCTTCTAGTTCTAGTTCGTATTGCGGTTTGTTCGCTCTGCGTTCTAGCAATGTGCCGGGTGCTGGCCTTGCTGATTTCGGTACTCGAATTATCTACGTACCTTAATTAAATATTATGGGTACAAAAAGTTGTCTTAGGTATATCAGCAGTAATTCTAGTAATAGTTCGAATTGCAGTTTGTTCAATCTGAATTCTAACAATGAGCCAGGTAATGGCAATGCTAATATCAGTACACTGAACTACAAAAATTACATCTGAAAAATATTTTAGTACTGTTAACTAAGAGACTTTGCCACTTGGCAGAAAATGACATATTTAAAAGATTGTGTTAGTAATGTAAATGAAAACTCAATACGTAGATTCAGATGAAAAGATTTAATAATTTATTTGACAAAATAGTATCTTTGGATAATCTATATTTAGCCGATAGTAAAGCTAGAAGAAACAAAGGTAATAGAAAGGAAATTAGAGAATTCGATAAGCACAAAGATAAGCTTCTGTTAAAACTACAATAGCAATTAATCAATGGAGAATATAATACTTCAGAGTATTTTATATTTAAAATATATGAACCTAAAGAGAGAGAAATAATTAAGTTACCGTATTATCCAGATAGAATTGTTCATCATGCTATAATGAACATTATGGAACCGTTATGGGTATCAATGTTCATTAAAGGTACATATAGCTGTATCAAGAAAAGGGGTATTCATAAAGCCTTAAGAGATGTTAAAACTGCTTTGAAAGATAAAGATAATACTAAATATTGTCTTAAATTAGATGTAAGAAAGTTTTATCCTTCTATAGATCATGATATTCTAAAACAAATAATAAGTAAGAAGATAAAGGATAAGAGATTATTAGATTTACTATATAATATAATAGATTCTGCAGATGGAGTGCCTATTGGTAATTACTTATCCTAGTTCTTTGCTAATTTATATCTAACTTATATGGATCATTGGATTAAAGAAGTAAAGAAAATCAAATGTTATTTTAGATATGCAGATGATATAGTAATACTACATGGGAACAAACAATTTCTAAGAGATTTATTTCAGGATATGAAGCAGTACCTTAATGATAAATTGCACTTAGATTTTAAAAGTAATTGGTAGATATTTGAAGTAGATGATAGAGGGATTGATTTTGTAGGTTATAGAATATATCATTCTCATGTATTATTGCGAAAAAGAATAAAGAAAAACTTTTGTAGAAAGATAGCCATACTAAATAAACAAGACATGCCTAAAGAAGAATATCTATAGAAAATCTGTAGTTATGTAGGCTGGATTAAATATTGTAATGGAAGAAATTTATTTAGCAAAGTAACAAAATATAAAGAGCTATTAGATTACATCAGTATAAACAATGATAATAAAACCTAAACTATATTCATGCGTTTATATATATGTTTCAAAGATATTTCAGATCCTGTCTTATAACATTCTAAGTACAGGATTTTTATTTAACTAACTTTTACTTCAGATGTTTCTAGAATTCTTACCTCAAATACTTTCAGGAGTTGCTTCAATATTAGCTTTATGGTTTACGTATAATCAGTATACTAAAAATAAGATAACTGATTATAAGATAGAGAAATGGAAATAGGAAGAACATAGTAACAATGTTAAACAAGCGGGTAACATAGCTACTATATATGGAGAACTTTGGGAATTACTATACTTCTTAAAAGCAGATAGAGTATATTTAATTCAACCACATCCTCTGTATAAAGAAATGTATATATCTGCTACTCTAGAAGTAAAGCAATATGGGGTATCATCAGTAAGAGATAGCTTGTGCGATATAAAAATTGAATCAGTAGCTAAATTCGTATCTGACTTAGCTAATTCAGAATATAAGTTTATCAAAGGTATTGAAGCATCTGAACTTGATGATAAAATAAAGTCTGTAATGACGAGCAATGGTTGTCATAGTGTTGCTCTTAGAAGATTATCAGACGAAAAAAATAATTGGATAGGTACTATAGTAATAGGTTATATTCATAATTTTAATAATGACATGGATATAGAACTTATCGAAAAAATGTCTAGATCAAGTGCACTAGCGATCTAGTATATATTACCAGAATTTAAGGTAAAATAACATGTTATCAGCTATTAAGAGTTATCTCAGTAAACTGGCAGTCATTATCATAATTGGTTTGACTGCCTTTTGTTTTTATTAGAATAAGAGAATTAAGGTTCTAGATACAGAATTAGGACAAGTTACAAACAATTACGAATATTATCAGAGTTTAACAGGCAAATTAAAAGAATAGAATAGAACACTTCAGTTAAGTATAGCAGATTTAAATAATACTAACGATAGCTTACTTTAGAATGCATTAGAAGTGTAGAAAGAATTAAAAATCAAAGATAAGAATCTCTAGTAGATACAAGTAATCAATACACAAATGAAGGATACTGTTACATAGATAATAACTAAAGATGTAAACTTTAAAGAAGAATTAAAGTTAAATCCTTTAACTACAATCATTATAGAAAGAAAAGACTCAATCTTAACAGCCATATTAGATCTAAGGAACTCGCAAATATTGTTCGTAGAAGAAAAAAAATAGTATCGTAATAAGTATAAAAATGGCTTCTAGAGATTCTTACACTTTGATTGGAAGAAAGATCGTGTCAGAAAATATCAAATACAGAATAGCAACAGTTTAATTAAAGTAACAGATACTAGAGTAGTAGAAGTTACAGAATAATCAATAATATTAATATATTAATCAAATTAAATCAATCCTAAATAAAATCAATTATGTTAGAAGATAAAATTATCCTTCAAGACCGCGGTTTTGACGCTGGTCTGGCTGCTTTAATGCAGAATGCAAATAAAGGTATGGACCCTGCTGCTTTGATGGCTATGATGAATAACAATGGCGGATTCGGCGGTAACGGCGGATGGTGGTGGATCTGGATTATCCTGATCTTCTTCTGCTGGGGTGGCTGGGGAGGCAACGGCTTCGGTAATAGAGGTGGCGAAGCTTCTCAACTTGCTTCTCAATTGAATACTGATGCTAATACTAGTCTGTTGATGCAGGCTATCAATGGTAATAAAGAAGCTATCAGCAACTTGTCTAATACTTTGAATTGTGACTTTAACTCAGTATAGAGTGCATTGAATACTATTAATGCTAGTGTAAATCAGATTGCTTGTGATACTAAGTTGTCCAGTCAGCAAGTAATAAATGCTATTACTTCAGGTAATGCATCTCTTGCTTCTGAATTGGCAAACTGCTGCTGCACCACTTAGAGATCTATAGATGGTGTAAATCTTAACCTGACTAAGATGGGTTACGAAAACCAGTTGGCTGTATGTAATCAGACTAACAACTTGGTTAACACAATGAACAGCAATACTTTGTCTCTGCGTGATAATGGTACTGCAAATACTAATGCTATTATAGCAAAACTTGATGCTATGCAAAATCAGGCACTACTTGACAAGATTGACTCTCTGCGTGAGAAAAATTCTACACTGGTATCTCAGTTAAGCCAAGAACATCAGACTGCTACATTTGGTACAATGATAAGTCAGGCTACTACGCCTATTGTTACTAAGTTAAATGCATTGCAATCTGACGTTGATGGTATCAAGTGCAAACTTCCTAACACTGTAAGTGTACCATATCCTCAGCTGTCTGTTTATAATCCAGAAGTTTTCAGAGCTGCTGCGTATGGAGCTTTTGCTGGTGATACTTATGCAAACTGCGGAGTAGGTTATAACAACTGTGGTTGCTAATAAGAAAGGAGGTAATTATGTTTCCTTTCTATAATACACAACAAACATTATTCCCGTTTGGTCCTTTTAATCCGTTCTTCTTCGGTAGACGTCGCAGAAGATTGAATACTATTTCTGGTATACCGGTACTTAGAACTACAGGTGTATCTGCTACTACTACAGAAGTAAGATACGATGTAAATCATCAGGAATTCCTTAGTTTACCCAAAGAAGGACTGTTTTTCTTGGATGTAAGACAAGCATCTGCTACAGCTGACGCTTCTCTTCCAGTTGGTTTATCAGATGATAATGCAGAGAACAATACTACTCAAAGCATGCTTCGTAATGCATTACAGGAAGAAGTACAAGCCGGTGACTTACAACTCAATTTCAGATATTTGATTTACTATAATAAATGTAATAACACTTATCAATTAGTAAATGCATATCCTGCAAACATAACTGCACCGGCAGCTTAATATTAACAAGGGCTCTTCGGAGCCCTTAAACAAATACTTATTATGATAACATTTTCGCAATTGAGTATAGGTGATCCTATATACGTGTTAGAAATCATAGGTACATTTAAGAAGAGTACTAATTACTTTGCTGGTAATATAGTAAGTGTATCTAAAGTGTATGACGAACCACTACCACCATAGTAGTTTCCAATGCCTAACTAGAATAGAAAGAAGTTAGTAGACATAGTTATAAGTTGTGGTGGTGAACAAAAGAAGTTAACAGTAGAGGAAGGCAAATCATTAATTAATGATACTCAACTAGGCCTTACTGTAGCTACAGATAAACAACATATAGTTAATATGGTTAAATCTAGTTACAATGAATATAAAGCGAAAAAAGAAGCTGTTGCTAGGTATGACGAGGAAATGACTAAATGTGAAGCTATACTTAAGTAGTTAGATTATACAGAGAAAGAACCTGAAAAGGAAGATCCTAGAATATAGGAATTACAAGATTAGGTTAGAGAACTTAAAGATTTAATAAAACAGGCAAGTAATATGGTTCCACCTTAGATGAAATAGATGTTACCATAGAATATGCAAAAAGCAATGAATGAGGCTAGTTAATACTAGCCTTTTTTATTTTAAGCCTTTTAGACAACCGCTATTACATTAGGCAGTCAATTGTATTATATATAACATAAAGTGTCTAGAAACGCTTTAAAATGCGTTATAGGTATATTTAATAAATAATGCATTATGAAATTAAACACTTTGAATACTATTATCGATGATATATTACTAGAATTGCGCAATAGCAATATATCAGAATCAGAACATATTAGTAGGATATAGATTGAACAGTGGATTAATAACTATAGAGCTATGTTAATCAAACAAGACATAGATAAGGGAAGAGATGTTAATCCAATGTATATTCAAACTATTAAGTGTATACATTTAGATAGAATAGAATGTATACCTGGTCACTACGAATATGTTAGTGATATAGAAATACCTAAATTGATTGATTTTCACTTTAAATCTGGTTTGATTGCTGTAAAGGATATGTATGGTAATCTGATATAGATAGGTAGTGAAACAAAGATGAAATATCAAAAGTATAGAAAATATACATGTAAAGATTACATTGTCTACTTAAGAAATAATAAACTATATGTGGAAGGAGGTAATAATCAACTAGAATGGGTAGAGGCAGATGTAATTCTTGAAAATCCGTTCGATGCAGGAGAATGTTTTGATCCAGATCAACCATATCCAGCTCCAGCTCATATGATACCTACTATTAAGGATCTTATCTTTAGTAAGGAATTGAACATTATGCCTAAGATGCCATCTGATGAGACAAATAACTCTAGAGACGATATGTAGAACATTTATAAACAATAGCAATGACACACAAGAAATCATATACTGTAATAGATTTTTACTAGTTTTACTTATCTAATATAGAGCGAAATACTGTATACGATATTGACTATAAACTATACAGACAAATAGTAACAGATTACTTTAAGTTCATAGCTGAAGAAGTTATTGAAAAAAGTAGAGAATTTAAACTTCCTTGTAGGTTGGGAAACCTTAGTATAGTAAAAAGGAAACCTAAAAACTTTGATAATAGAAGTTTAAGAATAGATTATCATGAGAGTGCTATACAAGGAAAAGCTGTGTATTTTATTAATGATCATTCTGATTTCTTTAAATTCAGATATCTGTGGAGTAAAAAGGACTCTTTACTAACTAATAAAACTAGATATTAGTTTGTAGCTACTAGAGCTAATAAAAGAAGACTAGCTTAGATAATTAAGAATAAGGAACACGATTATTAGGAAATCAAATAAGATATGATAGATAACAAATTAGTTAGTTCTAAGTCTGTAATAGCAAAGATAATATCTGACTTAGACTTGAAAGAAGATGAAATTAAAATAACAGATATTAGAAACTGGATCGGTGAAGCTATGGAAAAGATAGGTGCTGTATAGCAACTAGAACACAAAGTAGAAGTAATACCGGTTGAAAATTATCAGGCCAAATTACCTTGTGACTTATATAGATTAAATCAAGTAGCCTTTTCATTTAATAATAGCTGTGGTTGGTTACCAATGAGAAAGGTAACTAATTCATTTGGAGTATATACTAAATGTAGCGGATGTGAACCAAAAATGCTTATACAGGATAGTGCACTCGTACCTTTAGTAAAAAATATATTTAACCTTACTGAAGATAGACCAGCTTTAGACATACTTAATAATGATACTAATGTAAAATAGACATTGTCTGCATTAGTAAATTAGTATACTATACCAAGTAATAATGGTAAGTTAGTAATAGGTAATCCGGCTGTATTAAGTAGTAGTTTATAGTATTCTACTAAACCTGGATATATAAATACAAATGTACCATGCGGATGGGTAAAGATATCATATCATGCTATATACACCGATGAAGACAGTATGCCTATGATTCCGGACAATCCTTCATACTTTGAAGCAATATTCTGGTATGTAGCCATGAAGCTTTCATACCCTAAATACATGAAAGGATAGATGGCTTAGAATATATATTACGATATGAGAAACTCTTGGAATTTCTACTGTAAATCTGCTTATGCAGAAGCTATGCTTCCTGGACCTGATGAAATAGAATCTATAAAGAATGATTGGCATAAACTTTACATAGAGTTTGATGATCATGATACTTTCTTTGAGAATACTGGAGATGAGCAAATATTATATAATTAGAACAAATAATGAGTAATACATTTTAGACAAATAGTTTTGTGTCAGGAATGAACCTAGACGTAGATATTACAGCAATTCCACAGGATGAATACAGATATGCTGAGAATGTACGTATCATGACTGATAAAGATGGAACTAGTGGAGTATTACAGAATATAAAAAGTGCAAAACTAATTCCAGGAGGAGATTTTTTATCAGAAGATGAAACAGTACTTGCTACATCTACTATTAATCAATATGGAGTAATATTTACGGTTGATTCTAAAGATATAAACAGAGTATATAGAATATGGGACTATGATACCCCTGAATTACAATACACATTAGTTGTAAAAGGAGCTCTAGGTTATAGTAAGACTAGTAGAATAAGAATAGTATCTAATTATGAATCTGATACTATTATAAAAATATATTTTGTAGATGGAGAAAGTAGTATTCGTACATTAAACATAATGAGTGATAGATATGTTTCAGGAAAAGATCACGATGATACATTAGATGAAGAAGGTAATATTAAAAATCCTAATTCTTTAAATATTAATCCGTCTACTTTACTAGTAGCTCCTGTTATAACTACACTTAATACAAATGGATAGCTTACTTCAGGAGTAGTACAATACGCTTATCAACTGTTTAATGAAAGAGGCACTAGTACTGGTTACTCTCCTGTTAGTAACTTAATGCATCTTACTACAAGTAATACTAATAATAATTATTTCTATGAGGGAGTTGGTAAGGACGTTAATACTGGTAAATCTGCAATAATAGATATTGATGTAAGTAACGTTATATCTGGCTTATTTGATAAATGTAGAATAGTAAGAATTAAATACACAGATAATTCTTAGCAACCTACTATAGATGTAATTGATGAAGTAGACTTGCCACAAAGTAGTACTTCAATGAACTATTAGGACTTTGGTACTAAGATATTGAACACTCTTACTGTTGAAGAATTTAATAGCTATAAGAGTAGTAATTTCACCGCAGGTACAATAGAAAAGAAAGATAATATCTTATTTGCCGCAGATATAAAGGAAGCTACATGGAAACCTGATTACGATGCTAGAGCTTACCGTTTTACTGAAAACAATAAGTTAATTTTACAATCTTCAGATACGAATTAGAATATATCTGTTGTTACTAATAATAGTAATATAGACAGTGTATTCGAAGATTTGTCTTTAAATAAAAAGAGGCATGATTGTATAAATCCTTATAATCTAAGAGACTATAATTTTGCTGAATAGGACGCCTGTAAGTACTAGTTTAATGATGGTAGTAATCCTAAAGTATTAGGAGGTACTGGACCAAATATTAGTTATAAATTTATATACGCAAAAATTAGTTTAGGAAGTTTTAGTTCTAGAAATGTCAACATAGGACAAACAACTGACAATTACCTATCGTAGGGAATATATGATGTAAACAACAATTAGCAAATAGGAACTGTAGAGTATCCTGTTCGTGAAATCAGATATGATAATTATTCTGATCCTTACTTCTCATCTAAATTTAAAAGTTATCAAAGAGATGAAATTTATAGATTTGGAATAGTATTTTACAATGACAGTAATATAGCTACTCCTGTTTATTGGATTGCTGATATTAAATTTCCACATTCAAGAGAAGCATGCCCGTGGTATATGAATGATTCTTTTCCAGAAGGAAAACCTATTGGAATAGAATTTACAGTTAAAAATATACCAGCAGGAACTAAAGCCTATGAGATAGTAAGATGTAAGAGAACCTATGACGATAGAACTGTATTGATGCAAGGAATATTATCTGATACTACTTCCTTTCCTTGGAGAATGTCAACAGTAGGCGATTGGTTAAGAAATGAGAACGATATAAGACCTAAAATACCACTGGGAGTATCAGATGCTAATTATAATGTTGCTAGATTAGGCCCTGGTCCTGGCATAGAAGATTGGATATCTTTTGAATATAAAAGAGTACAAAGGGATTTGTTTTCTTTAATGACTCCAGAGATTGATTATTCTGGAGATTCAGTATTAAATGGTTTAGATACTTGTTATATTGATTTATCACATTGGTTAGAATCTAGATTTGATCAGGCTTATTTCAATAGAGTAATATATGAAAAATATTTTGCTAGTCCTGATTATACTTATTTGTCAGATACAGCTACTAAAGAAAAGCAACAAAATACAGAAGGTACTATATACACGCCTTAGAATTGTTTCTTAATAGGAGAAAATTTTAGCCATAACGATGATGAAGCTTTAGTAAACAATATAATAGGAAAACACTACCACAGTTTTTACTCTTCTATATATCCAAATAGAGTATCTATAGAAATAGATAAAGCAGTAGCAACCCCAGAAATGTACAAAGATGCACTAAATAATTCTGGAGCTTACTATAGAACCATAGACAACAGATAGTATATTAATGCAGCTGTATGTTGGAATAATGATTCTGATATGATGAAAGGTTGGCCTAGTGCTAAGAGAGCTTACTTTGGTAGAAACGCTGCTTTGAAATTAAAAAACAGTAATTTTCCAAGACACTAGAATGTAGATATAAATACAGTTCAATCTTCTGAACATTGGAAAGATAGATTTAGAGCAGTATATTATACTCCATTTTCTGTACCTGTAGTAAATATAAAGAAAAATACTGTACCTTATGGTGGTAACGGATATAATAACAGAAGTAATTCTACTTATATAAGTACATTTAGTTATACTGTTGTAGGAGAAGAGAAGAGTAATAGTGTATATGTATTTGGAGGAGACACATATCTGTGTGTATGGGATCACAGAACTGCGGCTCCTATACCAATGCACTATGGAGATGCCTATGGAAGTAGGAACAGTAAAGTAAGTATATCTGATTATATATTGATAGAAACTACTATTAATTTGAACTTAACATATGGTTCTTCAACTAGTAGATCGGATGACATGACTTTTTCTAATCCGTATTTATCAGTGAATGATGCAGGAGGTGGTTCGCTTGGTTATGCAAATCAACCTAAGAACTATTATATGTATAACGACGCTTACTCTATATAGCCAGATGCTAAATTGTATGTAGTAGATTCTACTAGTTCTATATCAAATCTTAGAGAACCTTATAAAATAATATACTCTGATACAAAAACTGCTAATGAAATATCAGATAGTTGGTCACAATTTAGACCGGCTAACTATATGATGGTAGATAGTTAGTGTGGACCTGTAACCAATATGCGTTCATTTGGAGGCAGATTATTTTTCTGGCAAGATCAAGCATTGGGAATAGCATCTGTAAACGATAGATCTCTTATTTAGGACAATAATGTTGGCTCCTTGGTATTGGGTACAGGCGGTGTACTTACTAGATATGATTATGTTACTACAAATAATGGTTCTTCTATATCAAACGATAATAGTATAGTATCTTCAGATGCATCATTATATTGGTATGACACTGATAAAAATGAAATATGTTCTTACTCTGATTCTGTACATAAGTTATCTAAAGAAAAGTATGTGTAGAGTTTTTTAAATAGTAATCCAAACATTAAAGTGCATACCGCTTTCTACGATAACAGTTTTAATGAAATACAATTGTGTTTTGATAGTTCTGTACTAGTATTTAATGAATATACTTAGAGATTTACTTCATTCTACACGTTTAACCCAGAATCACACATTAAATTTTCAGATAAATTAATATACATACAAAACAACAAATTAATGGAAACTAAAGATTTTCCGTTAAATACTATGTAGTCTAGAATATAGCTAGTAGTAAATAAGGATCCACTACAAACAAAGACATTTGATAATGTATTTTTTAGTGGTAAATTTACCAATATAAAAGATATGTTGATTAATGCTTCATTTAGAACTAAAAATCAAAACGCAACTATCTTAGAAGATTATATAGAAGGAGGCTATGCTATAGATTATAGAGAAGATACTTATAGATTTGCTATAGGAAGAGAGACCACTAATAATGATGTCACATCTTATCCAGGTAGATTAAGAGGTAAATACTTGATATGTGACTATACCTTCAATTGTAATGATCAGCACAATTTCAATCTTCCTAATATTAACACAACTTATAGATATTCACTAGTATAATGAAACGTAAAAGTAAAAAAATTAAAAGATTTGTTAATGGTGGTTATAATCCACAATAGTTAAAATTAGGAGCTTTTGGATAGACTGATACATATAGTAAATTAGTTAATCCACAAATATAGCAATTACAGCAGTAGATAAATTCTCCATTACAATCTCCATTATCTGGTAATGGAGGAAGTGGTATATCTAATATAGCAGGAGGAATAAGCAAAGCAGCAGATATAGCACAAGGACTTGGCAGTATGATTAATATGGTTAGTGGAGAATCCACAGCTACTACTAAAGGAGAAGCAATATCACAGTCAATACAAAATGTAGTTGGTGGTGCTGCTACAGGAGCTAAAATGGGGTCTGCTTTTGGTCCGGTAGGAGCTATTGTAGGTGGAGTAGCTGGTCTTGGAGTAGGATTAGTAGGAAAGAAAGGTAAAGTTACTGAACAAGGTTTTTATGAAGATCCTACTATGACATTAGGTACAGGTATACGAGGTGCTAGGTAGAATAAAGAACTTAGAAGAGAATATGAAAGATTAAAAGTAAAAGCTGCAAATCATAGAATTGGTGCTTAGACTGGTAGTTTAGTAGATCAAGAAATTGCTGAAACATATGACCAAGATGTATAGACAATGGCTTATGGCGGTTAGATACCAACAAGTTTAGCGTATGTAGATGATGGAGAACTAATTAGTACTCCTGATGGTAATATGTTAGAAGTTCCAGAAAAAGGAAGACCTACTGATAGTAATTTAGTAAATTTACCAGAAGGTAGTAGAATATTAAGTGACACGTTAAAAGTACCAGGTACTAAAGAAACATTTGCACAAATGGGTAAGAGAATGATGTCTAAAAAGAAGAGTAAAGCTAAAGATATATATGCACAAAATGCAGAAAAGCTTAATAAGATGAATGATTAGATTATTCATGATAAACTGTTTAGTATACAAGAAGGTATTAAAAAAGTAAAGAATAATACTAACAAGTTCAAAGATGGTGGCAGCAGCATTATTACGGCTAATAACAAAGGTAAATTGGTACAAATAGCAGATAGACTTTATAGACCGTTTAACTATTGGGAGGACGTGTATGATAAACAACAGTACACACCAGGGTAGGCTCAACCTGTAACTGCTAATACAAGTAAACAGATCAATACTAATAGCACTACTAAAGTACCTACTAACACACAATTGTTTGGTTATAAACCATCTACTTTAAATGAAATGGTTAGTTCTGCAGACAAAGCTGTAAATACCGGAGAATGGAGAGGAGGTACTCCATATTGGTTACTATCTTCTACAGGTTATTCAGCTCCAACAGCTACTAAATCTAATACAAACATAAGTACTCCAACTACAAAAAGTGTTAATAAGAGACGTAGTACTCCAGCAGCTGCTAAGTCTGTACATTCGGATTTACCTTTACTTAATAATGAGCTTGATTTATCATCTGAAAGCGTAGATAGACTAAGTAATGATGAATATATACCGGTTAGTGCAACGAGATCTGTAACAGGGTCTAGTATAGAACCAATAAACACATATAAACAAACACCTGATAGTATTGGTTGGCTTGGAGCTATAGGAGATGTGGCTTCTAGCGTAGCTCAGCTCGCTCCTGTATTCTCTAATCTAAATGCTAAAGCTGAAAGTTTTGATTCTGTTCACAATCCGTATTCACAAGCTATTATGAAACAAATGGCTGGTAGAAGATATGATGTATCTCCAGCGGAGAGAGCTATTAGAGAAAACAGAGCTGTATCAAATTATAATGCAGCACAATATAATCCTACTACTGGAGCTAATATGGCTTATAGGCTGTAGAGTCAAATAGCAGTAAATAAGGCTATATCAGATCTATATTCTTACAAGAACAATGCAGACAATCAATATAGAGCAGAATATGCTAATACTATGAATAATCTTGGACAGCAATTTGTTCAAGCACGTAATCTAGCTATAGATTATAATGCTAGAAGCAGAGCTACTGCTAGAAACATTAAGAGAGCAGGTTTAACACAGTTAAGCCAATTTGCACAGAATAAAGAACTTATGCGTAACCAAAAGAATAGAGATATGGCAATGTTGGATTTATATGGTCCATTCTTAGAAGCAGGGTATGATAGTAAAACTTTAAATAAAGTATTGTCACAATTTAGAAAGAAATAATTATGGGAGCAAATATGTATGATCAAGCTGCGTAGGCTTAGTTTTTAAACACTTACGCTCCGATAAATTTCGGAGAATTGTATAGAATAGGAGCTGCTCAAAAACAAGCAGTAGATGAAGCAGCTCAATAGTTTAGTAATCAGCTATAGAAATTTGGAGAATTTAGATCTCCTTCTAGAGTAGATACTTAGAATTATTACAATCTTACTATAGGTAGAAGAGATTTTTAGGATGCAATTAATCAAATGATTTCTAATCCGGATTACATGAAAGATTCTGCAAATAGAGCTCAACTTCAATCGTTGATAAATAGTGTAGACTATTCTTCTTTAAGTCAATTAAAAGAAAGTGCAGATTATCTAAGACTCGGTTTATAGACTAGAGCCAAAATGAAAGCAGAAGGTAGATTAAAAGATAGTTGGGATAAATCTGATATTGCAAACTATGATACTTTGGGTACTAGAAAAATCTTTGATGACATTACTCCTGTTGCTTATATGAATCTTAATGAACTAAGTACACCTTATTTCAATGATCTAAAACCAGGTTTCCTAGGTACTGATTATGTCAATGGTACTAGATATATTGTAACTGGAAATAATATGGAAGATTTATTATCTGTGGCTAATGCTAAATTCAATGACTTGATTGATACTCCTCAAGGTCAAAAGTATTATGAGGAATTTTTAGATAAAAATGCAGGTAACGCTGAAGCAGCTAAGCAACAATTTATAAATGCGGTAGCACAGTCCCAAATAGATAGGACCCGTAGACCAAAATACGATGTAGATCCATCTTTCATAGAATAGTTACGTTATAGTTTGAAAAACAGATTAGGCTCTGAAAAAACATCTCAATCTCTTCCAGATTTGTCTCGTATACTAGCTACTACTACGGTTACTAATAATCTTGCTACTTTAGGTGGTTTAAATCCAGAAGAAAGAGAAGCAATTTCTACAGGAAATGCGACCAAAGAAATATATCAGAAAGCAAGTAATAACATGAGTAATAATCTAAAACGAGCTTGGCTGTAGTTATCACAATCTTCTGGAGTAAACAGTGCTTCAAGGAAATTACTAGATATGATAAGTCAGCCTTTATCTAATGAAGTAAATAACAGCTTACTGCAAGAAGGAGGTGGAGATGTTATTGGAAAAGATACTAAAATAACAGGTTCTACAGCTAATATGACATTAGGATCAGATATGACGTTTGGTTTATTGGGATTTGAGAATGGAGCATTAGGTTACGCTATGACTCGTATGAACAATGCTACAGACGATAGAAAGAAACAAGCTTGGAAAGACAGAGCTATAGCTATGAGCACTATTCAACAAGCTTGGTACAACGATCAGTTTAGAGATGTTATTGTAAAGGGAGATGGTAAAGTACTTAGCGACAATAATGAAGTATACCACAAACGTAAAGTTTACATACCAATAGATCAATTAAGAAACATGGGATTCAACTCTATTGCTAAAGGAGATTTTGCAAAATTAATAGGAGCAAAAGTAGTAGCTCTGGGAGATATATTAGACGAACAAGAGATAAAGATAACTCAATCTATTGATCCAGAAACTGGAGAAATAGAAAGCGATGATACAGAGAAAAAATTAACAAGAAAGAAACTGGATAAAACAGCCTTATATGTAGAGCTTGATGCTACATATCCATTGCAAATAGGAAATAACGAAGCTACTATTACTAGAAACGCTAACTATGAAAACAGTGTTAGAAGTCTAGGAACTAAAGAAAAATATTCACAAGCAGGAGATTCAGCTAACAGATATCTAAGATAATATGGAAGATAACAAATTCATCATAGGCGCTCCTAAAATGAACGCCTTTAATTACAATTCTTTAAAAGATACCGTACAAAATATACCTACTACTTCTGAAAGGGAATAGTAGGTATAGGACTATGATGGAGATATACCTACTAGTTTAGCAGATATATATACTAGAAATAGAACAAATGATAATAAACCAAGAGAAGATAGTTCTGCTTGGAATGATTTTCTTACTAGTTTTGCCATAGGTTTCAACCCAATAGGAACTTTGTCTACCAAAGGTTTATATGAATCATATAATAGTGAGTTGGGTCAATCTATAGTAGAAAAAGCTCTAGAAACTAATGTAAGGTCGTTAGAAGGAGACTTGGCTAGAAAAGAATTACGTACTATGCAAAGTATAGAGTTCTTGACAGATTATGAACAAAAGAGACAGCAATTAAATGAAGCAATAGCAAAAGAAGATATTGATACTGCAGAAGCATTAAACGAGTATTTATAGTCTAATGCTAAAACATATGAAATGTTAATTAAAGGAAATAGTAAGCTGGCTCCTTTATACTATGATGGATTTGAAACAAATAGCATTACTGGTGAAAAAACTAAAACCATAGGATTGTAGATAGATCCTAGAAAAATATCTTTATGGGATAGACTAACTATGGCTGTGTCTACAATGTTTGATAATAAAGCAGAAGCATACGAAGCTTACGTTAAAGCTGGGTATGACGACGCAGTGTTAAATATCAAACCAAAGAAGAATGTATGGAATAATCCAGATAGAACAGAAATCCTAAACAATCTCAAGAAAGTTTATGATGACAGTGTTACATCTCAAGATATTAAGATATAGAAAATAAAGGATAGACAGAATATATTAAAGAATGGAAGTTGGTTCTTTGATCCCAATCAGATATCTCCTGAGTTTAGAGAAAAAGTAAATACAAACCAATTTGAATGGGGAGATTTACAGTCATATCCATACGCAATACCTCAATTGGGTTCTTCTTTAGGAGAATTAGCTACTACTGTAGAAACAGCCACATTAGGTAGATTGGTTAGTGCCGCAGCTAAAACTGCAGCTAAGCGAGGAAATCCATATTCTGCGACATTAATGGCAATAGGAGAATTTGGTTTAAATGCAGCTAACAGTTATTATCAACGTACACAAGAAACTAATGCAGAATTGTTTGATGCATATTTAAACAATATAGTAAATCAAATGGATTCTGGTAACATCAACGTTGACAAAATATTAGATCAAGGAGTTGAACAATTGAAAGCTAGAGGAGTAAATGTAGATGAATTAACTGCTCCTCAGATATTGGAACAAATGCTCCTTTATAATATTAAGACTGGAGATTCTAATTTTGAAAGAATAAAACTAAACGCTTATAATGGTTTAGATGACGTATGGACATCTAATATGGCATTAGGATTATGGGATGCAATGGATATGGCATTGTATTCATATGGAGGTAAATTGGCAGTAAAATCGGCTAAGGATTTATTAGCTAGCGGTGGAAAGAAATTGGCTGATGCTACAAAATTATCTAAAGTAACAGACATAGCCAACAATATCATAGATACTAGATTGAACAAAGCTTTATATAAAATAGCTTCAAGAGATATTTATACTGCTAATAAGTACAAAGATGTACTCAAAACTATAGCAGGAATGGGTACCAAACTTGGGGTAACTGCATTTGGAGAAGGTACAGAAGAAGGACAACAATATTTAATTCAAAAGAATTATGACTTACAAAGTAAGTATAATCCTACCAGTATGAATATAGTAAACGCTTTCTTCAAGAATTTTAAATACGGTGTGGAAGCTAATATGGCTTTGATGGGTTTACATCCTGACGAAGCTCTTAACAACGATAAAGAATTAGAACAAAACATGAAAATTGGTTCTTTAATCGGTTTGTTAATGGGAGGAAGTGGAACCGTAATAGCTGATGGAAATCAATTAATACGAGATGTAAAGTCCAACAATATTCTTCGTAATATGGCCGCTTATGACATCAGTAATAAAGAAGAAGATGTTAAGGTTGACAGATGGTATGACGCAGTTAAAAAAGGATATACTCAAGATGTAATGAAGAATCTCTAGGATATTAGAGATAGATTCTTACCTGAAGGGCTTACTCAAGAGGACATAGATGAAGATATTAGAAAAGCAGCGCTTATAGAAAGTATATATCATAACCCCAACGTAGACGATAATCTTAATAGTTTAAACATTTATAGAGGAAGCGAAGAACATAAAATATTTGTAAAAAACGCAATAAAAGCTTATGATATAGAACGAGTATTCAACAAGCAAGCTAAAGAAGCACAGAAGAATCTAGACGCTAAGATAAATGAAGTATATTCTTCTGATGAGTTTACTAACATGGTAGACGAATACTGGGGTAATTTGTCTGATGCAGAAAGAGAATCATGGAGTACGCAAACTAATCTTATTAATACAATTAGAAACATACAGTAGGCGTTTACTACTATAACTGTTCTTAATAGATTAAAAAGACAGTTAAAGGATATGAATTCTTTCATAAATGAGGCTAGAAAGAATGGCATAGATGTAACAAATGACAATATTGCCGCTATAGTAAATCTAATCAATAGCAGAACTAGAGAATTAGAGAAACTTACAAAAAAGGATAAAAAAATGAACGAAGAATTAAGAAACATCTTCGGCATAAATAGTAATCCTGAATTAGAGCAACTTATTGCGGATAGATACATATTAGAAGGTTTATTACGAAAAGCTGTAAATAGACGTTCTGCTTATTAGAATGGTATAGTGCTTCAGGCAGATAGAAGTAGATCTACAGATTTCAATATTAGAAATTGGGCTCAACTTACTGATGAAGAGAAGCAAAATGTAATAGACGAATATACTAGTTTAGCAGAAAAAGAAGGTAAAGAAGTTCCAAGCGTTTAGTCCATAGTAACTAGATATAATAATAGCGTAAAACAACAAGAAGCATAGTAGGATAATTCTGTACAATCTGCTAGAAATTATGCTAATGAGATTATTAAGTTTGATATGGATAGATATTCTCACAACGATAGATCCTACAATGATCTAGATGAAGTGGAGAATGCTGAAATAGAGGATGCTCTGTAGGGGAAAGAAGACGCGCAGCAAACGTAGCATGAAGAGCCTGATTTTACTCCTACAGGGTTTGGTGATAACTCTGGATCTTAGATTGCTTCTACAGATCTTGATGTAAAAGAGCAGAAACCATCTGATGACATATATACTGAAACTGAACTGGATAAAGTAACAGATGAGAAAGAATTAGCAGGTGTGGAAGAAATGGATATCAGTGATATGATTACTTCGTCAGATGAAGTAGAAAGTGAGGATAACGAAAAAACTCCTGAAGAAATTGCTGAAGATATCCTAAGTGGAAAATCGGATAATGCCCCAGCAAAAGACGATACTCAAGAAAAAATGGATCTTGAAAACTTAACAGATGCTTCTAATTTTAGAGATCCAGGAGATGAAGATGGAGGTTTAACATCTGACGATAATCCTTTCTTGAATCCTGAACCACAAGTACCGAAAGCTATTGGATCAGCTATGATAGAAGAAGAACCTGCTGAATTACCATATGTAGATCCAATAGCGTTAGAAAAATCATCTAACAAAGCATACCCGGAAGCAGAAGATTACTTTATAGACAATAAAGGAAGAGTATTTTTGAACGGCAAAGAAATAACTAAAGAATAGATAGAAAAAGAAAATGCTGCAGATCAATACTCTCAAGATCCTACAGTAACTTTATCGGAAAAAGCTAACACACTTGAAAAAGATAATGGTAGTGTTGCTGGTTTGTCTTCTTCTACTACTATAATGAATAATTGGTTAGTAGGTAAAACTTTGTTTTATAGACCAGATGCTACTAAACTAATGGACTTACCTTTTAAAGTAAAAGGGGCTAAAACAATACATAGTGGATAGGAATTGGGAATTGCTATGGGCGATCCTGATTTCTTAAAAGGAGCTAAGATTTACTTTGTTCCTGGACCAACTATGTCTACTAGTGAAAAAGCATTTAATCCCAATGATCCAAGTACATACAGTAATGCGGCTGTATATATGATTATAGATAAAGGAGGAGAAATATACGCTGCGGCGTATAGAAGTAACTCTAAAGCTGCGATAGATTATCAACACAGATTAGGTACAATTGAACCAAATTCTAAAGCTTCAAGTGATTTAGATACTTTAGCTGCACAAAAAGAAACAGTGGTAAAATACTATCTGGAAAAATGTCAGAAAGATAGTAATGGAAAATATATAATGCCAGAAGAAGCATTAACCCACGTAGTTCCAACTCAAATAAATGTATCTAATGGCACGTTTAACAATCAAAAGGATGGTAAAAACCCAATATTTAGAAAGTTATCAGAATGTAAAACGTTCCAAATACCTTTGGATCCTAATAAGATACTTACTGAATGTACATTTGGATATGGTGTTGGTGGTATTCAAGTAGGATATAAAGCTGAACCATATTCCATAAAACAATTAGGTTCAGACGAAGTAATATTTAATAGTGGTGGTTTTGCAGGAAAATTAGTTATAGTTCCCAAACCTTCAGCTACTCCGAGAGGACGTTATAGTGTGCCCATTTATCTTAGTGAAAAATTCTTTAGAGATGATACTATTACAAAACCTTCTGATATTCAACTAAGAAGTCATGATAGCGATGGTAATCCTACTCCTGATGGGCAGTACTATAATTTCATGGAATACGTACTTGATTTAATTACAGATGGAGATCCATATGGTGTACTGCCGTTGATAGTGAATCAAGGAGAAAAAACACGTCTCGCTTCTAAGAAAGAAGAAGAGATACAATTCTTGGCTAAAAAACAATTAGGTTTTGATTCAGAAACAGATACTTTCTATTTTGCCAGTCCTAAAGAAGGAGTGTATCGTAGAACATCTGTTCCATTAAAGTCTGTTAAAACTGATCCTAGAGTCAGAAAAGCAATCGTATGGTACTTAATGTAGAATTATCACTGGAATACTGATAAAAACGTTCTTAGTTCATCATTACCAGAGAAATTAAGAGATTTGGCTACTCGCGTATTAAAACCAGGAGATGAAAAATTAGTATTATTTCCAGGAGAATTAGAATTTTCTGTAGCAGAACTAGGTTTAGTAGAGAAAAACGGTAAATTTGTAAAAGATAAAGTGGCTCCTCCCGCATTAGCTTGGGCAATTAATAGTGGTAAGTTGCTGACTGATATGGGAGAGTATGCATTTAGAGATGGCTTTATTTATGCGGAAGGAATTACAGTGGATTAGACAGAAACTCCTGTAACTGTATCTACAGAACCTATTAATAAAACCGTTGCATCTGAGGAAAAGAGAAATGCAAAAAAAGAAGAAGAAATAGATGAAAAAAAGCTTAATAATTCTACTGAAGAAGTAGTAACACAGACTGAACCTACTAAGAAAAAAGCTACAACTGAAAATAGACAGGGTAGAAGAGCTAAAGCTCAAGAACTTGCTAAATCTCTTAAACAACCTGACGCAAATGCACCTAAAGTAAGTAGATATATGACTGCTGAAGAAGCTAAAGCTTATGCAGAATCGCTTGGTTAGAAAGTAGCAACTAGTAACTTTGTTTATCTATATGATATGGATGGTAAACCGCAAATGTTTATCAAATCTATGTTAGAGAAAGTGTTCCAAGAAATAGGTGAACAACCTACGTTCCATGTCACAGGAATGTATTCTACTGAAGAAAACGAAGTAAATAGAATATCGCAAGATCTACATGAAGCTAAATCTTGGTTAATGGAAAAACTAGGTTTGGATGTAGATTAGGTCATGGTGTTCAACGGAGTAATGAGAGCTGCTTCTAATGGCCCTAGAGTATATGGCGTTACCAGATTAGCAACCAATGGAATAGGTAATATTATTCTTGGGCAAGGAGCTGGTAAAGGTATCTAGTATCATGAAGCTTGGCACTATGTAAACCTACTTGTACTTTCTCCCAGAGAAAGACAGATTGTATATGAAGATTATGTAAAACATAATCGTGAATATAAAAATGCTTCTATAAATGAAATAGAAGAAGCTATGGCAGAAGATTTCCGTAGCTGGGCTATCGTTCAAAACGCTAAATGGTACAATATTGGTTATCAAACCATTAAGTTGTTTAGAGCCATAAAAGACTTTGTCAAGTCTATATTCAATATGTCTGACAATCTTTATACCACTATATATAAAGGTATAAATAAAGGGAGGTATTCTCAGTATGAGTTAAACCCTGTGTCTGTAGAAGAATTTCATAAAACGTTTACAGATAATGGTACATTCTTCTCTATACCAGGAGTACCACAAGACAGATTAAAGGAAATGCCTTCTATAATTAATCCAGATGTATTCTATAATGTATTAGATTCGCTTACTAGTACATTATTATCTGTATTTAACATTAGACAAGCGTCTGATATACAAAAACTTACAGATAACTTAGATTATATACCAAATATCATAGAAAGTAATATGATGGCTGGACTTACCCCAGAAGAAAATGAACAATTGATTGAAGAAGTTCTTGATAATTGGGATATATTCAGAAAAGAAATAGCAGAACAATTATCCGTACTCAATATAAAAGCAGAAGAAGTAGAAGTAGATAAGAATACGGACGTTGAAGGTAAAAATTCTGATGAAAGATACGACAGAGTTGCGTTTGAGTTTTCGAAAAAGCTTAACATGTCATTTAACGCCAAGTTATTCTTTTATTCTATTCCCAAAATGGAGTATAACAAAGATAAAGAATTAGTTCCAGTAGTAGATCCTATATTTGGATTAAATATGACAGAATCTTTTGATGTCTCTTGGAATAAAATAATGGAAAACTTGTGGGATGTAGAAAGATGGGAAGACTTAGAATCTAGATGTTTGAGGAAAGGAAACGCAGATCCTTTCTTTAGATCTTTGTATAACTACATAAGTGGATCAAACAAACCTGATGAAAATACATGTACTCAAATTCTTACTACTATCAAAAGCGCAAAAAATGAGATGACCACTATTGAGTTTAAAGAAGCGTTTGAAAAATCAAACCGCAGAATTCAATCTGAAGATCTTATAATGGATGTTAAAACATCAATAAAAGCTAAAGCTGGTAAATGGAGAATCTTGGATTCATCTTTACTTAGATTGTAGAACAAATATCCAAAACAATGGGGTAAATTATTCTATGTATCTGGAATGATAGATAAAAGTAATCCTTAGAAATTTCAGATAGATTTAAACAAATTTGATGACTTTAAGGTAGAATTAGAACTTATATCGAGCAATATAGATGAAATAGCTTATCCTTTCGTATCTAAAAAACCTGTACAGAACAACAGTACAGAACAAGATATAAGAAAAGCAGCAGTTGAAGCTAAAGATCAACTTGTAAATTGGCTTAACAGTGTTGGTATAGATATTGATATAAAATCCTTAGATTATTATTTGTATGGAGTTACATCTGCTAATTCTAAATTACCTACTACAGAAGGATTCGATAAAATATACACATTATTACACGATTCTAGCAAAGGTAATATGCGTAATCAAATAATAGGAAACTTAGATACTTTAACTAAAGGAGAAACTAAATATCTTAAACTAGATAATCCTTTCCCTGTAGCAGAGGGTAGTTTTATACAGAAAATGGCTATTGCCCATGGAAAATCACATCCAAATCCATCTGAATTTAGTGTAACTGGACCTAATAATACTACGATTTATCCTATTACTTAGAATAATTATCTATCAGATAGAGTTAGATGGCTCAACAGTGATCCTACAGAAGTACATAAAGCTAAGAAGGCAATCTATAATAGACACTCTAGAATACTTGAAAGTTTAGAAAATGGTTCTAAATTAAGTTTGAGTACATTTATAGCTGTTAAAAACGAAGACAATAGAACTAGTAGAGATTACTTTGAAATATCTCCTATTGAAGATTATATATCTAAAATGGTATTAGCTCACAACGATAGGATTATCTTACCTACGATGGCTGATAAAAAAACTTGGAATTCTATTAGTGGAGTAAGTTTATTCCACGACATGTTAACTAAGTCAGTTGAACAAGAACTCATTGTAAATGGTGTAGTAAAAACGCAATACGTTGACGATGTAATGTATCATTACTCTTACAATACTCTACAAGCATTTGCAAATTATATGTTAGATGAGTTTAACACCATCGAACAATACTATTTAGATAAATCACAAGTAGAATAGAATCCTAATCTTGCTATTGACAATTATCATGGAAAAATAAAGAATGGCAAAATGGACAATAGTGGTAATGGTGCTTACTTTAGATATTTTTCATCTGTAAAAATGAAAGATGAGAATGGGGAGTATCGTTATGTTCCTCTAAATCAAATGTTATATGCATGGTCTAAATTTGATTATGACAATAATTAGAATCAAATGCCTACTAGATTAAAATAGCTAAGAGAAAAGTTATTTGGAGATGAAAAGGCTCTATACGATATGATAAATGCTACTTTGTAGGATAAAGTTCAGGAGGAATTGCAGTTTTTAGTAGATAAAGGTGTAATAAGAAGATTAGCTAATGGTAATTATGAAAACATATTGCTGCCAAAAGACATTATAGACGAATATGACCACAAATCTAAATCACTTCCATCTGGAGATTCATCCAAAAGAAGCAAACCTGCACAAATATATTCTATTGTTGCCAATCATGTAGTGAATCAAATGGCTTCTATTATAGAAGTAGAAAAAGTATTCGTAGGAGATCCTGCATATTATAAATGGAAACGAGATAAAAAACAACCGTGGATTATTACAGAAAGATCTGTAGATAAAATCAAACGTTTAGGTTCAGTATTATCAACCGGTGATAACCTTAGAACTTATTGGGGAGACGGAGATCCTAGAAATAACTCTAAGTTTACGGTATTACACATGTCAGATAACTAGGTAGGTTCTATCAAATTTGATGAGTATAAGAGAATGTTTACTGCCGCTGAAGTTATGAAACACATTCAGAGAACTAATCCAAATATTGATCAAAATAGATTAGTTAATATGGTTAGCAAAGAAAACATTAAAAATACCATGAAAACTTTAAATGCCAAAGTAAAACAATCTATTGAAGAATCAGTAAATAGACAGATTGCGGCTTATGGCATAGACGAAAACGGTAGAGGTAGAATTAACCAAGCAGATGCCGCTGTATATATAAGGCCAGCTTTATATAAAAGAATTATTTAGGCTGTAGGAGAATGGTCACCATAGGTTGAAAGAGCGTTTGAATTATTGGAAAGTGAAAATGAATCTTGGTTGTCTAATCCAGAATTATATGCACAAGCAATAGAGACTCTTATCAAGCCGTTAAAAATGGTATACTTTGGTAATCACGAGTTATCTAAGTTAGGGCTTAATGTACCTGTGTTTGATAAAATGGCTATTTTCCCAATGTTTAGAGTTACATCTAAAGCAGATAATTATAAGCTGTATTAGAGAATGAATGACGAAAAGCTTGGAACAATTGATATGCTTACTTTTGAATCTGCAGTTAAAGTAGGTGGTAGAAAAAAATATAAACCATATCTAGATGCACAGAATACTAGATTTAATTTAGAGGATCTCAACAAACCTTCTACTTCTATAGTAAGTGGAGAAACTGTATTAGAAGGTTTGGATAATGATAATAGCAAACTTGCTACTTATGTTCAAGATTTGCGCAATCTGAGATTACAGATGAATACAGATCCACACGAACATATGGATAGATCTCTTGGTACCCAGTTTGCAAAAGTTGCTATAAGTAATATCGTTAAAGACAGACCGTATGGGTTGAACAAAGGCAAAAACTTTACTGGCAGACAAATTATTGATAATATCTTTGGGTCTATTAATAGATTGTCTGATATAGGCGCTCAAAAAATATACGATGAATTTACGGATAACGAAGTGTTATCTACTCGTAAGTTATCTAATTTCTTAGTACGCCAAGCAAAAGATAGTGGATTATCTAGAGATGTAATAACTTCGTTCCAAATAGACGAAGAAACTGGACAAATGAGAGTTCCGTTATCTGCTCAAAGTAACAGAAGATTTATTGAAAGTAGAATTATATCTCAAGTAGGAAAGAAAGCTGTTGATATTACTACTCCTGGTGGATCTGCTATCCAACATGCGTTTTTTGGATTCAAAAACACCGTTATAACTGAACAAGATTCTGTTGGTAGAGCTTTCAATGATGGTAAGGATCTTAGCCCGTTAAATGATGACGGTAGTATGGATTGCATGTTAAGTACTAACTTTTTTAGGCATATCGTACCTGACGAAGTGAGAAAGCATGGGTATACAGCTACTAGAGATTGGCTAATAGAGAAAAATATCATCGGTCAAAACGCTAAACCGTTTGCTTTAGGATACCGTATACCTACTCAAGGTTTGTCATCTACAGCTTCTTTCAAAGTAACAGATGTGCTTCCAGAGTCTATGGGAGACGTAATAGTAGTTCCCAATGATTTTACTGCTATGACAGGTTCTGACTTTGATATTGATAAATTGTACATTGTTACAGGATATTATGACAAAGAAGGTAATTATTTAGAATGCAATTGGGACGATTTAGAAAGTAATTCTGAACAACAGTTAGTAAACGGATTGATTGATATGTATAGAATTGCTATATCTGACGATACAAATATAGATCAAACTAGAGCTCCGCTTGACAATCTTACTGAAAAAGTAAAAGAAAATATACTTCCATTAGTAATGGGTAAAAATAAAAATGAAGCTAAACCAATGTATGAACTACTTCCTTCTTACCAATTATTTAAGAAGTTTGAATATACTGGTGGTAAAGATGGTATTGCTCCATTTGCTTTGGCTTCTACAAATCACGCTCTTACTCAGGCATTGAATCTCAGAATGGAATTAGGTACTATAGGAGAGTTATATGATCTAGGTAATATAAATGATATTGTTTCACAGGATGGCGAAAGAATACTTGACTGGTTGTCAGCAATGATTAATGCTCATGTGGACGTTGCTAAAGACCCATACATCATTAATCTTAACGTTAATGCTGTTACATATAGTATGACAGAATTACTACTTAGAACTGGTAAAGGTGAAACTACATTTTACTTCTTGTCACAACCTATATTGAAAGATTTCGCCAATATGATTATTAAACTTAATGGTCAATATGGTGTAGATCCACAAGATGTGTCTTATAATCAATTAATAGAGAACACTATTACTAAGCTTAAAGAACAATATACTAGTGAATTTGATAGTTTTGTAAAAGCATAGCCAGATGAAAAAGTAAGGAAACAGTTACGTGAGGAGTGGAACTCTGTATTAAATCTTGAAGAAAATCCTAATTCTCCTAAAAGAGCAGTAGATGTAGAGAGATTAAAAGCATCACTTACTGCAAATATAGAGGGCAATAAAGATCTGAATTTCTATTTACAACAAATATTAGTAGCACAAGCTTATCAAGATCTATTACCTTATGCCGATAGACTTACTAAATTAGTAAGATTATCTTAGATTGATACTAAAAAATATGGTAATACGTTAGCGCAGCAAGCTAATTATAGTAAATAGGTATTTGACTTTATCAACAAAGAAGGAGTAATGTTCTATCAGGTAGACGATAAAGGCAACAAGATTGAGGATACAGAACAGAACGCATTACTTAATTATTATAGCGATAGTTTCTTAATGAAGAAATTACAAAATGCTGTAGACATTCCAAGATTTATATTACACAATGATTTCTTACAAGCTACAGAAATGTATGGTGGATTATTCAATAATATAATCAACTCATTGATTGGAGAAAGAGGTAGTGTAAATAAATTATTAGCTGTTAAACTTGACTCTATTATAGATAGTGTTATTCGTTCAAGAGTGGCTAATAGTACTACGGCCATGCATCTGGAACAAGGAGAGTTAATGGATATGGTTATGGGTACCAGAACTGTTCCTAAGAGATTACATCAATTAAAATATGCAATCTATAGAAACAAGGATGGTAGATATGATAACTTACTAAATGAAGATGGATCTATAAGTAACGCATTCTTAAATTATCTTATTCCTACTTTGGCTACAGAGTCTGAGGAAGGAGGAATAGATTCAATTGTATTACTTAATAGTTCTATGAACAATAGTTCTAACTTCGAAAACAGGTTAATTGCTTACTTTAGTGATTTGATGTCTAGTGAAAATGAAGCAGTTAGAAGGTTTATGAATAGATTAGCTTTGTATGCTTATTATACATCCTACGACAACAAAGGTCCTAATACGTTCTCACATTTAATATCTAGCCAATTTAGACTTGATTCAGGGTATGCTGATAATATTAGACAAGCCATTAAAGATATGAATGCAGGTCAATGGTTAGGTACTGTATTTAATGAATCATTAGACGAACCTATGTTAAACTCTTTCCCTTCTATTGCACTCAATATAGCTAGAAATAATGCTCATGATCCAGAAATTGTTAAGAATATAATGAAGCCTAAATCCAGTAAGTATAACAGGTAGGCATTTATACATTCTCCTTCTCCGTGGACAAATGGTACTAACACATATCTTATGACATTTGGTACTAATTCCAGAAAAGACGAGAAAGATTTCTTATCAATCGACTATCCTAATAACGGACAAAGAAATACCGTTTTATATGTTAAAATTGGTAGAATTGAAGCCTATGATAAGGTAAAAGGTAAAAAGTTAGGTTAGGCTACTTAGACTATTTATGCAGCAGTTCCTAGATTAGGAGTACAAGCTGGCAGTAATAGTGTAAACGAGTACTATAAAGGAGCTAACGATATGTCTGATTTTGAAGATAATAACTACAATGTATTGTCTTGGAAATTCTTAAATAGTTTCTTTAGCGATCAATCTAAATATAGAATGTTTGTTAAAGGAGTAGCTACTGAGAATGTAGACATAACGCTAATACCTAGTCAATATTTCACAGAAGAATTCAATAAAAACGGTATGGACTAGTTAACTTTAGAAGATGAATTAACTGAAGAAATTCTTGAAGAAAACGAAGAACCAGTAGTCAATTCTGTAAATAAAGACTCGCATCAAAGTGTTGAACATATAGACAATACTATAAGTAAAGAAGTTAACGATGATAAACCTACTCAAGAAAGTACTAGACCTAAGTCTAAAGCTATTGAAAATAAAACAATAAATAGAGAAATAGCTGCTGAAGCTGGACTGTTAGACAAGGGTAATTTAATGACTAAAGTAAACCAATAGTTAATGATGACAGAAGCAATGATGGAAGCTGATTCCTATAAAGATCCTACCGCAGGAGTAGAATCATCAGGTGAAGATGTATCATCTATGTTTAAGTCGGAAGATGAACTTAGTGAGGATAATTTTTCGGACGACGCTTATAAAATTTGTAAAGGTAAATAATTATGGCAAAAGGAATATGTCCAATTTTAGATAATCCGCAAATTAAAGCGGAATTTGGAGAATTAGTAGCAGCAATTGGTGAGAAACAAGCTTATGCTGTATGGGATTAGAATGGTGGTTATGGTATAGATAAGGCTCCGAATGGGGAGCCTTCTATATTGTTTGAAACATTATTACAACATAATAATGGAAATAGAGTGAATGCTATATAGGCTAAAGCTAAAGTATATACAGATAGTTTTAAAGCCTGGTTTGGAGATTGGGTAAATGATCCAAAAAATTCATCAAAAGTAGTAGATGAAAATGGTGAACCGCTGATAGTATATCATGGAACTAAATAGGAATTTGAACAATTTTCCCCTGAAAAAGCAGCTAAAGCGGATGTTGGTTTTTTCTTTACTTCGGATATACACTATGCTAATCAGTACGGTAAGTTTACAATGCCTGTATATTTATCTATAAAAAATCCTTTTTAGTCACAAGAAGAATTAAATTTTGACACTGTAGAAACAATAATGACTAGTGAAGATATTGTACGAAATACAGATGGTATAATTGGTCATGATTAGATATTAGATCTTAAACCTTCACAAGGTGTTGAATATGTAACTTATAGAAACAGATAGATAAAATCTATAGACAACAGTGGTTCTTTTAACCCAAATTCTGCAAATTTATTTGATAGAGAGTCATCTCCTTTACAACAACAAACTACTTATCAAATAGATGAAGCAATGAAGAAATTCCGTGCACAAAGATACGATTTTGACAACACGTTAGATTCTTTAAGATAGTTAATTACTAACGCTGTCTAGGCTCGTATCAAATCTATTCAGAATCGTAAGATAGCTAATAAAACAGCTTTGTTAGTTCCACTAGAACAGTAGCTATCTGCACTTAAAAATCCCAATATAGACTCTCTACAGACTATTGTTTATTGTTTATCAGATATAAGAAGAACAATGACCGCTCCAGTTAATGCTATTTTAAGAGCTCAGAAGAATCTAAGGGAAGGTAGAGATAGTGGTTTTAGTAATCTAGCATTAATCCAATTACAATAGGATTATTTCGGAATGTATAATAATGTATTAGAAGAAGTAGCCAGAAATGTATTTGACTCTGATTTGTATAGAGATATTCTTGGTCCACAGAGTTTTGATCAAATGAAGACTATGATATCTAATATGAGAACCTAGTTTGCAGCAGCTAAACAAGGTATTACAGAACTAACTACAGATTTAGCTCAAAAGACTATGCTGAAGTATGGAGTAAAAGACTAGATCAGTAGAACAGAACTTGAATAGTATGTAAGTGAAGATTTAATTAGTACTGAAAACGATACTAATTTCTTTATGAGATGGATATCTGCTGGTGATAAAATGAACGATAAGGCTGCTAGAGTAGTGTTTGATATAGTAGCAAATGCTAATAATAAGGTTAGATTTGCAACACATAAATTCGGTAATAAGATGCTCAGATTGTAGAAAGAAATAAGTCTAGGAGATCAAATGAGGCTATTTGAATACGATTCTGACGGAAAAAAGACTGGATATTTTATCAGAGATAGAAAGTATGGAGAATTTATGAATAATCTAGAGGCAGAAAGAAAACGTCTTAAAGCTAAATATCAAGTACCAGAAGGACAAAATATGCCGTTAGATAAGGAAGCTAGAATTTCTTTTAATAAGGAAATGAACAAATGGCTTAGTGAAAATTGTGAAAGACGTTACACCAACAAGTACTATGATGCTTTCAATTCTCTCAGTCAAGAAGCAAGAGATGCAAGAGATGCTATACAATTCAAAATATATAAATTACTAGACGATGTAAGGGATAACAAAGGAAAAGTACATTTAGAAGATTTGGATGCTAAACAATGGGCACAATATGAAAACTATAATATATAGAAAAAATAGCTCATGTCTATGTATTATGAAGATGGAACCGCTAAAACAGATCTTGATAAACAAATAGCAGAAGAGTTGACAGAACTTAATAAAACCTTACACGAAGGTATGCACTATATTGTTAATGAATAGAAGTTTAAAGAAGCTAAAGCAGAAGCAAAAGCAAATCTTACTCCAGAACAATATGTTGCTTGGAAAAAACGTTATACAAGAGTATAGATATCACAAGAGTTTTATGAACAACTAACTTAGTTAGAAAAAAAGGAATATGGTAAAAGATATATTGAATTAAAAACAATTCGAGAAGAACTGACTAAACCATATAGAAATGAATATACTGGAGGAATAGATGTAAAGTATATGTCATCAACTCTACTATCTACTTTAAAAAGTTTAGATAGAGAGATGCGCAAAGAAAGAAAAGCTGCTCGTAAAGCTAATAAAAGTAAACAAGAAGACTAGTCTACAGAAGGATTAACATTTGAAGATATTGCTGAATCAGTTCCTACAGAACAATATAAAAAAGATAAATCAGAAGCTATTAGAAGAGGAGCAGAGTTTTATGAATTGTGGGAAGCTCAGCATCACGTAAGATATACATTACCAGATGGTACAGAAAAATTGATACCTAATTGGTATTATACTAAAATTGTTCCTAAGGATAAACGTCTAATTAACGAAGAAGCACCTACTAGAGAATTTAGTGAAATAGATCCTAAGTCAGAATATTTTAATAAAAATTTTGATGTTAACATAGATGAATATTATCAACCTAAATTATCTATTTACGAAAATAAGGATTATAATGCGATCTTTAAGGTTAAGAAAGATAAAGACGGGAACGAACGTCCTACAAAAAACATACCACTGTGGAACTTGTATAAAGGTTTATTAGAAGGAATGGAGGAATCTAATGATAAAATAACTTACATGACTAGAAATAATCCGTATAGATTACCACAAATGAGCGGTAGTATGTATTAGTACATGAAAGGTGATGGAGTTATTAAAGGTTTCCTCGAATATACTTCACAAGGAATAGTAAAAGAACCGGATGATGTAGGTTTCGTAGATGCACCTACTAGTAGGCCTGATGGTTCTGAACAGAGAATGATTCCTACTTATTTTATAGACAAGCTAGATGATCCCAATACAATAACTAACGATTTAGTAGGGGCTGTAATTGCTTATTATAAAATGGCTGAAAACTTCAAGCAAAAGACTGAAATATAGCCAGATTTAGAAGTAATAAAAATGCAACTAGCTAATCGTATATATACTGGAAAGCCAATAGGAATAGACGCATTAGGAAGAAAAGTATACAAAAAAGGCAAATAGAAACAGGGGAAAGATACTCGTATATATGAGTTTGTTAGCAAATTCATTGATATGCAAGAGTATGGTGAGGATACTAAGTCAATACTTAAGAAATTCAGCGAAGATAATAAAGTAGCGAAATTCTTTGGTTTAAATGGAAAAGAAGTTAACTTTAGTAAAGTTATACACAGTATTAAAAATTATGGCTAGTTATTAGGACTTGGTTTAAATTTAGCAGTAGGTGCTACTGGTTTCGCTACAGCTTTTTTGACATAGTTGGGTTTTGCTGCTAATGGTAGATATTTTGATTTTCATTCTTTTTCTAAAGCATATTATACCATGATTTCAAACTTATTTGGTATAGTACAATATATGAAGAGTACTACTTCAGATAACAAATACGTAGCATTGATGCAAATATTTGAAATAGGTACTGAATTTCAAAATGCGTGGAAAAATTCTAATAGAATAGGATTAATCAATACAATTAGTAGAAACTGGGCGTTTGGACTTTTTTCTATATCGGATTTTATAATCAAAGGTACTATATTAAATTCGATTATGAACAACTATAGATACTTCAATGGAAAATTCTATAATAGTCAATAGTTTAATGAATTATTTTCCGATAAAGAAACTGCTAAGAATATTTGGAAAACATTATAGAGTACATATGATATAATATAGATTAAAGATGGAGAAATAGTAATAGAGAATAAAGACTAGGCTAGAGCTTTTGCTGAAGTATAGAATGAAATAAGTAATGGAGCTAGAGCTTTAGCAGCTACTGCTGATGGACAATTAACTGAAGAACAAAAAGCACAATTTGCTTCACATGCGTTTGGTTCTTTAATTATGATGTTTCGTAATTATATTCCTAATATTATAAATGAAAAAATTACTATGAAAAAATAGTATGATTATAATACAGGAATGGTACGAGAAGCAACATTAAGAACAATAACTAGAGTTATTCCTATGTTAATTAAAGATTGGAATAGTAGAAAACAACTAGATGCTTCTGATATAGGCAATATTAAACATTTTAGTTATGAAATGGCTATGATAGCTCTATTAGGTTTTGTTGTTAAACCATTATTAGTTCAAGCTGCAGATGACGATAAAGACGATTGGGTTATGAACTTTTTAGCTTTACTAGTTACTAGAACTAATTTTGAGTATTCTAATCAATATAATCCTTTAGACTTACTTAACACTTTTACTACAGTAAGTTCTATACTTGATATTCTTAATCCTTTTACTAAAGTATTATCAGTAAGTGAAATGATAGATATGTTTAAAAGTAAAAAGAAAATAAAGTATGGACCATATAAAGGAGATACTAAAGTAGAAAGATGGTTATGGAAAATGACTCCATTTAAGAATATTAAAGAGATCTAGGATCCGGCTATTAAACGAAAATACTACGAACAATTATACAAATAAAAGTAAAGGCTACTATTTCTAGTAGCCTTTTTTAATGAAATGCCTTGGAGGAGATTTCAAGTTTATTATTTCATTTCAGAGAAGTCAAAAGGATCTTCTGGAGCATCTCCTAGTGGAATAATAGATTTTATTTTATGAAAATCATTAGTAAACATAACATTAGATAGATTAGTAGTAATACCGTTGAACAACTCAATAGTTTTACTCATTTCTGTTTTACTTAATTCAGCAGGACCTCCACTAATAAGTATATCTCGTCTATCCTTAATCTCTTTAGGTAGTGTAAATACTGCTATTTCATACCACTGATTATCAATACATATCTGGCGTAAACTATGAAAATACTTATTCTTCTGTAACTCATGTTGAAGATTTAATAAAGCTTTTACAGTAGTTTCTCTGTACATAACAAATAAGTTATCACAGAAGTAAGGTTCATCAGGATATTCAGTAAATACATTTATAAGATTTTCGTTTACTAACTTTTTGTTATCAATTATCAAATGTAACAGACATGCTGTTGCTTCATTTAAGTGTTTCAGTTCCATCGTTCTCGTAATATTCACGGGTATGGTCCCAATTTCCTGTCTGATAATGATATGATATTTCTGTTAATGTGTCTGCTATTAGGTCTTTACGGGCCAATAACTCTTTCTCGTTTAACATGTTAAATACGCGTACTTCGTTATTACCATTACTTTGTATAGCAACTATGTACGCTTCAATATCGTAATCTTCTATATCATAACCTTGATCTTTCATATACCACGTAAGAGCAAGGATATAGAAAGCAATTTGTCTATAATAATCATATTCTTCTACAGAATGTTTAAAATTATAGACATCTGCTGTTGTTTTTAAGTCAATAAGAGTAATCTTTTTATTAGCGTGATCAATTTTGACTCTGTCTAATAATGACTTACAAGATACTCCTTGTTTTTCAGCTTCCCAGTTAATGTGAAATTCATTATGACATTCCACTCCAGGTTGATCAGTTAATAATTCATTAGCTTTAATATGACTGTCAATATTTTTCTTAATGTTCTTAAGCATATTTAAGTCAACAAATGATATAACTGTATACGTTTGGTTCTTATCTAGGAATTCAATATATTCAGCAAATTTAAGCTGTAATTCTTTTGCCTTTTTAAGCATTGCGTCTTTAGACATATTATTGCCTGAATATGATGCTTTATATGCGCTAATAAGCTTATCTTCTTCTACTATTTCATTAGAGTTAAAGTAAGCTTCACAGAAAGCTAACTGTTGAGTAGTTTTAGGTTTTTCATAATCAATAATCATATAATTACTCCAAAACTCCTCAGGTTGAAGAAGATACATATGTATCATAGTTCCTTTATCAAGATACTTTGCACTAATAACTTCTTCTTTACCATCAAGCATATCCTTGAGGTATCGAGGTCCTTTCTTTAAGAACCATCCAATTGCAGAATTTGATATTCGCGTGTTATCTTCGTAATACGGAATTTCTATCTTCATGCAGCTAAATATAAATCAGTTTCAACTTCCATGTTTGTATTCCATGGGATTTCATCTTCAATATCTTGTAAGATATTTTTAGACATCTTGTATATGACTAGCATTAAAAATATTATCATTTAATTACTATCTTTTCTAATAGATATGTTCATATCCTTTGCTAACTGTTCTAAAGGTATATCTTCAAAGAGAATAATTTCATCTAGAAATGCAGCAATATTATCAAATGATTTTACTTCAACATATTCGTTAATAAAGTTTACTACTTCATCTATATTCTTAACTCCTTTATCTTCTGCTATACAACGTACAAATACGGAATTAGAATCTGCTTCATATTGTTTAAAGTAACGAACACGAGAGCAACGATCAAAGAAATTATCATCTATTTCTTCTGTATTGTTACAAGTCATTAATACAAGTTTCTTAGCTGTTGCTTCTACTCCATCTAAAAATCCTAATAGATCTTTAGTTTTCCACCAATAATCATTCTTTTCAATTTCATCAAACATAATTACTACAGGAGTAGTAAAGTTCTTAAAAAATGCGTGTAATCGACTTGCAGGATAATCAGTTGCAACAACTATAATAGGCAAATTACTTTCTGAGGCAATACGTTTCGAGAGCATTGTTTTACCTGTACCTTTAGTACCAGCTAGTAATACGCCTGTAGTTTGGTTTGAATTTTCAGAATTAAAATAAGTAAGTACACGATTAATAAATTTATTATCTTCTTCTAGTTTATATAGTTTTTTAGGCATGTTTAAATTGCCATTTTCTACTAGAAATGATTTACCTTCCATATGATTAAATTTTAAATCATATACTTTACCATTAATGAGTTCATACATTAATCCTTCTAACTTAGGTTTAACATTAATCTCATTTCCTACTTTAATAAATTCTGCCATATTCTTAGGTTTTTAATTTATTGACCAATTCATCAACTTGTTTCTGTGTATGTACTACGTAAAACCTAGTTTTAGGTTCGTGTAAGTACAAATAGTAGTTAAATAGTTTTTCACGTAGAGGCCAAGCTTCATTAGGATAGCCTTTACATTCAATTACAAAGCCTTTACCAACAAAATCTGGTAAATAGGTCATTGGTCTATATTTTTTGTTATTAAAAGTAAAAGCTGGAAGAAGTTCATATCTATGCATTTCATAATCTGCTGTGATATTTGCTTCTTTCAGCTTTTTATATGTGTATGTTTCAAGTTTACTTCGAAATTTAATTCCGTCATATTCGTTAGGAGTTGCATTTCGAATTCTACTTTGTTTTTTCTATTTCTTCATATAACCATTTTTTTACTTTTTCAAATCCATTGGCTTTAATAGCATCAGATACATCTTTTGCTTTAAACTTCTTATGGATTAATATACCTTCTAAGCCTGTTTTAAGGCTTATTTTACGGAGATATTTTACTCCAGCTTCATCTCTATCAAATAGTATAATAATGCGCTTAAAACGCTTCTTTAACTGTTCTAGAATCTTATCAGGTATAAACGTAGATTCAGATGATGGTGAGATGGCAGGTATACCCATCTCATATAGACACATAACATCTTTCATACTTTTTGTAATGATAAGAATATTACCTGTCTTAGGGAGTTGCTTAAATCCTTGAATATCTAATTCAGTAAGATTATTACGCCACTTTGTATATTTGTCTGCTAAAGGTTTATATATCTTAAAATGATTATATACCTTATAAGCATACATTGGATTATCTTCTTTGTAAATGCTTTTTACTATGCCATTACATAGGTAGTATTTTATACTACTTACTTCAAATTTCTTTAATGTTTCTACCTGTATATTAAACTGCTTCCAGTAATTGATGTCAGTTTCAGTAAATTCCTGACGTACAACACCAATTACTGTCTCAGTTGACGGTATGTATTGCTTAGAGCTAACTAATTGCGTATTGTTAGTAATCTTAAGTCTACGAACAATGTCCTGTAGTATATCTGAATAGTTAGTAATGCCTGTGTAAAGTTCTACAAACTTTATTACATTACCACATTCTCCAGTGCCGTGATCTTTGAAGAGTAGATGTCTAGTCTTCTTACTATAAAAACATCCAAATGATGGAGTTTTATCTTTCCTTAGTGGAGAGTTATAGATCATGCCAACTTTAAAATTACCTATATACGCAGCATATATATCATATTCTGTTACTCTAGAAAGAATCCAATCTAAAGTAATAGTAGAAAATGTATCTTTTACTTTGCTTGTATCGTAAACCATATGATATATTATTTTAGTGGGTAGTTAGGGGTTTGAACCCTAAACTATAAGAGTGCACTGATACTTATAGCAGACCGCTCTATCCTTATAAACGTAGGTTGCGTACTATGCACGGTACACTAACCTACGTATTCCTAGCTTATGCTCTAGGTAGCAACAATGTTAGGTATGATTAAAACGGTAGATCGTCTGCAGGACTAATTTCTTTAGTACTACTTAAATCATCTACTTTTTCTTCTTTGTCTGCTATAATCGGTTTAGTAAACTGATCAATAGACAATTCTGTAATCATACTCTTATTCTCTGGATTTACATTCTTATCATAGAAACCTTCTGGTAGTACCATAGGTTCAACAAATGCAAATTTTACATATGTTGGCAAAGTAGTATAACCATTGTTATTATAAACTACTTTAATTTTTAACAAGATATCTTTATTAGCTGCATTAAGCATGGTTACTACCCATTCAGTAAATTCTTTATAAGAATTACCGTTAAAGCTTAGAACTCCTTTTGGATAGAAACAGTTCATAATTCGCATTATGCGAGTAACCTGATTAGTTACTTTGCTTTGATTCTGTTCAGGAGTATCTTCTGCTTTTTCTTTAGGTTCCCATTCAGTATGTAACAATTCTTTACCGTCTTTTTCAAAACGGAACTCTATAAAGTTTCTACCAGTAGGAGAAACTGCTGCCCTCACTCCTGTAAACTTAACGTTTTCATGAATACCTGCTTCGAGATATTTACTATTGTTACCTGATACTGTTACTTTGTTTGCTAATTCTGTACTATAAATCATAATTCTTGTGTTTTGTTTTGTTATTCATTAGGTAAGAAAATACGATCCATATGGAACGTAATATTATTGTTTTCATCGCTTTCAGCGACAACAATATTCTTACCTCTTAAATGTGGTGCTCGAGCTTCTCTTACAATATTATTACCTCCTTCGAAAGAAATGATTGTCTCATTTTTCTTTCTATAGACATAACCAATTGCATCTGCTTCACCACACAGTATATCTCCTAATTTACCAGTAAGGTCTAGAGTCATTTCAGACATTTCTTGACCTTCTACATTTATCTGTTTATCTTTTGTATGAGCAATCAATATAAGATGATCACTTAGATCTCTGAACAAGTCGATTACCTTTTTTACAGCCATTCTAAGCCACATATAGCCACTACCATTAGGTAGAGTACGAATGTCTGTTCCTTGATAATTTTTTCCTTGATTTGTGCTTTTATATAACTGTATTGCATACCCCATGCACATTTCTTCAAGTCGAGTTGCATTATCTATAGTAATATACTTATATGGTCGTTTGCCTGTACTTTTAATTTCTTCTCTAATTGCAGATACAATATCTCCAAAATCTTTTACAGATCTTGCTTGTACAACTAGAGCAGATAAAGCTTGGTATCCATTCTCTAAATCTATAATTAGATTGTTTTCTAAGGATGCCATAAGACTGGATTTACCAGCCTTAGGCTTTCCATAAAACACTGAGAATTTAGGATTACATACTTTTGCTTCTACTTTTTCTTTTGGTAATACAATCATAAAGCTTTTTTTATTTCATGTATTCCGCGTATTCTGATAAAACTCTGACAAAATTCTGATAGGTACGGAATGTTAGATATCTTAATTAGAATAAACCATTATTCTTAATTTTTACAGTAATATCAATAATGGTCTTCTTTGTTTTCGGTTTTAAATGGTTCAGAGAACCCGGAGTAATTGGAATTACTTCGTAACCAATCTGAACAAAATTATCGAAGATTCGGATAGGAGTACCGAATTCATCTTCAAAGTCATAATCTTTAGCATAAGAGCTAAGACTGTTAAGAGCTTTAAAGAACTCACTTTCCAAATTATATTTATTAGTCAAGAAATCATTAACTGTATAGAATTTCGGAATTGTATTATCGCTCAAATAGAGATCGATTATCTCTGTCTTCGGTTCTGTTTTACCACCCAACCAAGGATAAGCGTTTAAAATTTTATCAGCTAAAGATTCTTTATAATTATTAGCACTATTGTTTTTCTTCGGTAATGTAAATGTATATGTTTTCATATTGTTTCAGCCTTTAATTGTTTTTACTAAAAGAGATTTTCTTTGCCGGTTCATCTCTCACAGTTTCAATTAAGTTATTATATTTTAGATCATTATCAAACTCAAGTATAGAACATTCTCCAGCATCTCTATTCTTTAGTAGATGCAAATAGACCTTATTCTTAACTAGTAGACGATTTGGTCCATATTGTTGTATATTGAGTAATTCTGGTCTGTGAATACAAATAACATAATCAGAAGCGTGAAATATAGTATCTGCAGAAGAAATATCACTACGCATTGGATAATGCATAGATGGATTGTTAATCCTATCAGGAGCTTCAATATTTCGATTCATCTGTGATAACTGAATTATAGTAGTGTTAGGTAACTTTTTTACCTTAATAAACAGTTTCTGTAAATCGGAAATTATTTTTAGTGCAAGTTCTTGACCTTCTACTAATAATGTATGATCAAGGATAATAATAAATCTCTTTCCTTTTGCATAATTATTGTAAAAATAGTCAATAGTAGAAGCTATTTCGCTAACTGTACCAGGTGTATCAACATAATATATCTGATATGATTTTATTTGCTGAGAAGCAATTTCTACTTGTTCTAATAAACTATCTTGTAGATCTTCATTAGCACTATATAGCTGAGCAGTAGTTTGCCTTAACTTACTGCTCAATTTTCTACCTACCTGCCTTGAACTTAACATCTCAAAAGAGAAGTTAAGAATAATTACATCCTGATCTGGATTTAAATCTATTAAATCATTTTCTAACGTATTAACAAATGAAGATTTACCACTTCCTGATATACCTACTATAGTATATATCGTATTAGGTTCAATTCCTCCCATACATTGAGTATTGAACTTATTCCATCTAGTCTTTAAAGATTGAATCGTATGATTCTTTCTTTGCTTAATATATTCTACTGCTTCTGTTGTTGCAGTTGATATATGACGGAAAGTAAGGGTATTAGAGAAGTTCTGTTCCATAACTATTACTAATTATTGGTTCTTCTACTTTCATTTGTTCCTCGTAAGTTTCCCACTCATGTTGAGTGAGCCATTTCCACATAGTTTTCATATAACCTATTTTTCCAGTTAACATTTTATTATCTATTTCAAACGATAGACAATTCATTATATGCTGATGCATAGCTTTACTTTTGCCAACTATACGGTTATATTCTTTCCTACATTTGTTCACATTTGCCCTTAAGAAACCTTTAGTTCCATCAGGTCTTATAACATAAACTGGAAATAGGTCATAAAATTCATCAAACATAGTTTTATCTTCTTTAAGAAGTTTTTCTAGTTTTTCTGTTTTCTTTATGACTGTGGTATCATCTACAGTGCTGGTAGTGATTAAACCACGAGATTCTAACTCTTGTATTTCTTCTTCATTAACTAGGCTGAGAAGTTTCTGAATGTCTTGATTGATGTTTTTGATATCATTCAATACTAGAGTTAGAAATACTAATTGATTTATAGATAAGTTTTCAATCCTATCAAGGATTGCGGTGTCTATTTCTAAAATCATAGTCTCATATATTATATGAGCTTACGGTTTCTGAAATTATCTGATAAAGCCTCTGTTAATCCCATAGGCTCATTTGTAATGGTTTTAATTCGCGGATTATCTTATAGGCTTCCATAATGTAATACCTATAATTAATCTTTCTCTCTTCAATTGGTTTATCATCTAAGTAATTTAATAAAGTAACACCAGATGCAGTAAGCATATTCTGATACTGTTTTTCTTTTGCAACAAATATCTTTTTACCTACATATGGTTCATCATATTCTATAATTTCACCTTCTCTGTGTCCTGTTGGTTTCCATTTCCATAAATAGGCACCATTAGTACTTGCATAGAAACGATTAGTTCTTTGTTGTTCTTCATTATTATACTCAACATGCCATTGTTTACCAGTCTTTTCAGACATCAAAAAATCTCTAATATCTTGACAACCTTTTATAGTTTCTTCTACTGGTACTCCGTTCTTAAAAAAGTTTATTACTGCTTTCGGTATGATCTTCGGAGTTAGACCTTTCCCTAATTTCACAGTAGTAATAAACATACCTTTTTCTTTTACTTTATTATCTTCAGTAATAGCAAAATAGTCATTTATAGCATATTGATACATAGCTTTAAAACGATCTTCTTCTAAAGTAAGTTTAGTAAGTTGTTCCCAATTTCTGCATACTTTGTTTAAATTATTATATACAGATTTTTTAAGTAATACAAATAAACCATCTGTATTAGCTTGGACGATTCGGCATCCTAATTGAGTTAGTTTTTCAGCTAGCATTAGTAATAGTAACTGTCCATTTATACGTATTTGCATTACCGCAAATGGACTATAACAGAAATTATGTGGATTCTGTAAGTTACCTGATAATCCATTGAGAGCAAGCTTTAAGGTTTCATTTTTAACCTTATTGCCATTATGTTTAGCTTCAATACGCTCATCTTTAATTTGTTTATATACTTCTAGAAATTCAGGACCTAAATGTTTAGGATAGAATCCATATTCTATTAGCATACTTGGATATAGTGATGCAACATCTATATCAATGAGCATTTCGTCTTCTTTTGGTATAACTATTTCAGGATCATTTACTGAATGAATCCCTCCAACTCCTACAGAGTATCTTAATCCTTCAAATACGAATTTATTTTCATATCCTTTTCTTCCTGGAGATACTATTTGATTTTTCATATCATCTAGTACCTTTTGAAGTATAGGACTATCATACTTAATAAACGGTAGTATTACCTTACTTAAAGGTATTACATCCATTGGAGATCTTAAATCTTTAATATCATACCAGGTTAAACCTGTTTTTTCTAGATATTTCTGAGTTAAAATCTTCATTCCAATATTTACTCCATCTTTACTAAGTACTCTTACTCCATATTCATCTTCAATAGCTAACCTTAGATCTACGTCTTTTTTACATCTATTGAGTAACTCTTCAGTAGAATTAACATCATTAATATTATATTCAATCATTGAATCTATTTGATTTTCAGGTAAATCTGCCTGCCAATCTGTAACAAATTCTTGTACATTTTTATACTGCATTGTTACTTGAATTTCTTTCAAACTTACTCTTAACTTATTACTATAAAGCATAGTAAGAATATCAAATGAATCAAAACAGATCATATACTTCCATTTACTCCAAGCTTTGATATCATCTTCACTTGAAGTAGTAATTATTTTACTTAAATTGAATATAGATCTACAAATATCTCTATATCCTTTATATTTCATTACAATATAATAATCTATTATATAGTTTATAATAGGATTATCATAATGAAGATTATTATAACCACAAAATAGTTTATCAGTATTTAACTGAATCTTTGTAGTATATAGATCTCCAAAAGTATAGTCTGTATTAACAGTATGAAAGAATTCAACTAGTTCATCTAATTGATTTTTTCTGCAAGATATTTCAAATTTATGTAACTCTCCTGTTTCTGTATTTTTTACAGTACAATGAAAAACATTGGGGAATACCTCAATATCATATACATAAACAATCTTATCTCGTATAATCATAATTAATAATGTTAGTTTGTTTCCTAGATCGGATTTGAACCGATAACCTTCCTTAACATATACGAATATTTAGTAATACGAATATTACATCAATATATACGAATTACAGGGCGACTCTACCATTGAGCTACTAGGAAATTCATAAACTGCTTAAGCAGCTTGTTTAGTCTGTCTTATAGAGTATATTTTGCAGTACTTTTATGTGCAAAACCTCTATTCTTTTTATGACTACTAGTTCCTTTTATAGGATTATTTGTGTTTCCAACTTTATATGTACGAACATATTTAGCTTTAAACTCTACAAGGGAAGCTTTATACTTAGCCTTGTCTTCTTTACTTTGCTTTTTAGCTGTGGCTTTATTAAGCTTAGATGTAAGCATAATAATATGCTTAATAGCTTCTGTATTTTTTTGATTTAATTCATGTTTAACAGCATTAGTAAGCATAGCTTCTTTTGCTTTAAGTATAAGAGTTTTCTTACGTTCTTTCTTTGCTTTCCTGCGCTCTTTCAATTCATTGCAATAGAAATCCTTAGAAATAGTATTACTATTTGCAGATAACTGTTGAGCTTCACGAATTTTTGCATTTCTTTCTTCTTTCCATTTCTTAGGAGTTATAGGTTTCTTTCCTAATTTTTCACGAGCTTTTACTTCTTCTGCAGGAACTATCATCTTACAACCTTGTAAGCTTTTTCTGCTTTGTTTCCAAAGATTTCTCAAGTTAACTCTTTCTTTACTACGTGCGATTTTATACTCTTCTTTTCTGTTTTTATCTATTTTCATATCTTGATAATATTAATAGTTAAACTTATGCTGCAAGCAGCGTTGATTTTGGATAGCAAATAATATTATTATCTTTACTATCTGTTATACGAATACCTGTAAATTTTTCATCCTTAAAGTATTTCTTTTTTGCTATTTCAGATGCTTTTTTCTTAGCTTCTTCCCTAGTTTCTGCATCGAAATAATCGGTAAGGAAATCTACATCTTTTAGCGGATTATCATCGCTTCTCCTTTGAATTGTATATTTGAAGGTTCGTTGCTCTTTTGGTTCTTTTACCGCAAGTTCAGAGGCTACAAATCCTTTCTGAATGTTTTTCTTACCGAATGGAGACATATAACGTCTACTTTCGAATACTTCCTTCTTTTGTTGTTTTTCAACTGCAATTCTAGCTTTGATATCTGCTTTAGTAAGAGTAACTTCTTTTGGTTGAACAAACAGCTGTTTCTTTATAATACGAGTAAATTTCTTCTTTTCTTTTCTCGTATAATGAACAGTGGGTTCAAACCCAATACTAGCTAAGATCTGTTTAACACGATCTTTTTTAGCTTGTTTAGCTGTTTTATTTTCTTGGCGAGAGTTTTTTCCTACTTTTGTAGTATAACTCTTCTGCTTAACTTTACCAACTATGTTAGTTATTGTTACTTTCCCATTCTCGTCTTTTGTAATGTAAGGAGATGGACCCGGTCTTCTAAATACTACTTCTACTTTCTTAGATCTACGTAATTTAGAACGGTTAGTTTTCGATAACTTCTTTCCTTTGTGGTCTTTATGTTTACCTGATAAATTCTTTTTCATAATTTTTGATAATTTAGAAATTAATAACTAGTGAGCCCGAAGGCTCACGTTAATTAAGCTGCTAAGCTAATTGGTGCAGATTCAATATCAAGTTCTGCACTTTCATTGAAATCAGTTAGATCCTTGTCTAACTTATTAATTTCAAGTTGTAGCTTATTCTTTAGATTTGCAATATATGTAGAAGTAAGTTCTTCTGTATATTTTAATGCTTTTTTACCTTTCGCACGTTTTAGTTTTGGATCAATAGTTTTAATTTTACTTAAGTGAAACAATTGTTCGTTTTTCTCTGAAAGTGTGAATATTGTAATGTAATTGTTATCTTTCGATAGTTCTGAGAATTTCTTATATCCCATATTAATACACTGTAGATACAATTTCATTAAAAGACGTTCTTCAGCCATCTCTTGTATCTTTGTAATCATAGTCTTAAGATCATAATTACGCGTTGCTTCTTTTGGAATAATATTCTCATTTTTAATGATCGTCCAATACTTAGTTATATCATTACTAAGTGATTTAATACGTTCTTTTGCATATATAGATGTAATTGATTTCATATTCAAGTGATTTGTTTTAAGTTAATACTCGACCAAATTACGTCTACTAGTTAGTCATGTATGACAGACTCAAACTGCCGTCTCTCATACGAGCGCTCTAATCAACTAAGCTAATACATGTTGTATAATAGAGAACTACCCCGTTCAGTAGTCTCTATTTTATGATAGTACCCCATTCAGTACTATAAAATAGATGTTAAAGTGAAGTGCCCAATTCAGCACTATAATTCACGATTAACGATTTTTATCTCTTTACCAAAATAGCACGGAAGAATCCGTCCATCACTGGTTCTAATACCGATATAAGTTTCATTTCCGGTCTCAGAAATACCTACAGAGCGGTCGCGTACTTTTTTCTCTTTTACATATTTCTGTAAATATTTTTCATTAATATATTTAGAATGTAGCTCTCCGTTCGAACTATTTCTTACACTATCAAATAAAATATCTACAATGCAATCAAGATCCTTATTATCTTTTGCTTCCTTAAGTACAGCACTCATTATGCCATAGAAAGCTTCTTCGTTTCTAGCTTCTCCAGTACCAGACATAGTGTCTGCTAATTCGATAGCAATATCGGTAATGCTTACCAGTCCATAAGCATTAAAGAACTTTTGCAACCATTTAGGTCCTGAGCCATAGTAAAGGATAACCTGTCCATTCTCCATTACTTCAACTGTTTTAGGACGTTCGTTAGATTTTCCGTTCAAAATCTTAACTTTTGCTAATATTGCAGGTTCATAAATAATTAGCATACGTAAAATATCAACCCGAGAAGGTGATAATTTTCCGTTCATATCTGTTACTCAGTTTTTTCAATGTGAACATTTACTTCAATTTCACTAGAGTTTATACCACACTCACGCATATAGTTAGTGTAGATCCGTCGGTTACTTTCACTATAGCCACGTACTGTCTTAGACAAATTCATGCACTTACGTGCCATGTCTTCATAAGCAGCAATACTACCGGCGTTGGCAACCTCTACTAATTTGTCAAGATTTGGCAAATCTTCTGCAGAGAAGAACATCGGTTTGCTACCGGGCTTACCAAGTCGTTCAATAGCTTCAGTAACAGCTTCACGAGTTGCTTTACTGAAATCCGGCTCAGCAATTTCAAACATCATCGGTTCAACACCTTCGATGCCAACGTTGATACCAATCTTCGGCCGTTGATCCAAGTCTTTCGGTACAATGCAAACGCTCATAACATCAATTGCTTTGATGATATAACCTTTGATTTCGAAACGGAAGTCATTGATACCATTTATAGTGTTTTCCTTCCACTTTGGATCCGGATTTACAGCTACAATAGTAAAGATTTGTTTACCAAACAATGGACCGTAATACTTCTGAGCAAGTTGCCGGTTCTGCGCCATAATCTGAGCAGCTACTGTACTTGTACACGGACCGCTATTCCGATTTAAATTATCCATAAAAAAGTTCCCTTCTTGATTCCGTACTTGATATACCAATACGGATCATTTTTATTTTAAGTTAATAATAATTTTAATGCTCTCTACTGTTCGATTATTTATAGCATTACAATATAATAGTAATGGTGAATTCAATCACATAATCTACTAAGTTTTAATAGAATAAATGCTAATTTATTTGAAAATATCTTCTGATAAAATCTCTGAAAAATATGACAAATACTGACATGTTTATCGTCCCATTTCGACGGTTAAAATTCAACTTTTTCGATGTTTAACGCACCTCTCACCGTTATTTTATAATGCGATTAGATGCAATATAAAAAACTAAGTCAATGGCATCTTTTCAGCCTATTAGTATTTCCGGATTACGACAATCTATGCGATTGAAGGTCGTTTATCTAACGTTACCAACTCACAAGCTCATTGCTTATAGCATGACCCACTTGACCATTTCCAGGATTTTTTGTTTATACTGCGCGAATACTAGGATTTCCACCTATCATCGTCTCCTTGCATGCTTAATTGCTATTGCTATTAAGTGTACTACTCCCTTTATTCTACCGAGACAGGGTGAATGGAGTGCAGGTTATTAACGAATCAGCGTTCTCTTTACATACTTATTTGCGATAAGTATTTTAGGAGTGTCATTGTCAGCGATAACGGTTGGCAGTCGGGGTGACTCGTACTCCTTATCTGACTACTTTACAACAGTAGTTTGCTATCTCTGTACTATCATTGAACTTCCCAGTTAGCTTAATACACAGCCGAGTATTAAGGATCTTGTTAAACAATTGAAAGCACATTTAACTAGGCTGGCTTCCTCAGCATTAATCTTTCAACTAAGTAAAGTAATATCATCTATTACTAAACACTTTATATATGGTTATGAGATTCTAACTTCATAGCAACTCAAAATTTTACTTGATTAATTTAGTTTTTCTTGACCATTAGCAATATCTCCTACTCTGGAGTGAGCGTGATAATCTACTAATGCACCTTTACATATCTTAAAAGGTATAAGCTCTGCTATTTTTTAGTAGGAGTGTAAGTTTCTCCTCAATTAACATTTTATGCCATAATCATACTTGCTAAAGGTATGTGACAACTAGAATCAGGGTTATTGCGCCCTCAAACCGCTTGAACACTCTGGGTTCAGTCATTCATCATTCAATTATACTCACACGAACGACTAAGCACGTGAGTCACTTTAGACTTGAAAGACGGTATCAATCTCATATACCTCATTCCTTATACGTAAGTTCTTTTGCAGCACGCTAGTTACGGTAGCGCACAGGATTGGCTCCTGCTCCCTGGTAATCAATCGGATCATAGATCTGCGTAGCATCACTCCCCGGATCATTGCATGTCCAGCTTTCATATCCTTACTTTGTATAAGTATGTACCATAACACGGTTATCCTTACATTAGTATCAGTATTTACCTCCCTTTATATTACGAACCAATTATCGTAAAAACACTAGAGTTAGCTTATTTTTCCATTCAGGACGCATAATTGCGCTTTTGTTAAGCGAGGTTGGAGCCCGCTGAGACGTTAGTCAGTCTTTAAATAATTTTGGCGTTCCTTTCCAAAGGGATTAGCCTAAGAACCGTATTGTCCTTATTTCATCATCGTGTTTATATCCCTTTTTGAGTCACATCTTGATAGTGCATACGGATATTAGGATTTCGTTCCTTTTGAGTTGTTTATAGTTCAGTGTGTCTTCTCTTAAACTATGAGTCTTTATATTGAATAATCACCAGACGGTTCTCATTACTAATACGAAGGTTACTCACTCTCTCCTTCTTTCTTATATAGTTTTCAGTTATATAAGTTATTATCCTACTTTTTGTTATCTCAACCGTGATAGCGGTATACATATTCTCGGATTCTGTCTTTTTCGGGCTATGCGTAAATGAACACAAACTCCCTGACGTAGCGCGTGTTATCTTATTTTAGATACTGCTATGTACTCTACCGGAGTGATTGACGCTATAGTTTTACTCCTCTCGAACTATGATATAATTATAGTATTTATAAAGCGGTTATTATCATTAACTTTTTTCCGCTGAGGATTTATCTTCTCCTGTACTTTCTAGTTCTGGTGATAAAGGAATTATTTCTCCAGAAGATAAGTTAATATTTGCAACTATTTTCTTACCTCTGCATATATCTACTATGCCATCTCTTATATCACTACTACTGATATAATCAATTGGATCCATTTTTCCTGGATCAAAACCATCCAAACTAATACAAATCTTACTTACAGACGAGCGTAAGTACTGCTCAACGAATAAGACGTTACTAGTACTAGCTTGTGCTTGTACTTGTATCATATTAGAAACCTCACCAGCTACGATAAAGTAGCTGGTTTGATCTATCACTAAATCTAAATTACGCCTTGCATCTTTGCAATTTCGTAAGATACGGGATAGACGTATCATACTATTAAGCATAATAAGGTTTCTCTTATTCATTCACATTAGCTTTAGTAAAAGGAGAAAGTGGCTTTACATCCTCTGGTAAGTTAGCTATACTACGTACCTTTGGAAATCCTGTATTTACTTCTTTTACTCTTGTTCTCCACTTAACAACAGGTTTTAATTCACCTGTCGTTGTTACATTCACAATTGCGTCTGTTGTTCCTTTTACAGATACTTCTTGAGTGTTTACATCGTAGCTTACTGTAATAGTATCTACTTTACTCACAGACAATTCTTCTTTCTTAGAATTAGAATGCATCATAGACATTAACTCTAAGTATGAAGGTACTACAGGCTGCTGTGCCTGGACTGGTTCAATTGTACCTATTAAATTATAGCCAACGAGTACGCTAGCACCAAATAAAATAGCAATTGACATGATTCTTCCATTCATATTGATTACGAATTAGAGAATAGTTTTTTCAGATGTTGTACAATATTCCACTTAGAAGTCAGACTCAGCTTTTTTTTTAACTGACTCTTTTTTATCTTCTTCAGGAGCCGGAGCAGGATATTCTCCCACTAACTTCGGATAATCACCTTCAAATTCAGGTAATTTATCCATTGGTTGACGATAGGTATTAATAATCTTACCTACTGCAAAGCGTAATTGCTCTGTATTAGGGATCTTACCCGGATAAATGTTAGCACGTACAAGACTAATAATCTTGCGAGCAGCTTTACGTTTATCGTTAATCTCTGCTAATTGTTCATCTGTAGCATTTTCAGGAACAGCCAAAGAGAGATCATTCATCAACTGATCTACATATTGTACACCAAGATTACCGATTACAGATTGGATAGCCTTATCCTCTGTCGGAGAAGGTTTAACTGTCTGAATCACATTTCCGTTTGCATCAACCTTATCTTCGAGGCTGTAACGGAAGTTTTCTTGGATAAGCACTTTCAATACGCGAGCTATGTCATCATCTGACCAGTTCGGTAATTGACCACGCAGCAAACAATGTGCAGAAATCGGAGAACCTTCTTTCTTAGTATATAAATATACTGAGCGTCCAAGTCCTTTCAACAAACCAGTAGGCGGAACAAGTCCGAAGATTTCTTCAATCCATTCGTTTACAGGTTTGCTGTCGATTGCAATCTTTTCGTCTGCAGATGTGGCGTTGTGCATACACAATCCTTGATACCATTCGATTGTTTTTACAAGGGAAATAACTAAGTTGCGATCAACATGCAACATATGGTCCAAAGCTTCACAAATCATAGTATGATCTGATCCAACTTTATCATAATCCAGTTCAGGATCCTTTACAGTTCCTACTGGTTTTGTACCTTCGTTAAGTGCTTCTGGAATATGAGTTTCAGGACTGTTGAAGTCAATAGCAAGTTGCTTTTCACCATTAGGTCCTATAAGGGCTTTTGGTGTAGCAAGAGTAATACCAAGCATTTCTGCTACTTCGTTCAAAGGCATAAGCTGGTCTTCAGGTATTTTCGCAACTACTTGACCACCAGCTTTTAAAGCTGCGACTTCATTACGAATATCTACCATAGCAAGAAGCCATACTACATCACATACCTGTGCTGTATTCTTCCAAGCTTCCGGACATTCTTCTTTGAACTTTTCGTTATTGATAAAGCGGTTGTAACCGTAAGTTACTAACTGTGCTTTAGCATCAGTAGAAGAACGTTTAATAGCCTCTATGCTGGTACTAGAGATAGGAACACCTATCTTATTTCCTAGAGTCTTAGTTTCATCTACTTCTTCAGCAATAACTACAGGAGTTTTATCTTTCTTAGGTTTTGGCTGTACAGTCTCTTTTTGGGTGGACTGCTTGTCTGTTTTAGCCTTAGAATCCTGTTTCTTCTCAGTTTTAGTCTGAGTAGAAGCCGGTTTATCTGCAGTTACGTTACTCTTGTTATCTTTCTCAGTTGTTACTTTAGCAGTATTTTCTGCTTTAGCTGTTTCAGCAGGTTTTGCTGCTGTACTTGCAGCTGCTTGAGCTACTTTGTTTTTCTTAGGCATCTTTGATAATGTTTTAAATTGTTAAATACTAGGTGAATTTTTTTGATAGGATATTTATAGAGGTTCAACTATCATCCTCATAATCTGGCGAGTCTCTTCCCTTAGTAGCATGATTACCAACTAGTGCGTCTGATAACAGTTCATCTGAATATGCAATGTAACTCGTTACTCCTGACTGGCTTGTAGTTTCTGTCACGAAAACTACTGGTAACGTGCACTCCATATTCATGTTATCTACGGTGCTAATTGGCTGAGTAATAGAAGCCATATCATCATTCTTAGAGAAATGATTTACAGCTTCTTTACTCAACATACCTACTAATAGACCAGCCATAATAGTGGATAAAAGAATCCACCACATTTTAGTTGAGCGTAAGAAACGCGCAGTAATTGCTCCAATAAAGAGTAATACTAAAATCCATGTTGCTGTCATAATTAGTAAATTTAATCTGTTAATAACTCTTTTAATTTTTCCCTTGCTTTGTTAAGCCGAGATTTAACCTGCGACTCTGAGAGTCCAAGTTGTTCAGATATCTGTTTGTAAGACAGATTCTGCATTGAGCGCAGCTCAATTATATTTCTATACTTCCAACGAAGCCGCGACAAGGCATTTTCTAGACTTACACTTTTTTCTGCGAAGATAAAATCTTCTTCAGGTGAATAACTGGCCGAATCATTCAACTGCAGAAAGTTGGCATCGTCGTCAATCCAATAGTTCGCTTTTTCCTTTTTAGTATGTCGAATATAATCTATACTACTATTGATTGCTATTGTTTTTAGCCACATTTCAAATGAAATGTTGTTAACATAGCTATCTAGCTTACTGAAAGCTTTAGTAAAAGTAACAGATAATAAATCATCTGCTACATCTTTGTTATTTACAATGTAATAGATTGTATTATAAATAACTCTACTAAATTTTTCATAAAGCTTTGTGAAGGCAGATTGTTTGCCTTCTTTCGCCTGTTTGATCAGATCGAAAACTTGTTGTTTTTCTATATCTGTCATGGTTACGGGCTTTTATGTGTGAGTATAGGGCCGATCAAGGCCCTATACCCTTAAAATGGTAACCCTAAAATGTATCTACAGTGATAATCTATATAGTCTTTTGAGAACTTTTGATAAGCATCCCAAATACATTCCATGAAGTTTTGTTTTAGTTCACGTGACATAGTTTGATATGAAATTTTATTTACCATACCACATACTATTCGAATGCGAACATCTAGTGTTACTTTCTTATCTACGTGTATTTTCTGGAGTATTTCTGTATCAAACCAATAAATGATATGATTAATGGATTTTGTTTCTTTAAAAGACTTAGATGTTACTTCTTTTTCAGCTAGTCTTATAAATATGTTCCAATCTTCTCTCCAGTTCATTGAACTATACTGTTTACCCCATGGAGTATATACTTTGTTAGATAAACAGGTTACCATTGATATTCTTCTTTTAGGTTAATAACTATGTTTTTAACCTTCTTAGCGATTTTACAAATAACTAATTGTGCTTGTGCAGCAGTCCAACCAGTTCTATCCATAATATAAATCTTAGTGTTTAATGCACCACGACCTGGAATAGAAGTATCACTAATATATCTTCTTTCAAATTCGTTATACATATCATCAGTAATGATAGGCATCTTACAACTACGAGTTGAACGATCTTTAACCGGTAGTTGACATACTTCAGAACCTTCATAAGGGAAATATACATATTCATCAGGATGATTATATATATGTTGTATCTCAAAAGATTCCTCCTTTACTTTCTTGAACTTAGCATCTTGATACGCACTGTTCATAATAATTGCAGAAGTTATCCTTAAATAAGGCTTTTCTCCTACTACTATCGCAAGAAGTTCAATTTCACTTCCTACAATTTGATAAACACCAGGCTCATTTATTTTCATGATTTTTATTAATTTCTTTTTTGAAGTTCTCTACTAAACCTGAAGCTTGGTCCATAGTAAGATTAGGATATTTTTCTATGATATTACCTATTGCTTCAATATCTGTTTGAGAGTTATTCAATGTTTTCTTGAACTCTCTTTCTTCTGATTTGGAATCAAACCAAACCCACCAAGGTACTACGCGCATTGATATTCTTTTTCTTTAATTTTGTTAGCAAGTTTATTCCATTTATCTACGTCGATATCTGTTGCTTCTACGTAGTAAATAAGTTTATCCGCAGATGTCCGAAATACAGACCTAATATAACGCATGCCTTCTTTGTAATGGTATTTATTTTTATAAATACGTGGTACATTGGCATGAAGACGAATGACTAATTCATTTTTCATTCGAAGTTCAGTTGCAGCCTTCTCCCATGATTCTGGAAGATTTTGCCTAATAAAATTCATTAATCCCATTTCAAATTAATTTATTGATTAAACTTAATTTAATTGTAGCATTAGAGGGAGTCGAACCCTCTACAGCTCTTACGTCTGATCTAGCCTGATATGCATAACCTCACTAATTTTTAAAGTAGACTTAACTACCGGCTAGTTACAACCGGGCTTTTTACGACATTTAGCTTAGCCGTTTGGATTATCTCACGCCACTAGGCACGTATAATCCATTACATAACTTGTATTGCCAGTTATTCGCATTATTGACCTATTCTACTTCACATTGTTGCAATCAAAACCATAATGCCCCTTATTAAATAAGTGCCAACTAGAACGAAGCTTCTAAATTATTCTAGTTGTTATCAGGCAGCTCAAGCAATTACTATCTCGCGAGCACTTAAGGGAGTCTCACCCACATCCTTTAGCACTTTGTGGAGCATGAGGGAGTCGAACCCTCGTCTTACAACTGATTCATAGACCTAATAGTCAATTTCTTAATATTTTACGGCAGGCGATTTTCACGCCATCTTCCTACTCCACGTAGGATGTCCTTTCAGAATTGCGCTGTTCTATATTAGACTCAAACAATATAATACATTTTCTATATATTTAGATATCATAGTATATAGTAATTATATAATTGCAAGTTCTAAATTGGACGATACCGTTAGTGGCTATGTAGGTGACCAAACCTACATAGCCTTTGGTCTTTTAAATTATTTTTAATGCTTTGATAACTTATCTTGGAAGTATAGAATACCTTAGCCTCTATACGGCATGATGTCTAGCATCGCACAATTCCAAATGCCGATTTTGATATCATAAGAATGCTATTGCATAATATACTCAAAGAGTATAGAATTTGTACTTATATATTGCGCAATTTATATATACATCCTCATGATCTTAGGCACATGATCAGTGGCACGTTGTCATACTGTCCTACTTCGGCATCGGTCATATTACTATGCCTTACACTTGCTTGTATATGTGTTAATTCACAACTTAAGTTTACTAAGTGATAAGTACGAACCTCGCGTTGTCAAATCAGTAATTAACTTAAGCCTTAGACTATGTAGTCAGTATTGCTACTGCTAGAGTACTTTAGGTGGACGATGCGTGGAATTACAACTTAAATGAGTCGTATCTCCAACTGTAACGAGCTTCCGGGTACTGATTTAACAGCTTATCAAGCTGTGAATCATACCATTCGCCGACTTCACGAATAAGATTGTTAGCATCTTTGTAGATCTGCTTACATTCCTTTTCGTAGTCTTCCAGGGAAATGCCTCCGTTACGAAGTTTGTCATCTTTTTCTGAGAACTTCTTCAAGTAATTCTTTTTGATCTCCATCTCTTTCTTTGTCTTCTTCATGCTTAGATATGAAGATTTACGAGTGTATTCACTCTTCAAAGTTGCATTAACTAAGCGTTCAGTCATTTCTTCCTTACGCTTTTCTGCGATCTTCTTAGCAGATGCTTCAGCAATTTCTTTCGTTACTTCTGCTCCACTGTTAATTACTTCTTCAATGTTCTCTTCATTGATGTTTAGTAAATCTACCTTTTTGTCTTTTTCTTCTGCCATTGTGATAATGTTTTTAAAGTTGATACTATGTTAATTAATCTCTGAGTTTTTACAGATAATTAATGCTTACTTAGGAAATTGTTCTTTAAATGCTGAGCAGCACTTAGAGTACATTTCATCAAGTAATTTACCTTCTACTTTTTTCAAAGTTAGGTTTTACATTAGTGATTTCTCCCTTTACTCGATCATAGGAATTAATCTTCATTTTGTAGCGTTCGTTTTTATTTCCACTAAACAAAATGTAATGTGCTGTTTCTTTTGGACCATTGGTTCTTTCTGGCATTCCGGCAACAGCGTATAGGACCTCTTTACTTCCAGAAGTTCTACGTACAAAAGCTAATGCTTTTCTTTCTTTTTTAGCCATAAACTTGATATTTATTTAATAAAAAATTAGTTATAAAATCTCTATGAAATTGCAGTTCTTAAAGTAATTAATAACACAATAGAGTATTGTTATACGCATATACTTTTTCATTTGTATTTTAATTGATTTAAACTCTAATGATTCATGTATATTTCGAGCAGTTACATAGTCATACTGACCAAAGTATTTAATAGCTCGTATTCTATTATATGAATCATTAGTAGGTTTTATAACTATAGTTATTCTACCATTATTCATAGTTTTAATAGTTAAAAGAACTGCTCTGTGTATTCGTATCTCTTATTTCACAGATAACCCCTATCCTTCTCTCCCTTTATCTATAGATCTATAGATTGCCGTTGAATAGCCGTTACATTTTATATGTATTAGGGTTTTGGTATATTTGCAGTTCTTTGGGCTGATTGGAATCCACCATACTAACAATTTAATTAGTAATATATAACAGCGGGCAGAGGCTCTGGCGGAACCTCTTGCTTGTTGTTCGTTGCCATTCTGAGTTTACACTCAAGATCACATTCACTACAGTTGATAATATTATCTTGTGTAGGGCAATCGTTAGAAATTAAGTTCGAAGTTTTCATGATCATCTCGACCAAATAAATGTTTGACAATCATAGGTTTACATACTCTTGCAAATTCTTTTGCTGTATCTTTATCTTTGAATTCTAAAGAAGTACCGATATTAGCATTGCCAGAACCCGGCCCATTGCTAGAAGACGGAATGAGTATACCTAAAGGTTTCCTATTGTCTGTATAGCTCCAACCCCATACACTATATCTTATTTCTTTCGGATCTGTTAAGTCGGGTTTCCAACCTTTATTTAAAGCTTTTGCAATAGTTTCTAACTTGATGAAATTTCTAGTTTCATCTGTTAATTTGTAGCTTTTATAATTAGCTACAGGACGAAGACCTAATACTTTACAAGCATCTTCGTATGGATGTTCTTTACTTATTTCCATGCTTTTTACGATTATAGGGTTCCATTTTCTTGTGTTTTGGACGCTTTTTATAATCCGCTTTCTTTACTTCTTTCTCCTTATCAGCCATAATTAAAACAAGTTTAAAATAGTATTAATCTCTTTCAAGTACATAGGTATATTTGAAAGGTGATAATCATTTAAAATGTTTTTGTATACAGGATGTATTTTATTTGCAGTGATTAAGTACTTTAATACATCTGTATTATGCTGCCGGAGTTCTGCATCGTTTAGAATTCTTTTTGCAAATTCTACTTTATAAGTGCTTTCATTGCTGAAATTTGTAGGATCTCCTACTACACTAATAATTTTGCTGCAGAAATCATTTAGAAGACTACTGAGCGTAACTTTAACGCTCTCTTTCTTGATACTTTGCATTGCTAAAATCTTAGCTATACTTTCGTTATCAATAATAGATATACTTAAAGAATCGACTCCTTCAGCTGTAGTGTGTTGCTGAATAGCTCTTGCTATTTTATCTACTACAACTTCTTGTTGATTTGGCAAATATTCGCCTGAAAATACAATTACTATTGCTTCCATGATAATTATTGATTAATTATTGTTACTTCTATTTCATACTCATCTAACTGGGCTATTATTTCATCAGTAGATAAGTCTGATTTAATCTCAAAATAAGGTACTAAATATACCTTCGTACCTGGTTTTGTTTTAGCTATAGGTTTAGCTTCAGCTAATGACATCCCAAGTATAGATTTCAATCCTAAAAGGATAGCTAGAAAATGGTCACTGTTTTGTGTTACGGTCGTGACATACCGTTTTGGATTCCTTTTCATTTTTGTTACATAAGCTTTAATTGTTAGTTAATAATTTTGACGACGTCTACTGCAGCACTACAGTAGAATTTTTAGCGTATATAGGTCTTACAGTGCTATAAGACAGAACGATTTTGTACATTTGTTAACGTCAGATAGTTTACAATATAAAAAATAGTACTCACTTATTTTAAATTACCGTGACATATAATTAAGGAATAGCAGAACAGACACTATTAATCTATTCTTATCAACCTACCTGATTTTTACGTCCGCACGATCATAGATATGTTCCTACACCTTGGGCTCAATCGAATTATGTAGGCCTAATTCTTTTGACAAGACATATCTATTTACGCCCCACAGGCTTGTCATCTTCTGAAGACTAGCCTACTTTCACAAGCAGGCTAACCAAATCTGTTTAATATACATTTATTAAAGTCGAATTAGCATATGGTCTGTTTACCAGACATTACTTCTTCTCTAACGCTTTAGAGAATCTCGAGGATTCCTCACGGAATCATTTTTAGAGACACTATTGATAAAATTCTTTTGAATGTCTGCGCCGGTTTTAATACTATTATAATGCGATTTGTTCGATTCATATATATAAACTATGTCACTATTAGACAAAGATGTACCATGTGTCATAAGAATATCTATTAGAATCGGTTCAGGCATTGATAAAAATATACTATCTATACGCATACCTTCTTTTACGTCTTCTCTAAAACTTAGAACTTCTTGTATTGTTAATACAGGTTTTTCTACGTTTGCAGTATCTGAGCATACTAGCTCTGTTTTCTGTTGATTGATTTTACTCTCAACAACTTTGTTAATTGAATCGTGCTTTACGAAAACAATTACATTAGTAGCGATGATTACTACAATAGCTACTATAATCCACCAAAAAGATTTATTCGATGGTTTTCTTACAGTTGGGTACTGGTTATCTTCCATGTTTTAATCCTCCATATTATCAAGTTGATAAGCGATGTCTGATAATTTCTCAGTTACGTAGAATGTTTCTCCACACAAACAAACTATTGAGTTTGTTTCTTCTGGTATTTCTTTACCGTAATAGAAAGAATCATCATAATCATCTTCCTCACTTTCAGTAGGAGTTACTGCGTAGTCAAAGCTACATGGAGTAACAAGAATTTGTCTTCCTGTACCAGCTTCTGTTAGATAAAAACTTTTCTTTTTCATTTTTGATAATGATTTTTTTGTTAATAAATTATTTAATAGTATCACCTACAAAGTATATATTACAGTATAAAGCTTCTGTAACATTTACTTTATATTCTTGTTTCGTAACTGGATTTACTAAGTAAAATATGTATTGATCGTCTTCTTGAAACTTATCAATTAACATATAATGCTTAAACCGCATTTGTAATTCTACGAAGTTATATATCTTAACTTTATCTTCCTTTATAAAAGGACCGACAATAGCTGCAACAATAACTGCACATAGAATAAGTATACATAGGAAATTACTGATAGTACTTAATACGCTTCTGTGCTTTACTACTCGTACTGTCATTTGTTAATCTCCTCCCATAGTTTTACACAATTGTATATAGTAAGTATTAATATTACTATTGTTACAATGATTAATAAAATTTGAAATATTATCATTAGTTGATGTTATCATATTTCTCATCTAGTATATCAATTAAAGCATCTCTATAAGCTAACATTAATATATAAGGTGGTAATGAAACTAAATTATTAGGAAATGTGTGAGATAATAATTCATTGCTTAATGTTTTTTTAATTAGTAATCAAATTAAAGCAATGTGGTTTCACCATTGTTTACTCACAAATACATTTTCTTTGTGAGTCTATTATAGCTCTTGTACGCATTACTCGGCAGAGGAGCCTTACCGAAACCTACAATGTAGGACGCTGTTTAAAATTTATTAGTTATAATTCCATCCAACAATTGCCGTGCCAAGCAAATTCAGAATCACCTATTTTCATTCGCCATTCATTACTATATTCATCTACGAACTCATATTGTTTTCTGAAAGCTTCTTCGCTGCTGATTGTTGTTACATGCCCATCTAACCAAATTATTTTGTCTGTCATAACTGCATAATTTTAGTTAATCTTTTTCATCTAAACAACGCAACCATAGTAGTATGCTATGCCACATACCTATTGCTATGCCTAAAGCGAAGGCATATTTTCCGAAATTTCCTACATCTTTAGTTTGTCCTATAATTGCTCCTATAAACAATGAGCAGATTAAATGATAAGCAATTCCAACATAAAGTGTAACTCTTGTATTCTCCATTTTATAATAAATTATTGATTAATATTATTATTTATCATGCTTTATAAGCAACTACGTAGATAGTACATGATGTGAGCTCGGTTCGGCCCGTAATTATGTATTTATCTACGCATACATAATATTGCCACGATGTCCTTTTAGGGCGCGGACTAGCCTGCCAATATGGAGTTTTCAAAATGAAATGCGTTAATTAAAGATATGGATAGATATTTTTCTCTAACCATTCGTTATTTCTAAAATTATTACGTAATTTTCGAATTTTTTCCTTTAATTCCTTTTCTGTATTGGCTTCTAAAAGTTGAGAGGCAGGACACATCGTATTCGCATAACAGTTTAATTGATCTGTTTTATTATTAAATACTGCCGTATTACGATATATAAACGGTTCTGTTATTACATCAGCATCAATACCTATTTCTTGTGCTGAATAGAAAAAAGCTACTGCGTAGAATTTATTCATGACTTTATATTTAAATAATTTGACTATCTTAAACTATTGCTGCAGAGCGTGAACGTAGCTGAGGGCTTACGCCCTCATGAACACTATTATAGTGTTAGTCTTTTACTACGTCTATTTCCGCTTTTGCTCTCAAACTCATTAGTTAAAAGCGTGTCGCCTCCCTCTTGGTCATTCTGTTTTGGTTTGTTGGCTTCTGCTTTCTTTTCCTCTAGTTTAAGTTGTTGAGCACACGGGCAAATCATTTTCCCGTTACCTGCGTTTGTCGTTAAGCCGTTTGTATAAGCTCTAGCGGCTTTTCGGGTTACGTTCTCCGTAGGAATGTCTATTCCGTTTTCGGTTTTACAAACAGAAGTTACCCAAACCGTACGGAATACTTTTCGCTTTAAAGGGTCGTTAGGTAATGTTTCATCTCCATTTTCCGCAATTATCCAATCACCGGATTTTGCTCCCGCATCGGAATCATTCACGTACCTTCTAAAATACGGCTCGGGTGTTTCTTTCTCAAATCTAGCTAAGTTAATAGTAGGATAAATAGGCTTTTTGCCTTCTCCCTCTCTTTTCTCATTAGTTTTAATTAGTTTTAGAAAAGCGTTTGCAATTTGTGAAGAATTTGGAAACAAAATAGTGCGGAAGGGCGATATATTAGATTTATTAGCAAATTCGCTAATATCCCCACCCTCTAATATTAGGCGGTTCAAATCTTCTTCACTAATTTCATCTTCTTTAGCTGTGATTGGTGTAGCGGTAATTAAAAAGCATACATCAACGTCATTAAAACCGTTGTCTACGTCATAATCTAACATACTTGTAATTTGGCATTTCATTTTAATTTTTAGATACCTTAAACCACCGTAACAACGCGTTACACGTGGGGGTATCTCCTCCGTATCCATATATCGGGGAGTGATTCTGTTGCAGATCCACGCACGCACAGCTTCTCTACTAAATTTAACCCCCTAATATTTTTTAGTAATAAAAAATTTTTTCATATTTTTTTGTAAAATATTTTTACTATCACTTATATAAGCAGCCATAATTTGTTAATATTTTTTACTTAAAATTTGTTAAACTTTTATAAACTTTGTTAAACAGATGGTAACTAATGAGAGATAACCCCGTTTATATGGGGGTAAGGGGGATAGTAATACATACTATATCTAAAGTAAAGCAGTAAGTTAATAGTTAGTATGTAATAGTTACTCTTACTTTAGATTATTAGTTAAGTAAAGTATAATATTGATAATATGCATAAAATAAATAATAGTATCGCTTACTCAGGTAAGTACATAAATTATGATAATAAGAGATACTTCTTAGCACCTGAAAGAAGTACATTAGGTTGTAGTGGTTGTTCTTTAGTAGGTAAAGGTAAATGTACTAAAGAAGTAACACAGTACTGCATACAAGGTTATATACTAAGAGAAGTAAAATGATTATTTATAATATTAATGAGGAATTGGGTATGACAATATACGATCCAGAACTAGCAGAGATAATTAAAGATCGTACTCCGGTTGAAATAGCTGGAATATCTTATTATATAGAACCAGCAAGAGGAGGTTCTTGTGAAGGTTGTGAATTTGAAAATAAAAAGTGTCCACAGAGAGCAATAACGTTTTGTACATCTAATGGAGGAAATATATTAGTTAAGGCAGAACCAAATAGCAAATAATACGTTATAAGTAGAAACTAAGTAAAAAGAATATGGAAGATAAAGTACTAGAAACAGTAGTTAATGGCATTAAGTGGAATATGTTAAAAGATGTGTTAGTTAAACCACTTCCTGCTATTACGGTTACTAAGGAGTTTACAGAACAAATACCTAATGGTAAAGTAGACAAAGATGGTTTCAATGAGTATGATACTAAGACTGAAACTAGAGAAGTAGAATCTGATTGGGCTACAGGTATTGTACTACAGATTCCTTCAAATATGACAGACGCTCAATACAAAGTAGGAGATACTATCGCGTATAATAAAAAGTTTGCCATGTATTTTGATTTAATAAAAGATACGCAATTAGTGAAACCTTATGACATTGTTGCCGTTAAGTAATATGTTCAACATAAATTTTAACCCGCTGAAAGGCATTGAGAGCTCGACTTAGGTCGGGCTTTCTTTTTATATGTTAATTAATTGTTAACAAATGTTAAAAGCTATTAACATTATTTAGTACTATTCGTTTAGTAAGTCGTATGGAACATTTAATAGTAGTAGTCCTCAGCATATTTATGATATGGTTATCCATACGAGGATTAAATAAAAAATAATTAATTATTATGCAATACACATTTACAAAAGATTACAGCTTCTTTAAAGCTGGTGATATTCTTACTTGGGATAAAGATATTAATGCTTTTACTATGGATGAAGAAAACGAGAATGGATTTAGAGTTGCTATGCTTGATGAAAGAACCGTAGAAGATATCTATGAACAAGGTTTCTTATCCACTGATAAAGATCAGCATAATAAGGCAGATGAGACTATTGATAAGACAGTAGAACTGATTGATACTTTGATTAATAAATATGAGTCTGATTACAAAGAAGTAATAGATAAGTATAGCGAAGGTGAAATTCAACCATGTGTTAAAGTAGAAGCAGAAACTGTTTATTATAATCTCAATAAAGTATTAACTAAGATTAAGAATACACTGAAAAATGAATAAGTTAGTAAAAACGGTATCTAAAGCCGAATTACTAACGGAATTCTTAAAGAGTTTAAACGGTATACTTGATTTAACAAAAAGGGAATTGGAGTTGTTAGCGTGCTTTATAGAGCTTGATATTAACACTCCAAAGCTCCCTAACATTAACAAGAATGTAATATCTGCTGAAAATAGAAAGTATATTAAACGTACTTTAGGTATTACTCCTGATAATCTAAGTAGATACATATCTAAATTCAAGAGTTAGGGTATACTTATTAAAGGTAGAGCAGAAGATGAAGTATACGTGAATAAAGCTCTAATTCCAGAGATAATAGGCGATAGAGTACAGATCACAATAATATTAAAAGTAAATAAAGATGAAAATGAGATCACTAATGCTTGATGCAGGTTCAATATTATTCTGGAAAGATTACAATATTATGCGCAAGCTGTGGAGTAAGTTAACGAAGAAAGAATTGCCATATAACAGATATACCATCATATCTCAAAAGACTGAACTACTTACTACGGATAAATTAAACAATATGGTTATATATGAACCGGTTAAGAAATATAACAAACTAGAAAGTTCAAAATTAGCCGTATTGACATTTAAATTAGGATCATCAAAAGATTGGGATGAAGTAGTTACTATCATAAACATGATTAGACCTAATACTTTGGTATCTGGTAATAGTATTGATAAATGCAAATACTATAGTAAAATTAACTATAATGAGAAATTAGACGAGTATATATACTAAGCTAAGTAATAAGTACAATATACCATATCAAGTAGTTGAAGTAATTTGTAATAGTCCTTTTAAGTTTACTAATCAAGTAATAACTAATCTAGATCCTAAATCAGTAATGTTTGCTTACTTAGGTAAGATTAAAATAAAGAAAAGATATGAGAAAGATGCCGAAAGTAGACGAGTATGATCCTGTAGTGTATCCTAGAAAATTATGGGTAACAGATGAAGTAGAAGGATTAGACAGAATTTTCAAGTTTATGAGAACTAATAACTTTAATTTAGAGAATCAAGATAGTTACCATAATTTATTAGACGAAAAGGATCATGGTACAGCAGTACTTGTTACTTGTCCAGTAGTTAATAAGATAAGTGGTGATTATGGTATATTAATAATAATATTGAATTTACCACTTGTAGTAGCAGGAGATTCAGCACACGAAGCTGTACATGCAGCAGATTATATATTTCAGGCTACTGGAAGTTATGCACAAGACTTTACAGAATCTAATGAGCCTTATGCATACTTAGTTGGTTGGATAGCTGGATGCATAGATAAAACATTAATAAAAGCAAAGAAAAGATATGACGATAGAAGAGAGTCAGATGATGTGGAAGATTGAATTAGATAACTTTGAACAACACAAAGAATTAGCTTCCAAAGAAATGAAAAAGCTGTATAGTGCAGTTAATAAAGTAATTACAGAAGGAATTATTACTTATGAAGACTTTACTAATGATATGATAGATGAACTTACTACTTCTATAGTAGAACAAGGCAAGAATAATACAGAAGTAGATAGAGCTACAGAAGTAGATAATATATGCAAACGTTTGACAGCAAAATATGAAGAGAAATATAAAAATAGAGAGTCTTTAGCAGGAAATTCAGAACTTTCAACAGATAATACACAAGTACAAGACGAATCAGGAGTATGTGAACCCGAATGTACCAATGTAGAGAGCAGAGGAAATATTGAAGAGATTAATTAAAGAATAGTATTTAGGTTATAGAATTTATTGATTATGACAAAATATTGTGCAAAAGTAAAGAATTCCATTATCTATAAGGTAGATTTTGAGAAAGAAGAATTTGAAGTTATCGATTACTTCAGTGATATTGATTATCGTTATATTATACCAGAAGATGGTATCTTGGAGATCACTGACAAGAACGGTAATAAGAAATCTATTGAAGTAAAGCAATATGATATGATACTTAAGATGTATAGTACTACTGGTAATTATGAGGATAAAGAGTTCATAGTGATAGATAACCCAGAATTGAAGGACTATTATCGTAGAAGAATTGCGAGACTAGAAGCTGATAAAAAGGCAAGAGAAGCAGCAAATAATGAGAAATGTTGCTGTGATTGTGAACCTATAGGGACAAAATAATGGAAAAGATACTAGTAAATAATTATGGAGAAGCAATAAGTTTCAATACAAATACTAATGCTGTTACTCCAAAACTTACCAATATAAACTGTAACATATACAGAGCAGATTCAGATGGACAAGTTATTACTACAGATGAAGTAATTGACGTTAAAGCTGGAGAATTCATTCTTACTGCAACTACTTGGTTAGATAATAAATCAACAGTAAAAGTTGTTGTTATATCTGATCCAGCAGCTATACACGATCTAGGAGAATGGTACAAACAAGAATTAGAAAAAAGTAAACAATGAACCTAGTAGATATAGTAGGAGGTAAAGTAGTAATTCACCCAGATCTATATTTCATACCAGCCTTTAAGAATCTATATAATAATGATACTTCAAAAAATAAAAAGTATCAAGAAGATATTATTACTTATATAGTACTCATGTGGAAGTACAATAGTCCGTATTACGATAGTATGGATGTTTCTACTAGAGAAAAGAAGTTAAAAGAGCAGATATTTAATGATGCAGACTACGAACTAGATGAACTAGCTAAGGTGTGTGAGGCTGAATATAAAGAGTTTCAATACACTCGAATACTTAAGATGTTAGATGCCCAACTAGGAAAACTAGATTCTGTTACTCAATGGTATATTGAATCTATTAACGATGCTCTAGATGAAAAGAAGATCAAAGACCTATTAGCAGGAATGGCTTCAACTAGCAATGTGATTAAAAGTATAGAATCTCTTAAGACAATGGTTAAGGCTGAGCAAATGGCAATGGGTAAAGTTAAGGGTGATGCTAAGGTTAATCCTTATGAGTTGGCTAAATAATACAACAATAAATAACTAAAAACAAACAACACGTTTAGTGTTATAAAAAGAAACTAAATATGAAAAAGCAACTAAATATTACAATTGATGCTACACAAGGAGCACAGAGATTTTGGGCAGATATTTATGAAGCTCATAAAGCAATAATGAAGGCAAGTAAGCCTTCATTATGGCAAAGAATTAAATCTTGGTTCTAATACCAAAAGGTCCGACGGGGACGGACAACAAACATTCCCCGGCACGGGAGAGTGGCGGAATGGTATACGGCAGTAGATTGACGGAAGCACCCTAAAGTCGTCGTTAACAAAGCTCTTGGGTTTGAGAGTTCGAATCTCTCCTCTCCCGCTTAATATTCCCCTATGCGTGTAACGGTAGCACAGCTGGCTCTAACCCAGCGGGTCCGGGTTCGAATCCTGGTGGGGGTACTAATAAAAACAACAATGAAACAGTATGAAATTTGGACAGGTTATTACTGGCGTGACGGCTTATTACCTAAAGAACCAGAATTACAAGCTGTAATTAAAGCTCTTAACTTTAAATCCGCTTGTATGAAATATGAGCTTAAAAATAGACTGGAAAGTATAGAATTACAAGAAAAGCAAGGCTATGTTAATAAGCTATCTTATGTAGATTACTATGATCCAGATACACAAACTAATCATTGGTGTGGTAAGTATTATCCGTCCAGAGAAGAAGCACAAAAATCATTTGAAGAGAGTTGAAGTATGGCGCGCATACAACGTAAACACCTAAGTCACTTATTGCGTAATTAACAATAAACACAGCTCATGATGGTCCTAATCGTAAGTAGGCAGGTTGGCGGTTTCCTTGGTTTTGTTAAAACCGCACCAATGTGGGATGGAGCAGTTGGTAGTTCGTTAGGCTCATAACCTAAAGGTCGTTGGTTCAAGTCCAACTCCCGCAACAAAATTGTTAGAATTCAGATTGAATAAAGTACTTTAAAGATTATCAAATGGTAGATTTTAATAAAAAGATCAAATAGTCTGATAAATTTAGAGGCCCAGCGCTATAGTATTTAGCTACTGGGCATTATTGTTAGTATCCAGAAGGTACTTCGGAATACTACGGATTTTGGGATGAGGAAAGTAGAAGATGTATAAATGGTTATACCGCTAATGATGGTGATTACATTAGTGGGTATAACTATTTTTATTTAAACTACTGCCCAATTTAGAGAATAACGAATAAGGAATTTGTTAAAGCAGACGGTACAAAATACTATAAAAGAATAAACGAAGTAAGTTTTCCGGATTTTTGGGATTATGACTATTACTATTTTAATGCTGTACAAGAAGCAGAGGAATAGGGAAAGCATTTGTGTGTATTAAAGTCTAGACGTAAAGGATATAGTTTTAAAGGTGGTTCTATGGCGTGTAGAAATTACTACTTGATACCGAACAGTAAAACTTTTGTATATGCGGCTAATAAATAGTATTTGACAGAAGATGGTATACTTACCAAGGCTTGGGACTATATGGACTTTATAGACAAGAACACTGCATGGGGTAAGAAAAGGTCAGTCAATACTTAGATGCGTAAACGTGCTGGTTTCTTTACTAAGGATGAATACGGTAATTAGATAGAACTGGGTTATAAGTCAGAAATTATAGGAGTTACTTTAAAAGATAATCCTAGTTCTATTCGTGGTAAAAGAGCTAATCTTATTATGTTTGAAGAAGGTGGCTCTATGAGCGAACTAGCAGCAGCATGGCAAATAGCTCGCCCTTCTGTAGAAGTAGATGGTATAGCATTTGCTCCAATGATAGTTTGGGGTACAGGTGGTGACGAAGATTCTAAGTTTGCTACTCTAAAAGATATGTTTTATAATCCAAATGGTTATAATTGTTTAGGATTTAAAAACATATGGGATGAATCAGTAAGTATTACGGAATGTGGATTTTTTGTGCCATAGTATGTTAATATGGACATACGTGATAAAAATGGTAAAAGAATGTATATGGATGATGACGGAAATACTTTATATAAACCAGCCGTAGAATACATATTAACAGAAAGGGAAAAAGTTATAACTAATGCTACAAATAACGCAGCTGTTGATAGATATGTTGCCGAACGACCGATTACTCCTGCAGAAGCTATGTTAGAGTTTAATGGTAACATATTCCCTAAGAAAGAACTACAAGAATAGTTATCACTAATAAGAACTAATACTAAATTATAGAATCATAAATAGATAGGTGATTTAATATGGCAATCAGACGGAAGTCTTAAATGGATCATAAAGAAAACAGGAGATATCACGCATTATCCTTTAAGAACAAAACGAGATGAAACAACAGGAGCTTTAATTGGCGACGACCCTACTGGTTCAATAGTTATTTGGGAACACCCTAATAAGGAAGCTAGCTCTGGTTTATATATAGCAGGAATAGACTCGTATGATTATGATGAATCTAGTACTACTTCTTTAGGTTCTTGTCTTATATATAAACGTATACAAAGTATAGAAGAATACTCTGATATAATAGTAGCAGAATATACTGGTAGACCTAAATCTGCTGAAGAATTTTACGAAAACGTTAGGAAGTTACTAATATATTATAATGCTAAAGCTATGTATGAAAATCAAAATAAAGGCATATTTGTTTACTTTACTAATAAACATTGTGACTATTTATTAGCAGATCAACCGGATATTATAAACGATATTGTTAGTAATTCTAAAGTAAATAGAAAAAAAGGTTGCCATATGAATAAATAGATCAAACAATGGGGATGGGGCCTTATAAAAGATTGGTTAAACGACCTTGATTCTACTGGTAAGAAAAACTTATATAACATATTATCTGAACCGCTATTAGAAGAACTCATAGCTGCAAATGATGTCGTTAACGTAGATAGAGTAATGGCGTTAACTCAATTAATGATATATAGAGAATAGCTATATAACGTTAAAGTAAAAGAAATTAAGAAAGAGAATAGAGATAGAGTACTATTTGACGGGCCTATCTTTACTCAAGAGTGGTTTCATGACGATGAAATCACTGATAATTTACAAGCATATATGTTTTAATTATGAGAAATATTAATCAATTTCCTATCTAGAAACTACCTATGTCTAAGAAGACTAAGGACTGGAGAGAAGCCTGTGTCGATTACATTATAGGAAAAAGTATGGGAGGTTCTAGAAATGGCAATAACAGAACTCGTAAGGAAGAGATGCAAACATACTATGATCTGTATAATAGCATATACAATGAGAAAGATCTAAAGTATGTAACTAATCCTTTTAAATAGCAAGATGGTTTTCCAGCGATGGCTCAAGACTTCAATGTAGTTAAACCAAAAATAGATCTATTACTTGGAGAAGAAACTAAAAGACCATTTAACTTTAAGACTATAAGAACTAGTGATATAGCTACTAGTGAAATGTAGGAAAAAGCTAAATAGATGTTAATAGACTATATACAAGCTACTATTATGAGTAAGCTTGGCCCAGAAGAACAAGCTAGATATCAGCAAGCACTGTAGTCTGGAGAAATAATGCCTCCTGAGCAAATACAAAAGTATATGAGTAAGGATTATAAAGATGTGGCAGAAATAACTGCTTATCATACTTTAAATTACTTAAAAAGTAAATTAAACATTACTCATGAATTTTATAAAGGCTGGAAAGACGCTCTAGTTGGTGGGGAAGAAATATACTATATAGGTATATAGAATGGCAATCCGTGCTTAGAACGTATTAATCCTCTTTACTTTGATTATGATACTGATACTTCGGATTTAGAATTTATACACGATGCACAATGGTGCGTATATGAGATGAAATTATCTGTAACTGATATATATGATAGATTCTACGATAAACTATCTGAAAAACAATTAAATCAGTTACTAGACATGGCGGATGGTACATCAAAAGGAGGAATTAATCCAGAAGTAAGAAGAACTTCTTTAGATTTCCCACATATTAAAACTCATACCATAGGTGGTCAATCTAACCCATTTGAAAGTACTAATTCTATTAGCGTATGGCATTGTTGTTGGCAATCATTCAGAAAGATCGCATTTGTTACTATACAAGACCCTGAAACTGGGGAACCTGTAGAGTATATAGTAGATGAATCATATAATGAAACTGGCACTGAAATAAGTGTAGAATGGAAGTGGATAATTGAAACTTGGGAAGGATATAGAGCAGGAGAAGACTTATATTGGGGTATAGAACCGTTAGAATACCAATATGTATCATCTGAAAATCCTAACGCATAGAGATTACCATATACTGGAGTAATATACAATAATACAAACAGTAAACCTAGATCACTAGTTAGTATAATGAAACCATTACAGTACATGTATATAGTATTGTGGTATAGACTGGAATTAGCAATGGCTAGAGATAAAGGTAAAGTAGTAAATATGGATATTACTCAGATACCAAAATCTATGAACATAGATGTATCTAAATGGATGCATTATCTATCTGCTCTAGGAGTAAACTTTATTAATCCGTACGAATGTTTTTCTCCAGATACTTTAGTAATGATGGGGGACGGCTATTTGCGTAAGATTAAAGATATACAAATAGGGGAATATGTAATGGGACCAGATGGTAATCCTAGAAAAGTATTAGCGAAGCATAACGGTATAGATAATATGTATAGAATAAATGTTTATACTGGAGGTTAGGATCAAATTGTAAATAGCAATCACAAAATATACTATAAACAAAAGGATTATTATCATAAGACAGATAAAGAACTATTAGCTACTCCAATAGAATTAATTAATAGTAATAACTCTAATAATTATTTGCAAAGAACAAACAAAGTAGATAATAATTGGAATAGACAATTATTATTGGATCCATATGTTCTAGGTCTGTGGTTAGGAGATGGATGCACAAATAAAACAGAATTCATATCAGAAGATATAGAAGTAATAAGTTATCTTACTAATTTCGCAGAAAATAATGGAATGGTTGCTAGATTAAAAAATATATCAGGTAATAATGCAATAAACATTCGCTTAGCCAATCTGAGTAATACAAGTAGTTCTAATACTTATGTTAGTAAAAACATACTAAAAGAAGCACTTAGATATTACGGAATACTTTCTAATAAAGATATTCCTGATGATTATATATATACCACTAGAGAGAATCGTTTATAGTTACTAGCTGGTTTAATTGATACCGATGGACATTTTAGTAAAAGAGATAATTATTATACTTTTTCACAATGCGAATCCAGGAAACATATTGTCGATAAATTTGCTTTTATAGCTAGATCTTTGGGATTTAAATGCACAATATCTCATTATAAAGGAAAAGATAGAAAATTATGTAAAAATAGTTACTATAGCAAATGTGAAGATACTTGGACAGTTAGAATATTAGACGGTGATCTTATTATACCTACTAAAATAAAACGTAAACAAGGATGTGTTAAGAACAAAAAAGGTAACGCGTTACAATCTAATTTCAAAGTAACATATGAAGGAATAGGAGAATACGTAGGTATAACAGTTGATAACGATAACTTATTTGTGTTGGGTGACTTTACAATAGTACACAATTGCGAATGGGTGGACGGAAAAGATCCTACAAAACCATCTCCTTATAATTAGATAACATCAATTGATCTTACTATGGCAAATACAATTAATCAGTATATTATGCTGATGGATAAGATTGAAGCTATGTTGTCTGAAATAACAGGAGTATCTAAATAGAGAGAAGGATCTATATCCTCTAATGAATTAGTAGGTAATGTAGAAAGATCTGTAGTACAATCAGCTCATATTACTGAACCTTGGTTCTGGACGCATAATCAGGTAAAAAAAGAAGCATTACAAATGTTGCTTAATACAGCTAAGTATGCTTGGAAAGATAATAAAGTAAACATAAATTATGTACTCGATGATGCTACTAGAGCGTTCTTAACTCTATCAGATGACTTTTTATATGAGGATATGGACGTATTCGTAGAAGATACAACTAAGAATCAACAACAGATAGAAGCTCTTAAGAACCTTATGCAACCAGCAATGTAGAATGGTGCTAGTTTACTTGATATAGCTGAAATTATTACTATGGATAATGTTACTATGATCAAGAATAGACTTGAAGAAATAGAACAAAAACGTATGGAACAGCAACAAGCTATGGAACAAGCGCAAGCTGAACGTGAACAACAAACATTGCAGATGCAGAATGAAATTAAGGAAGAAGAGTTAATGATTAAAGAAGCAGAGATGGATCTTAAGAAATATGAGATTGATCAGAATAATGCTACTAAGATCACAGTAGCTCAGCTTAATGCTTATAGAGGTTTGGAAGATCAAGACCAGAATGATAATGGTATTCCAGATACTATGGAAATAGCAGCTCAAGCACTTGAAGAGAGAAAGCAAGCATCTGAAGAAGCTTCTAAACAATTTGAGTTCAATGCTAAGATGCGTGAACAACAATTAAAGAAAGAAATAGAAGATAAAAAGGTGGAACTTGAAAAACAAAAACTTCAAGCTTAGATGGAATTGCAAAAGCAAAAGGATAAAGCTGCAATGGAACGAGAAAAGCTTAAAGCTCGTACAGCATTGAAGAATAAAACAACAGGAGAGAAATAATATGAAAGTAATACAGAATAAGTGGATACCTTTTAAGGGTTATAAATATATAAATCTGTTTGGTTTGATATTTACTAGAGATGCATCTAAGATAAGTGCTAAAAGCTATAATCACGAGAAGATTCATTTGAAGTAGATGCAAGAGATGTTGTGGTTACCATTTTACTTATGGTATGGAATAGAGTACTGCATTATTCGACTGCTTAGATTATTTGATAAACAAAATGTAGTATATCACGATGTTAGTTTTGAAGAAGAAGCTTACAATAATGAAAATAACTACAATTACCCTAAGACTAGGAAACATTATTCTTGGTTGAAATATTGTAAAATTAAAAGTTATAAAGAGGATTAATTATGGGATGCAAGAAAGGCGGAAAGAAACCTGTAAAGAAATAAGATTATGGATAGGCAAGCATTTAGAAATAGGATGCAACAGTTGAAGTAGTACCGGGAGTAGAATCCCGGTAAGACTTACCTTGACTTTAAACAGTATGCAAATGGAGGTGAGCTAGAAGCATCTTTACCAAAGATAACAGTTACTGCTAAAAGAGTAAGACCTAGAATACCTGGAGATATTACTAGTCAAGTATAGCCTCTAGATATGCCTACTCAGTTACAACCCAATACTGTAGATAACAATACTTATTTTGGTAATAATCTAGATGAAGTAAGTGTAGTAGCTAATAGAGTTAATAAACAAGCTCCTAATGGTATAATATCTAATATGGTTAGAACAGATATACCTAGAGTAAATAAACTAAGACCATTTAATAGTTTAGAACAACCTAGTATAGTAGACAATGATTTAGTTATTACAGATCAACCAGATAGATTAGGAGATGAAACTATAACTACAGAACTACCATTTATAACCAATAACCTAGAAATAACAGATACTCCTGATAAATTAGGATCAGAGACAATACTTGGAGATTATGGTAAAAGAAGATATAACAGTAGATATACTTCTAATTTCTAGGATGAGCGAGATTGGTTAGCTAATTTTGCTACAGAAAGATCTAAATTACCAGAGTTTGCTGATCAATTAGATACAGACCAATTAACTGCTTATTTGGATAGAATATATAATACGCCAGTATTGGTACAAGATGCTGAAGTATATTCAGGTCCTACAAATTCAAGTGGTGTAACTGTATTTAATGCTGATAAAGATATAGACTATGCAGGCAGTGATTTCTATGATACAGGAGCTGGTATAAAGGTGATGAAGGATCCTACAGTTATTGGTAATATGATAGAGTATAGTAAAGACTTGCCTAGTAACGTATTACATGAGTTAGAGCATTCTGGACAAATATCTACTAGACCAAGTATGTACCGTAAGGAAGGATTCAGTAAGAGAGTATAGAAAGCAGCAGATATACTAGGTTATGATTTGGATACTCCGTCTAGTGAATATACTAATAATCCTTGGGAAGTACTAGCTAGAAGATAGTAGATGTTTAAAGAAATGAATGCTGATCCTACTAAGAAGTATACTAAAAAAGATTTGAAATCTATTAGAAGTTACTTAAAGAAATATGATCTAAATCATTTAGGTGATGATAAAATACTGCAACTACTCAACAATGTAGCTTCAATAGATAATAGAAAAGGAGACTTTGATATACCAATGGCAGCTGAAGGAGGAGAAATACCTCCAACAAATAGACCAGTAATACCAGAGGAACCTCAACCGTATAAAGGTAAATTATACAAAGATAGATATGGTCGTAAGTATACTGAAGATCAGTTGGCTGATTATTATGACAATAGTACTGATGAAATTGATAGATTTACTGGGAAACCATTCATCAGAGGATTAAAACCAGTTGGAGATTTAGAAGATGCAGCTAATGTAACCCCTGTTGGAGATGCTATTTCTGCGTATGGAGTATATAATGCTATAAAGAATTCAGACTGGGAAGGGGCTGGTTTAGCTGCTTTAGGTATGGTTCCTTTTATGCCAATGACTGTTAAGCAGTTTAGAAAGAAGTATAAAGGCATTAGCCCTAAAAAGAAATCTACCAGCTAGAATAGTTTTAATACTGCAGTCAATAAAAACTATGTACAAGATCGCATAAATGAAGCTAAAGCTATTGATGCTAAGAATAATGCAAAATTAAGTAAGGTAGCCAATTAGACATATAATGTAGCAGAAAGACTAATGGATGATCCTGAGTATTTGATAAGGACAAATTAGGTTAAAAAACAATTTGGCGATGATTATACTACGGTATATGCAGACATTATAGATGCTTACAATAATGATCCTTTTAGTTTACCTAATATTAGTAGTTTCAATGGAGGTACCAGTAGAGCTCAACTACAGTGGTTAGGCAATGGGAAATACAGTTATAGAATAGATCCTAACGCTAACCTTAATTTACCAGTAACAGAACATGAATTAAGCCACTATACGGATTATAAAAGAAATATGGATAGACCAGATCCACACGGCGACAGTAACATGTTCTATCAAATGAGTAAAGATTTGAACGGTAAAAAGATTGACAATTGGGATTGGTATTATTCAAAACCTACTGAACAGAAAGCTCATATGAATTAGCTCAGAGAGTACATGTTTCGTAATGGAATGATTAGTACTAGAGGAGAAAAGATTGATGCTAAAACCATGAAAAAGGTATTAGATCAGATGTCTAAAACCGATTCTATGAAAGAAGTAGCTAGAGCAAGTAAATAGTTTGGTAGTATTAATAAATACACAAAGTGGTTTAATTCTATACCTCTTCTAGGTGTAGGAGCTGCTGCTATGTATAACAATAGAAAGAATGAAAGTAATTAAAGAAGATATACACGGTTTAGATTTTCAGTATTATATAGAGGCAATATTGAATCAATACGAATATCAAAATACTTTTAGAGAAATTACGTACAGTGATCCTATTGATTTAAATAGTGATTATGTTGACAAACGTCCATTATTTGATCCAGAGAAACATTCAGAATTATATCCAGACATAGACATATATCACAAATCTGTACTGGAAGCTATGAAGAAACTTCCTAATGATAAATTAATTAATATAATAAACACTCTGATACTAGAGAATTATCAATTCATAGAAGAAGATGAGCGATTTGATGGACATAGTGATGATATCACCACAGTATCCAATACCTAGTTATAAGTATGGTGGTATCCATATCAAAAAGAAAAATAGGGGTAAATTTAATGCATTAAAGAAAAGAACAGGTAAGTCAACAGAAGAACTTACACATAGTAAGAATCCATTAACTAGAAAGAGAGCTATCTTTGCTCAAAACGCTCGTAAGTGGAAACATAAAGGAAGAAAGAAAAAATAATCTAATTATATATAATTATGGAAGAAATTACATTAAACGGTTTTGAAGTATTTGAAGAACTCATACCAGGATCTAATGTACAGAATAAAACAGTGCAGCAACCTGGTAAAAATGACGACGATAATGATGTTAACATCGTAGATGGTGCTGCAGAAGAATTGACAGACGAAGAACTTGAAGCATTGCGTAATCCTAAGAAGAAAGATGATAAAAAGGATGACGTTGATGAAGTAGTTGAAGACGATGTTGTTGAACCAGAACCTAAGAAGAAAACTAAAAAAACTGATATAGATTTAGACACAGATACACAAAGAAAAGATGATGATAATGACGATGAACCAGATGATGAATCTGAGGATAATGCTGTTAGTACTTTCTTTGGTGTAATGGCTGAAAAATTTGGTTGGGAGATAGAAGAAGACGAAGATATCCCTACTACTCCTGAAGAACTAGTAGAGTATTTCCAACAAGTAGTAGAAGAAAACTCAGTACCTAGATATGCTAGTGAAGAAGTAGAAGCACTGGATAACTTTGTTAAAAACGGAGGTAATCTAAGAGATTACTTTGAAATTGAAGGCGAGCTGGATCTTGATAATATTGACATCGAAGAGGATGAAAATAATCAGAAATTAGTAGTAAAAGAATTCTTGAAAGAGAAAGGGTTTAGCACCAAACAAATCGAAAAGAAATTATCTAAATACGAAGATGCCGGTTTACTTGAGGATGAGGCTACAGACGCTTTAGAGGCTCTTAAAGAGATTAAAGAACAAAAGAAGCAACAGCTATTACAAGACCAAGAAAAGGCCTCTAAGCAAGCTAAACAACGTCAACAGGAATACTTTAATACCGTTGTCAACGAAATAAAAGGCATGGATAATATTCGCGGTATTAAAATCCCAGAGAAGGATAAGAAAATATTACTGGAATATATATTCAAACCTGATGCTAATGGCCAAACTGCTTTCCAAAGAGATTGGTCAAAAAGCGTAAGAAATTTACTTGAGTCTGCTTACTTTACTATGAAAGGTGACATACTACTTAAAGCTGCAAAGAACGAAGGTTCTAGTGATGCCATCAACAGATTTAAGAATAGTTTAAATAAATCTGGAGTAAGTAGAAAAACAAAGAAAACGGACAACACTAACAATTCTGATATGTGGAAGTCTTTTGCGCAGCAGTTGCGTACAAATTAATAATAAACTAAATAAATTAAAATTACTAGTATTTTATGGATAATAATATTCTAAATAACTTGGTACTATACAAGGGTAAATGGTTTTCAGACTTGATTGATACTGCTAAGATTAGTGCAGCTTCACAATAGAACCCATATCAGGTTGCTACCGTATTGTCTTATGTATTTGGAACTAAGGATAGCGGTTACAACACTTCTTTGGATATGCTTACTGGTGGTCTTGGTAACGTGATGACCATTGATCAACCAAGTTGGGAGTGGAATGTAATGATTGACGCTGATAGAGCAGTTACAATTAGAGATGCAAAATGGAATGGCGCAGCTATTTCAGATGATACTACAGCTGGTATTGGTAATACTCCGATCCTGTTGTGGTTGGAAGATAACTGGTTTGGTCCTACTGCAATTCTAGAATTTGATGATAAAGAATATCAGGTACGTGTAGCTGGTGCTCCTTATCAAGATGGTAACCTTTGGGTTTACACTTGTTTTGTAGCAGATGGTCAACCTTCATCTTATATTCCTGCAAACCTCTTGAAACCTGGTTGTCAAGTATCTCGTCTTGCTTCTGCTGTTGAAGAGTACAGTGAAGAAGGTGATATCTTGAACTACAACACTCAGTTCAAGATGCGTAATTACTTGACTACAATTCGTATCAACTATGATATCACTGGTTCTGCTTATTCTACAGTAATGGCAATAGCTCTTAAAGATCCTAAATCAGGTAAGACTTCTTATTTGTGGGCTGATTACCAAGAATGGGTTGCAATGCGTGAATGGTATAAGAGATGTGAAAGAATGTTGGTTTACATGAAGAGTAATGTAAACAAGGATGGTTCTTGTAATTTGAAAGGTACTAACGGTCGTCCTGTATTTATTGGTGCTGGCTTGTTGGAACAGATTGCTCCGTCTAACAAACGTTATTACACTGAGTTGACTGCAGAACTGTTGGAAGATTTCTTGTTTGATCTGTCATATAATGTACTTGGTACTAACGAACGTAAATTCGTTGCATTGACTGGTGAAATGGGTATGAGAGAATTTGATAAGATCTTGAAAGAAAAGATCGTTCAGATGAATCTGATTGATACAGTATTTGTTACAGGTAGTGGTGATAACTTGACATTTGGTGGTCAATTTAAGACTTACAAAATGACTAATGGTATTGAACTTACTTTGAAATACTTCCCGTTGTATGACGATTTGACTTATAATCGTAAATTGCATCCAGTTACTCTGAAACCGCTGGAATCATATCGTATGACATTCCTGGATCTTGGTAGACGTGATGGTGAAGCTAACATCGTAAAAGTAGTACGTAAAGGTCGTGAATTCGTTACTTGGACTGTTGGTGGTTCTGTACTTCCTTCTGGTTATGGTAAGTCGATCAATACTCTGAGATCTAACGGTAAGGACGGATACACTGTGTTCTATCTGGGCGAAATGGGTATAATGCTTAGGGATCCTCGTGCGTGTGGTGAATTGATTATGGAAGCTGAGTGATTTTTTTAACAGAAAGAGGAAACCTTCTATAATTCTTACGTTATATAATATATAACAATAATTTAGAATTATGAAGAATGAAACTTTTGATGTATATAAAATCACAGATTTGACCAATAATAAAATATATGTAGGGGGTACTACTAGTGGATTAAGTACAAGATTTAGACTTCACGTCAATAAAGCTGAAACTAATCCTAGTACTCCCTTACAAAAGGCAATTGCCGAAAAGGGCAAAGACAAGTTCAAGATTGAATTATTAGAGATGTGCGACAATCTTGAGCAGCTAAATGAACGAGAAATATATTGGATAGCCGCATTAAGCGCAACTAATCCAGAGATTGGTTACAATGATAATGTTGGTGGTGATATCGTAAGAATGAGCGAAGAAACTAAGGCAAAGATAGGTGATCTTCACAGAGGCAAAATAAGTGAGAAGCGTAAAGCGGTACTACAATACAATCTAAAAGGAGAATTCGTTAAGGAATATCCTAGTTTAACAGAAGCTGCTGCAGATAATAATATCACGAGAGATACTATTCTCAGAGTGATCAATAAAGAAGCTACACATCCTACTATGAGTAATCCTTATATTTGGGACTACAAAGATAATTTTACTACTGTACCAGTTGCACTGAATATTCTAGATTACTATAAAGATCCAAATTATAAAGTAGTTATGAATGAATCATGCGTTGAAGCTAGAATTAAATCTAATAAAGAAGTCAAGGACGGAAATTTCGCTAAATTAGCTAGAGGGGTAGATCAATACACCACAGATAATAAGTTTATAAAATCTTATAGAAGTATCTCAGAAGCTTCTAAGGAAACAGGAATATCTGCAACTTCTATAAGAACTTATATAAATGATCCAGAATATTTTAATAAACTAAAGAATAAAGCTAAAGCTAAATTTATTTGGAAAGTTTCTAGCAATGCAAAACAAATTTCTAGAGAAGAAGTACTATTAAAGGCTGCTGCTAAAAATAGTAAAAAAATTAATAAGTACAATTATTCTGGAAACCTAGTTAAAACATATTCTGGTATAGTAATTGCTTCTAAAGAAGAGCATATCGACACCAAAACTATTAGAAAAGCAATATTATCCGATAGTCCATATAGAGGGTATTATTGGGAGTATGCTGAAAAAAATAACTAACTGAACAATCTAATTAAATAATTATGGAAGTAATCGTTAGAATAATTAAAACAAATCCTTGGACCGGGATTACAAAATGGCCCACATGTTTCGATTACATTGGAACTTATTGGACTAGATCCGGCAATCGTTATACAGGTCTTAGCGAAGAATAGGCTAGACGTTTAGAAAAAGAAATTGGTTATACGGAAGGCAAATTGGATAATAACAGTGATTTCTGGAAAACATTTGCTTGTAGAGTAGGTAAAAAAGATTTGATCTTACATACTGAAAATCCTTATGACGAACTACAATATTTATTCCTTAAGAATCATAAGAGAGTAGCAGATGGGTTTAATAACATTAAACCATCTACTGACTATGTTATAATTAATAAGGATAGTGAAGCTGAAGAGACTAATAAGATTAATAAAGTTAAACGTGAAGCATATAGACAAATGGATAAGATGTCTATTGAAGATATGCGTAAATGTTTGAGATTGTATGGTATTAAATCTGATAACATGTCTAATGAACTTATTGAAGCTAAATTGACAGAACAGATTGAACAATCTCCTAAGAACTTTATTATGAAATGGGTTGAAAACCCAAATAAAGAAATGAACTTCGTTATAGAAGAAGCTATTTCAAAGAATATCATTAGAAAGAATAGAAGTAACTATTACTTTGGTACAGATTTGATTGGTAATGGTTTGGAAGATGTAATTGCTTACTTAAAAGATAAGAAGAATAATGATATTTATATGGCAATACTTAATGAAATTAAGTCTAAATAATGAATAATCGTACTGCACATATTTAGTTTAAAGTTATCCTAGATAAGAATGCTCAGGGAGTTGCTTTCGGTGGTGCTCCTGCATTCTTACCTCAGGAAATTGATCTATTTCTTAATCAGGCTTAGAATGATATTATAAGCAATAAGATAAGTGGAAATAACGTATTAAAACAAGGTTTTGAAGCTACTCCATGGAGAATGTCTGAATTAGATAAACTTATTAAGACAGATGAGAACATAGTAGCTAATAAATCAATATATAATGAGTTTGTACTAAGTAATGTGCATAAAGACGGGGAAAGAGTATCTATTATAGGAGTAGTACTAAAGTATGGTAATAGTTATGCTAATTGCCTATTGGTTGATCATAATACTGCTGGAATGTTTAAGTAGACTTATAATAACATACCGTGGGTAGATACCCCAATTGCAACATTAGAGGATAACAATATGCTAATATACGTAGATCCTATATTAATGCAAACTCCTAAATACCAACCGTCTAATAATAGATATGCAGTTAATATTACATACATTAAGAGACCTGTTTAGTTCGATTATACTAATCCAGATGGTGAATTAGAATTACCGGACGATGTTATGCAAGATGTAGTAAATAGAGCTGTAGTACTAGCTTTAGAGAATATTGAATCTTAGAGAACTTCATCTAAGTTATAGTTAAACCAATTATCTGAATAATTATGACAGAAAGAGAAATGCAAATTTCATTTGAAAGAAGTCTTATAGCTTCTGTACCTGGTTATAATGTAAATACTAAACTTACTTCAGATACTATATTTCATTATCTCAATAAAGCTAAAGATGATTATATAAAGTAGTTGTATAGAGTATTTCAACAAAACCAAGAGATATCAGATAAGCTGAGAACTCTGGTACGTTCTACTACTTACTAGAAAGTTGATTTTGAAAAACAAGGTAATAAGTGGATAGGAGAATATCCTACAGATTACATGTTTTCTTTAGGTGAAGAAGTAGAAATAGAAATAGTAAATAATAAATGTCCTAACATTAAAGTAAAGACTAGAGACGTTATTGAAGCTACTATAGAGAATGTAGATAGGATATTGGAGAATAGTTTGTCTGAATATCATCTACATCATAATCAGGCTAGACCTGTAAGATTACAATCTATCAACAGTATTATATTGTATACTGATGGTAATTACGATATTAATAAATACACTCTGAACTACTTGAGAAACGGCATAGATATGGGAGATAATCTTACTAAACAATATGAGGATCTCCCTAAAGTATGCCACCAGGAAGTAGTAGATTTAGCTGTAAGACTATATATGTCTGAAGCTGCTTCTGCTGCTAAAGCCTCATCTTCGGATGAGTAATAATAATTAGCGTTCGTTTGACGTGGAAATCTGAAATAAGGAAAGTAGAAAAACGAATATGTTAGACGGCGCGCAATATGTCTAATTTTTTAAAAATTAATTTATGTTACAACATGTAAACTCAGTATTGATTAGCAATACTATTAATACTACAACTGGCGCAATTAATGCTGCTACTTTGGCTAAAGGTGCATTGGTAGCTGTAAATGACAAAGGTACTTTGATTAATCCAACAGTAGCTATTACCGATACTACTTATGTTAAATTCGGTGTAGTTAGAAGCGTAATTGATTCTGCTAAGAAAATCTATGATATCAAATGGGGTAACCCTATTCAGAAACAAGGTGTAAAGAGCATTGCTTATACTACTAAGTCAGTTGCTCCTGTTTAGGATAAAGTAGTTATTACTTTGACTGATGCAGAAATTGTTGCTGGTCACAGATATGTACTTCGCGTAGTATATAAAGATATCTACGAAGCTCCGGGTCAATTTACTCATACTTATGAAGTATTTGCCGCTAATACTACTGCAAATGATTTGGCTTCTGCAATCGTTGCTAAAATCAACAAACACAAAAATCGTAGAATTGATGCTTCTGCATCTGCTGCAGTTATCACTTTGACAGCAAAAGCTAAAGATGATAATAATGGAGTATATTCATTGAATGAATATTCTACAGTAAGTATGGAAGCTTCATTGTATGTTACTATTCCGGGAGCATTGCTTAGCAATCAACCTGAAGCAGTAAAAGGTGCTACTATTGTTAAAACTCCGGGTAATCCTGGTAAAGGTTACTGGAAACAAGTACGCGATGCAGAAGTACGCTATATGGGTTATGAAGGACATGTATTCACAGGTGCTTATCCTCAGGTAATGCAAGACATGATGACAGTAGAAGATGCAGCTTATGCTACATTGACTATTTCTAATGAAAATGCATTTTTGAGTAACGATAATCAGTACATTAAGAATACTCCTATTACTTCAGATATCTATAGTGTAGACGCTACTAACATTGCTAAGATTGCAACCGCAATGGCTACATTCTCAGGTATTGCTGCAACAAATACTACTCCGGCGTAATAATTGCTAATATAGTATAAACAAATAGGCGGGACTGGTTGGATTATTCCTTCCTATCCCGCTTTTTTCATTTAGACTTATGAATAAAATAGTAAATGTAAACATAAAAGATGATACTATGACATTCATAGTATACACAGATATATCAATAGTAAATACTAATGATATTATATTGTACATAGACGAATGTCTTAATGTAGCTAATTTGTATTGTGATAGTCCTGATAATCACAATTATGTGTTAACGTATAATAATACTGAATTTACATTTAAGGAAGTAGTTAGAGAAGGAGAAACTAAAGAAGTAACAACTTCGTATACATATGAATTATCTGCTAAATCAAACATAATAACAGAATTAGATAAAAACATTAAGTATATAAAAATGTTTTGTACTACTGAGGATTATGCTAACGATTATGCAGATGGTATATACTATGATCCTAATATACTATATAATGCTGAAGTTGGTATGTTACACAAGTATTGTAACACTTGCTTAGACGATAAGTAGATGCAGCTAATCATGTTAATTGTTTTTAAAAGGCAATTATTAGAATAGGCTATTGCTACTTCTCATAATAAAGAAGCGGTACAGTATTACTTGGATTTAGCTAAATTATTGAACGTTAGTATAAATAATAATAGATAGGATAATAACTGTAATAGTTGTGTCAATGGTGTGTGCAAAATCAGATAATAAATGCAACTGTAAGAAATTAGAATAGTTTCTATATGTTGCTCTTGACTACTAGGGTAATATAGTAGTAATATCTGACTATGCTAATTATCCTAATGTAGAAGTAGATCCTACAGATTAGTAGATTACTTTTGATAAACCGGATGTTAAAGATTTTATAAAACCAGAAACAGAATTAATTTTTTAGAATGGAATACACAAAATTATTAGGTAAAGTTACTTTAACTTGCGACGGTCTGCATGATTCTTCTAAAGAATATGATAGATTATGTTTGGTATATGATGATCAACATAGATCATTCATATCTATAAAAGAAGTACCAGTTAATATTAGTTTAACAAACGAATCATATTGGTAGCCAATAAGTGTAACTACAGTAGATGGAGAGGATTTACAAGTAACAGATGATTTAGTATTAAAGTTTGCTGATAGAACTTATAATCCTAAAACATTTAGTGGATTAGGTAGAAAGATATTACGTAAGACTATAGTAAATAATAAAAATGTACTTACTCAATCTGATTTCGATAGTAGTAATACTATATACGTAATACAGTATGATTTTGATTTGTAGGATAGCACTATTACTATTCCTGCAGATAGTATACTTAGTTTTGAAGGTGGCAGACTTAAAAATGGTAATGTAGTACTTAGTAACACTACATTATTACCACAAGGATTAGATCTTAAGTATAATATAGAAAGAGGAGTAGCTGGTACATTTAAAGAAGGTTAGATATATTACGACTCTGATAAAGATAAACTTATTGCTGTTACTAACAATAAGAATATAGACCTAACAACTCCTACTATAAATAATACTTATACTAGATATAACTGGATTAAATATTCTCCTTCACAATATGGAGATCAAATGACTGATGAACCGCAAGCTGATACAGCCTATATTGGTATAGCAGCTAATAAAGATACTGCTGAACCAAGTAATAATCCGTTAGATTATTTATGGGCTAGAATCAAAGGAAATGACGGTGAGAAGGGAGAAAAAGGTGATAAAGGAGAGAAAGGAGATCCAGGAGAAAAAGGAGAGAAAGGAGATGCTGGTGTAGCAGGTAGAGATGGAATAGGTATAAAACCTAACTACAATGCTTTTGTATTTAAACAATCTGATACTACTCCTGATAAACCTAATTTTACAGTTCCAGATCCAGGAACAGTAGGTATAAACGGTTGGTTTAGAAATCCTGAAACAATTGGTAGATGGTGGATGTCAACAGGTATAGTAGATGGTAGTACTGATACGGTTATGAGTTGGTCAGATCCAGCTCAATGTACTGCAGAAGATGGTATGACTAACAGTTATGTTGATTTCAAATATGCCAAAAGTAATGACGCCAATACTCCTCCAGAACTAGTAGAAACAGACAGACAACCTTATGGTTGGAGTGATTCTGTAGTTACTATATAGGATGGAGAATACTTATGGATGACTAGTGCTCTAATCAATGAAAAAGATGAATTGGCACGTAACTGGTCAGCTCCCGCTAGACTTACTGGTAATAAAGGCGATAAGGGAGAACAAGGTAGTCAAGGTATCGCAGGTACATCTCAATATATTCATATTAGATACTCTGCTAATCCTGATGGTAATCCTATGAGTACTGAGTTCAATAAGTATATTGGTATGGCTGTAACTAATATAAATCAAGCCCCTATTGATCCTGCTGCCTATAGTCCTTGGAAAGAATTTGTTGGTCAACAAGGTGCAACCGGAGAACAAGGTATACAAGGTCCTGCTGGTCCAGATGGAAAACCTACATTCTTTCACGTTAAATACTCTAATGACAACGGTTTGACCTTTACATCTGGTAGAGGAGAATCTGGAGATCCTGATTATTTAGCACCAGGAGAAACTCTGGGCGATTATATGGGTACATATGCTGATTACATTGAGTTAGATAGTGAAGATGTTAATGACTACAAATGGGCTAGAATTAAAGGCGATAAGGGAGACAAAGGAGAACCAGGTGGTAATGGTAGAATAATCTATCCCATGGGTTCTTATGATGACAATACAGTATATGAATGTACTGACGCTATGTCTCCATATGTTTTATTTGAGTCTAATGGTATATATTACGCAATGAATAAAACGTATGTATGGCAAGGTATAGTAGAACAAAGAACTCCTGCGGAAGACTATAATACGTATGGTTAGAATGCTACTTGGATTCCAATGGAAAAGTATCAAGCAATATATACAGACTTTCTTATTGCAGACGGTGGTAAACTTGGTAGTTTCGTATTTGGAGATAATAAAATGTTTAGTCAGTAGGGTACTGATGAAATTGGAAGCAATAGGTGGGATTACTAGAATTTTAATAAACCAGCTTATACTACGGATTTCACAGAATGGACATATACTCCTGCCGAAGGAATTGATATAACAATAGAACCTCATAAAATAACTATTAATAGTATAAATACTACTAAACATACGAGTGTTGATCTAATTCCTCCTCATAAATAGGAATTGATTGGAATGAAATTAAAGACAACTGGTTGTAAGAAATTTTATAATGATGTTTCTAGGGGTGGAAAATTCTTATACTATATTTATTATGATGAATTAAAGAGTACTTTTATAACTTCAGGTTTCTATGATGATGCCACATATATTATTCCTACACAGGATGCATATTTGAATGATTCTTCTAAAAATTTATATCCTTCTTTTGGTATACTTACTCCACCTGAAGGAATAACACATAATGAACCTATAACAATAGAACTACTTACTACTACTGCTACTCCAAACTTTCAAGTAGATGGTTTAACTGGAGAAGCAGTAATGACAAAAGGTGTAATTAAAACTGGCATCAGCAACGAAATTACTAAAGTAGCTATTAGTAGAAATACAGAATGTACATGTAACCTAAATAAACTAATAGGTAATTGGTTAGTATTTGTACTACAGAACTATACACATGATCCGGCTTCTGATAATTATTATACTATAGACGTACTATTGTAGTTTGATTATAATGATATTTCAAGTTACTACGGAAGACAATTGTTTCTGTTCTTTGATACTAGTGAAATAACTAGAAAGATTAATAATTCAGTTTCAGTAATACAGCCTACTAATTCAGGTTAGGTTAAAACTAAATTAAAGATAAAAGGTGGTTTAAAAAATTCTCCTGGTGGAGTAAGTAATGTATATTTTAAATTAGATGGAGATTACAACTGGGCTCAAAGTGTAACGTTACGAGGAAATACTCATGTAGAATTAGCATTAACTCCTACATTTTTAGCAGATCGTGGCACAGGTGTAATATCTGCTAGTAACCGCACTCCTACATTTAGAATATTAAACTCTGCTCAGTTTAGCATTGGAATTATTGACACAGAAGGTACTCAAGGAATTATAGCAAATGAATAATTTAAGATACAACATTATAGTAAATAATAGAGATATAGTAGCATCTATATGTATTAATGAATTAGAACTATTACTTTCTAAAGTAGAATTAGTACAGGATAGATAGATGCTAAATCATCTAATAGAATGTTCTAAGAGACAGATGGGCAGTAATATACCTATGAAATTAGAACCTGTACGTAATTTGTTACCTACTTGTAAAGAATATAACTATTGTAGTACTTGCTGCAGATTTTAACGTTTAAATAGTTATTTAAACTAAATATTATGAAGCATATAGATTTTACAAACGTAGTTATTAAAGATATAGAAGGTAATGAAACCACAGTAGATATTTCTAAAGATCTAGCTGCAATACTATATAAATCAGCAGTAAACAAGGATGGATTGGAAATAGCTAAGCAAATATATACTGATGGTTCACATGATGTAGACAGTCATATTGCAAAGGCAATTAAACAGATACTATTAACTAGTTTCTTAGCTGTAGTGCAAGAAGCTTTGATACCAGAGTTAGATGATATAATTAATAAAGAACAATTCGATGGAGAACCTGAATTAGCTGACGGACAGGCAACTGCTTGAACTGATTTACCTATATCAAGTATACATACTAGCTAAAGTAAGTGAAATAGATAATGATGATAAACAGTTTGGTATGAACCTAGCAGCTGATTTAATGGACACTATGATAAATGGAAGAAATGTTTAAGTGGTTAAAAGTAAGTAATAGAATGAAGCACCTGAAGTACGCAATAGTACCAGGTGCTCTGTTTACCACATTATTTGTAGCTGGTTTAGCTACAGGTATGGAATTTAAAGATAAACAATATGGTAACAAATGGGATTGGTTAGATTGGATAGCTACCATGATTGGTGGTATGATTGGTCAAGCAATTCAAGTAAGTATAATATTATTATTGAAGTTATGCATATAATATCAGAAAGAATAGCTAAAAAGAGTACATATACTATAAGTAACATGTATATAGATGGTGTTAAGTTCTGCAATGTTCTTGAAGATACAGACAGAGGACTTACGCAAGATATGCCGTTAGAAGATATATAGAAAGCTAAAGTATACGGTAAGACTGCTATACCTACCGGTACATATAAAGTTACTTTAGATATTGTATCTCCTAAATTTAGTAAGTACAAACAGTATAAATTCTGCAATGGAAAGCTACCTAGATTAATTGATGTACCTGGTTACTCTGGAGTATTGATACACATAGGTAATACAGAAGTAGATACGGATGGATGCTTACTAGTTGGTTAGAACAATGCGGTGGGTAAAGTGACTAATAGTACTGCCACGTTTAAATCCCTTTATGATAAGATGCTAGAAGCAGTAAATAGAAAAGAAAACATAACTATTACTATTAAGTAATACAGAAGTAGATACGGATGGAAACAATTTTATATAAACCTTTATTTATCAATCCTTAGGCATATTATGTATTCCCTAATATAAACGGTAGACTAGAACCGAAAACAGGTTCTGGTAAGGAACCTGCTGTATTTGTAGGTAATATAGAAGTTAAAACTATTGCTCATGGTGATATAGGCAAGAAATAGTATTTCTACAATACTAATGAAATAGATTTGTCAGCTTTTTCAAATTCTTTAGTAAGAATAAGTTTATATACTAGTAGAGGTAATGTTGTATTAGGCGAATGGAACTTAGACGTTGTTGAGGGAGAATCTGAAGATTACATAGACCCGGAAGTATTAGCTTCTTTGGTCGCTGTCTGTATCTGTGACGGCAAGAGCAATAACGACCCTGACA